>FWPV01002012.1_pt1 | contig 51781 bp, 33 predicted proteins | sample 2228371 | NCBI WGS metagenome assembly FWPV01 (sample SAMEA103939776, study PRJEB20133) | metagenome
GCTTTGAACTGAGCAGTGTATCGTTTGCGCATGACCGGTATTGTACCTTAACTTCGGCCATTTCTCTGTCTAGTTTTTGCCATCCATTATACCCATCCATTCGGATATATCACCATCTAGGGTAGGCAAGCCCAACGCGCGCGGGATGGTCTTCGTTGCTGCGAGCGGCTGTTGGGGAGCCGATCCGATGTCGGGTTTTTGTGCCCGGACCCCCGCCATCATCGGGATGGCTTGCATGCACGCAAGAATCAAGAACACTGCAAGCATGTGAGCCGGTCGTTGTCTTATCATGGGGCTCTCCAGAGCGGCAAGGCGGCTGAGTGAAGGCCGTAAGAACGGGTGGATATTTCTAATTGGACGACAACCACTTGAGCTTGCGCATTGTCGCCGAATCTTTACTGTTTTCCTGTGATATGAAATTTAAGCTTGACCATGCCAAGTTGTACCCAGTCGCCGTCTTCCAGGAAGCAACGTTGCGAGTGTTCCAGCGGTGACCCGTTATGCAGCGTTGGATTCTGCGCACTGGGCAAGCAGTAAAGTACCCAATTATCCTGTTCATGGCGGATCTCGGCATGACGGCGCGACACAGTTTTGCTCTGTGGTTCAGGTTTAAGATCAATAAGGCTATCGTCATTGCTGCCCGTTGATGTGCTCCTGCCAAGATAGTGCATCCGGCGAGTGAGCGGATACTGCCGTCCACTCTCTGAAATCAGCATTGCGGGTTGCAGTTGTGCGTCGTTCGTGGTTGTACGATGCGAAATCGGCTCAAACAGCAAGCAGGAACCGTCCCAAAGGTTCAACTCGGCAAGACTGGATTGCTGGGGTAAGATTCTGCCGCTACGGGCTTCCCGAATGATGTAATCAACAGGGCAACCAGGCGTGCCATTATCCCAGTTTAGAGCATCTGAGATCAAGCGGGTCAGGTGGGTCAGCGGCACCTCTGCAGGTACTTCCAGATCTATCCCTGCCTGGTCGTGCCGGTGCCTAACAGTCACAATAACGCGCCACATGATACGAGCATGCCTCCCAAAAGCCCCCCAACTACTCAGGCAGTGCGTCGGGATGTAATGTCGTCCGAGTGTTTAGAGCGGCAAAACGCTGCTGCAGCATCTGTACCCACGAACTCAGATTGAAATGGCCAAATTGAGCAGAAGCTAATTTGATCTTAATAGATTGTCCCTGGCAAACCCAATAGGCTTCCCCGGCGGGGAGGACCTTGTCACGTTCGTGGTAAGGCAAGCGTAAATTGAAGACCGAATCTTCGCTGCGTCCTAACATGAATCCAAGCTGGGCGCTTTTCAAAGTTTTGATGGGTTCAGCCCAGCCTTTATTCGCCAGATCCTCTGATGGCCCTGCGACAAGTGCGTAGAAGCCAATACCTCGTCCCTGTCGCAAGACGGCAGTCAGATCCATTCTGGAGTTTTCGCTGGTACCATCGTTGTAGGGGTCTAGCATGTCATCCACTACGACGACTATTGCCGGATGACTATGATAGGCAGCACGTCCATCTGTTCGATGATCTTGTAAGCGGCGCAATTGATCCGCTTGTTGTTGCCTTGCCGCGAGTAAAGCGGTGATCTGTTTCAGAATTTCTTCGGATTGTTGCGGGTCCTCTGAGTAACCTTTGACATGAGGCAAAGACTTGAGTACTGCAAGACCAGCCCTCCTGGAATCCAAAATGAAAAACTGGATATCTTGAGGCGCAAAGCGTTCGGCCAGAGCGAGCACCCAGGTTTGGAGTAGCGTCGTTTTGCCACTTCTCGCCGGGCCGGCTACAAGGAAGTTGGGGCCCAAATTGAGACCTACATTCAGCGGACTAAGATCAGATACCTGCAATCCTAATGGAACGGAGAATGTGCCGTCGAAAGATTCACTCATTGGCGGCCACGACTGACCGGGTGAAAGTATGTCAGAGAGGGCCACCACCGGTGGCATAATTCGGATGGGCTGTGCACACGGACCGGTCCAGGAGGCAGCAATGTCAGCCAACAGGGTTCGTAGATTGTGCGCTCGTTCGGCATCGTGGTTGCCGCAAACGGGCAAAGCAGTCTGGAATTCTAGCGGTGGTTGTCCTCTTATCAGGCCGCGTCCGGGCGTGGGTGTCGGAATTAGGCCCTCCGTGCGGCCCACGATCGCTGCATAGTCACTGGTCTCCACCATTTGCAGGGCCGCAGCCATGTTGATGTTGCTGGTGATGCGGAAACGGATCGTAGAGGTATCGTTCACCGTAAGCACGACGTGAATGCCCAGCGTGGCGCCATCACGGACTAATTGCATGATGGCGTCTTCATATTCCTCATACGAATCGCGGAAGTTCGCGTAATTATCTAGAATCACGAAAATAGCGGGCAAGGTGTCTCCGCTGATGGCGCGGTAAGCGGCCAGTGTACCGGCGCCCAGTTGACCGAAATGCTCGCGGCGTTCGTCGAGGGTCCTTAACAGAAACTTGAGCATTCGCTCCAGGCGTTCTGGCTCATCGGCCGATACTACACTCCCCACATGTGGGAGCACTTCAAACTGTTTGAGGAGACGGCCGCCAAAATCCAGCACATAGATGTTGACATCGGTAGGCAGATAAGTAAGCGCAAGGGAGGTAATCAGTGTTTGAATGAACGTGGTTTTGCCACAGCCAGGCGCACCGTAGACGATTAGATGTCCCTCTTTCCCGAAAGGCAGGCGCAGTGGATCCTGCCGCTGATGCGAAGGATCATCCACTAGTCCAATTACAGGTGCTAACCACTCTGTGACCGGTCGCCATATGTTGCCATCCCATCCCTCATCGGGCCGTACATCTTCCAGATCGAGTTGTTCCGGCAAAGGAGGTAGCCACAGCCCTGGCAATTTCTTGATCCCTTGATCGCAGGCGACTTCTTGTAAATGGGTGACAACAGCTTTCAGTTGTGTGACATCATCGGTCTTGGGCTTCTCAGTCTGGCGTAAAGGCTGTCGTCGGCCATTAAGGGCGATATGTACGATTTCCAGAGGGTCACTGGCAAGTAGTCCGAATGGATCATAAGCAGCGCCGCTCCAAGCTACCTGGAAAAGCTCGAAAATCTCATTGGCGCCGACCTGGAGATATGCGCGTCCCGTGCCTGTCAGGTAAGCCGCATCGGGACGTTTCAGCATGGCCTGGCTATCTTCGGTAGATGCCACTCGCAGGCAAAGGCGAAAGCGAGTGTTGCCTTCGATCTGGCCATCCACGATGCCGGAGGGTTTTTGCATGGCCAGGATTAAACATAGTCCCGGCGCGCGACCCAAGCGGGCGATCTTGACGAACTCCTTGGCGACCTCGGGCTGCTCGGTTTTCATCTCAGCGAATTCATCAACGATAACTACCAGGTATGGCAGCGGTTCTTGAACTTTACCTTCATAATAAAGGCGCTGATAGGTGTCAATATGATTTACGCTAATTCCCGTCTTTGCGCTGGCTTCTTTGAAAAGCTGCATGCGTCGGTTAAGCTCGACCTTGAATGAGGTTAGGGCACGCGTGGCCAGATTCCCTTTTTGTAGGTTAGTAATGATACCGAGCGTATGCGGTAATTCTTCGAACGGATCGGCCATACCACCGCCCTTGTAATCTACTAGCACGAAGCCCACCTTGTGCGGGTGATAATTGATCGCCATTGAGGCGACCAGGGTTTGGAGCAACTCGCTCTTGCCTGCGCCAACCATGCCGGCCACAAGGCCATTAGGCCCATGTTTGCGTTCGTGTAGATCAAGCACCAATGGCTTAGCGCCAGCCTTTAGGCCGATCACTGTCTCCAGGGATCTTTTGACCTTTTGACTGGCCTGCCAGCGCTGGACAACTGCTAAATCTTCAACGCGGGTGATTTTTCGATCCCTGGCTTCTGTAGCCGAGAAAAGTTCCAACAAGGAAACAGTCTCCGGTATTTCTTTGGCTATAGGCCGCTGCAGGCGAATGGGCGCCATCGCCCGAGCAAATTGCTCAGCTTCTTGTAGGCTGACAAAGTCAGGTGTAATCAAGATGTCTTGTGTTGCCGGCGAGTACACGCGAACAAAGGAATCGCCCTGGCGTAGCCTGACAGCTACCCTACAGCTTTTGGGAAGATCTTTCGTTCCGGCGCGCACAAAAACAGGGAAAGCGCCGATTTTCGGGCCTTCTGCTTGTAGTTTTTGGATCAACAGTTCGTTTGCCGTCAAATCTTCATCGGCCAACAAGAAGACGAACTGTGGCGAGAAAGTTGGAAGTGGTGAGGTGGCGTGTTCGCGCAATAAGTTCAGCCTTTGATCAAGGTACTCTTCCAGGACTGATAGGAGTTCACTTGCGCCTTCGCGTTCATTGGCCAGGAACCGCTGTTTGCGATCATCGCTCCAGGTGTGGGGGAGCCAACGCAGCCAATTCCACTCTTCATCTTCTTCTGCCGGGTAGAAGGCGACGATCTTGACCTCATCCGGCGAATGGTGTGTTGTCAATTGGATAACAAGGGCGCGCATTGCGTCCAGCACCATGTCCCGTGGGCCGGCGATCCCTGCAACCCCGTAGCGACGAAGCGAGACGGTTATCGGCGCTGAGGCCAACTCTCGATAGCGATCTGCCAGTTTTTTTGCGTCTTTGATCAGCGGATCATCTGCACCAGAACTGCTTTCCTGTGGCGGCTTAACCTTGATTGTTGAGAGCAGTCTGCCAGTTCCCACCCGTAGCACAAGAAAATCATCGTCATCCGGAGAGCGTGACCACAGGCTGCGGTCTTGGTTTGTTATCCTCTCGATGCAGATGACGGGATCAGGATCGTTCGCAGTCAGTCTTTCGTACAGTATGTTGTGCAGGGAATCTAACCGGCGTTGTATTTCTCGCAGCTGTTTTCGATATTCCGTTTCACGTCTAATGGCATCTCGCTTTGTTTTTTGTCTTTGCATTAAGTAGGTAATGGCGCCAGCTAAACCTGATACCAGCATCATCGGCACGGAAAATAGCAGCCAATTACTGGTGCCCATGGCGCGACCGATCAAAATCATGACCACCACCATCAGCACCACGGGGAGAAGTGTGGTCAACAGGCTGGTATAGCCGGAGGCATTACGTGGATCGGGACCGGGGTTCGGTATCTCGATCTCATCAGCCGGAAGAGCAGGTTTCGATCGCGGCGAGCGCCAGAAGATGGGAGGAGTGCTCATAGAGCCTGTTTCACGAACGCCTCAGCGTGGTATGCTTGACTCCAGGTAACGGATTTCACCCTTCGGTTTATAGTCTTCTGGAATTCGCGCCTTAACTAGACCGCGCAGGGGATCCCTGATCACAAAAAGCCCGGTTGCTTCGTCATAGCCGTCCACAACCACCCAATGTCCATCCCCATAGGAAGACTCAACGTGCATAATCACAGGACCATGCAAGACAACAGCACTTCGGAGATTTTCTCTTGCGTGTTCACGGTCAGTGTAGGTTGATCGCTCATGAAGCTTGCCAGTTGTTATGCGGGTGATAAGCTGGCCATCGGCATACAAGTCATATAGTTCGATATTTCCATCTCGGGCATCATCATCGAAATCCCTGCCGGTTCTCAACTCGTAGTTCTTTTTGTACAAATCAACCACTGTTAGATTAATACCACTCGCCTGCAGCAGCATGGTGTACGACGTCAACAGGCAGCCGTATGAAGCAATATGATCCCGCACTGTTCTAATGGGTCTTTTCGTAACCGGATCAAGTTCAAGGACGCCTTCACCCTTGTCATCATACTTCTCATATCTTATCAGATTGAGAACGGACTCGTCACCCTTAGGTTTGGTCTGTAACAGTGCTTCAACAGAAACGGGCTTGGCTCGTAGGTCAGTCTCCTCAGTTGTTGAGGAAGGGGAGGGTTTGGGTAAGTAGTCGGGTTTAGGAACAGGACGAGGACGAGTAAGTTCAGATAGCCATGACAAGAGAGGCCACCGTGTTGAAGGCCTGACGACAACGCGTAAGGGGAAGAAAGGAATCAGTGGCCACCACAATGGAGGTTGGAATTGCGCCCAGTGGAACCGGAAGATCAAGTACCGAATCGCCCAAAGAACGCGCGTTAAAGACCAGTTGACCCGTGCAAAGTTTAGCCACAGTGTAGCAGATGCGAATCGCGGGGCCGTCAAGCGCCCAACGATCACTTGGGCCTGCACGCTGAGCGGACCGTCGCTGCGCGGCTGCACCGTCAGTCCAGCATAACGATCGCTCAGGCTATACGATCCGCCGGAGCGTGGTTGAAAGAGCGTGGCAAGTATTCCTGTCACCCACTGTGCCAAAGCCTGGAGGATTCTGCGCTGATCGGCCCGCTCGAACCCGCGGCCCACAGCTTGCACCCAACGATCCACCAGCTCAGCCGCTCGGGCATGGGCGCGTAGCGCATCCGCCAGGTGACTGACGCCGATGCTGTAGCCTGGCTCTCGGCAGGTGGCCTCGAAATGGCGCAGACAAGCACCCAGCAAATTGGCCTCAGCGGCCAATTCGCGATCGATCCGGCCAGCCACATCGGCATAACGATAAAGTTGGAGCGGTTGTGCGGAGCTCGTTGCGTAACTCATGGCAGACACCTTGGGCGATCATCCAGAGCCAGCGTCAGCCGCCGCGACGCTTGCGCTCTTCCTCCTCGCGCCGCCGGCGGTCCTCCTCTTCCTTTTCGCGACGCCAGCGCTCGCGCTCGCGCTCGCGGTGGCGCTGCTCCTCCCAGGCGCGCGCGCTGGCCTGGTCGATACGCCAGGCAGCGTGGCGCATCTCAGCGGCCAGGTTAGCAGAGCGGTTGAGCATCGCCTGAAGCTGCTGGTCAAATTCCTGGCGATAGCGCCCGCGCCACTCGCGTTGAGCGTCGCTGGCTACCCGGGAGCGTTCGTGGGCGAAGCTATCCAGCTTATCGGCGCTACGTCGTAGGGCGGCGCTGGCGGCGTTGGCGGCGCCCCAGTCCCAGCGCACGTCGTTCCAATTAGGTTGCCAGTTGGGCATGGAGACCTCCTTGTTGATCTTGTGCTCAACTACAGCCTTAATGCGACGGCTGATAAGCTCGCTGCAATGGCTCCAGCAGCCGCGTCACCGCCTGGACGCAGTCGGCGCCGCTGGCCTGCCGCAGGTGCACCAGGTCACTTTGGCGAGACACGTTCTCCAGCAGCCAGCCATAGCCGTCGCCGCCGATGACCATCACCGTCTCGCCGCCTTGCGGCTCCTGGCTGCGCAGATCCCAGGCCGCAACGCCCACCCACGAAGGATAGGTGGTGTAATCGGCCAACAGGGCGCTGACAACGGACTCCGCCACGCCGGCTGCCACCAGCACAGCGCGGGCGTCGTCCAGCGCCTTATCCTGCACACGTTCGATGAAACTGGCCAGCGTCGCGGAGTCAACCTGGAGATCGGCGCCACCGGTGACGCCTGCCGCCGATGGCAATGCCGCCAGCAGAGCCTTCACCCGTTCGGCCAGCGCGGCCGTGTCGGGCAGGTAGTCGAACTGGTAGATGCCGACGCGCGGCGAATGGTGCTCGACCAGCAACTCCGGCGTGGCGTTGAAATAGTGCGGGTCGTTGGTGCCATCAGGGTTCACCTGCGTGAGCAGCAAAGTGGCATCCGGCACGACCGAGCTGCCCACCAGAGCCACCAGCGTATCGTCCAACGTCGCCTGGCCTTGATCGTTGATCTCCAACAGGCCGCGGTTAATCAGCGATTGCTCGCCGCTGTTCAAGCGTTCGGCGACCTCCCGCTCGTCCAGGCCGGCTAGCGGTTCGTCGTCCAGGCCGTTCATGGTGGTGGCTCCGATGATGGCGAGGAAGGTGATGAGTTCATCACGGGTCAGATTTAGCGCTGGTGACTTCATCATAATTCCCCTGGCTGTCTTGATGGTTTTCTCCCGGCAATAGCACTTCGACTGCGGTATCTAAACCAAACCAAGTTACTCCTGAAGAGAAAAATACTTACGGATGCCTTCTCCTGTGGCCAAAGTGATGCTGTCTACTCTGAAGACTGCATTTTCACGAGCCACACATCGGCCGCTAGCAGTATCTCCCACGTAAAAACAGGGAGCGGCTAGGGGTAAGTGCATGGTTACTGTATCCCCGTCTACAAAGACAAGGTACTGACTGCTAAAAACGTAACCGTTTGCAGGTATCCACTTAAACCCGAGGGTCTTGTTTATATCTTCATAGGACGTCGCTTCGTAAAACATACAAAGCTTATCCCAGTCTATGCTGACGTAGTCAGCAATGTTGATAACATCCCCAGGTTCGCTGTCGCGTAGCAATGCTTCTATTCGTGTGGACAACTGCTTCTGCATTGGATCTCGTTGTGAGAACGCCATTCCGCGTTGAGACATATTGCATGCTCCAAGTAAAACCGCGAACCCAATTAGACAGACAAGAACGAGGCACTTATGTCTTTTTGGCTGTTGTGTTATGCGGAAGCTACATACAAATTGGAAAGGATTCATGATTATCACTGGGAGCTCGTTGGTACAACGGGCCCGTTTTCAGCCGTCGACGGATTATAGGGACCGGGAATATAAACCCCTGCTCCATTTCTGATTGTCTCTTCTATTCTTTTGATTAATTCATCTTCGGACAAGTCCGGATATTGGCTGGCAATCCAGATGCCCAATGCGTTGTTGTGTCGGTCCATAAACTCCTCGGCCGTTGGATTTTCTGGCTTTTGTTCGTGGGCGTTTGTGTAGTCTCTCGCCCAATCCTGGCCGAATTTGCGAGTCAGCAAGGCAGCCCATACTGCATGCCGAAGCGCATCACCCACCCCGTTGTGATCTCGGTCTCCCATATTCATGGCTCTGTCGTAGATACTTTTGAAGGCTGCCAAGTTCACTGGATCTAGTTTTTCGAGAAGCGATTTCTCGTTTTCGGTAATTGACCATGGCTCATAAGACATGAGACTAGCCAGTGGCCCTTGCCAGCCGGAAGTTGGCCACAGCACCGTATCGGATCGCGGTGGCCTCTCTCTTTTGAAGTCTTCGAATTTGGCCGCAACGCTCTCTGGTGTCATTACTTTTGGGAAAATAAAAAGCATTTTGGCCAATTCACTCATATCTTTCTCGCTCAATTCACTGCGCAACCGATCCATCAGAAACTTATCATTCAGTACCGCCTGCTTGTCGGCGTCTGATGCGTTTGCGAGCAACGAAAAGATCACATCCTTATCCGTTCCCCACCCATCCATTGCATTATGCAGGCTTTGTCGCAGCTCCAGTGCCTTGCCGCTGGTTGGTTTGATCGCCTCGTCACGTAGCACCCGACCGGCGGCATCGACCGTATCTTTTAGCTTCTGACGCAGCCGCCTAGCTGCTTCATCTACCCACCCCGAGACCGTACCTATACCAGAGGCAATGGCGTGCGCTGGCGGCCCAAACACATGTTCATCCAGCCAGGGAATCGCCTTCTCTCGGATATCCGTCCTTTCGATCACTTCCTTGGTCGCCCAACCGGCGACCACACCGCCGGCGATGGCTCCAACGGCGCCCCCAACGGCTGTACCGATACCGGGCGCAATCATTGTGCCAATGGCAGCGCCAATGATCATGCCCACCTTGGCTCCAACATAAGTAGTCGCTACCGGCGCCAGTGTCAGCGCTGTGTCGACCGTCAGCGCGCTGGCCAGCTCCGTGCCGGTGTACTCGCCGCTGCCATAGTCAATGATGTCCGAGCTCCACCTGGACACCAGCGAGGGGATACTGAGCACCAGCGAGGCCCAGAACATGTGGGAGGGCAGGTTCGTGTACTTGATGTGGGTGAGATGCCCGCTGAGGCCGGCCCAGGTGCGAATCTCGCGCAGGCTGAAGCCGAAGTTCCTGAGGAAGTCGGGCAGGTTGATGATGATCTGCCCGGGATAGGCATGACCAAAACGAATCGAGCTGGCAATCAAAGCCCCGGCAAACAGCGGTTGATACCTCTCGTACAAGTCCCAGGGCAGCCTGACCAGATCAAGCCAGGGCGCAAACTGAAGCCTGAAAATGAGGTAACGGATGCGCCACAGAGCTATATTGAGCGCCAAATCGGTTTTCTGGAATTGCAGCCAGAGCGTCCAGTGCTGTGTAAAAGCCTTGAGAGGATTGAGGCGTTCGATAATGGCAGTTGCCTGTGCCGAAAAGACGCTCTGTCCGCGCAACCCCCAGGCCACGGCACGGCCCCGATCTGCCTGTTCGAAACCCTGCCCGACCGCACGTACCCACAGATCAACGCCCTCGGCCGTCCGGGCGTAGCTGCGCAAGTGATCCGCCAGGTAGCTGACGCGCACCGGATATTCGGTGCAGCGAGACTCAAAATAACGCAAAAGATCGCCGAGCCGATTGGCCTCTGACATGAGATCGCGGTCAAGACCGGTCGTCACATCAGAATAGCGGTACAGCTTGAGGGGTTGGGCTGAACTGACGACGGCACTCATGGTCGTTTTCCCTATCCTGGCGCTGATTGCCCGAGGTCTAGGCCATCATGGACTGAAATAGGTGGTGGAACTGCTCCAGGTTGCCCATACAAATATCAAGCGTAGGCGGCATCTTGGGCGTTATCTCAAAAAACCAGGTGCTGTGGGGCCCCTGAAAGATGAGAAAACCTTTATCCGAGATAAGACCCTTATCCCCAACTTTGACTTTCATGACGCTGCCGCGGGAGGTTGGTGCATATAGATCTTCAGCCAGGAAGCGTATACTATCGGCCGGCAAGCCCGCGATGCTAAGCTGCGCAGCGATCTGCTCGGGCGTGGTTTCCGTTAGAGATTGGCCGATTTTTTGAAGAAGGTCGGCCGGGATTTTTCCCAATCGCTGTTGCCCGGTGACCAGGGTATGATTGGCAGGAATACCAAAGAATAACCTGCCCCGCTCTATAATGTCGGCCTGGCCGCCTAGCGCTTCCAGGTGGGCAACGACAGCTTTTTCGATCCAATGCGCGACGCAAAGGTCGCCGCTAATGTGGAAGTTAAGTACCGTCTCTTGCCCGGGGGCCGCACGCATACATTGCAGAGAATAGTCGTGGTGAATAAGTGCGCCAACCAGGGGGGCAAGTTCAGGCGTGAGCTGTTTGTTCCCTGAAGCGGCGTCGAAATCGAGGTAACCGCGCGCGACCAGGGCATGGCCTGCAGCGAGAAGCCGGCCTTCCAGCTCTTGTTGTGGGCGCTCTCCCAATAGTGCAGCCAAGTAGCCCCTGGCCACCTCTACTCCGCCCAATACCCCCATGGCGTAAGCCACTTCTTCGATGGAGAGAGCGAAGGTGCTGTACTTCATAAGCTGGATCTTTCTTATGGAAGGCAAGCGCGTCGTAGCCAGCAGCGCAATGGCTCTGGCTACGACGTCGCCTCTTCGAGTCTAAAGTGCTTCAGGCGTTGCCGCCAGCCGTCATGATGTTGGTGTTGATGGTCTGGATATTCGCCCGCAACTCCTCAAGCTCCTGCTTGGCCCGGTTCAGGGCCTGGTAGGTCTGCGGCCAGTTGTTGCGAAACTCAATCGCCAGGCGACCATCCCACACATTGGGATCTGACAATATTTGCCCCTCGCGGTTCAGGGCTTCGATTTGCTCTACGAGACCGCCGTTGATGATTTGCTGCATCCTGGTGATGGATTGCTTCGCGGTCATGGTTGAAAGTACACGGTCGCTCATTGGAGATCTCCTTTCTTGTGATAGATGTGACTGAATTTTAGTAAGATATTTGAATGGGGTTTTGTGCTACACTTTAATTATAGCACAAGATTTTCATGGACGCAAATTTAGTCTATGTAACGAATCTTTGGGTGCCTTGCAATGTATTTGCAACTTACGCAAGGCGGATCAGCGCTCCAACATGGGCAACCAGAGGTGCCTCATGTTGAATGATCCCGTCCAGAGCAGTGGGTTTGTCCTTATCTCCCTCCCCTCTCGTCCATCCCACCAGGTGATGGTTGCGCCCCGATTAAGAATCAGCGCTGTGGCTGAATCGTTCATTCCCGGATCGGGCTTTCGTGAGCCATCGGCCCAATTGGCCTGCGTGCCGGCAAACTGCACAACATAACGTGTCCGTATGGTAGCGCCCGGGGCCAAAGGCCCTGGTTGCCATGTGACTCTTGCCGGTGGGCCGGCCTGCCAGCGCCCTCGATCCAGCACCTGAATGACCGTTGTGCCATTTGGCACGTCGTTCAGGATGGTCACATCGAAGGCGACCCTTCCAGAAATGTTTTCAACTACGATATCGTATTGAAGTTGATTGGCTGAAACCAGTTTTTGTTGTAGAATTCCATGCAAGTTTGCAACATCAGGAGTGGCAGTGGGCGTTGGCGCAGGTGTCGGGGTGGGGGTCGGTGTGTGCGTGGGGGTGGGTGTCGGTGCCACGTTGGAGCGGTAGATCGCGCTGCGTGCTTGATTGCCGCTGTAGCCGCCCAGTACGTAGATGGTGTCTGAGCCGTTCTGGCGCACTGCCACTGCGCTATGCCGGTAAAGCGGCACCGGCAGCGAAGGTGCAGTTGACCATGCGGCCACGTTGCCATCCCCATTGATCACGGCAACGTCTACTCGCGCCAGACCGTCACTTGCTGCTCCATTGCGGCCTCCCAGGAGTACCAGCCGACCGTCATGAATCACCGCCGTGTGATACTCTCGCGAGACGGGCATGTTCCACCTCTCCCAGGGCCCCAGCGCACCATCGTTCTTGATGCTGGCAATGAGAAGCTCCTGGCGCACAGTGTTGCCGTCGAACCCGCCGCTGAGGTAGAGCTTGCCGCCTGTGCCGACTGCGGCTGCCCGGTAGAGATCATATGGCAAGCTGGTAGTTTCCTGCCAGGGGCCAAGTCCGCCGTCAGATGCGATGTCGGCGAAGTAAACCTTGTTCAGCGGCATTGCTTGACCCCCACTAGGGGTGACGCCGCCGAGAATATAGAGCCGCCCGGCATGAGCTACTGCACTATGCAATGTGACAGGCAAGGGATACTCCCGGTCCTGCTTCCAACTTCCCAGCGCGCCATCGGCCTGGATGTCCGCGCGCCAGACCTCCCGATGATAGGTATGGTTGTCCCAGCCACCGATCACATAAATATGATCATTCCATATGGCTACAGCGTGTAGATATAACGGGATCGGCAATGGTTGATCGGTAATCCACCTGGACAGCATCCCATCGGGGGAGATCTGAGCGTGCCATACGTTTGCTAAGGGATTACCAGCGGTTGTTCCGTCTCGTCCGCCGATGACGTAGAGCCAGTTGCCGTATGAAGCGATACCGGCGCTGGCGCGCGGCGCGGGCAGCCCTGCGATTTCGAACCATTGCTCGATAGGCGCAAGGGGATCGGCGGATGTGCTCGTTATCAGGCAGGCCGTCAATGCGATCAACGTCAGACCGGAGATCACGAGGGTGTGCCGATGAGTAGACATCATCGCAACCATACCTTCTGTGAGAATCGGTGTTAGTCTTCAGGCGGTGGCGGGGCCGGTGGTGGGGCCGAGCCGCTTTGCGATGATGCGATGTTGAGTGGTCGCCCCTCAGATAACATACGGATTGCGCCGTTAGGGCCCCACAGACGGACACCCCACACGAGTTGAACGCCGGAGAAACCCAGCGTTTGGCCTACCATCCCCACGTCCAGAGTTACACTTAGCATAGCCGAAGCCCCCACCGGGCTGCGGCCTTCTCGAAGGCCGTCAGTGCCTGCGGGCCAGAAGATCAGCTCGTATTGTTCGCCCGGGCCCAGCACAAAGCCGTCTGTGGCACGCCATTCGAAGGTGACCTGGCCTTGCAGCGTTGCGCCAGGTGGGGGCGCGACCAGGATGACACCTCCAGTCGTGGTCGTGAGCGCGCGAGTGGTTGTCGCTGTGGGTCTTGCGGTAGGGGTTGCGGTGCGCGATGGCGCTGGCGTCACAGTGGGCCGCGGCGTGATGCTTGGCGTCAACGTGCCGGTAGGCACCAACGTTGGTGAGGCCTCTGCGAACTTCGGCGTAGCGATCACCACACCCGATCCTGGTGACCCCATTTGAACGACAAAGGTTGGGCTTGGCACCGATGATGGCGAGTTGGCTACAAGGACACCGCCGCCTTGTGTCTCGATCGGCCGGGTTGGCGCCGGTCTGGTAGGTGTTGCAGTGGCCGTGGGCGTTGCCTCGGTCGTAGAGGAAGGGCTGGGCAGGGGCGCCAGGCTGGACGGGAGCGAAGCGCTATATGCGTCACCCTGCAACTCGTCATCCTGCAACAACATCATCACCAGGAAAGCGATGGCGGCCAACATGACAACCAGGCCCACACCCAGCAGCCAGGCCCAGCCTGCCGTCCGGGAGCGTGCGGGGAGTGGTGATCCCAGTTGTGAGCGAGAAGCCACCGACTGGTCACCAGCAGGCTGTGTACCCGGTACGGCGTCCCAGGCCTGGCGCAAGCTCAGCACGTCGGGCCAACGGTCGCGGGGGTCCTTCGCCAAAGCGCGCAACAAGATATTGCTGATTTCAACGGGCAACCTCGAATTGTAAATGCGCGGGTCAGGCGCGGGCAATTGCAGATGTGCTTCATGAAGCCGGCCGGTCGTGTCGGTTTCGGTGAGACCTGGCTCGCGGCCGGTGAAGGGGCGGTGGCCGGTCACCATCTCGTAGAGCACGACGCCCAGGCTGTAGATGTCGGAACGCGCATCTGCCGGATCCCCACGGATCTGTTCCGGGCTCATATAAGCGGGGGTGCCCATGGTGATATCGGTCGCGCTTGCTCTATCTCTATCCAGCACGTGGGCGATGCCGAAATCGGTGAGCACGGCGCGACCGTCGGCAGTCAGGATAATGTTACCGGGCTTGAGGTCCTGGTGGATGATGCCTTTGCGGTGCGCATAGTGTAGCGCGCCGCAGACATCACGTAAGATGCGAGAAGCATCAGCGAGATCATAAGGTTGACCTCGTGCAGCCAGATCATCGCGCAGGGTTGTGCCGGACACGAAGTCCATTACGATGAACGCCTGGCCACCTGCTTCTTCCAGCGCATACTGGCGCACGATGCAGGGATGATCCAGAGCCGCCAGTGCTTGTGCTTCCCTGCGAAACCGCCCCACGAAGTCCGCGTCTTGGGCCAGGTGAGGGTGCAGCACCTTGATGGCCACCACAGCCTGACGTTCCTCGTCGAAGGCGCGGTAGATGTCGGCCATCCCGCCGCGGCCAACTAACTTGTCCAGGCGGTAGCGTCCGCCCAAGAGCGTGCCTTCTTGTGTGGTCATCATCTATATCCTGATTGCCTTTATCCTGATTGCCTTATCATACCGAAAAGCCTATCGCTTCATCACCAATGGCAGATAGGTGCGTGGCATGCCAAGCAGAATAGGGTTGGTGCGAAGCGAGTGGCGCTTCCCATTGTAGATCCAGGATACGTACGCGCCTTCATTCTTGACTTGGATGCTGCCTGCGGCCGACGCATGCCCCTCAACTACAGAGGGCGCGGCTGCTGCTGTGAAGGTAATCGAACCTGTTGCGCTTGATAGCGTGGCTGGTGTCTCGGTGACTGTGGCAGTGACTGTGGCGGTGTGCGTCGGCGTCGGTGTGAACGTTGACGTCTGCGTCGCAGTTGGCGTCTCGGTTGGCGTCGGTGTGGCAGTTGGCGTCTCGGTTGGCGTCGGTGTGGCAGTTGGCGTCTCGGTTGGCGTCGGTGTGGCAGTTGGCGTCTCGGTTGGCGTCGGTGTGGCAGTTGGCGTGTTGGTCGGCGTCGGTGTGGCAGTTGGCGTGTTGGTCGGCGTCGGTGTGGCGGTCGGCGTGTTGGTCGGCGTCGGTGTGGCAGTTGGCGTGTTGGTCGGCGTCGGTGTGGCGGTCGGCGTGTTGGTCGGCGTCGGTGTGGCAGTTGGCGTCTCGGTCGGCGTCGGTGTATTGGTCGGCGTGCTGGTCGGCGTGGGCGTCCAGGCGACGAAGTAGGCTTTCAGGGTCGCGTCTGCCGTCCCTGGGCTGAAGGTGGTGGTAGCACTAGCGGCGTTACCCAGGCTACCGCTGCTGGCCTCCCACCGGCTGAAGCTCCAGCCACTGTTGGGGTTAGCCTGGATACCGATCGCCTGGCCCGGCTTGTATTTGGCGCCGCCCTGACAGTTGGGCACTTCCAGGATAGGGTTGCCGGCCCCAGGCGGGTCGGCGGCCGCAGTGACGTTCACGCAGGCCACGAAGTTGGCGACGATGGATTTGTTGGCGGTCATGGTAACGGTGGTGGGATTCATGTTGTTGTTGTCGGCCCCGGTCCAGCCAGAGAAAGCAAAGTCATTGGACGGCACGGCCTGTAACCTGACCGGGGTGTTGTAACGATATTTGCTGGTATCCCAGGGACAGTTGGCGCTGGTCTGTATCATGACCCCGCCACTATCCGGGGGATTAACCGATGTCCCAAGGCTGAAACATTGCACTCGAAAGCCGAAATCCTCCCGTCTTTCCCGTTCGTCACTTGTGATTATGACGTTCCGGGATAGAGGTGTGGTGTTGGTATAGCCGACCGGCAGATCGGCTTCCACGACGAAGTCACCCGACGAGAGGTTATCAAAGTGGTAGTAACCTTCCGAATTGCTACGTGTTGTGCTTTTGATCTGCCCACCCTGTTTGAGCCGCACGACGACCTCGTTCATACCGGGCTCATCGCCGTCCCGAGAACCGTTGCCGTTGACGTCGTCGAATATGAACCCTTCGATCTTGCCACCTGGTACTTGCACCTTATAGGAGACGGTGCCTCGATCGTTCGCGCCCAGCGTGCCGATGTCCCACGTGACGATGTTGCCGCTGACAGAGCCGATGTTGGCCGGCTGGATAGAACCGGGCACCAGCGTGACGCCACTGGGAATCGCGTTGGTGATCACCACATTGGTCAGAATGGCGTTGCCCACGGCCCAGTAGTCAACGAAGTAGGTGATCTCGTCGCCGGGCTGGACGATGCCGCCGGAATCACTGCGCAGCACCGCCTGCACCCCCGGTGTCGGAGTGGGGGTCGGTGTGTGCGTGGGGGTGGCAGTGGGAGTGGATGTCGCCATCTCGAACACGACCTCCAGATAAGGATGGTAGTTCACCTCACTGTGCTGCCGTGATCGAAAGCTGCGTTCATGTTGCCCGGAGGTTGCATCGCTCCGTAAGAGCACGCTGAAATGGTCGGTATCGCGAGCGTCGGACCAGGCCTGCAATTCGTTTTTTACATCCCATGAGTACCAACCCAACTGGGCTGGAATAACGGTGCTGGAGAAAGGTTCTTGATCGAATTGCGGCCGATTTTGCCAGGTGACAGAGTTCTCATCCCAAGTATCACGGACGCGGTGCGCGTGGACGGTCATCGGCGCGTCACCGGCAGTTGTCCCGCCCACGTACAGCCAGAGTTTGGCTGAGGTGATCTTGCTGCCGCGCGGGGGCAACGCATCCGGCGCAAAACTTAGCAACGCTTGCTGAGTCAGAAATCCCCCCGTTTGATCGTAACCCACCCACAGCGTGGTTCTGGTGCCGAAGTTCTGGGCTGCTCGTCCCGATGCGATATACGTATCCGCTTGAGGTGTCGGCTTTATTTCAACGGCGCGGATCAACTGAACGGTCAAGCCAAAAAGCATCAAGGCCACCACGCTCAATCCGGCGCTGCCCCTGAGGAATGAGCGAAAGGACCCAGTTTGTTTGCTCTCGGTTTCCATGAAAATTTCCCTCCTCTTCGATGGCAGAATCTCACCCAGGCCAAGTCACAGCCAAACCGTCAGCGCGTAGTCTTGCACACAACCGTTTGGTGACATCTTCTTATTTGTCGCAATCCGTGCCCTCACAATCCAGAGGCGGCTGGCCGCCCTCGCTTGAAGCCCGTTCATACACGAACTTCCGCCCGTCGGATAACATGCGGATTGGCTTGCCATCAGCCGTAACCAGTCGCACGCCCCAATAATAGGTCCTTCCGGGAGTCAACCCCAATGCTGCCTCGCCGCCCGTCAGGTTGGCCGTAACCTCCGTCTGATTCGTGCTGCCCACCGGGCTGCGGCCCGCGCTGAAGGGGTCTTCCCCTTCACCCCACACGATCAGTTCGTATCGCTGGCCGGGCTGGAGTCTGAGGGTTGATTGTGGACGCCACTTAAACTCGGCCGAGCCGATGATTTTCGCGCCATCGGGCGGGTTGATCAGATCCACCATCCCGCCGCCGTCGCTCACGGAGTTGGTAGGGGTGTTGGCCGTAGGACGTTGGACGGTTGCGGCCGTTTGCGTTACCGTCATCCGAGTCTGCTGTGGCGTAAACGTCGGGATCAAGGTTGGCACGTCGTGTGAAGGCTGCTCCACGGCGGACGTTTGGGTTTCGGTGATCTGTTGGGCCGTGCTCTGAGTGGGCAACGTGGGCGCGGCCACTGCGCTAGTAGAGATGGGTGTTGCGAGCACCGAGACTCCGCCGCCAACAATGGGGCGCGGCGTTGCAGTGGGTGGCTGCGTAGCGGCGACAGCGATGGGCATGGTGGCGCCGGGCATCGGTATCGGCGACGGCGCAGCCGCGCTTTGGCCTCCGTCACGGCCAGCGATGGCCAGAGCCACGACAACGCCTAGTGCTACCAGCGCCAGTGCGCCCAGCAGGATGGGCATCAACGGCAGCTTTTTACGGGCAGCGCTCGGCGGCGGTATTACCACCCCACCCGGTAGCCGTAGCACCACTGCGGTCACGTTGTCGGTGGCGCCGGCTCTTAGCGCGCTCTCTACCAGCGTCTTTGCGGCCACCTGGCAGTCCGGATACGCCATGAATTCGGCGATGAACTGCGGATCGAGTGCGTCGGACACGCCATCGGTGCACAGCAGCAACGTGTCGCCCGGTTCCAGATAGAGGGGACCAGCCAGGGCATCGGCGGTTTCTTTGTCGTTGACACGATAGCGTGTGTCAATACTCACCGTAGGATCAATACCCAGGTAACGCATGATAACCCCACGGTTGGGGTGGGCACGAATTTCTTCCAGAGGACGGCCTGCCCTGAGTGCCTCCTCGGCCCAGGTGTGGTCAACCGTGAGTTGGCGCAGTTGCCCTGCGCGCAGCAGATATAGACGGCTGTCGCCCACGTGCGCCAGATGTAGCCTCCGATCCACTATCACTACGGCCGTGCAGGTGGTGCCCATGCCGGAGCGGTTGGGGTCGGTCAGGGAAGCGTTGTAAATTTGCCAGCTGGTTTCCTCCAGGGCAGCCTTCAGGCGGCTCGTCAACTCGCTGGCCGCCGGAGGGCGGGACAGCAAGTGGGCCGGGATCAATTCCGCAGCCATCTGGCTGGCAATTTCGCCGGTATTGTGGCCGCCGATGCCATCGGCTACTATCGCCAGAGTAGCTAACCGGCCATCCGCAGTCTGGAATTCGCGGACCACCCAGCGGTCTTCCTGGTTGGGCCGCTTGCCGATATCATCAAATTGCCCGTGCAATAGAGCTGCGGCGGTGTCCGTGAGGGTAGAGTTCACGTTCATGGTCATTCACCTGGCGTTGTGTTTGGGGTAGGTGCTGTTGGTGTCGCCGTTGGCCGCGGCGTTGCCGTTGGCCGCGGCGTGAAGGTCGGGACAATGGTTGGCGGTTGAACCATCCTGGTAGGAGTGTCGGTCGGCCGGCGGGTGGCCGTGAGCGTGCGAGCAGGTGCAGGTGTTGTTATCGTCCCGGGCCGCTGAGTGGGTACAGCTCCTGTGGTGGGTGGCAGTGTGTCGGTTGGTGGCAATAGTGTTGCTGTTGGCGTAGACGCTTCCACTGTAGCTGGCGGGCCACCATCATGATTTCTGGATGGGTTGTTCTGCAGCAAGTAACCCAGACCGGCGCCCTGGATGATGACCAGCGCCCCCAAAGTGAGAGCGGCCGATTTCCAGCCCTTCCCCGTCCGCGACGGTGGGGATTCTGTTTTTTGGCGCAGCGTGTTATACCGTGGCGGAGCCACGGCTTCATCCAGTCGGGTCAAAACCTCCTTAATACGGGGCCGTTGCTGCGGATCTTTTTCCAGCATCTGCATAATCAGCTCATTGAGACCGGGACGCGTGGCCAGGTCACGATTTATCTGCATGGGGCTGGTTGGTGCATTGTTGAGGATTGCTGTAGTGACGTGATCTCGCCGGCCACGAAACGGCAGCTCGCCGGTTAACATGCGATACAGGGTAATGCCCAGAGCGTAAACATCAACAGCAGCCTTGTTGATGACCGTTTCGGGGGGGCGGTTACCCATCAAAACCTGGACGCGTTCTGGCGGTAAATACACCAGGGCACCAGCTTCGACTTCAGCACGACGTAACGCTTTCTGCGCCGCGCCAAAATCAATCAATACGGCTTCAGGTGGCAGGTCAGGTGTGAGTGGCCGGCGGAATGCAATGTTATTAGTCTTAATATCGAGATGAGCATAACCGCTGGTATGAATATAGTCCAATGCCATAGCGACTTGATGCGCGATCTCTACGGCCAACGGCGTATCCAGACGACCGTTCTGGCGCACCATCTCTTCCACTGTGCCACCGGCCAGATACTCCATAACGAAGTACCATGGCCGACCGGCGATGTTGTCAGCGCGCGCCATATAGGACGGGCGCCGATCGTCCAGGGGGATTGGGAAGATCCTTACAATGCCCGGGTGTTTCAGCGCGCGCAATGTTTCAACTTCGCTGCTCAGCGCACGTGAATAGACGTCGGCTTCGGCACCGGTTGCGCCATTGTTCTTGGCGATCTTGATTGCAACCATTCCGTGTGTGGCTCCGCTGGTGACTTGCCGTGCAACTACCACCTGGGCGAAGCCGCCGCGGTTCCCGGGAACGACGGACTCGATCTGATAGGGTCCGATGCGCATCCCTGCTTGCAGGTTTGGCATAGCATCCTTCTCTCAGCGATGTTGTCTGGCAACCATGGGCTCGGTTTCCTCGGCTGCAGTGGTTTCATCAGCGTCTTTAGCCAGTTGGAAGATGGCTCGTACCCGGCCGAATTCCAGGCGATCGCCGGACTTCAGTCTGTGCGGTTGTGAAACTACCACCTGAACGTCGTTAACATAAGTGCCGCTAGAACTACCCTCATCGTGCAGCTCAAACATATAGTCGCCTTCCTCCACGATACGCGCGTGCAGCCTGGAGACGGTCTTGTCGGCAAAGACGATCTGCACCCGTGCAGGATCACGTCCGACCAACGTCGTTTGCCAGCGAATGGGGATAGGCTTCCCGCGCGTGCCGAGATCATCAATGAGCGGAATCAAATAGGCGCGACTCGTTGCGGCAGGGCCTCGTTTGGGACGGAAGATCTCAGTGGCGTCACGCACCACATGGGCGACGGTGGTCGTCATGCTCTCGATGGCCGCGGGATTGCGCAACAGGCGAATCAACGCATAAAGCGCCAACGCGGCCGCAATGATAGCGATCACCAGCACGATAATCAGCATTGGCTGTTCACGAGTATTGCGCACTAATTGCTCTTCCAACGGGGGGACGGGTGTGGCCGTGGGCGTGAGCGTCCAGGTCGGGGTTGGCGCCGGTGGGATCACGATGTTGATTGTGGCCCGCACCGGGTCACTGCGGCTTTCGATCCCGAGCTCATCGCGCACGATTACGCGCAAGGAGTGAACGCCCGCCGGCAAGCGCGAGAAGTCCCAGACGAAGGCCTCGTCGGCAGACAAATTGCCCACAACGCTGCCGTCTACCTCGTACAACACCCGTTCGATGGCTCTGGGGAAATTGTCCGGCCAGGCTACTTCTACCGTCACCGCTTCGGCGCGTGGCTCAATGTCGACAGGATCTTGATCCCAATGGGTGGCAACGCGATCATAGACAACGCCATCAGCCGGCACAATGATCCGCACAGCCGCCGGTTGTATGGGGATCGCAACACTCCTGGGTGTACTCTTGTACTCGCGACCGTCTATGCGAACACCCACCTCGATGCTTTGTGGTCCAGGTTGGTTGATCTTTGAGCGATAGCACACCACATATTGTTCGGCCTGGGCCTTGATCACTTGATACAGCGGAGTCAGAGAATTGGGACCTTTATAGTCAACGTAAGCCCATTCCGCTCGCGTCTCGCGCGGGGTTTCTTCGGCCATCCGCTGTAACGTTTTGCCTGCGCCCTCGGGGCCGATTTTAACGGCAAGTATCTTAACTCCCAGGCTGTTGGCGCGGTTGATCACATCGGTGACGTCGTTGGCGCTGGTACGATCAATGCCATCGGAAAAAACCAGCAAGAACTTGGCGCGCTGATCGTAGTCGGCGATATCCTTCATGCGTACCATGGCTTCGATGAGCATTTTGTACAGTGGGGTGTCGGTATTCACCAGGCTCAGCACATATGCACCGTTATGAATATACACCGGTTCCGTAGTCCACGACGCAGCTATCTTGAAACTATCTCTACCAGTCGGTGCGATCAATAACATTTGGTCAACTTGCGGATAATCTTGTAGCCACTTTTTTGATAGCAGCAACTCGTCCAACGCTTCAATGGCGTCATCGAAACGTCGGTTGCTTCCGGTAAGGCCCGGTCGAGCAAAACTGCCGGACGCGTCAAGTACAACAGCAATCTGAGATCCGACATACTGTCGGCCCACACTAGCCGCTGGACGTGGTTCTCCGTTTTCGTAAATCTGAAATGAGTCCAGTGTCAGGCCGCTCGGCATGATGCCCCTATCTGTGACAGGCGCCACCCTCAGGCAGACGTCCGGAAATGCGCCGTAATCAACACTGTAGGTGCGCACATCCACAGGTCCGGACTCCGCCTGCGCCGAAGGCGTCCATATCAGGCTGTTTATCAGCAAAAGGAGTGAAACCAGCACCAGATGGCGGAGATGAGAGCTGCGATTGTATGACATAATGTAACCTCCGTGCCAATCAAAGCGAATTCGGCAATAAGCACAGGGAATTTGAGTTTCACAGTGTTATCTGGATCAAATCATCAATAAAATGCAACTGAAAAGGCAGGGGCTCAAGGGCGACAATGTTTGGATATTGGCTACTTCCGATCCCCCACGACAACTAGCGACATGCGATCGAGGAGGCTCCAACTTGCTATGAAGGTCTCCCATGCAAAATGAGAGCGCCGACCATCCCAGGGATCAATGAGCCATACTCCCCGGCTGTCATAACCAACTGCCAGGTAGGTATGTTCGCCCGGCACCCCTTTCGCTGTAGTGCCGTCGGCTGTCACCCACGTTGCCACTGGTCGGATTGTCATATCGTTGGTCGCCCAAACCATCACGGGGCGCCCATCAGCAAGCTGCGCCATAAGCCATTCCCGTGACTGATTATAGAAGACTTTTGCCTCTAGACCAAGCTGTGCGAAAGCGCGCGCGATGGGCTCTGCATAAACCCCATAACCCATCGGGTATAACTGCCCGGGTTTATCATCAATGCTACGTCCTACAAAGCCTTTGTGAGGATTGCCGCCGACATCATGACCAACATAGTTGTAGATCTCCTCCCACGTGAAAGGCCGACCATGATACCAGGCCAGATCGGAGGCAGTCTGGAATTCACAATTGAGCGCTCGCGTTTGCCTACCGATGGGCACATCGCGCAAAACAATCTCAGCTGGCAGATGTTTTTTAGACGGTGGAGAAGCTTCCAATGTGGGAATTGGCACCGTTGTAACTGTTGCTGTGGGTAACAAGACTATCACGCCCCTTTTTGCTTGGCTGCTCTCTCCGATGCTTGTGAAGCTGCTATTAGCTTCTGATGCTGTGACTGCCGTCCCTTCCTTGCTGACCATTTCGAGGTTCCGGCTGGTTTCTTCTCTCGGCACTTCCGACAGAGGGCCTCGATTCACAACTGCCACTGAGACCACCGCTACCAGAACAATTGCCACCAATCCGATTAAGACCAATACCCAATCGGAAATGTGAGGCCTTGATTGTGCGAATATTTTCCTTAGCGATGTCGAGAGTTGTTTCTGGTTCAGCATACCGGCCACTTAAGTTCCAGGGATCGGCAATTTCTCGGTCTGGTCTGAAACAGCATGTTTGTGAGGCTACTTAGCTCGACGCGCAGCCCGCTCGGGCGATACCAACAACCGCCGGTACTCATCCACCCCCAGAATCACTGCCATCTCCCGGCCTGCGCGTTCGATGACATATCGGCGGCCGCGAAAATGCGCGTTCTCCAAGATCTCCCGCGTGCGTTCACGCAGCTCGGTTACACTGATGGTCTCGGGCTCTGTTCGCATCGCCACCTCCACTCGTGGGAGCAGGTCTCCTCACTATATAAGAGTGCACGACCTGTACATTTCTTACAACCAGTTGTTACACTTCCCCCTTCGCGGCAGGCGCCGCGCAGAAGAGCCGATGCGCAAGGCGGATGAGAAGGACGCAAGAAAGGAGGCGAGATAACGAAGACTACGATTCAAGAAAATGATGCCGGCCGGTCCCGCCGGTCCTCCAGACCTCCTCGACCGTCAGCAGAAACGATGCGCCCTGTTTGGGTTGTGAATTACCGACAAAAGTTGACCAGCACGGAAAATCACAGCTATTTTAGCCACGAACATCTGAGCCGTATATGACGCGCATCATAAAACGGCCTGTTTGTTGTCAAACCCTGTAGGAGCCGGACACGGAAGACGGTCACGGGCGCTGATGCTGACGACGACAGCCGCGGCCGGGTCGGGGAGCGCTGCCATCGCCGACATCCATCGGCGGCCGCAGTTGTCCCGCAGCCGCCGTCGGCCGTCCGATGTGCAGCTATTTTAGCACAAGATCTCTATCTCGCGTCTATCCGAAACCTATCCTGTGCGCGCCTGCTGAGCCCCCGCCTTGTGCCGGTGTTTCGGCGCAGGGCGGGGCCCCACCCCTCACCCCACCACAAACCGCGCGCGCAGGCGGATGTCCGCGGCCGAACGTCCCACCAGCACCTCGAACTCCCCGGGCTCGACCACCCAGCCGGCTGCAGCCGGGTCGTAGTAGGCCAGGGCCTGGCGGTCCAGCGTCAGGGTCACGGTCTGCGTCTGGCCGGGCTGCAGGTGCACCTTGGCAAAGGCCTTCAGCTCTTTCTCCGGCCGCACCAGGCGCGATGCAACGTCCCGCACGTAGACCTGCACCACGTCCGAGCCGGGCCGGTCGCCCGTGTTGCGCACGTCCACGGAGAGGGTGAGGAGGTCGTCCGGGGTCAGCACGTCGGCGGAGAGCCGCAGATTGCTGTAGGCGAAGTCGGTGTAGCTCAGCCCGTGGCCGAAGGGGAACAGCGGCGCAAGGTCCCGCTTGTCGTAGTAGCGATAGCCCACGAACAGGCCCTCGCCGTAGCGCACGCGGCCGTTTTCACCGGGGTAGTTGATGTAGGCCGGGGTGTCCTGGATGCGCCTGGGGAAGGTGGTGGGCAGTCGGCCGCCGGGGTCGGCCGCGCCGAACAGCACGTCGGCGATGGCGTTGCCCGCTTCCTGGCCGAGGTACCACATCTGCAGCACGGCCTTGACCCGGTCGAGCCAGGGCATGACGACCGGCGAGCCGACGTTGAGCACGACCACGGTGTTGGGATTGGCCGCAGCCACGCGAGCGATGAGTTCGTCCTGCGCGGCGGGCAGGGACAGGCTCTCCCGATCCTGGCCCTCGCTCTCCCATTCCGGGGTCAGACCGGCGAAGACCACGGCGACGTCGGCCGCCGCGGCCACGGCCTCGGCTTCGGCGATGGGATCGGCCGGCTCCGGCGGCAGGCAGCCCAGGCGCACGGCGCGCCAACGGCCGGCTGCCGGGGAGGCGAATTCGACGATGAAGGGGTATGTCCGGCCGGCCTCCAGCGCCAGCGCCACCCGCGCTTCCTTCCAGGGCATGGCGATGCCGTTGAAGTTGGCCGGCGGTTCGAGATCGTATTCCGCCCACCAGTCGAGCCGCTTTTCCCCGCCGAACCACCAGCGGGCGCGCCCTACTGCGGCCAGCGAGAAGGTGTAGACGCCATCGGCCGGCGGCGTCCACGAACCGGTCAGGCGCACGGAGAAGTGCTGCAGGTCCAGCTCCGGCGTCTGCATGCCGAACCAGGCCAGCTCCGATCCGGCAGCCAGGAACTCCTTGTCCGGGTCGCCGGCCAGTTCGGTGTTGGCGTATTGTTGCACGGTGACCTTGCCCGGCGTGCCGTCGGCGGCGCACAGGCCGGCCGGATCCAGCAGGGGGAAGAACCGATGCAGCGAGGGGCCGGGGGCGTGGACAATCTCCACCTCCTGGCCGTAGCGCTGTCGGATAGCGTCCAGCGGCTGCACCACGTAATGCGGGTGGACTTCGGCGCTGCCGCCGCCCTGGAAGGCGACGTGAGCCGCCGGCCGGCCGATGATCGCCACGCGACGGACGTGCCCGGGCCGGATGGGCAGCAGGCCGGCGTCGTTCTTCAGCAGCACGATGGCCTCGGCGCCGGCGCGGCGGATGAGCTCGCGGTGGGCCGGGTGATCCACCGAGCGCTCCGCCACCGGTTCGGGGTGCTCCAGCGCGCCGACGCGCTCCAGGGTGCGCAGCAGACGGCGCACCTTGTCGTTGATCTGCTCTTCGGTCAAGTCGCCGCAGCGCAGCACCTCGCGCACCTTGTCCGGCGCCATCCAGCGCCCCGGGCCGGGCATCTCCAGGTCCAGCCCGCCCGACGGCACGCGGTCGCTGTAGGTCCCGTACCAGTCGGACATCACCAGCCCGTCGTAGCCCCACGCGCCTTTCAGGATGTCGCGCAACAGGTAGTCGTTCTCGCTGACATAAGTGCCGTTGACGCGGTTGTAGGCGGTCATCAGCGTCCAGACGCCGGCCTCCTGCACCGCCGCCTTGAAGGGCGGCAAGTAGATCTCGTGCAGCGTGCGCTCGTCCACTTCGGCGCTGATGGTGAAGCGCTCGAATTCCTGGTCGTTGCAGACGAAGTGCTTGACGCAGGCGCCCACCCCCTGGCTTTGCAGGCCGCTGATGTAGGCCACGGCCATGCGCGCCAGCAGGTAGGGGTCCTCGGCGAAACACTCGAAGTTGCGGCCGGCCAGCGGGTGGCGGTGCAGGTTGACCGTGGGACCGAGCAGCACATGTGCGCCTTTGGTCTTGCACTCCTCGGCCAAAGCCTGGCCGATCCGGTACACCAGGTCGGGGTTCCAGGTGGCGCCCATGGCCACCCCCGCGGGGAAACTGGCCGAGGTCTGGCTGCGGGTGTCCTTTTGCTCGCCCCGCACGCCGTTGGGGCCGTCGGAGACTTTGAGGGCCGGGATGCCCAGCCGCGGGATGGCATGGGTGTGCCAGGTGTCGGCCCCGGCCAGCAGGACGATCTTCTCGTCCAGCGTCAGCTCGCGCAACAGGGTTTCACTGCGGTCGGTCATGCGGCCTCCTGATCACGGGGTCCCAGGGTCACCTCCAGGGTGTGAGGACGGTCGGCGGACAGGTTCAAGATGACGGGGCGCGGCAGCCGCAGGCCGGCAGCGGTCTGCCGGGCTTCCACGACCGCGCCGTCCACGGTCACCCTCACAGGCCGGACCTGTGCCGCAGGCAGGCGTCCGGGGTTGACATAGCGTATGTGCAGCCGGCGGCCGGCGAACAGGGTGGCGACCTCGGCCACGCCGCCGGCGTCGAACTGCTCGGGCTGAAGCTGCGGCGCCAGCAGCAGGTCGCCCAACTCGCCCCGCACGCCGTAGGCCCATTGCACCAGGGTGAGGATGTACCAGCTCGCCGAGCCGGTGAGCCAGGGATACATGCCGCGGCCGCGCGGGCTGAAGTACTCGGGGATGCCCGGGTACATCCGGCTGACCCCGAAGTTTGCGCTCTGCCGGTAGATGTCGTGCAGCGTGCGCCAGCCTGCCTTGGCCCGCCCGCGGCGGTAGAGCGCGTTGGCGAACATCACCGTCATATGGCTGAACATGGCGCCGTTCTCTTTGTGGCCGAAGGCAAAGCCAAAGGCCCGGCCCAGGTCGAGCTTGACCTCGCCGAAATCGGTGTTCAGGCGATAGCCGCCCACGGCGGGATCATACAGGTAGTGGTCGGCGGCCGCGAGCGCGGCGTCGGTCTGCGCTTCGTCGGCCACGCCCCCCATCACCGCAAAGACCTGTCCCGTCAGGGTCATGCGCACCCTGTCGCCGAACACGCCTTCCACCCGGCGGCCGTGGTCGTCGTAGTAGCCGTTGAACCAGCCCCGCCCCGCCTCATCGGACAGCCATTCCTGGCGCCGGATGTGGCCGGCCAGCCAGTTGCCCATCGTGCGCAGGGTGCTGGCCAGCTCCGCCGGCCGCAACGACCTCTTCTCGCCCGAGACCGTCGTCGCCACGGCGTCGAAATAAGCCTGCAGCCGCGCCCGCTTGCGTCCCGCGTCATCCAACGCATCGGTGCTCAGCAGGTCCGACAGCTCCGCGGCCAGGGCGACCTCCGTGACCCCCCGGCCGGCCAGTGCTTCGACCAGGTCGGCCAGTTGCCACAGATTCCAGGCATACATGGCCGAGAAAGCCACGCTTTCCCCGCGGTTGCGCGCCATGTCCAGGCCGTCGTTCCAATCCGCGCCCTCCAACAGGATCAGGTTGTGCTCGCCCACGTGGTGGAAGGCGGTGAGGTGCTGCACCAGCAGATGCTCCAGCACCGAGCCCTGATAGGCCGCGCCGGCGCGGGTCTGTTGCACGGTGCCCTGTTCGGGGGTCCAGCGCTCGTCCACCCGGCGGCAACGGTGCGTGTTCTGGTCTTTGAAATAGACCTGCTCCCGCAGCAAGAAGCCCAGATCGCCGCTCTGGTCAATGTAGAGCCTGACGGTCAGCAGGGGCCAGGCGCCGTGGTCCATCCAGACCCGCGGGATGTTGTTGCGGTCGGCCTTGAATTCGCCCGGCCGGCTGCCGATGATGGTGGCGTTGGAGCCATCCAGCCGCACGCCGGCGAAATGGCCCAGCAACGTCTCTCCCACATCGTCCCCTTCCAGCAGCAGGATGGCGAGGATGTCCTGCCACAGGTCGCGCCAGCCGCGGCCGCCCCGGCCGTAGTCGTGATAGGGCAGGAAGCTGTTGCCGAACAGCCGGCGCAGGGTCGGCTGCACGGCCACCCAGCGCAGCCAGCCGTCGAAGCACGGGTCGGCGCTGCGCACGCGCAGGGTGTCCAGTTTCTGCGCCCAAAAGTCCCGGGTGCGCGACAGCCAGTCGCGACATTGGTCTGCGCCGCCGTAGCGCGCGAGCAACGGCTCCACCTGGCTTTCGTCGTCGAGGATGGCCAGGATGAGGATGTAGCTCTGGGCCGCGCCGGGCGCCAGTTCGATGGCCGGAAACTGCAGGCCGGCCAGCGCTTCGTAGCCGTCCACGGTGTCGCCCGGCCGGCAGGGGGGCGGCAGAGCCTGGACGATGGCCTGCGGCCAGTCCAGCGTCCCGCCCTCGCCGATGAAATCTTCCACCACCGGCCAGAAGCCGGCCGGCGCTTCTCCCGTCTCGGTGACACCGAGCACCGCGTAGGTGACCTGATTGGGCTGGTGGCCGCGTTCGTCGAAGGACATGGTAGGGCGCAGCAAGATGCCGTGGGTATGGCAGCGCACGCGATGGAGCAGCGAGGTCACGTGGCGGTGATCGCGCAGGTTGTCGGCCGACCGGCCGAACAGGGGCACCGCGGCGATGGGCGTCAGCCTCAGGTTCCGGTCGCCGACGTTGGTCAGCGTGACCTGCATCAGCTCGACCCGGTCGGCGCCGGCCGGGACAAAGTTGAGCACCTCGGCCTGGAGGCCGCAGCGGCCGTGGCGCCGGATCACCTTATGCCAGAGGAAGCCGGCCTCCACCGTCACCTCGTCGGCCTCCGCAGTGTACCGGTCGGCGATCTGGCGGGCGCTGTTGCCGGCCACGGACCACGGCCCGACACCCGCGATCTGAACCCAAAAGTCGCGCGGGGAGCGGGTGTTGTGCAGGTCTTCCACCGAGACAGGCAGCGACAGAAAGTGGTTCTGGTCGGTCTTGATGTCGCCGTGCAGCCCCGGCGTGATGGCCGACATCATGCCTGCTTCGTTGACCAGCGGGAAGTACAGGTAGCTGGTGTTGTGGGGCGACGCCAGGCGGAACGTACCGTCGTCGCCGGTAAATTGCCAGGTCGCAGTCGGATTGGCCGTCATCGGTTTACTCTCATCACTTATTTGAAGTATAACTCAATTTGCGGGATTCTGCCATCCCGGACCATTCCCGCGTAGGGCGCCGGCAGATCCGCACCGGTGAGGGCGTGAGAGGTGCCGTCGGCCAGATGCAACACCATGCGGGCCGGCACGCCGGGGAAGAGGTCGCGGCGGGCCGGGTTGTGCAGGGTGACGCGGCAACGGCCCAGGAAGGTGAAGGTGAAGCGCCCTTCCGGGGTGAAGAGCCAGCCCGGCAACGCCGGCCGCAGGCGCAACCGCAACTCGCCGTCCTCCCAGACGAAAGGCTGCGGGCCGGCCGTCATCAGCGTCCACATGTGCACGAATTCGGCGGTGGCGCCGCTGAGGCGGGCGACGAAGCCGCGGCCGTGCAGCGACGGGTCGGGATGCGCGCTGCTGACCAGGAAGGAGCTGTTTTCCAGCGGGCTGCGGCCGTATTGCGCCGGGTCACGGAAGGGGATCAGGCCCGTGCGCGCTAGGCCGTAGAACTCCTCGAACAGCCCTTTTTGCAGCAGGCCCAGCAGGTACTTGTAGTGCATGTGCAGCCAGATGCTCTCGTTTTCCAGCCAGCCCGGCGTGAAGGCGCGGGCGCGGCCGATATCGTGGGGTTCGTTGGCCAGGGGCGCGTTGACCTTGAACATGCCCAGCGCCTTGTCCCACAGCGGGCTGGCCAGCACCCGCGCGTGCAGGCGGCGGGCCTCGTCGCGTGCGAGGATCTTCAGGCCGCGCGTCGGGCCTTCCAGGAACGGCGGGAGCGGACGCGGCCGGAAGCCGTAGGCGCGCAGCAGGGGCCGGCCCTGGGCATCGCGGCGCTCCTCGCCCTTCTGGTCCTTCTGGATCTCGAAGACGGTCATCTCCCATGCGAAGTAAGTGGGCGGCAGGCCGTTGCTAAGGCCGTTCGCCCGCGTGATGCCCTGCGACACGTCCTCGATCATCCGGTCGAGGATGCCGACGGCCCTGGTCGCCGGCAGCGCAGCGGTGGCCCCCTGCACCCCGAGCTGCACGCTCGCGCGATAGCGTTCGCGGGCGGTGGCCAGCAAATCCCATCGCCGGCACTCGGCCTCGGGACACTCGTCCAGGACGGCCAGGACTTCCTTCAGGAGGGCATCCGCTTCTACCGGCAGGGACAGGGTTGCGTCTGAGCCGGCCAGCGTTTGCCGCAAGAAGCGCAGCAACCGCAACAGCTCATAGGTTTCGGGCATGGAGGAGCCGAACAGGCCGGGCAGGCCGTTGAGCGCGTCGTACCAGCCCGGTTTTCCGGCCTCCATCTCCACGCCCATGCCCCACGGGTCGCGGGTGGCGAACTTGAGCAGGGCCAGCAGGAAGAGCTTTTCGATGACGCGGGACCGGAAGATGGGGCCACGCCCCAGGTCGCTGCGCAGCCATCCTTCCCGCTGCGTTGGGTCGTGACGGACGGCGTGAAACTGGCGCGGGCCGGCCGCGGTCAACACGTACTTCTCGCTGCGCGGCTGCACCACGGCCGGGCTGACGAAGTAGGGCAGCGCGGTCTCGAACAGGAGCGCCTGCAGGCGATCGGGGTAGATGGCGGCGAAGGACTCGACCAGGTCGAGCAGGTAGGTCCAGTGGTCAATCCAGAAGCCTTCACCGAACATTGCCCGGATCTGCGGCTCGGCAGCGCGCAGCGCCGCGTTGAGAAACGCAACGGCTGGCAGGTCCAGCGGGATGCTGTGGTCCTCCAGCGCCTTGAGCAGCCCGCCGGGGGTGAAAGGCTCGGCCAGCAGGGACGCCAGTTGCTCCGGCCGGCTGCTGTGCCGGGCGAGGGCCGCTTGTGCCTCCGGCGGCAGGGCGAAGCGCATCCCCTGCAACACCAGGGGGTTATAGCCGTCGGCCTGGATCAGGCTGAGATGCAGGCGGATGTTGAAATCGGCCACCTCCGGCCAGAACCAGACGTCGTTGCGGCGGTTTTGTGCCACGTCGCGGAAGTTGCCGTTGCCCTGGGAGTAGTACTCGGCGGCCAGGAAGAAGTCGTTGTAGTCGCGCTCCAGGTCGCCGTGCTTGCGCAGGTAGATGTAGTAGACGTGGGGCCGAGCCGGGTCCCCCAGCCATTCGGGCTTGCCGCCCCGCAACACGTTGTCCAGAAAACTCTGGCGGCTGTAGCCGTCGAAGAGCGGCTCTCCGCTGTGAGTGGCGATGGGGTCGGTGAGCTGTGCGGCCAGGGCCCGCGCTTCGTCCCGCTTCCGGCCGATGAGGGCGGGATCGCGCAGCCGCCGGGCGTGGCCCACCAATTCGGCCCTGCTGCTGGTGTGGCCGAAGAACGTGGTGATGGTGAGGCTCTGGCCCGGTCGCAGGCCGGCCGCGGCGGCGAAAAAGGCGCAGGGGGTCTTGCCGGTGGCGGTCTGCGGCGCCGCCAGCAGGTCGGCCAGCGGCCTGTCCGCAAAGCCGTTGGGGCGTTGCAGGTTGGCGTCGTGGGCGAAGATGGGGTCGGGATCTACCAGCACCGGCAAGGGCTGCAGGCTGCCGTTTTGCTCCAGCCAGCCGAAGGCGAAATGCCCGGCCTGGATGGTGGCCACCTCGGCCGTGTCGGCCGCCGATGCGTGGAGGCGGTAGAAAGGCAGCCCCTCGGCGTATCCCTCCACCTGCATCCACGCCTCGATGGTGCGGCTGATGTTCTTGAGCGCGCCGTTGTCTACCCCAAACGGTATCAGCGCCGGCAGCCCGTCCAGCAGCTCCAGGTCCACCGGCGCCGCGGCGAGGTTGGTCAGCGTGAGCTGCCGCACCAGGGCCGCAACCGGCTCGCCGGGCAGGATGAAGTAGCTCACCTGGGCCCTCAGCCCTGCCCCTTCGTTTTCCTCCGCCAGCGTAAGCTCGTTGAGGTCTATGTGCATGGCGCGCCGCGGCCGGCCGGGGGCCCAGGGCGCGAAAGGCTCGTAGAACGGCACATCCGGACGGTTGCACAACTTGAGAAAGGTGCGAAAGCCCAACAGAGGCGTCAGCCGGTAGGCCTTGTTAGCAGGCTGGAACTCCAGCAACGGGTGATCCTTGTTCTCGATCCCGAAACTGGCGATGGCCTGCCCTCGGTTGACATAGAACGCCCACATGGGCACGCCTAGCGGGCCGGCGATACCCGGCAGGAAGCTGGCAAACGGCGGTGCAGCATCGTAGTTTTCGATGACGAAACGGTTTTGGGCGTCGAAATGATACATGGCCATGGCGTGCCCTCGACTGTAATGATGGACAATGATTCGTTGACCCCTGCCGGGTCGAAACCTCAGCAGGGCGGTTTGGCCACGAATTACACGAATTTTACGAAATCAGGTATCCATTCGTGCCATTCGTGTAATTCGTGGCTGATGCAACCTCGTGCCGGTGAACAAGACCAGCAGCCCTACGGCCAACAGCATGAACGGCAGAATTCGGACGGTTTGCTTCATGAAGACACTCCTCAGGACAAGATGTTGTTTTCGGCGATTCTCGGATTCACGGTCGCGCACCGGCACCTCGCCAAGGGCCCGGCACGCGGCGGGTTACAGGTCAGGCCGGCCAGATCTTGCGGCCGCCGCCCGGCGGTACGATGGCGTCAATCTGGGCCAACGTTTCCGCCGCCAGGGGCGCCAACTGCGCCGTGTCCAGGTTGGCCCTGGCCTGGCGCACGTTCTTGATGCCCGGGATGACGGTGCTGACCGCCGGATGCGCCAGCACGAATTGCAGCGCCAGTTGGGCCAGGGTGCGATCGTGTGCCAGCGGCCGCAGTTGCTCCACCTTGCGCAGGTCATCCAGGAAGATCTGATACTCGTCTTCGTTTTCGTGCCAGCGCCTGCGCCAGTCGTTTGCAGGAAAGCGCGTGTCGGGGGTGAACTTGCCGGCCAGGATGCCCATAGCCAGGGCCCCGCGCACGATCACGCCGATGTTCTGCGCCTGGCAGTAGGGCAGGATGTCGGCCTCGGCCGTGCGGTTGAGGATGCTGTAGTCTATCTGCAGGGTCGCGCACCGGCCGTCGTGGTTGAACGCCTTCAGGTAGGCGAAATCGCTGGTGCTGACCCCGTATGCCCGCACCTTTCCGGCCTGTTGCAGGCGCTGAAAGCCCTCCAGGAAGACCTCCATGGTGGGATCGCGGAAGTTGATGTGGCTCTGAATCACGTCAACGTAGTCGGTCTGCAGGCGCCGGAGGTTCGACTCGACACCGGCGATCAGCTTCTCGACGGTGGTATACGCCGAACGGCCCAGCTCGCCGTCGAAGTTACGCCAGCCGATCTTCGTCGCCACCACGAAGCGCTCCCGCCGCCCCTGCATGGCACGGCCCAGCAGTTCTTCGCTGTGGCCCCAACCGTACACATCGGCGGTGTCGTAGAAGTTCACCCCATGGTCCAGGGCGTAGTCAATGGCGTCGAAGATGTCCTGGTCGTCGGTAGGCCCCCAGGCATCGCCGCCGGCCGCCCACAGGCCGAAGCCGATCTCGGAAACGGAGATGCCGCTCTTGCCCAGGGTGCGATAGCGCATTGCAGGTTCGGACATGGTTTCCTCCTCTTGATGTCATGGCGACCGAAAAGCACAGGTGGTCACATTTTGGCTCTTGTCGTAGTCTGCGCCGGCCTTGCGGATGTCGCTGATGCAGAAACTCACCTCTTTGGCCGCGCTGACCATCTGCCCGGTAAAGGGACCGGCCAGACCCGCGGCATCGGTGGTGGCTTCGATCGTGGCGCCGTACGAGACCCCCAGCCAGCCGGCCTTCACCACCGCGCCCGCCACCGGCTGGCCGTTCTGGTCCACCACCGCCACCCACGCCTCGGCCCGCGTGCCGGTGTCGGCCGATGTCAGGGTCAGGCGCACGTCCGCCGCGTGGATGGTGGAGCGCTCGCGCAGCTCCAGATGGGGGTCACGATACACCCGGACGTAATCCACCCGCAGTTGCTGGGGAAAACGGGTCGTCTCGTCGGGAGAGCCGGGCCAGTTGCCGCCCACGGCCAGGTTCAAGAGGATGAAAAACGGCTGGTCGAAGACCCACTCCCCGGGCACGTCGTTCTCGGTCACGGTGTTGAAGAGGATGTCGTCCAGGAACCAGCGGATCTGGCCGGGCGCCCACTCGATGGCGTAGATGTGGAAGTCCTCGTGCAGGGGCTGGCCGGCCACGGTGTACGATTTCCCCACGCCGTTGCCGCCGGAGTAGCCGGGGCCATGCACGGTGCCGTACACGGTGTGCGGCTCGCCGATGTTCTCCATGATGTCTATCTCACCCGCGCGCGGCCAGCCGGCCGACGGCAGGCTCTCACCCAGCATCCAGAACGCCGGCCAGATCCCCTTGCCGGTGGGCAGCTTCATGCAGGCTTCGATGCGGCCGAACTGGAAGGTCTGTTTGTACTGGGTCTTGATGCGGGCCGAGGTGTAGCGGCTGCCGCGATAATCCTCTTGACGCGCTTCGATCACCAGGACCCCGTCCTCGATGCGCAGGTTCTCCGGCCGGTCGGTGTAGAACTGCAGCTCGTTGTTGCCCCATCCGCCGGCGCCTTTCTCGGCCAGCCAGTTGTCCGGGTTCAGGGCCGGGCCGTCGAATTCGTCGCTCCAGACCAGCTCCCAACCGGGCGTCGCCGTGGCGACAGGCTGGGGCGCAGGCGTGGCTGTGGGAATGGCGACCGGTGCGGCTGTGGGAGCGGCCGCCGGCGTCGGAGCCGGTGCACAGGCCGCGAGCAACAAGGCCAGCGCGGCCAGCAACGTCGTGCCCAGGACGCAAAGGAACGGCGTTGCCCGCTGCCGCCCCGGCCCTGCGCTGTTGGAAGCGGTGCCCGGCCGGCGTGTGGCCCGTGCCGGCCGGTGTTCGAGGTTATGCATCATTTGCCCTCCAATCCGAAACCGAAGGGGAAGAGGGGCGCCCCGGCGGATCTCCCCACCGGCAACTGATCGGCCGAGGCCGGCCAGGTGTAGGGCGTCTTGCCGCGGAAGGGCACGGCACCGAAAAGCATATCGGCCACGCCGGCCCCCTCGCTGCCGGGCAACCAGGCCGCCACCAGGGCATCCCAGCGGGGCAGTTGATCGGCGATGAGCAGAGGCCGGCCGGAGATCAGCACGACCACCAGATTGGCGCACGCCTCCTCCATGCGGCGCAAGGTGCGGATTTCTTCCGTCGGCAGGCTCAGGCGCTCGCTGTCGCCCTTGCCCTCGGCGTAGGGCAGCTCGCCCACCACGGCCAGGCACACCGCGTCGGCCGCGGCGGTGTCTCCCTGGAAGCGGCCGAACGGGTTGTACTCCACCGTCGTTCCCGGCCCCACCGCCTGGCGAATCCCTTGCAGGATGGTGGTGCCGGGGGTGATGTCGCCCTTTTTGCCTTGCCATTCGATGGTCCAGCCGCCACATTGAATGCCCATGTCGTCGGCGGCCGCGCCGCCGATGTACAGATGGGTGATGTCGGGCGACAGGGGCAGCAGGCCGCCCTCGTTCTTCAGCAACACCAGCGACTCGGCCACCGCCCGGCGGGCCAGTGCCCGGTGTTCGGCCGAACCGACGAGGGGCAGCAGGTCGGGCCGGGAATAGGGCTGCTCGAAAAGGCCCATTGCGAATTTTACGGTCAGGATGCGGCGCACCGCGTCGTCAATCCGGCTCATGGGCACGTCGCCCGCCTGCACCGCCCGGCTCAGGGCTTCGATGAAGCGGCGGTAGTCATAGGGCACCATGTTCATGTCAATGCCGGCGTTGATCGCCGCGACGACGGCCTCGTAATAGTCGCGGCTGATCTGGTCAACGGCGCCCCAATCGGAGACCACGAAGCCATCGAAGCCCAACTCACCCTTGAGCACATCGGTGATCCAATACCGTTGGGCGTGCATCTTCGCGCCGTTCCAACTGGAATACGACACCATGATGCTGCGCGCCCCGTTTGTCACGGCCGCGCTGTAGGGCGGCAGGTGCACGCGGCGCATGGTGGCTTCGTCGGCCTGCGTGTCGCCCTGATCAATCTTGAAGCCGCTATCCCCCGTGCCCCACCGGGTGCCGCCGTCGCCCAGGAAGTGTTTGGGGGTGCCGATCACGAGGTTGGGGGAGAACAGGTCGGCCGCCTGCAGGCCCTGCAAGTACGCGACGGCCAGCCGTGCGACCAGCTCGGGCTGTTCGCCGTAGCCTTCGTAGGTGCGGCCCCAGCGGATATCCTGGGGCACCATCACGCCGGGCGCGTAGTTCCAGTAGATGCCGGTGGCGGCCATCTCCAGCGCCGTGGCCCGGCCGATGGCCGTCATCAGCGCCGGGTCGTCCGCCGCGCCCAGCCCGATGTTGTGCGGGAAGATGGTAGCCCCGCGCACGTTGCTGTGGCCGTGCACTGCGTCTGCGCCGTAGATCAACGGGATCCCCAGCCGGGAGCGCAAGGCCTCTCGCTGGAAGCCGTCCACCATCTCGGCCCACAGCTCGGGGCTGTTGCCGGCCTTGGGCGCGCCCCCGCCGCCGCTCAGCAGCCCGCCGATGCCCAACGCGGCAATGTCGGCGGACCGGATGCTATCTTTCTCGACCAGGGTCATCTGGCCGATCTTTTCGGCCAGGGTCATGCGGGCCAGCAGGTCCTCCACCCGTTGGGCGATGGGCGCATCGGGCTGTTTGTAGACGGCGTCGGCCGGCACAGGTTCGCCCGTTGCGGCCATCGGCGTGGGCGTCACGATTTCGGCCGGCGCAGGCTGGCCGATCTCATAGAAGATCAACCTGCCGAAGACGTTGGGATCGTAGTAGGAGCTGTCGTTGGTGTCGGCCTTGCTCCAGATGACCTTGAGATCCCGGTTGTTCTTGCTGGCGCCGTTGAGGTGCACCTGAAAGCCCAGCACACCGCCGTGCTGCGGCGTAATGCGCCATACTGCGTTCTGCAGGGGGACCGCAGCCTCCACCGCATAGCCGTCGGCGGTCTGCACGACCATGGCACGGGCCTGGGCCGTCTCGTGGCGCACGCCGCCGAAGACCGCTTCCTCGGGCGCCTTGCCGATGTTCAGGGGCGGGATGGTGATCTGGGCCACGCCGTCCCGGTAGGCCGTCAGGCTGAGGTCGCCGGTGGCGTTGATGTAGAACTCGACCGAGTCCTCGTTCCAGTAATCGGTGCCGTGCTTGCCCGTGATGATGTGCGGATCGGTGACTACGGCCAGGAAGTACAGGTTGCGGTCATCGGCTGCGGCCGCGAAAGAGACCGCAGTGGCGCCCGTGATCTGGGCTGCTGTTTCGGGGATCAGGACACGCGGCACGCCTTCCCAGTCGGCCAGGTCGCCGTCGAGGACGATGGACAGCGGGAAAGGCGCGTAGTAGGTCTCGCGAGGCGTGCCCGCGGGTGCCAGTGGGCCGGCCGCGGCCGTGGGCTGCGCTGTCGGCGCCGATGCAGCCGCCGGTTGGGTGCCCGGCACGGGCTCAGCCGTGGGTTGGGCCGTCGGCACGGGCGCAGGCGTGGGCTGCGCTGCCGGTCCGCCGCAGGCCACCAGATAGAGCATGACGACGATGGTCAGGAATATACCGAGACGTTGCTTGATGCTGTTCATTCTTTTGCTGTAAAGACCCAAAGTGTGGCCGAGTACGGCGGCAAAGTGACGACGTCAACGTCAGGCGCGTTGCCGGGCGTGGACCACGCCTCGACGGGGTGTTCGGCGTCCAGCAGCCATGCCTGCACGGCGGGTTTCGGGTGGAAACCGACGATCTGCAGGCTTCGGCTGCGGCTCTGGTCGCTGCGGTTGATGGCCAGCACGGTGAGCGCACCGTCGGCGCGACGGGCCGCGTAGAGCGAAATGGCCGGATCGCCGGACGCGGCTGCCACCTGTTGGCGGCCGAACTGGCCGTACAGGCGGTACACGTAGTAGCTGGGGCGTACATCACGGCGGGCCAGCAGGCCGTAGCTGCCGATGGAGGGATTGCTTTGCAACGAGAAAAAGGCCACGATCTGCACCTTTTGGCCGATCAAACGACCCAGGGTGTCGGCCCACCACAAAGCGCTGAGGAAGGAATCGGGCGTGGTTTCACCGCCGCTCACATTGGTCCAATACGAGTTGATCTCGGTGACGGCGATGGGCAGCTCGCGACCGGTGGTCTGGCGGATCAGGTCTCGCAGCGCAGGGATGATGTGATCCCATTCGGCAGGATTGGCCAGCAGTTCGCCGGGGCTGGCAATCCCGGCGGTCATGCTTTGGGGAAAGGGATAGCGGTGGATGGAGACGATGTCCACCAGATCACCGTTCGCTTCCAGGAAACTGCGCATCCAGTCTTTGCCGGCGGCATCTTTGGGGTCGCGGTCAGGATGACCGGTATATTGCGTGACTTCCGGCCCGAGGAGGAGGATGTGGGGATCTACCCCGCGCATGGCCTGGGCGATGGCGCGCCACTCCCGGTTCAGGCGGGCAGTATCGTAGCCCTCAAAGCCGGGCTTGGAATGGTACAGCTCCGGCTCATTGCCGATACTCCAGTAACGGATGTTGTAGCCCTTTTCGACGTTGGCATAGCGCACCAGCGCGGCAGCCTGCTCGGGCGTGCCTCCCCGCAGGCGCACGGAAATCTGCGGTTCCGCGCCGAGCCGACGTGCCAGCGCCACGAAGTCGTCAATGTGCGCTGGCTGCAAGTGATTCTCATCGCCCCAGTTGCCGCCGGGGAAACGCAGAAAGGTGATGCCTGCGGCCTGAGCCTTCTCCATCAGGTCGGCGCCGACAAAGGCCCAGGGGCCGTGATTGGCGCCGAACACGTAGGGGTTGATGTCTCCCAGTTCCCGGCCGGCGTCCACCAGGAGTTGATCTCCGGCCGGTGTCAATTCCGGCGCGGTGCTGACGGCCTGCGGCGCGCCGCAGGCCGTCAGCATCAGGAGGAGTAGCCCCAACCGGAGAGCGCGCATGGGAAGCCTATTTTTCGACCCCGGTGATCACCACGCCCTGCATGAACACCCGCTGGGCCAGGAAGAACACGATCACGGGCAACACGGCCGAGATCAGAGAAGCCGCCTGGATCAGGTTGGTGCTCTGCGAATACAGGTTGTTGAACGCAGTCAGGCCCACGGTGATGGGGAACTTGTCGGGATGCCCGGCCAGGTAGATCAAGGGACCGAAGAAGTCGTTCCATGCCCAGAAGAAGTGGAACAGCGCCACCGCGGTCAGGGCCGGCGTGGCCATGGGCAAGATCACCGAGAAGTAGATGCGCAGCGGGTTGGCCCCGTCTATCATCGCCGCCTCATCCAGATCGCGCGGGATGGACAGGAAGAACTGCCGCAACAGGAACACGTTGGTGCCCCACGAGAAGAACGCCGGCACGATTAGCGGCAACCATGTGCCCACCCAACCGATCCGCAAGAAAACGAAATAGGTGGGGATGAGGGTGACCGCGCCCGGCAGGATCACCGTCGAGAGCATGAGCATGAAGAGCACGTTCTTGCCCGGAATGCGGAAGCGGGCGAAGCCATAGGCCACCAGGGACGCAGACAGAACCGCGCCGAAGGTCGTGATGCCGGCGTACATCAAGGTGTTGCGCAGCAGCACGATGAAGTCAATGGTGTTCCAGGCCTTGGGATAGTTCGACCACTGGGGATCGGGCTCCCAGACGCGCTCGAGCTGGCGCCACTGTCCCTGCCATTCGAAGGGGCCTGCTTCGGGGTTTTCGGGATCAATGAACAAGCTGCTCTGGCGTCCCCTTTGATAGAGCGCCAGCTCTTTCATTTTTCCGTCTACGGGCACGAGGTAGACCTCGTACTCCTTCCCCTCATAGATGAACTTCCGTTCGGTGGCCGGCCACCAGGGGGCGCCGATCTTGGAAAACTGGCTGTCTGACTTGAGGGATGTCACGATCCCATAGACCATCGGGATGAGGAAAAGGAAGAGCACGGCCAGGGCCAGGCCGGTGAGGGCCAGCTTCATGCCCGCCACGCGAATTGCTTTCGGAACGATCGGCCCGTGGGAAGCGGTGTTTTGCCGGATCATCATCTTTCCTCCGATGCGTAATAGACCCAGTAGCGCGCCGTGCCGAAGAGGACGATGGTCAAGATCAGGGCGATAATGAACATCAGCCAGGCCAGGGTGGCGCCGTACCCCATGTTGAAGAAGGTGAAAGACTGCTTGTAGAAGTAGACCATGAAGAAGCGAGTCTTGCCTTCGGGAAAGCCGGTGCCGCCGTTAAGCACGAACGGGGCCAGGAAGTATTGCAGCGAGTAGATCACACCCAGCACGACCTGGTAGAAGATGACGGGCGTGATCATGGGGATTGTGATGCGGAACAGGCGCTGAAACCAGCCGGCGCCGTCAATCTGAGCTGCTTCGTATAGCTCGGTGGGCACGCCCTGCAGACCTGCCAGGAAGATGATCATGGCGTTGCCCACGCCCCACAGGCCGAACATGGTGTAGGCATAATAGACCAGGCGAGGGTCGGCCAGCCAGCGGATGCCCTGGGTGCCTGTGGCCCGGATGCCCGTCAACCTCTCGATAATGACGTTGATCCAGCCTGTCTGTTCGTTGAGCACGCCGTTCCAAATCAGCACCGTGGCCACCAGGGGGATCATCGTCGGCATGTAGAACAGCGTGCGATAGACGTTCTTGCCCAGCACGTGTTCCGAGTTCAGCAGGATGGCCAGGAACAGCGCGAAGGACAGCGAGATAGGCAGCGAAATGGCGGCGAAATGGAAAGTCCGCACCAGCGACAGCCAGACCTCTGAATCCTGAGTGAGCGCTCGGATCCAGTTCTCCAGGCCGATGAACCGGGCCTGGTCGGGCACGGCCGGATTGAAGTTGAAGAGGGAAAAGCCGAACGAGGCGAGCATGGGCAGGAGGTTGAAGGCCAGGAAGCCGATGATCCAGGGGCTGAGGAAAGCCAGGCCCCATTTGATCTCTTTCCGCTCCAGTTTGCCCAGCTTGCGCTTGCCAAAGCTGGCGGCTTGCCCTTTCATTGCGCTGCTGAGATCAGGTGCAAATGCCATGGGGTTCTCCTCCAGGGTGGACCGTGGCCCATCCCGGCCGGACAGGACGGGATGGGCCACCTGCGTGCCGTGCCGGGGTTACCGCTTCAAGGCGGCGTCGAAGATCTTCTGCAGATCGGCTTGCAGTTTCGCCACCTCTGCGTCGAAGTCCACGCCCGGCGTGTTGGCCAGGTAGTTCCAGAACTCGTTGTAGCGGTCCGTGGTCTCCTGGAAGCTGGGCATCCAGCTTTCATGGTTGGGGTTATCGGCGTACGCCATCGCCTCGACGACCGTGTCCCAGTGGATGTCGGTCTTGTTCGGGAAGTTGGTCTGGTTGTACAGCTTGAAGTAGTCGGGCTGCAGCGACAGGCGGGCCGGCATGCCGCCGTAGATGGTCAGCAGCTCGGTGGCATGCTCCTTGCTCAACATGTAGGTCAGCACCTCGAAGGCCGCGTCGGGGTTCGGGCAGCCTTTGAGGATGCCGAAGGTGTCGGCGTGCATCTTGGCGGTGATGGTGCCCTTGTAGCTGGGCGTGGCCGCGATGTTCCAGTCCCAGTTCACGTTGCCCAGCGCCCACGGCGCCACATACCACAGGTGGATGTGGATCATCGCCAGGTTGCCCGAGCTGAACGGGCCGCCTGGCCCCTGCAGGAAGTCGGCACCGCCGTAGGGGCCGTTGGGGATGAACCAGTCTTTCCACCAGCCGTCGTAGGTCCACTTCCAGGCAGCCTTCCAGTTCTCCGGGATCTGGGCGGTCTTGCCGTCATCCGCGAGGAGCGAGCCGGGGCCGAAGAAGGTGCCGATGCCGCGCGGGTCGGTCCACTGGTTCATCCAGCCGAACTGGACGATCTTCTGAGGATCGAAATCGGGCGATGTGGCATCGTTACCGTTGGCGTCAACGGTCAGTTTCTTGGCCAGTTCGGTCAGGGTCTCGATGTTCCATTCGCGCTCGACCCCGTTTTCATCCACGTAGGGCGCGCCGTGCTTGGTGGGCGGATAAGGAAGGCCGGCCTCGTCGAACAGGTCCTTGTTGTAGAGCACGAAGGACGGGAAGATGGCGAAGGGGATGCCCAACTGCCCTTCTTCCTTCACCTGATAGAACTCGACCAGGTTGGGATCGAAGTCGCTCAGGTCGTAGTTGTACTTGTCAATCAAGGGTTGCAGGTCCAGCCAGGCGCCTTTGAAGCTGTCGCGGCCGCGGATGCCCACTGGGCCGACGATGCACGGCGCGTTGCCGGCCGCGATCTGCGTGGCCAGGGTGTCATACGCGACGTTGTTGTCAACGATCTCCAGCGCCAGCTCGATCTTGTTCTGGCTGGCGTTGAATCGCTCGACGAAGGCGTTCTGCGGCGCAAGAGCGCCCTCGTCCGAGCCGGCGCCCAGGCCGACGAACCAGCGGACTTTGACCCGTCCCGCAGGGGCGGGCGCCGCGGTGGGTGCCGGTGCCTCGGTGGGGGCGGGCGCTACAGCCGGTGCCTCGGTGGGGGCGGGTGCTATAGCCGGTGCCTGTGTAGGCGCAGGCGCTGCCGGCGCGGCCGGTGTCGCAGCGCCGCCGCAAGCCGTGCCCAGGATGGCCACGACCAGCAACGCGGCAATAACCGTCATGACTTTCGTGGGTTTCATTGAGTCTCCTCCGTAAAGAATGGTTGGGTTTGGTAAATCGAATGGGATAGCAGGCTCAGGTTATCGTGCGTAAGAATCGCTTGCCGGTTCTGACCTCCTTTCCTTCTGATCGCAATGCCCGTGAATGTCTTCTGTTGTGTGTTGCAGCGTTGGGTTTGAACGAGAGCTCGCTTATCTATTAGCTGTCTTTAATTTTACAAGCTGATCGCCGGTTTGGCTTGTCGAAAAGCGCGAAGCTCTTGCACAAATCATAGAAGTTTTGGTGTTTGTGCAGGGGAAAAGGGCAGAAAGAAGAATAGAAGACCTGAGCAGCTATAAGGAACCCGGAGCCCGGCCCATCCCTTTCTCTAACCCCGATTGCGTCGGTATTCTTCGGGGGATTGGCCGACCTGCCGGCGGAACATCCGGCTAAAGTAGCTGCTGCTGGAGAAACCCACGTCCAGCGCGATGGTGGTGATGCTCTTGTCGGTGTCCACCAGGAGCCGCTGCGCCTGCAGCACCCGGTAGCGGTTGAGATAGTCAATGGGCGTCATGCCCAGCTCCTGGCGGAAACAGTAGGTCAAGTAGTCCTCGCTCATCCCCACATGGCGCGCCAGGTCTTCGCGGGTGATGGGATCGGCGTAGTTGCTGTGGATGTAGGCCATGGCTTTGCGCACCAGGACTTGTGCCTGATCGCTCAGGCGGCGCCGGCGCGTCAGCGCGGCCTCCAGGTGCGCCAGTGTCTCCTCCGGGTTGAAAATCCCCTTGCTCATGACGGTGGCCACGCCGCGGTTCAGCCGTTCCATATCGGCCTCGGTCAGCACTTTGCCGGTGATGACGATGACCGGGATGGCGCGCAGGTGCCGATCTTCCCGCATGGCATCCAACACCTGGAAGCCGTCCATTTCGGGCATCATGAGATCGAGCAGCACCAGGTCTACCTTGTTGGCCCGCAAGACCTGCAGCGCTTCCTCGCCCGACCGGGCGCGCAGGACCCGACGTGTCGGCGCCTGGGATTGAACCAGCCTGGCGTGGAGGTCGAGGGTATGAGGGTCGTCGTCCACCACAAGGATGGTGCGCGCCGCTTCAGCCGTGTCCTCGGCCAGCCAGTACTGGTCCAGGGCTCGCGTCAGATCGGCCAGTTCCAGCGGCTTGGTGAGATAGTTCAGCTCCATCACGGCGCCGCTTTTGTCGGTGGCCGCGTAGAAGAGCGCCGGGATGTCGCGCGTGGCCGGGTTGGCCTTGAGCAGCTTGATGGCCTGCCATCCCTCCGCCTCGCCCTGAGCGATGTTGAGCACCACCGCCTCGAACGGCCTGGCGAGCAGCTCGGCGATCCAGGCCGAGCTCTCGGCGATAGGGAACATGCGCACCGTGAAGCCGCGGCGGGTGAGGTGCCGGCGAAGCTGGCCGTCGGCCCCGCGAGCGGAGAGCACCATGACCCGGGGCCGCATCTGGGGGGGCTGGGGAAGGCGTGAAGGTTTGGAGACCGGCGCAGCGATGACAGGCAAGCGGAAGTAGAACTCCGAGCCTTCCCCTTCGATCCCGCTGGAACGCGCGCCGATCTCCCCCCGGTGCATGGCCACCAGGCGCTTGCAGATGGCCAGCCCCAGGCCGATGCCGCCGTAGCCGCGGCTGACGCTGCGTTCCGATCTCTGGAACTCGTCGAAGATGCGCACCTGCTCATCGGGCGCCAGGCCCAGCCCGGTGTCTCGCACGGACACCGTCGCCATGCCGCCCTCTTCCGTCAGGCTGAGGCTGACATAGCCCTGGGCGGTGAACTTGACCGCGTTCGCCACCAGGTTCAAGGCCACCTGTTGCAGCCGCGTCCGGTCGCCCCACACCCACGGACCTTGCTCGGGAATGGCCTCGCGCCAGGCCAGCCCTTTCTCCGCCGCCATCTGCCGGCCGATTTCCGCTACCGCGCGGATGACTTGAGAGAGATCCACATAATCGTTAGTGAGGCGCAGTTGTCCGGCGTCGCTGCTGGCCAGGTCGAGCACGTCGTCAATCAGCCGCCCCAAATGGCGGGCGTTGGCGTGGATCGTCTTCAAGTCCTGCTGGACCTGGGCCGGCAGTTCCTGCACCCCGGCCGCGCTTTCCCGCAAGAGCAGGCCGCTCATGCCTACCACCAGGTTCAGCGGCGTGCGCAGCTCGTGGCTGACCATCGAGAGGAAGCGGCTCTTGAGCCGGTTGGCCTCTTCGGCCAGCCGGCGCCCTTCGGTGGCGGCGCGATACAATCTCGCCGTGTTGAGCGCACCGCTCACCTGCTGCACGATGGCGCCGTGCAGCTCCAGCCTCACGGCCTCGAAAGCCATAAAACCGGCCTCCCCGCCGTGCGCGACCAGGGGCACCAGCGCCAGATGGAACGGTTGGGAGGCAGAAAGCCACGGTGTGGGCGGGAAGGTGCGGGTGCGGATGCGCACCGCCGGCTGACCGGGCGAGGTGACCGCGCGGATGCGGCTCCACGTCACGGGATCGTCTCCTTCTTCCTCATAAAAGGCTACCCACACGGTGCGCAGGCCCATCGGAGGCAGGTAGCGCGCCAGGATGTCGTAGATCTGGGCCTCGTCCAGCGCCTTGAGGAGCCGGGCAGTGAGCATGCCGACCTGGTTACCGGTCTGCCGCTGGGTGTGCGCGTAGTCCCAGTGCTGGATGCGCATAGCTGCGCTGATAGCCACACGCGCTTCGTCCAAGAGAGAGCGGGCGAACTCTGTGGCTACAGGCTGCGGCCAGGCGGTAGCGATTTGGGGTAGGGCTTTGCTCAGGACGGTGATGGCTGCCTGCCACTGATGGGTGTCATCGCGCGCGGCTGCCACCCGCCGGAGGACGCCGTCCAGCGACTGGCGGAAGCGGGTCGCATCGCCCTCGGCCACGCTGGCGAGAAAGACGTCCACGAGTTGTCGGCAAAGGCGAGCCACTTCCTCCCTGGTCAGGCCCTGGATGCCTTCCATCATCGCAGTGGTCATCTGCTCCACCAGGTGCGGCCGCATCTCTTGTCCTGAGAGAGCGGCTGCGCCGCTCCTCGTGATGTCCAGGGTTTCGGCGATCACGGCGCTCTGGCCGCAGCCGCACGATTCCCGGATCACCAGCCGGGTGGGCACCCGCACCAGTTCGGGAAGCGGTTCCCCCTGGCGGATCCGCTTTGCCAGCAGCGTCACCGCCTGATACCCCATTTTGAACAGCGGGATGTGCACGGTGGTCAAGGCCGGCCTCTGCAATGGGCTTTCCGGCCGGTCGTCGAAGCCGATGATGGCCACTTCGGCCGGCACGCGGATGCCCGCCTCTTGCAAGGCGCTCATGGCACCGAGGGCCGATTCATCGTTGCTGGCCAGCACGGCAGTGAAAGGGATCCGTGTGGCCAACAGCTGCTGCATGGCCTGGTACCCGCCCTCATACACGTGCCTGCCGAAGGTGATCAGACGCTCATCGGCCTGCAAGCCAAAGGCGGCCATGCCCTCGCGAAAGGCGCGCAGTCGGTCGCCCGTGTCCCCTTCCATATCAACGATGTTGCCTGCAATAAAAGCGATCTGCCGGTGTCCGTGCTCGACCAGATGCTTTAGCGCCGCCTGGATGCCGCCCGTATTGTCGGCCACGATGGTGGGCCCCTTTTCACCCGAACCGATGAATAACACCTCAGGGTGACCACCGGCTCTGATCTGTTGGACAGCTCGCGACCGCGCCGGGCTGTGAAGGGGACTGATGAAGATCAGACCATCGGTGTTCCACGGTCCGACCGGCACAAAATCGGCATCCTCGGTAGGTTCCAGCCAGGCCGGGCGCGGTGGATCGCCAGCTTCTCCCGATGGACCCATGCCACAGGCGATGAGGAGGTTGCAATTCAGTTCTTGTGCGGCCTGGCGAATCCCGCGCAGGATGGGGTTGAGATAGCTGAGAGGGGTCGCGGTCCAGTAGACCTGCCAACCGGCAAGGACGCCGATGGTGGGGAAGCCCTTGCGATGGTCATGCGCCATGTGCTCAGCCTCGGTACGGTGCTTTTTTTATGTTCATCCATAACGATTATAACCGCATTCGAGCATTTTGAGCAAGCTTACCACGAAGACACCACGACACGAAGTTCCTGAGCCCCTGGTGTCTTTGTGTCTTTGTGGTGATAGATTCGGTTGCGTCTTGGGGCAAGCCCCCGGCGTCCAGGGTGTGGGGTGGACGCCGCTGTTGCCTGGCCTCAGATGAGCCACACCGGAATGGACTGCGCGGTTGCCGTGAGCGGCAACGTCTGTTCGGCCAGGCAGATCAGGCCACCGGGGCCGACCGGCAGGCCAAGCCGCTCCAACGCGCCGAACTGCCGGACGTCGTCCCGGCTGGGGGATGCGGTTTTCTTGATCTCCAGCGGATAGATGATCCCATCCTGCATCAGCAGCAGGTCAATCTCTCGCCGGTCCTTGTCCCGGTAGTAGTAGAGCGGCGGCCGGCGGCCGGTGTGCCAGTAGCCTTTGAGCAGCTCGGCCACGACCCAGGTTTCCAGGATCGCGCCGGACATGGCGCCGGCCTCCAGGGTTTCCGGGCTGGCCCATTCCGTCAGGTAAGCGGCCAGGCCGGTGTCGAGGAAGTAGAGCTTAGGTGCCTTGACCAGACGTTGGGTCACGTTGGAGTGATACGGCTCTAACAGGTAGACGGTGCCGGCTGCCTGCAGGATGGAGAGCCACTGCTTCGCCGTGTTCGGGGCTATGTCGGCGTCGCCCGCCAGCGCGGCCACGTTCAGGATCTGTGCGGTGCGTGCCGCCGCAGCCCGCAGAAAGCGCAGGAAGGCCAGCTCGTCCCCGACCCGTGCCAGGTCGCGTATGTCACGCTGCAGATAGGTTTGTACGTAGGAGCCGTAGAAGAGATCGCGGTCCATCGCCTCGTTGAGCGCGATGGCCGGCAGCGAGCCGCGCCAGATCAGCCGGTATAGCTCCTTTAGCGTCAGCTTTGGTGTCTGCGCGTTCCGTCGTGCGATTTCCGCCGGCGTCGGCACGAAGGGTGTGGCGTCCAGGCCCTGGCCCAACAACTCGCGCCGGGAAAGCCCCAGCAGGTGCAGCACCGCCACGCGACCGGCCAGCGATTCGGATACCCCTCGCATCAGGTGAAATTGCTGCGAGCCGGTGAGCCAGAAAAGCCCCGGCTCGCCGGTGCGGTCGGCGGCCATCTTGATGTACGGTAGCAACCCGGTCGCATACTGGATTTCGTCAATGAGCACGGGCGGCGGGAACCGCTGCATGAACAGTGCCGGGTCGGTCCTGGCCAGGCTGAGCACGAGCGGATCGTCCAGGGTCACGTAGGTGCGGCCTTCCCGGCTGAGATGTCTCAAGAGGGTGGTCTTGCCCACCTGTCGTGCCCCGGTAAGCAAGACCACCGGGAATTGTTGGGCTGCCCGGACGACAAAGGGTTCGAGGGTACGAGGGATGTACATGCCGCACCTCCCGGAGCGAATCGGCTATTTTGCAGTCTAGATGCATAATAGCCGGTATCGGCGCGATTGTCAAGCTTACCACGAAGACACCGGGACATGAAGCCCCGACCTGAAAATCGCCGCCAGACGTGCCAGGCACCCTCTCAGGTGCCTGGCACGTGGACACGAGCTCGTTTTCATGGCACGTTGTGCGCCGACCGGCGCATGGGCAACTGGTGTCTTCGTGGTGATAGATCCGGTTGCGGCAGGAGGCCGCGCTATGGTATGATTCAGCGGCTGCAAAACCTTTGAGCCGGAAGAGGACCAGCCGTGGATAACACGAAGCCCACGGACTGCTTTCCGTGGGCCCCGAGAAGTGGACCTGATGATCAGATCAGCGCCCTGGCAGGCATTGCAGTGGGCGAGAGGGGACTCGAACCCGTGACCTCACGGATGTGAACCGTGCGCTCTAACCAGCTGAGCTACTCGCCCTGAACCGACTGCAAGTATAGCACCTTTGCGCCGAACGCGCAAAAATCGAGAGGTGACCTGTATTTGGTTTCGGGAGGAGGCGACACTATGCGTCATCGTGTCTATGTGCTGCTGTTTATCGCGGTGTTGTTGCTGGCATGTATCGGCGGATTCCTGGGCGGCCGCTTCTTGTTGCAGCAGGCCCAGCAGGATTTCGCCCCGCGCGCTGGCTGGACTCCGCCTCTGGCTTCCCCCACCGCCGTGGCGCCCCCTGCTGCCCCGGTGGCCTCTGCGCCCGGGGCCACGCCTGCCGCTGTCCCGCAGCCGACCGCAACCGTGTTGATCGTGCCGACCCCCACCGGGGTGCCTCCGGTGCCTGCCACACCGCTCCTGCCGGTTCTGGAGACCCCCGCCGAGGTCGCCACCGAGACCCCGTCTCCGACGCCGCCTCCTACCCCGACCCCGGCGTTCCCCTACGGCCTGGCCCGCCCTGTGCGCGCCAGCTCGGGCGATTGTCCGGGGATGCCGGGCCTGGTGTACGTCTTGGGCCAGGTGACCGACAGGGCCGGCTCGCCCCTGGCGGACGTCCGGTTGAAGCTGGTGGACGAGTACGGGAATGTGGCGTTTGCCGTCTCCAAGTCCAGCCAGGCTGACCTGGGGCGGTACGACTTCCCCGTCACCGGGCCGGCCCGGCGGCTGTACCTGAGGGTGGTGGACGCCGCCGAGCGGCCCCTGAGCGCCGAGGTGGAGATCCGCTACGGCCTGCCGCCGACCGCCGACGCCACGTGCCACTGGGTGGATTGGCGCCGGCAGTAGCGGTCATCCGGTCACGGGTTGGGGTCGTATCGGCAGCGTTGCCCCTTCAAGCCGTTGAGATAAATGCACAACTCGATATAGCCGTTGCGCCAGAACGTATCCGGGTAACCTGGCCCCATCAGGGCCCAGTAATACTGCTCGGTGTCCTTGGTCCAGCTCACATCCGGCATGTAGATCGCGACCATCAACGCGATCCAGGGCCGCCAGTTCTGCCGCGCCCACTCGTACGCCCGCACCAGGTACTTGCCCTTGAGCTCCTCGGTGATGCCCGCACCCGCGCCGTGCCAGTAGTACGGGGAATCGGGCCGGTTGTCCGTGGTCCAGCCGAATTCCAGGATCACTACCCGCTTGCCCCGGTCGCCGTAGCGTTCCATGATCGCCCGGATGTCCTCGACGCGGCGGAAGGCGAAGAAGCGCTCGCCGCCGTAGGGCACCTTCTTGGCTGCGGCCTCGTCGGGGCTGACCTCGGGCGCGGCGGCATAGCCGGCAGCGTGCACGCCCAGCATGTCGAAGTAGCCCGTGCTGTTGCCGCCCATGGCCCGGTACATCAGATCGTAGAACTTGTCGTCCGGCATGGCGATCTCGTTGTCGGTGCCGGTGGGCGCCATGCCGGCCGTGACCACAATGGCGTTGGGGTCAATGGCGTGGATGGTGCTGTAGGCCATCTTCAGCATGCGGGCATAGCCGGCCGGATCGGGGCGCTTGTTACCCCACTCACGGGCCAGGTTCGGCTCGTTCCAGATCTGGTAGGCATGGATGCGGCCCACATAGCGGCTGGCGACGGCCGCCAGGAAGTCGGCGAAGTGCCCCGCGTTGTCCGGCGGGTTGCCGGCCCAGAACGGCCGGTCGGGGTCCTGGCTGATGCGGACGATCAGCTTCAGGCCGTGTTTTTCCACTTGCTCAACGATGCGGTCGGTATTGGTCCAGTCGTACTTGCCTTTGCCTGCGCCCTCGATATCCTGCCACGAGAACATCTGCTTGACCCAGTTGAAACCGGCGTCCTTGATCAGCCCCAGATCGCGGTCTGCGACTTCGGGCCGCCACCACAGGAACGCCTGCACGCCGAAATCGGGGGAGGCCATCAGGTCGCCGGTCCGCACCACAGGGGTAGCGGCAGGGGGCCTGGCGGTTGGGGTGGGCGGTTCTGGGGTGGCCGTGGGTTCAGCGGCCTGGCTCGTCGCGGTTTCGGTCGGCGCGACTGTTGCGGCCGCCGTGGGCAACGCGACCGTGGGCGCTGCCGTCGGATCGGCCGGGGCAACGGGGGCAACCGGCACTAGAAGGGTGGCGGTAGGCTCCGGTTCGGCGGGCCGCGGGGTCTTGGTTGGGGTCGGGGTCGGCGCCGGTGCATTGGGTGCACACGCCGCCAGGACCGGCCCCACGACAAGGATGATTGCAATCAGCAGCCAGGGCCAGACGGTGCGTAGTTTCATGGCGTTCAAATGATCTGCTCCCGGTTCGGCGCCCCGAACCGGCATAGGTCTGAGACCGGCCGGGGCGGGGCGCGCTGGTTAAATAGGTTGATTGACCAACAATGGTTTTTAGACGTTTCAGCGCCTTTGCTGGTTCCGATCCTGGGGCCCGTTTCAGGGCAGATGGCCATGCCGGACGCGGCGCCACGGCGGATGAGAATCTTACCGCAGAGGGCGCAGAGATCGCAGAGGCTTTCAGGTTCTCCGCGCCCTCTGCGTCCTCCGCGGTGATTTTCAGGGCAGTTTCGCATGCCGTGCGCGGCGCCACGGCGGATGAGAATCTTACCGCAGAGGGCGCAGAGATCGCAGAGGCTTTCAGGTTCTCCGCGCCCTCTGCGTCCTCCGCGGTGATTTTCAGGGCAG
>FWPV01002013.1_pt1 | contig 51761 bp, 32 predicted proteins | sample 2228371 | NCBI WGS metagenome assembly FWPV01 (sample SAMEA103939776, study PRJEB20133) | metagenome
CAGCACCTGGGCCTGGGCCAGCTTCAGCGCCAGGGCCGCCGTGCGCTGCTGGCCCTGGGAGCCATAGTCCCGGGCAGGGCGACCGCCGATGAGCACCAGCAACTCATCCCGGTGCGGCCCGACCTGGGTCGCGCCCCGCCGCAGCTCCCATTCCGTGGCCTTCTCCAAGGCCTCGTAGAAGGCCTGCATCCGCTCCGGTAGGCCTTCCTCCTCCATCGGAACGTTGGGCCGATAGCGCAGTTCCAGCGCCTCTGCACCGCCGGACAAGTCGGCGTATAGAGCCACCGCGCGCGGCCCCAGATGCGCCACCAGCCACTCCCGGTCCGCCATCAGTTGCGCCCCGGCTCGCACCATCTGTGCCGTCCAGGGCGCCAGCTCCTCTCCGCTCACCCGCCCTCCCGCCGCCTGCTTGAGCAGTTCATTGCGCTGCTGCACGGCGCGGCGGTATCGGAGCAGGTCTTCCAGGTACAGCGGTCGCAGCCCGGCCAGGGCCATGTTCATGAAGCGCCGCCGGCCCCTTGCTCCGGCCTTGATCAGCTGTAAATCGTCCGGCTCAAAGAGGACCACGGGAAGCTGTTGGAGCAGGTCGCCGATCGAGGAGGGAGGTGAGCCGTTCAGGCGCAGGTCGCGTTGAGCGTCGCCGGAAGCAGAGCGAGTCAGAGCTACCGCCACCTCGTTTACCGCGCCGGAGCGTAAGGCAAAAGAGCCCGTCACCCGCGCCTGGTCCGCGCCCCAGCGGATCAACTCTCGCAGCCAGTTGCTGCGCGGTGAGCGCCCGGTGGCCAGGAGCATGACCGCTTCCAGCAGGCTGGTCTTGCCGGAGGCGTTGGGTCCCACCAGCACATTCAGTCCGGCCGGCAGGACCAGCTCTCGGCGCTCGTGGCAGCGAAAATCGGCAAGTGAGAGGTGGGTGATCTGCAACTCTGTCCTCGCGATTACTCCACCTGCAGCAGCATTCCTTCCCCCGGCGGCAAGGTGATGTCCCGCAACTGCTGCGCCGTCCAGGTCTTGCCGGTGAGCACGTCTCTGGCGCTCGCCGCGCCCTCCAGGGTCAACGGGAAGCGCTGCGGTTCGTGGAAGTCGTCATTGACCAGAATCACGTACCGCCTCTGACCCTCCCGCTCCCGGAAGCCGTGGACCTGTATCATCTCCGCGCTCGTCTTGGCGAAGACCTCGTCCACATGCCGCAGTCGGAGCAGCGTGGGGGCCAGTTTCTCCATCACCGCGCTCACCTCCCCCCAGGCCTGCCACTGCGGAGTATCCTCGCCGGTGGGGGTCTTCAGGCTCATACACAGTCCTTCCGCGTACTCCTGAGGCGTAGGGTAGTCCCAGCCGTACAGGATCAGCCCGGTGCAGCCGTGGGCTACCGCGCACCAGGCCTGCCACTTCATCTCGATGGGGGTGGGATGTCGCCGGGAGAGCACCGACTCGCCCTCGATCCGCACGCCCTCCTGATACGACTGCGGCAACGTCCAGGCCACTGCTCCGCACGAGTCGGCGTTGTCCCACAGCCTCTTCAGCAGGCTCTTGTAGTAGCCCCGGATGGTCTGCTCCGAACGGTTGAGCACCGGGTAGATGTCGGCGCAGATCACCGGCGGGCGGTTGGTCTTGGCATCCAACGCGGCCGAATCGGCGTTGTTGTGCACGATCACGGCCGGATGCTCCGGGTCCAGCTCGTTGACCAGCTGGTAGTACGGCGTCATGTCCGCCACCATGTCGGGCGGAATCTCCTCGGTGATTTCCCAGCAGAGCAGGCCCCAGTACCCCTTGAACCTGGGCAACACCTCGCGGGCGGAGCGCTGGATGCGCTCCCAATACTGCTTGCGCACCGCCGGGTCAGGATGCACGGAGAAGAAGTCCGGGCCTTGCCGATACAGGCGCAGGCCCATGACCTCCGCCAGGCGGCAGACCTTGAGCGCCTCGCCCGGTCCTGTCCACATGATCATGTTCTGGTGATGGCGCTTGAAGTCTTCCATCACCCCCTGGTACACGAGCCACTCGTCCACGCCCATTTCCTTGGCGATGGCATCTGCGTCCCCCGGCGCCCAGGCGCCAAGGGGGAAAAAGTCCCGGATCGGCGGAATGGGCTTTTTGCCGGGCTGATCGGGGATGACCACGGGAGTCTTGGGGAGTATGTTGGCCCGCAATGCCGCCAGAGTCTGCGGATCGCGACGTGGCGGCACGACCACCGGCGACTCCGACAGCGCCAGGTCGTCCACGTAGAAGGTGTACTTGGCTCCTTCCGACCAGCCCTGACCGCTATAGATTGTCACGTAAGCGACCTGGCCCCGCTGCAGTTTGCTGATATCAAACCGCAGTACCTGCCAACCATCGGTCTTCTGCAAGCCGAAGGAGACCACGCTGAAGCGCGGCTTGATCTCGCCGCCGCCTTGGTCGTAGAAACCGACGGCGATCTGTCCGGGCGGGTGCTGGGGACAGTTCACGGCCAGAGCGAGGGTCTGATACCGGCTCCAGTCCCGCTCGGGGAAGGCGTCGTACCCGGCGCTGACCCCGCCCTTGTCCTTGTGGTACTCCCAATCCACCTGGCCGCTTGCCTTGCCGGAATTTGCGCCCACCGGCAGGCCGGTCTGCTGTACAACGTGACTCCAGCCTTTGGTCCCCTCCGGCCCTTCGAAATCGGCGACCATCGCTTCGTCGTGCCAGATGACCTTCAGATCAGCCTGATGGGAAGAGTCCTCCGCGTCGGTGTAGGTGAGCGCATTGTCCCCCGGGTGGAGCGTCAGTGGGGGCAAGCCGGAGATGTCCAGCAAGCCCCGGATCCACATGGTCTCTCCATAGCCGGGACCGATGGCGCGCTCCGAGGTGATATGCAGGTAGACCGTACTCGCGGCAAAGTCGGAGATGGTGAGCGGCCACGGCCCGGCCGCGCCGGCAGTGGCCTTCGCCATAACCTCCGTGCCCTCCGGATCGCGCGAGGCGAAGATAGTGACGTCCCCTCCCTCGCGCTCCAGCCGATGGACGGAGCTAAAACTCACCTGCTTGACCAGGATGCCCTCGGGGAAGGCAAAGCGGTAGACGGTACGGCGCGGCTTGCCGTTGACGCTGGTCCACAGGAAACGGAAGCCGTTGCTATCGAACATGTTCCCGCCCCCGGCGGGGGAGAACATGTCATATCTGTGCTTGTTAAAGTACAGGCTGCTCTTAACCGCTTCTGGGTCGGCTGGGTAGGGCGCAAAGCCCGGATCGTAGTAGAACTCGCCCACACCGCTACCGAACTGGAGAGTGAGACGCTCGTTGGTGAGCAGTTCCTCGGCGACCATGATCCCGTTGAGGGTGGGACCCAGGCAATGGCGCGCTCCGGCCTCGCTGACGGTGGTCTTGCCGGTGAGTACAACGGTCGGGGCCACTTCCCGGGCGACGCCGGGCATGGTCAGCGTGCCCGGCGTGGAGGTAAAGGAGGCGATCTGCTCTCCGGCCAGGACCGCCGAGGTCAGAAACGACAGCCACAAGGTCAGCAGGTAGCGGGGCATGGCCGGCAACCTCCCGGAACGGCAAGTGTTGCCCTGGAGTTCGCCGCCGGTGCCCCTCTCTCCTCGGCGCGTGGAGCAGAAGAAGGGCTACTTCTCCCCCACCTCCCACCTCCGGCTCACGTACCACTTCCTCCGCCCGCCGCCTCGATCCAGGTACAGGTCCCAGCGGTGGCCGTCGGTGGTCTCGACGCGGAAGTAGTTCCGATGTCGCCGTTCCCACCACTGGTGCTTGCTCCGCCGGCGGTCGCCGAAGCCGGCGTCGGTCCAGCTCTCCAGCAAGCACTTCACCTCGTACCTTTCCCCGCGCCAGGTGAAGGCCAGGGGATGGGGCAGGACCACGGGGTCCTCGGGCATCTCCACTTCGACAGGGTCAGAGAGCAGGTCCATTTCCCGGTCTCTCCCGGAGGGGCTGAAGGCCACCACGACAGGCGTCGGCGCCGGGCGCGCAAGGCCCGTGGGCTTCGCCTGCTGTGCAGGCTCGTATTCGGCCCCTCCGCTCTCACCTCCCCCCACGTTCCACGCCTACCTCCGAATCAGCACCTTGTACCCGTAGGTCACCTCCACGTCCTTGCCTACCTCCAGCGGCACCTCCCAGGTCAGCCGGCTGCGCGGGTTCTCCTGGCGTAGACCCTTGGCCAGCTTGACAATCTTCGCCTCCGGCGCGCTGCTCACCACGTCGCCCGTGACCGTCTTGGTGATCTTGACCGTTACCGCCTGGGCCGTGAAGTTGTGTAGCAGCAGCTTGCCCTCTACCGTGATCCGGTCATAGGACCAGCCGTAGCGTTGCAGAGCGTTGACCTCCCGGTTGGTCTCCAGTTCGTTCTCCTGCGCCTTGATGCCCAGGGCTTTGGTGATCTTGAGCATCACGTCGTTGCCGGGCGTGGTGTAGGTAAGCATGGCCTGGCCCAGGATCTGCCCGTCTTTCATCGTCTCGGCGGGCGCAGTGGTCCAGGGCACTTGCCCGGAGTTCTTCAGCCGCAGGCTGTGCCAGACGATCTGCTCCGGTGGCCGGTTGGGGTCGCACTCGCGCCGGTACTGATCCTGCTCGTTGACGTAGTCGGGGACCTCCCACTCATAGACATGCTCGTAGCCCACCTTCTGGGTAAACAGCGGGTAGTAGCCGACCTGCTTCTCCTTTAGGGTGACGTTGTCCAAGGGGTAGAGGAAGAGGTCCTCGGCCTGGACGCCGGCGGCAGCCGAACCGTAGGAGGGGCTGGGCCCCATCTCCGCCTCCCGCGCAAAGCCGTCCATGACGTTGTAGGCCACCTGCTGGGTCATGGCTCCGCGCCGCCCTGGCTCGCGACCTTCGCTGTAGCCCTGCCCCAGCGCTCGCAGGAAACCCGCCAGGTCGCTCTTCTTCGCCAGCGGGCTGATGATGTCGGCGAACTCCAGGTAGGGGAAGCCGGTGACCAGGTCCAGGTGCGCCTTGTCCAGGTCTTCCATCTCGTTGATGATCTCCGCTTTGGCGGTGATCGTGCCCTCCTTGGGCGTGGAGATGTCCACGACATAAGAGGGCGCCCAAGTCATCCCCTTGGCCAGGTAGCTGACTACCACCCGCCGGTCGCCCCCGACTGCGGTAAGGTCGCCGGTCAGCGCCACCTTCTTCACGTCTTGGGCGTACTGGGTAGAGGGGTCTTCCAGGAAGGTAATGCGGTCCACGGTGGTCGGGTTGATGGCCACCATCCCCGCCGCCGTCTGGATGGTCAGCAGTTGCCCCTGTGGTGTGGGAGGAACGTACACGCTGGCCATGTAAGGGTTCGGCTGCACGACCGGTTGCGGTTGGGGGAAGGCCTTGAGTGTGCCTTCCAGGGAAGGCCGATACTCGCTGGCAAACTCCAGCCGCACTTTCTTGCCCAGGTTGGCCCGCAGCAAGTCGGGGAGGCTGACCGCCTCGCGCCACTCATAGGTTGTCTCCTCGCCCGCCGCCAGATTAGTCAGCTTCACGCCGCCGGCCCAGGTCAGCCACAGAGTACCATGCGAGGCCGCCGGCAGCGGACCGATGCGCACCGGCCCCGGCTTGTCCGGCAGGCTCCCCTGCCGGATGAAGAACCCCAGCCCGTTCTTGAACAGCGCAATGCGCTGCACCGCCGTGTCTACCGCTCGCGGCGTCTCCGCCGCTGCCGCCACTGCGGCCAGTACCATCGCCATCACTATCAAGAGCCATACTCCCTTGGTCCTCATGGTCGTTACCTCCTGTGAAGGCTGGAAAGAAGGCGATGCGGCGCGAAGCCAGAAGTGGCACCTGTCAGAGACCGCAGGCAGGCTGACGCTGCCGCCGGCACGACACAGTACGCTGCCACCGAGAGAGACGCAATCGCGCTGCCCCATGTTCCCGGCAGGACTTCTCCAGACCGGCGGGGAACTTCCTCTGTTGCCATTGAGTTGTATTGTGCGGGGCAGCTATTGGCTCCTTCTCGCCATGCCGACACAGTCTCGGAGGTCTGCGCGTTGTCACGTGTTTCTCTTCCTCTGATCATCACGCTGGTCGTGTTCCTGGGAGCAGTCCTGCTGCCGATGGGCTGCGGCCGATCCGGTGAGGCGCTGACGCCCGCGCATCTGGCTCTCCTGCCCGGCTCGGTCGGGCCGGGGGAGGATGACCTGGTCGTCGTCGCCGACGACCAGTACCTGCTGCGCTGGAAGCAACAGTGGATCCCGACTGCCGCTCCCACTCGAGCCGACCACTTCCTCACCGGCTCCGAGGGATTCGGCACCTGGTCGCCGTCCGGTGACAAGTTCGCCTGTCCCTACCGGCGTGACATCGGCACCAGCGACCTGTACATCTACTTCTTTGACCGGGGCATCTACCAGGGCTGGGAGGGCCGCTACTCCCACATGCCCCTGCACGCCCAGGCCCTGGCGCTGCGCTTCGCTGGCTCCAAGTTGCAGGTGATTGGGGCGTTGTACCAGGGCGGCATCCCCGACCGGATGCTGCGGGTGGCCTACGACCGCATTGCCTTGCTGGAGAACGTTAAGCCGGGCACCACCACCGGCACCGTCAAGGTCACCACCGCACTCTTGCCCGAGAACTGGCCCCTGCGCACTGATAGTGTACAGGCCGCCTTCTTGGGCGAGGAGGGGCGCTGGGTAGCGGTGGCCGGCGCCGGGGAGGTCTTACGCTGGGACCTGTCCAACCCCGACCGACTGGAGCCCTGCCTGACCTTGGCCCAAGTCACCGCACAGGAGATCACCCCCGAACAGGCCCGCGCGGCGCGCCTCAGTCTGCTCACCGGCCCGCAGGACACTCCCGTCTACGCCGCCTGCTGGCTGCCGGAGAGGCTCCTGGTCTGGCGTCTCTCCGCCCAGGGACCGGCCGAGTTTGTCGGTGACGCCCAGACGGTCGGCTCGCAGCCGGTACTACAGCTCGCTGCCTGCCCCGACGGGAAGCAGTGGGCGGTACTCACCCGCGGTGACGTCGCGCCTTCCACTGCCGGGGAGCCACTCGGGTCTCCCGCCATTCTCTATCTGACCGGCCCGCGATTCGACGCGCCGCGTGCAGTCGAGTTGGCGGGCCACGACCCCCGCGACCCGGCCTGGAGCCCCACGGGGGGCAACCTGTACTTCGTTGTGGACGGTACTGAGCTCTGGAAGCTTCCCCCCGGCAGCCCCCCTGCGCAACTGGCCCTGGCCCCGCCCCGGGCATCTTTGAGGCAGACGCCGGGGAAGTAGCGGGGGGATTGCCCGCCCATGATCCACCTTGGCACCAGCGGCTACTCCTATGCCGACTGGGTGGGCCCCTTCTACCCGGAAGGGACTCATTCGCGCGACTATCTGACCTACTACGCCCGCTCTTTCTCCGCGGTGGAGGTGGACTACACCTACTACCGGATGCCTGAGGCCCGCACTCTCGCGGCAATGGCCCGCAAGGTCGGGCCGGGCTTCAAGTTCGCGGTCAAGGCCACCTCCGTCATCACTCACGAGCGCGAGGCCACCGAAGAGACCTTCGCGCAGTTTCTCCGGGCTCTGGAACCGATCGCCGCGGAAGACAAACTGGCCTGCGTCCTGGCTCAGTTTCCCTTCTCCTTCCGCAACACCCAACCCAACCGCGCCTACCTTACCCGTTTGCGCGAGGGCTTCGGCACGACCCCTGTGGTAGTGGAGTTCCGCAACGTCAGCTGGATCAATGAGGCCACCTTCGCCCTCCTGCGCCAGCTCGGTCTGGGGTTCTGTTGCGTAGACCAGCCGCGCTTCCGCAACCTGGTCCCGCCGGTAGCAGAGGCCACCGCCGACTGGGCCTACGTGCGCTTCCATGGCCGCAACTACGAAAAGTGGTGGCAGCACGAAGAAGCCTGGCAGCGCTACGACTACCTCTACAGCCGCGAGGAACTGGCCGAGTGGGTCCCCAAGGTACAGCAGCTCGCGAGCCAGGCGAAGCACACGGCGGTCTTTTTTAACAACCACTACGCAGGCCAGGCGGTCCAGAATGCGCTGCTCTTTCAGGAGATGCTGGGTGAGGCGGGGGCGGAGGTGGCCAGGAATTGACTCCGCGTTCGCCCGGGAGATAGACGGATGGAACCATTAGCCCTCCATCCCGACAACCCGCACTATTTCCGCTTCCGCGGGGAGGCGACCGTGCTGGTCACCTCCGGAGAGCATTACGGGTCGGTGCTGAACGCCGATTTCGACTACGCCACCTACCTGGATGTGATCGCCGCGGCGGGCTTCAACCTGACCCGCTTGTTCACCGGAACCTACTACGAGAAGGCCGACTCGATTCCCTGGATCGGAGAGCAGAACACGTTGGCGCCGCGTCCGGGACGACACCTGTGTCCGTGGGCGCGCAGCCGCCGGCCGGGGTATGCAGGCGGAGGCAACTTGTTCGACCTGGACCGCTGGGATGAGGCTTACTTTGTCCGGCTGCGCGATTTCTGCACCCGCGCCTCCGAGCGGGGCATCGTGGTGGAGGTGGTGCTGTTCTGCCCCATGTACCAGGGCCTCTTCGGCGAGGCGTTGTGGGAGCTCAGTCCTCTGTACGCAGGCAGCAACGTGCAGGGAGTGGGTACGGTAACGGCGGAGCGGTTCACCACCCTCGCCGACCCGGCCTTGGTGGCGCGGCAGGAGCAGATGGTGCGCAAGTTCTCGGCGGAACTGGCCGCGTTCGACAACGTGTACTACGAGATCTGCAATGAGCCGTACTGGAGCAGGGCCGAACCCGAGGACGTCCGCGCCTGGCAGTGGAGGATGACTGAAGTCTTGGCCGAGGCAGAGAGCGCGCTGCCCGCCCCGCATCTGATTGCCCACAATATCGCCAACGGCAGCGCGGTGGTGACTGACCCTCACCCGGCGGTGGGGCTGCTCAACTTCCACTATGCCTACCCACCCCACGCCGTGGCCGCCAACTACGGGCTGAGCCTGGCGCTGGGAGACGACGAGACCGCGGACGGAACCGTGGCCGGGGAGAGACGGCGAGAGGGATGGGCTTTCTTGCTCGCCGGAGGCTCTGACTTCAGCAATCTGGACTGGTCCTTCGCGCGGGACGATCCCCTGGGCGAGGGAAGAGTGGCCCAGGCCGAGGGCCGCATCTACGACGGTCGCGAGGTACGCCGCCACCTGGCAGTGCTCCTGCGCTTTATGCGCAGCCTGGACCTGTTGCCCCTGCATCCGGACCCGAACCTGGTCGTTGCCTTGCCGGAGGGAACGCGAGCCTATGCCCTCGCCGAATCCGGGCGGCAGTATGCGATCTACCTGGAGGGGACGTCGGTGGGGTCGTTGCCGCTCCGCGTGGAGCCTGGGACCTACCGGGTCGGGTGGTGGGACCCTACGACCGGACCGGTGCGCACCGAGACAGTCTCTGCCGCAGCAGGCCGAATGCTGCTCACTCCACCGCCCTATACCCAGGACCTGGCCGTTCTCCTGCGGGCCACTTGACCGGAACACTGCGCTACGCGGCCTGCTTCTCCCTTGCTTCGCGTTTCCTCGCTGACCTGATCTCCAGCGCCGTGGCCATCTGCACTATCAGAAACAGCCCCAGGCATACGCCCAGGCTGAGGTCGAGATCAGCAAAGGGCAGCGATTCTGTCTGAAAGATGCGCTGTAGCGGCGGCCAGTAGGTCACGGCCAGTTGTATGACCAGCGTCAGGCCTACCGCCCCCAGCAGGCGCGGATTCTTAAAGAAATTGCGCCCCAGAACCAGCTCCCGCTCCATCCGAATCGCTAGCACATGCGCCATCTGCAGGCCGGCCAGGGTGAAGAAAGCCAGAGTCCGGGCGTGCTTCAGGCTGGAGCCGCGCTCCAGGTCCCAGTGGTACAGACCCAGGGTCGCTACCGCCATCAGCAGACCGACCCACAGCACATGCCACCCCAAACCTCGCGCAAACAGGCTCTCCCCGGGCGGACGGGGCGGACGGCGCATCACATCCCCCTCCGCTTTCTCAAACCCCAACGCCAGCGCAGGCAGGCCGTCGGTAACGAGATTGACCAACAGGATCTGTACCGGGATCAACGGCAGGGGCCACCCCAGCACGATGCTCCCGAAGATGGTCCAGATCTCCCCGGTATTGGTGCCCAGCAGATAGCGCAGGAACTTGCGGATGTTGTCGTAAATGACGCGGCCCTGCTCGACCGCGGCCACGATGGTGGCGAAGCTATCGTCGAGAAGCACCATGTCCGCGGCGTCGCGGGTTACCTGCGTCCCGGTTAGTCCCATGGCCACACCGATCTCGGCCCGCTGTAGGGCAGCCGCGTCGTTGACCCCGTCACCGGTCACGGCCACGATCTCTCCTCGTCGCTGCCAGGCTGCCACCACCTTAACCTTGTCCTCCGGCGAGGTGCGTGCGTAGACCTCCACCTCCGGGGCAATCTCGGCCAGTTCCTCCACACCCAGTGCCTCCACCTCCCGGCCCTCCATTACCCGATGACCGGGCTGCCGCAGGCCCACCTCCTCGGCGATCGCCGTGGCGGTGGCCGCATAGTCGCCAGTGATCATGACCACCCGAATCCCTGCCTCGCGAGCGTGGGCCACGGCCTGGGCCGCCTCCGCACGCGGGGGATCCTGTAGAGCAATGAGCCCCAAGAACACCAAATCCTGCTCGATGATCTCGGGGTCGAGTGACTCCGGCATCTCCGGCAAGGGCGCATAGGCTGCGGCTAGCACCCGGAGGCCCTCCGCCGACAGCTCCCGTACCTGCTCGGCAATCCGCTCCCGGGTCTCCTCGTCCAGCACTCGCTTTCCCCCCGCCATGCCATAGGTACTCGAGCGAGCCAACACCAGGTCCGGTGCCCCTTTGACCATAGCGAGATAGGGGGTCGGCGCGCCTGGTGGCCGGGGATGAATAGTGCTCATTCGCTTACGGTCCGAGTCGAAAGGTATCTCGGCCAGCCGGGGGAAGCGCTGCTCCAGATCGGCCCGCTGCAGCCCTGCCTGCAGCCCTGCCGCCAGCAGGGCCACCTCGGTCGGGTCACCTGTGGCCTTCTCCCAGTCCGGCTCCCCTGCTTCCGTTACCGGCAGGTGGGCGTCGTTGCACAGAACCAGAGCCTGCAGTAGTTCCGTCTGTTCGGAGGAGTCCTCCGAGCCGCTTTCCTCCGCCAGCGTCCAGATGCGAGCCGGCCGCATGGCCCCCTCGGTCAACGTCCCCGTCTTGTCGGTGCAGATGACCGTCACTGACCCGAGCGTCTCCACTGCCGGCAGTCGCCGGATAAGCGCCCGCCGGCGCACCATCTGCTGCGCCCCCAGGGCAAGAGCAATAGTGATCACCGCCGGTAGCCCCTCCGGGACCGCCGCAACCGCCAGGGAAACCGCCGTCAGGAACATCTCCTCCAACGTATGATCGCGCAGGATTCCCGCAACCAGCACCACTACACAGATGACTAGCGCCGCCCCGATTAGGACCTTCCCTACCCGCTGCAGCCGCCGCTGCAAGGGAGTGGTGGTCTCCCCGCCCTGCTCCAGCAGCGCGGCAATCTTGCCCAACTCCGTGTTCATCCCGGTACCCACAACCAGCGCCCGGCCCCGGCCGCGGGTCACCACCGTTCCTCCGTACAGCATATTACCGCGATCGCCCAGGGGTGCCTGCGGATCGGTCAAAGGACCCACTTCTTTGCCCACCGGATACGCCTCACCGGTAAGTGCTGCTTCGTTTACCTCCAGGCTGGCCTCCTCAACCAGCCGAGCATCAGCTACCATGCGCATGCCTGCTTCCACGATCAACAAGTCACCGGGCACGACCTCAGCCGCCGGTATCTCGCGCGGCTGGCCGTCCCGCACCACCCGCGCCGAGGGCTGCGCCATCGCGCGCAAGGCCTCCAGCGCCCGATGAGCGCGGCGTTCCTGGCTGAAGCCCAACAGAGCACTGAGCAGCACGATAATTCCGATCACAATGCTGTCGGTGGGCTCGTGAGTGACAAGGGCGGAGATGATCGCTGCGGCGATCAGCAGCAGCATCAGAGGCTCGGTGAGCTGCCGCAGGAACATGAGCACCGCACTCGGCCCACGCCCCCGCTCCAGCTCATTCGGGCCGTAGGCGCGCAGGCGCTCGTCCGCCTGCACCGCCGTCAGCCCCCGCTCGGGGTCGGTCTGCAGCCGCTGCGCCGCCTCCTCGACGAGAAGCGTGTGCCAGATAGGGATCTGCTCCGGGGTGCGATCCTGTTGCGAGTTCATTGCCGCCAAAGGTGTATCACTGCTCCTGGGCATCGTTCTGGTTGGGGATTATGGGCACAGCCGAGCTTCGCGCGACCCGTGCTTGGTGACGGCGGCGAGGAGAGCTGCTCTACTGCGGAAACCTGACCCGTACCGACTGCCCCGCCTCCACCTTCACCGGTGCCGGCTCCGGCAACTGGTAGCGGTCGGTCACTTCTCGCGCCGTACTCACCGTCGCCTCCGCCGACGCGTCGGTCGGGTTATTCAGCTCCAGGAAGAGGCCGTCCTTAGTCCAGTCCAACAAGCTGACGCGCATGGCCGGATCACTACATGTAACCACATTGCCCGCGAAGAAGGGTCCGCCGACAGTGGCGTCTAATCTCGCCCAGCCTCTCTTCTCAAAGACACCAAAGGGGACAAAAACCTCCTTTGCCCCCGGCTGCCACACCGCGCAAGGCCAGTTGCCGCTCACTCCCTCTACCGCCAGCACGAGCGGGAAGGGCATCTGAGCGTAGGGGGTGATCTCCCCGGCCAGACCGCCTCCCGACGCCGTCCCGTACGACACATAGCCCTGTTCGCTGATCTGACCGCGGGTGAGCTTGAGTGTGTACGGGGCAGGCCCGTTCAATCCCATCGCTTTGCGCTGCTCAGCAAAGTCCTTCTGCGGGTCCAGACGCACGTAGCGCGCCTTCCAGCTGTGGCCGGCCGGCAGCACACCCAGGGACCCGTCCGGCGGGACAAAACCTAAGCGCCCGTCGGCCCTTGCCCGCAGACCCGGCGTCAGCACCACTACGTCCGCCACCTGTCCCCCTACCGGCAGGTCGAGGTAGCCCTGCGCCAGCCTCATGCTCACCCAGTTCCCCGCTTCGTCCTTAGTGATGCAGTCGAACGGCCCGGCCCCTAGGTTCAAAAAGGCCGGGAAAATCTCGCCTTGCGGTACCACGGGCTGGCGCAGGCGCAACTCTACCTCCATCAGCATCAGCGGAACCACCGCGTTGCCGCGCTGGCCGTACGGTTGGTAGTGAAAATCGTAGTAGCGCACACGCCCGTCATACACACGGCTCCGACTCGTTCCCTGCGGCGCTTTGGCGTCGAAGACCACATCCAGCCACAGGGCCCGCCAGTAACGCTGGTCAATCCACGCGTCCGTAACGGTCAGCGCCGGGCTGCGGTAGGGGAACTCCAGCAGCGGGCACAGGTTCTCGCCCCGCTGCGGACCCATCTGTCGCGGCCACAACCCCTTACCCTCGTCGGTGCCGAAAGTGGGCAGCCAGATGTCCACGCCATCGCTGAGGATGGTGCCGGTATAGTTTACGGCGACGCTGAAGAAGTTCTGCCGGTCCGAGCAGCGCCAGTCATACCCCCCACCGTCTCCGCTACGCAGCGGTGGAGAGATCGCCGTTCGCCCTTGGGCGTCGCTGACCCAGAAGAACCCCAGATGAGCGCTGCCCCGCGGCGGAGAGACCTCCGCGGCAAACTGCGGCGCACCTGGCTTCCACCGCCGCAGCAACTCATATCGGTCGTAGTAGCGAACCTCGGTGATCGGCGCCTCGCTTTCTACCTGCAGGCCGCCGGCATGCACGCTGCGGATCATCGGCCCACTGGTGATCAGAACCTTGACCGGCATCTCCCAGAAGTGGCTCATCCCGTCGCGGATATACCAGGCCGCATTCTCGGGCGTGTCGGCCATTAGATACATCTGGTGGCCGCTTTCAGCTGCCTTGCCCACCTGGGCCGGATCGTTCACTTCATGAACGGTCAGGGGCACCGGATTGCTGGTATTGTAGATCTGCGTCTGGTATGCCTGCGTCCCATCGTCGATCAGCCGGCCTTCAGCGTCGTAGGTGTAGACCACCACGCCGCTGAAGAACTTGAAGAGCTGCTGAGGTAGAGGACTGGAGGTGGGATGCGCGATAGCCGAGTGGCAGGTCCCGAAGCCCAGCATCAAGTACTGGACCTGCTCCATCGCCTTGCCATCCGGGGTCAGCATCCACGGCTGCGGGAAAGCAACCTGCCCGAAGAGCAGCAGGCGGTTGCCGTAGGCGTCTTGCATGTCCATGCCGGGCATCACAACGAACTCTGCGTTGCTCGCCGCCCGGCAGTCGGCCAGGAATTGAGGCCAGCGCTCCGCGGAGAACGAGGCCAGGTCCTCAGTCATGATCAGGATAGAGTACCCCGCCGCTCTGGCTGCCTGGGCCCACTCGCCGATGGTCCCCTTGCCGCTGCTGTAAGCGCTGCGCGCTCCCAGCAGCACCTTGTAGTAGTTGGCCTCGTTGCCCCCGTACCAGCCCGTCAGCCACCGCGGCACCGGCGCCTGGGCAGGAACCTTGATCTGCTTGTAGGTGTCAGGGGCGTACCCACCCATGCCCTGCGCTGCCCCGCCCTCGCCCAGCCATCGCAGCATGTTCCGTATCAGCCGTCGGCCGTCGCTGGCGGTCTTCCCGTCGCCCTTTTCCATGACGATACCGTCAATCTGCCCCGTGTGAAACTCCCCATAACCGCCGGTCTTGATATCCGTGTACGGCTGGAGGAATGTGTAGAGCGCGTTGATCGAGAAGAGTGCCGCACGGCCTTTGCCCAGCTCTGCCGTCGCCGCCAGGATGGGCGGATTCTGCGCGCCCGGCATCGGGTGCCAGGTGGTATACTGCAGACACTGTTCCACCCGCGCCCCCTCCATCGCTCGGACTACCGGCGTCCAGCGCCGGTCGCTCAGGTTGAAGGGAATGGTGGGATAGGCATCGTCCCAGCGGCCCATCTCGATCGGGTAGAAGAGCGTCTTTACCCCCGCAGTCACCGGCGAAACGGCCACGTTGGTTGTCCAGGAGTAACTGGTCCACACGCGCGCGTCGTCGCGGGCATTGGCAGGGAGGACTTCCACACCCCAGTCGCCCAGCAGCGGTCGCATGTTCTCCGTCGTCTGCAGACCACCGCCGGTGACATAGGGTGAGACGAACAGCCCCCCGCCGCTTTCCACGTACTGCCGGATCTCCGCCAGGTTCTGCTTGCTGGTGTAGTAGCGGCTGATGAACCCGCCCGCGGCGGGGTCGTGGAACAGCGGCATCCCCAGTCCGGTGAAGTCGGCCAGAACGACCAGGTGAAAAGGCTTGAGCAGGTCTTGGCTGAGCGGCTCGGTGATAGGCTGGAAGACGAGGGTGATCCCCTCAGCCGCGACGTAGTCCACGACGCGCTGGTCCCACTTCTCACCGGTGGAGGTCAGGACCAGGGCGGTCAGGGGCCGGGGGACCTGAGCCAAAGCAGGCGGCGCGCAGCACACACAGACAGTGAGCAACAGCGCGAGCAAGCAGAGTCGGCGCATGGACAGTTCCTCCTCGAGATGGTCATACAATGAGGAGTTCCTGCTACCGGTGCCGGAGTCCTGCCTGCCCCCGCGCGAGGCACGTTGCGCAGCCAGCGTCGTTGCCTCGCTTACCCCGCCTGTCCGGCCACCCGCTGGAGTAGCCCCAGCGCCTGCTGCTCGGCCGCGATAGCTTCGTTGAGCAGTTCGAGGTCCTTGGTCACCGCCGGCAGGGCCTCGTCCAGCTTGGTGAGGCTCACGGAGGCCAGGTCGACCCACCCGGTCTCCAGCGCGTCAGCCTCGGTGCGATATAGCGTCGCCGCCTGGCGCAGCAGCATCGCCTGCTCCGTCGGAGACATCACCGCCAGCATGTTCAGGAAGTCCGCCGCCAACCGCCGCGCCCCCGCCAGATCCCGCCGAGGTTCCCCGGACCAAGCCGCGAAGTCTGCGAGCCGCGCCGTGTCCCTTGCTCCTACCGCAATCTTCACCACGCTGGCCAGCTGCTGTAGGCCGGCCAGCCCCGGCCACCGAGTGCCTCGTGCCCGGACCTCCGACAACGTCGCCACCCCGTTGCGCAAAGCCATGATCCCCATCTGCGAGCGCGTGTACTTGGTGGCGGGCTTGACGATCAGCATCACGTAGCGGCCACTCTGAGGCTTCTGGTCAGGAGTAAGCATTGTAGAAGCCGACGGCCCCCACCGCGCGTTGAGCTCGTCTGCTGTCAGGCGCAGTTGCCCAAAGGGCGGAACCTGCAGCACGCAGACCGCCGCCGCTCCCTTACCCTCGATCCCCTCGGCCAGCGCCCAGATCGGCTGGGCCAACCCATCCCCACTCTGCCCTGGCTGGGACATATCCAGCGGCAGCAGGCACAGCGAACCTACCTTGAGCGCTTCGTTGAGATTGTAGAATGCCCGCCCCCGGTCTTGGTCGTAGCGCAGCGTGCTCTGCGCCCCGGTAGTCTCTACTGCCGTAGCCAGCGGTGCGAAGGTCATCGGCGTTCCCGGCCAAGAGGTGAAGTTCGCGGAATCCAGGGAAAAGGCAAAGGCAGTGGTGGAGAGGCCCGCCGCCCAGCCCAGTCCGCCGCCTTCCTTGCCTGCCGGCGGCGGCAGCAGCCGATCCAGGGCCAGCGCCAGCGCCGGTAGGAACCGGTCTCCCGCCGGCGAGAAACGCAAGCCACTGAGAGCCGCTCCGCGCAGGTCTACGCCACTCAGGTCCGCGCCCACCAGGTTGGCCCCCGAGAGGCGGGCACCGGCCAGGTCAGCTCTCGCCAACTTCGCTCCAGTGAGGTTGACCCGCTCCAGATACGCTCCGCTTAGCTTCGCGCCGACTAGTGAGGCGCCGGAGAAATCCGCACCGTGGAAGATGGCACCGCGCAAGTCGGCGCCCTCCCAGCTGCTCCCCGCCGCCCGTAGCTCCGTGAAACTGGCTCCGGGCAGTGCGATTCCGGCCAAGTCTGCTCCTTGCAGATCCCCGCCACCGGCCAGCAGTTCAGTGACCTGCTCCGGAGTCATGGGATCGGCCCTGCAGATGGCGGGGCAAAGGGCGCTCAGGAGGACAAGCAGCACGGCAAGCAGGAGCAAACACAGAGAACCGTGTGACATGGTTCTACCCTCCCGGGAAGCGTGAGGTGTGGTGCGACCGCCTGCATTGTAGCAGGGGGAAGGGACGGTGACAAGTAGCCCGCCTATATGCCGTGGCTCGCTGAGTGTGCAGGCTCCATCCATCTTTTCGGGGTTCAACCGCCGTTTCGTGGCTGTCCCGTCGCTAGCGAGAAGCTCACAGGGGCGGCGCTTGCCCCTGCTAGTGGTGGCAGTGGCAGCGCGCATCGTGGGCAGGCTGCCGGGGGAAGCTCGGGTATGGTCGCTGTCCGTGCCATGGTCACCCCTTTCTCTGGGAGCGCTGTCGGGGGTAAGCCGGGACAGGGGCCGGAGCGGGCCGGACAATAGCCTTCCGCCGCTGGTGCCGACATAGTCAGAGCGAGTTCACGAGGTCGTCTCCTCGCTGTGGAGGTGGACTATTGCGAACGCCTGCCTCCGACAATATCCACCCCTACGTTCGTAGACACGCTCTCAGGTCGAAGCCGCCTTGCTGCGCTGCGCTTTGCTTCTTACCTTGACCTCGAGCGCGTTTCTGTCTATAATACTCCCGAGGCACTAGGGGTTTGGGTGCGCTGTCAGGGGCTCGTAGCCTGCGTCGCCGTCGCCACTCCCGGACTAGCCACCCCGCAGTTGCGTTAACCGTCCGTGGCACTTCCGATCTGTCGCTAGCAGCACGGCTGAGGAAGGTCTGCTATGGCTACCCAGGCGCAGCGGGAAGCGGCGTGGCCCTACTGTGCAATGCCCGACGAGGACGTGGTCCCCTTCGCCCGAGCCGGTCATCCCTCCGCCACCGAATACTTGCTGACTAAGTACCGTGGCCTGGTCGAGGGCAAGGCTCGCAGCTACTTCCTGGCCGACGGCGAGCACGAGGATGTCGTCCAGGAGGGGATGATCGGCCTGTACAAGGCCATTCGCGACTTCTCCGACCTGGGCCGATCAGCCTTCCGCTCCTTTGCGGAACTCTGCGTCACCCGTCAGATCATTACCGCTGTCAAGACCTCCACCCGGCACAAGCACCGGATCTGTACGCAGTGCGTCTCGCTGGACAGCAGCGCGGTGGAGGAGAGTAGTGAACTGGAAGAGCGCCTGGCAGACCGGGGCGGCCCCGACCCGGAAGAGGTTGCTCTGGCCCGCAGTTTCTGTCGGGAGATCCTCGGCAGGGTCCAGGTGGTCCTGTCCGATTTTGAGGCGCAGGTGCTCGCGTCCTACCTGCAGGGAATGTCATACAAGGGCATGGCTCGCCGGCTCGGTTGCCGGGTTAAGCAGATTGACAACGCGTTGCAGCGCTCCAAGAAGAAACTGGCAGAGGCGGTGGGACAGTAGACGCGGCCCCTCTTTTGCCTCCCGCTTCTCGCCTCCAGACGCCGACGTAGCTCAGTTGGCAGAGCAGGGCACTTGTAATGCCCCGGTCGCCCGTTCGAATCGGGCCGTCGGCTCCAGCTTGCGCCGGACTCAAGACCGCAGAGTGCAAGCCGTAGGCGACGCAGCACGTGGCGCCCCCACGGCGGCTGGCCTCCGGGGACGCCGACGGTCCGACACTCTTGCCGTATGACTCTCCGGTGTGTGGTCTGATCTCTGCGGTCTGAGAATCTCTCGCACGTGCTGTTGACGTACCCCCGGCGACTCGCTATAATGGTTGTCGCATGGGCGCCCTGACTTCGGCGGGGCGCTCTCTGACTCTCTGGGGTAATTGCCTCGACCCCGGAAGCGCGGACCCCGGTGGTGGGGTGTCCGAGTGGCTAAAGGAGGCAGACTGTAAATCTGTTGGCGAACGCCTACGTAGGTTCGAATCCTACCCCCACCACCAGCCACAGTTGTCGGCACATCGCCTAGGGCCCGAGCCCAGATAGCTCAGTCGGCAGAGCGTGTCCTTGGTAAGGACAAGGTCACCGGTTCGATCCCGGTTCTGGGCTCCAGCACTACGGCGGTACGGCGAACATAGCCCGGCGACGCGACGGGTGTGCTTGGCTGCGCGGCGACCACCGCCCGCGCCCGGGTGTTTCGCTCTGAGACTCGTAGTCTGAATCGGAGGTAGCGGGAAGATGGCCAAGGCCAAGTTTGAGCGGACCAAGCCGCATGTGAATATTGGGACGATTGGGCACGTAGATCACGGGAAGACGACGTTGACGTCGGCGATCACCAAGTGTCTGCACAATTCGGGGGAGGGGCAGGCGGAGGTGCGGGAGTACGGGCAGATCGACTCGGCGCCGGAGGAGCGGGAGCGGGGTTTGACCATTGCCATTGCCCACGTGGAGTACGAGACGAAGAACCGGCACTACGCGCACGTGGACTGTCCGGGGCACGCCGACTACATCAAGAACATGATCACGGGGGCGGCGCAGATGGACGGGGCGATCCTGGTAGTGGCGGCGCCGGACGGGCCCAAGCCGCAGACCCGGGAGCACATTTTGCTGGCCCGGCAGGTGAACGTGCCGGCGATCGTGGTTTTCCTGAACAAGGTAGACGAGATGGACGACCCGGAGCTGTTGGAGTTGGTGGAGCTGGAGTTACGGGAGTTGTTGTCGTCGTACGAATTTCCGGGGGATGAGATTCCGATTGTGCGGGGGAGCGCGTTGCAGGCGATGGAGTGCGGCTGTGGGGGGCGGGAATGTGCGGCGTGCGGGCCGATTTTCGAGTTGATGGACGCGGTAGACTCGTACATACCGGAGCCGGCGCGGCCGGTGGATTTACCGTTTTTGATGCCGGTGGAGGACGTATTCACCATTTCGGGGCGGGGGACGGTGGCGACGGGCCGGGCGGAGCGTGGGGTGATCCACACGGGGGAGGAAGTAGAGATTGTGGGGATTCACCCGACGCGCAAGAGCGTGGTGACGGGGGTAGAGATGTTCCGCAAGACGTTAGACGAGGGGCGGGCGGGGGACAACATCGGGTTGTTGTTGCGGGGGGTAGAGCGGACGGAGGTGGAGCGGGGGCAGGTGATTGCGGCGCCCAAGTCGATCACGCCGCACAAGAAGTTCCGGGCGGAGGTATACGTGCTCAGCAAGGAGGAGGGGGGCCGGCACACGCCGTTTTTCCCGGGGTACCGGCCGCAGTTTTATCTTCGGACGACGGACGTGACCGGGGAGATCACGCTGGACGAGGGGCAGGAGATGGTGATGCCGGGGGACAACACGAACATGACGGTCGAGTTGATCCAGCCGGTGGCGATGGAGGAGGGGCTGCGGTTTGCCATTCGCGAGGGCGGCCACACCGTAGGCGCCGGCGTGGTGACCAAGATTCTAGAGTAGTCCGGGCGGAGCGGACAGAGTGCCGGCCGGGGACCGGGAGACCACCGTTACGAGAGAGCCCGGAGAGAGCTACTAGAGATGCCACAGACCAAGTTTATGCTCAAGTGCGGCGAATGCGGAGGTCAGAACTACGTGACCTCCAAGAACCGCCAGAATGTCACGGAGCGGCTGACGCTAAGCAAGTACTGCCCGGTCTGCCGCAAACACACTAAGCACGAAGAGGCGCGCCTGCGCCGCTAGTACGGAAGGTAGCGCAGGCCTTGGCCTGCGTCGGCAGACGTCGGGTTGCCTGTCCCACGCGCCGGAAGCGCAGGGGTGTAGCTCAATTGGCAGAGCAGCGGTCTCCAAAACCGCAGGCTGTCGGTTCGAGTCCGGCCACCCCTGCCAAGTACCCTCTGTAGACGCGCGTTCCGCCGGCGCTTGCGCAGGCGTCGCGGTGACACGCGCCTGTTCCCCGACGGCGGTTGCGCAGGCACGAAAGTCCGGCATTCAGCGCCAAGGGAAGCGAGACGGTATGGCTCTAGCCAAAGCACAACGAACCGGTCTGGGGGAGCGCGCCGCTAAGCCCTTTGTCAGGCTCTGGCAGTTCCTCCAGAGCGTCTGGTATGAACTGCAGCGCGTAGTCTGGCCCAGCAAGGAAGAGACGTACACCTTCACCGTGGTCGTCATCATCGCGGTCCTGATCGTCGCCGGATACATGGGAATATTGGATTTCCTCATGACGGCGCTCACCAGCAAGCTGCTGGGCCTGTACTGAAGCGGAAGACCAATCGGTTCTGGAGATAGCGATGGAGTGGTATGTGGTCCATACCCTCACGGGTAAAGAAAACAAGGTGAAAACGGCGATCGAGAAGAGCGCCCAGGCGCGCGAGCTGGATGCTTTGCTCGGACGCATCTTAATCCCTACCGAAACGGAGATCCGCTCCACCGGCGGCAAACGTCGAGAGGTCAAGCGCAAACTCTACCCCGGCTACGTCCTGGTCGAGATGGAGATGACCAACGACATGCGTCACCTCATCCAGGAGACGCAGGGCGTGACGCATTTCCTCACCACCCGCTTGGGCGAGGGACCCGCCGCGGGCTCCGAAGGGCCGCGCGACGAACCGGTGCCTCTGTCCCCGGAAGAGGTGGAAGCCATGCTCCGCCGAGTGGGCGAGGAGGGCCAGAAGCCCAAGGCCGTTTGGACGGCCGGTGAGGCCGTACGCATCACCGAAGGGCCCTTTGCCGAGTTCAGCGGAAAAATCACCGAGGTCAACATCGAGCGGGAGACGGTCAAGGTGCTCATCTCCATCTTCGGTCGCGAGACCCCGGTTGAGGTGGACTTCACGCAGATTGAGAAGATCTAGGGGAGCGATGCTCGGGCGTGGGGCGAGCCCAATGCCGCCCTTACTGCTCCTCCCCAAGGAGTACGACCGTGGCTAAGAAGATCATCGGATATGTCAAATTGCACGTGCCCGCCGGCAAGGCCAACCCCGCCCCGCCGGTTGGTCCCGCCTTGGGTCAACACGGCGTAAACATCATGGAGTTCTGCAAGGCCTTCAACGAGCGGACCGCCAATCAGGTGGGCGACATCATCCCCATCGAGATGACCGTCTACGCCGACCGCAGCTTCTCTTTCGTCTGCAAGACGCCCCCGGCGGCCAGCCTGCTCAAGCGCGCCGCAGGCATTGAGAAGGGTTCGGCTACTCCGCACACGGTCAAAGTCGCTGAGATTAGCCGCGCCCAGGTGCGAGAGATCGCCGAGCGCAAACTGGAAGACCTCAATGCCCGCGACGTGGAGGCCGCCACCAAGATCATCGAGGGCACGGCCCGCAGCATGGGCATCAAGATCGTGGACTAGAGATAGTTCCGCGATCGGTGACACCGGCCCCTCGCCGATGCCGCACCGGCGCAGGACGGGGAACCGCCGCTTTGAAGGTGGATCAGTAATGCCAAAACACAGCAAGCGATACTTGGAGCTGGCCGCGAAAGTGGACCGCACTGTCCGCTATCCGTTGGCGCAGGCTGTCAGCCTCGCCAAACAAACCGCCTCGGCGAAGTTCGACGAGACCCTGGAGTTGTCGGTCAAGCTCAACGTCAATCCCTCCAAAGGTGAAGAGAACGTGCGGGGTACCGTAGTACTGCCCCACGGCACGGGCAAGGTGCCTCGGGTCGCCGTCTTCGCCGAGGGTGAAGCCGCCCGGGCTGCTCGCGAAGCCGGAGCTGACCGCGTCGGGGCCGAGGACCTGGTCGAGGCCATCCAGCAGGGCTGGAATGACTTCGACGTCCTGGTGGCCCAGCCCCAGATGATGCGCATCGTTGGCGCGCTTGGTAAGCAACTGGGACCGCGCATGCCCTCCAAGAAAGCGGGCAACGTGCTGCCAGACCCCGCCGTCGCCGTCCAGCAGCTCAAGGCCGGACGCGTGGAGTATCGCGTAGACCGGGGCGGTGTTGTCCACGTACCTCTCGGCCGCATCTCCTTCACCGAGGAGCAGCTCTTGGAGAACCTGCTGGCCATGCTGCAGGCCATTATCGCCGCCCGGCCCAGTACCGTCTCCGGGCGCTATATTCTCAGCGTCGCTCTCAGTACCAGCATGGGTCCGGGCATCCGCGTGGACCTCGAGGATGTGAGAGCCCAGGCGGCGTAGACGCCGCAAGCCCTGGTCAACATAGCCAAGACTGACCCCAGACAGCCGGTGCGCCTGCGGGCGCGTAATGGACCCCCGGGTCCGCCTGCCGAGGTCGGGATAGTTCTCTTGCTGATTCGCGTGCCTGCTTGGCGCGCCTTCCACGAGAGCCCCGATTCCGGCGGCTCTCGTTTCGTTTTGTGCCTAAGCTCGACGGGGGACGCCCCGTCCTAGGCAAGGAGGTGAATGCATGCCTACACCCCAGAAGATTCAGACCGTTGCTCAGGCCGCTGAGAAGATCAGCGAGTCGGCGGGGTTCTACCTGCTTAGCTTCAGCAGACTCAGCGTCTCCGACATGGACCACCTGCGCGGAGAGGTGCTCAAGTCAGGGGCCAACTTGCAGGTCATCAAGAATCGTCTGCTCAAGCTGGCCCTGGGCGAGACCTTGAGCGGCGAACTGGCCGACGCGCTCCTGGGACCGACCATGGTGGCCTTCTGCGCCCAGGACCCGGTGGCCCCGGCCCAGGTGCTGGCCAAGTTTGCGGACGAGCATCCCGGACTGGCCCTGAAAGCCGGCTACGTGGAGGGACGCGTCTTGACCGCCGCGCAGGCGTTGCAGGTGGCAACCTTGCCGCCTCGTCCCGTGCTCCTGGCCGAAACTCTCGGCGCGCTTGCCGGGCCCCTCACCGGCCTGGTCGGCATACTCAACGCCGCGATCGGCGAGTTAGTGTACGTGCTGGAAGCGGCAGTAGAGAAGCAGCAGGACGCGGCCGCCTAGCCGACTGACGCGCCGGCTTGTGAGCCTGCCCCATCCGGAATTGCCAGATATCCACAGGAGGAGATAACCGTGACTGTAGAGGAACTCGTGAAAGAAATCAGCGCGCTGAGCGTGCTGCAGTTGGTGGAACTCAAAGACGCGCTCAAGGAAGCTTGGGGCGTGGAGGCAGCGGCTCCCATGCCCATGGGCATGATGCTGGCCCCGGGCGCCGCCCCGGCCGCGGCTGTTGAGGAGGAAAAGGACTCCTTCTCCGTCAAGATCACCGACATCGGCCCCAACAAGATCCAGGTCATCAAAGTCGTCCGGGAACTGACCAACCTGGGTCTCAAGGAGGCCAAGGAACTGGTGGAAAGCGCCCCCAACGCCGTAGTGGCCGAGGAAATCACCAAAGACGAGGCCGAGGCCATGAAAGCCAAGCTGGACGAGACCGGCGCTACTGTGCAGCTCGTCTGAGCAGGTTCCCATGCTCGAATCTCGGCGGCTGCCGGCAGGGCGCCCTTGCCGGCAGCCGTTTCCCTTTTTGCAGGATTGCTCTGCCCTATCCCCGCTTCCGAGCAGGGAAGAGCCCCGCCGGCGGCGAAAGTGTGCTTTGCGAGACCATGCGCCTTCCTTGGGGCGAGAAGATGTACAATGAGGACTACAGCAAGGAAGCACTCTGGGAGCAGCTCTACCGGCTGACGGAAATGCCGGTGGTCCCCCAGTTCAGCTGCGAGTTCTACGGGCTAATCGTGGAATGGGCTACCCAGGCCGAAGACGCCCGACCGCTGGAATGGGCTCTGTCCCTGCTGAAGACGGAGACCCGTTACTACCGTCGCCTCGAGCGTCTCGACCAAGGCCAGACGATCCCTGCCTCGCTTCTGGAGAAGCGACAGATCGCCCTGCAGGTCCTGTTGGAGCGGTTACAGGCAGCGGACCTGAGCGGCGACCGCGCGGGCGAAGTAACCCGCCGACTGATCCTGGCAGAGTGCTCGTACTTCCTGGAGCGGTCGGCCGAGGTGGTCGCCCACTTGGAGAAGGCTCTGGAGTGCGGGGAACCGGATCCCTTACTGTGCTTCGCGCTGGGTCATGCCCGCTTCCTGCTGGCCCTCCGCAGCTTCGTCCGCCTCCAGGTGCCAACGGGCGAACTGGTGGTGGAGGACCGACCGGCCATGCAGGCGCTGTGCCTGGCGGCCGTCAACGCGTTCGAAGGCGCCCTCACCGGCGGCCCGCGCGACGCTGAAGTCCGCTGGTGGATTGGCCGCGTGCTGCTCGCCGCCGGCTTCACCGACGTCGCGGAGGAAATCCTCGCTCAGGTCAGAGACGCCGATGGTTGCCCCTCCGAGCTACCCGTCGACTATGCCATACCCGCTCGCGAGCCGGATCAACCTCCTCCCGCCCCCATAGACGAGAGCGAGCTCGCCCACTTCCGCAAAGGTATCGCGGGCTCTCACCCTCTGTCTCGTCTGCTTTGACCTTCTACTTTCGCGATTCGCAACGAGCATCTACGGCCCTTTGATCTGCGCAACCTGTGTGCTATAATATACACCCGTGAGGACGTTGGCCGTCCCCCAATGCTTTACGAAAGGATGGTAGAGGCATGCGTACGTTGATGCTAGCACTGGTGCTGGTCTCTCTGGTGGTGCTCGTGGCTATGACGGTCGGTTGCCCGCAGAAGCCGGCGAGTGACGCTGGAGGGATAGCTCCGCCTCCGCCGCCGCCGCCACCGGCGCCCGCTGGTCCCGCTGCTGGACCTACGCCGCCGGCCCCGGCTGGACCTGGCGCCCCCGCTGCTCCGGCTGAGCCGGGAGCTAAGCCGCCGGCTGCTCCGGCCGGCGCTCCGGGGGCCGCCCCAAAGCCCGCGCCCGCACCTGGCGCCCCGGCGACTCCCAAGCCCCCTGCCGCCGAGCCGCCAGCCCCCACCGGCCCGCCTCCGGGGCCCTGACCTGAGCCACCCGCACCGCCCGACGGAGTGACTGCCTAGCAGACTCCGGCGGGCGGGCCACGACGCTGCAGCGAACGAAAGGGCTGCTTTCCTCCGAGGGCAGCCCCTGCTTTCGTCCTCAGCCCGCGCCGCGGCAAGTGCCGATGGTCCTTCATCTCCTGTCCCTGTCCGGGCAGGGATAGCTCCTTTGCCCGGCGAAGTCCTTACTTGCCGCACCCATCTCCGGCCCAGGAGGCCCCTCCATGTGCCGCGCATCCCTACGACCGGCGTTGTTGCTCTCCCTCTTCCTTCTGACTGTCCCTCTGCTCGCCGCCGTTGAAATCTCCGAACTCCCTGCCCCGGAGAACGCCGGTGGCGTCAAGCTCCACGTCAAGAACGAGTTCTTCACCCTCGACTTCAGCCCCCTGGGCGGCTATGCTTCCTCTTTCCAGACCCGCTACAGCGATCGCGAGTGGCTCTGGACCGGCACTGCCCTGGTAGACAGCGGGCATCTCTTTCTCGACAACTGGATGGGCGAACTCTATCCGGGCGAGCTGTGCTTTCTGAAGCGCGACTATGAGATCCTGCAGAAGGGCCCCGAGGTCGTCGAGATCAAGTTCACTTGCACCACCAAGCAGAAGTTCCTTCTGGAAAAGACCCTGACCATTCGCTCCGGTTCCCCCGCCATCCGCTGCGTCCTGGCCATGACCAACCAGGGCAACAGGACGGTCACCAAAGGCCTGTGGCCCAAGACCGACGTCGCCATCTCCGGGGTCAAGCCGCACACTTACTACTACCGCCCTTACGAGCGAGGTGTGCTGGTCGAGGGCTGGAACGAAGAGAAGAAGACCAATACCGGCGAGGACTTCCTCCGCACCCCCACGGCGGGCTGGACCGCGGCCGTTCAGGCCGACCACAACGAGGGCCTGGTCTGGCTGATGGACTACAACTGGCTGCGCACCCTCTACAACTGCTACTCCTGCTGGACGGTGGAATGGTTCTACGACGAACTGCCCATGCCACCCGGCTACCGCTGGGAGACCGCCTACGACATGATCCTCCTCAAAGGCTTCGCCAACGTGGCCCATGCCTCACCGACGGTGATCGCCGGTATGACCCTGGAGGCGAAGAAGGCCTTTGACCTGGTCAATCCCGAGAACCCTGACCGCCCGGACCTGGTGCACATTACCCACACCCTCTCGCGTTCCACTTTGGGTGACTTGAGCAACGTTAGACTGACCTCGCAGTTGCTGGAGGTAGACACCGGTCAGACTCACCCTCTCAAAGACGTCACTACCGAGAGGCTTACCTGGGAGCCGGTAGAGTTGGTGCAGAGTGTGGAGTGCAATCCCGACATCCGCGTGCTATGCAAGGTTACGCTCACCGCTACCGGTCCCGAGGGCCAGCCGGTCACCGAGAACTACGAGTACTACTGGCCCGGCGTGGGCGGAGAGAAGTTCAACCTGGTGGCTGGAACCATTCTCGCGACCTACTACCGCCCCCCGCCGAAGAAGAGCAAAGCTTTTCCCAAGCCCAAGGACCTCAAGTACGCGCTCAACTACCCGCCCCGCGCACTGGAGTTCCGGGGCCCCGGCTACAGCAAGTTGCGTCTGATGCAGGCGGCCGCCCAGGCCGGGGTCCGCGACTGGCTCGGCTCCTATTTCTCCTTCAGCTGGGCCGGTGGGAAGTGCACCAAAGCGCCCGTTAGCTACGAGGAGGCTTTCTCCTACGATCTGTACGTCCTCAACGGAGTCAACGCCCAGAGTCTGACCGACTTTGGGCAGGAGGCGCTGCGCGACTACGTCGCCGGGGGCGGGGCCTTGCTGATGACCGGCGGCTTCTTCAGCTACGGCGCGGGAGGGTACGCCGGATCCTCCCTGGCCGAGGTGCTGCCGGTCAGCTTCTCCGACCGCCTGCCCGACCTGGAGCGGCTGGACCCGCCGGCCCCGCTGCGGGTTGGCCGCGAGGCCCAGGCACTGGCCGGGGTCAAGCTCAACGGCAGCCCCCTGTGCTTCTGGCGGCATCGGCTCACCCCCAGGCCCGAAGCCTGGGTAGAGCTGGGCGCGGGCGACAAGCCCCTGCTCATCTGCGGCACCTACGGCAAAGGCCGTGTCGCCGTCCTGGCCTCCACGGCCTTTGGAAACCCGCAGCCTGGTCAGACCGCCTACTGGGAGGCCCCCCAGTGGCCGGACCTCATGGCCAGACTAATGCGCTGGCTGGTGTTTGACAAGCGGCTGTAGGCAGCGGCCCCCTCGCGCGCCTCCCGACGGCCGGCACAGATGGTGGTGATTACTATGAAGAACCTGCCCCTCGCTCTAGCCTTGACGGCGTTGGCCGCTTCTTTCTGCTTCGCCGCCGAGCCCTTCACGGTCTTGCCTTGGCCCGACAAGGTCCGCTACGATCCTGGCGAGACAGCGACCTTCGTGGTAGCCGTCAAGAACGCCTCCGGTCAGCCCTTCACCGGACGCCTGGCGGTCCGCGTTATCTGGGAGATGGAGGATACCAAGCCGCTGGGCGAGACACCGGTAGCCCTGGCCGACGGAGAGACCAAGTCGGTCACTGCCCAGTGGGCCAACCTGCCCGAGGTCCTCGGCTGTGAGGTACGGGCCGACCTGCTGGACGCCGGCGGCAAGCAGGTCGCCACCGGTAGCGAGTATTTCAACGTCTGCCGCGCTAAGGATACCTGCCGCGTCGGTATTCACTCTATTACCCTGGGCCTGATGACGACCTCCGACCCCGAGTACCTGGCGAGCATCCCCAATACCATGCTTTGGGAGCGCAGGAGTTACGTCAACATCGGCGAGCACTTTATCAGCGAGAGTTCCGTGCTCGACCTGGCCCCCGACGTGGACGAGATGCACGGCGGCGCCTATTGGAACTCGGTCACCGCCATCCGCGCCGGCATTGCCGAAGCCCACAAGTACGGAATAATGAATGTGATCTATACGACCTCCTACACCTCGCACGGCCTGGCCGACCTGGAGATCCCTATGCGCCATCCCGAGTGGCTGGCCTACGACGAGTACGGTCAGCCCGACGGGGCGGCGGTGAGCGTGCTCCAGGAGGACAAGCGGCGCGCGCCAATCCCGCGTCAGATAGACAATCCCGGTCCCTTCTGCAGCGGCAACTTCAACTGGCTGAACCAGGAGTTGCTGGACTTCCACATTGACTCGCTTATCGCCAACCACCGGCTGGTGGGCATGGACGGGGTGCGCTACGACGGACATCCCGGCACCATCTGGGCCAAGTACGACATCAACGGCAAGCCCCTGCCCATCGGCGAGGAACGGACCAAAGAGACGGTTCGCATCGTCCGGCATATCCGGGAGCGCATCACGGCTGCCTACCCCGACTACCTGTGGATGTTCAATGCCGGTACTGCGGTCGGGGGCAACAACCCGGTGGACCTGGAGAAGGGCGTTCTCGACCCCGCCCTGGTGCCGGTCGTGGAGAACGGCGGGGCCATGTGCGACGAGGAACAGCGCGGCGCTTACAGCGCCTACAACCGCTTCCATGCCTGGAAGGCCTTTGCCGACGTCATGGTCAGCGACGTAGACCTGTCTCGGGCGGGGGGCGGGTACGCGTACTGCCTCTTCCCCTGGTGCTCCACCGTCCACCGCAACTCCGATGAGATCGGCTACAGTATCATGCTGGCGGCCGGGGATCATCCCTGGTTCTCCGCGCCCAATGACGAGTACAGGACCAACCCCGGCGGCTCGCACTTCCCGGTGCAACACGAGCTGTTCGCCTTCGCCACCCGCTTCTCGGCCCTGCTCTGGGGGCACGGGATTGAGCGCGTACGCCAGGCCGACCAGGTGGTGCAGGTCTCCTCGGACCGGGGCGAGATCTGGTGGAAAAACTTCGTCCATCAGCGCGCCCTACCCGACGGGCGCAAGTACCTAATCGTGCATCTACTCAACGCGCCACCTAACAAGAACATCGGCGTCACGGAGCAGCCCCTGCCCGATCCCATCGCCAACGTGCAGATCGCCTTCCAAGTGCCGGTGAAGAAGGTGTGGCTGTGCACCGCTCGCCCCGGACCGGCCCGCACCGTCAGCCGCAAGGGAGAGAAGAAACTCCACTGGTCGCAGGCCGATGAGTACGAAGCGATGGGGCCGATGCAGTATGGCCCCGCCCCGGTTGCGGACGGCAAGGTGACGCTGCCCGAACTGCGCATGTGGACGATGGTGGTGGCGGAGCTGTAGGCGCGAGCCTCCAGCCTCCCCTCGCTGTAGACGCGCGGCATCTCGCCGAGGCCGGGGGTATGGCGGGCCTCCCGCCCGTCACCGGTCATGGCTCATTGCGGGAGGTGAGCAATCCTGATGCACACGATCCCTCTTGTCCTATTGCTTGCGCTCTTCCCCTCCCTTGTCTGGGCCGCAGAGACCCCGATGGCCCCCGCCGGCGTCACCGTCTCCGCCTCCAAGGAAGGCGACGACCACCGCTTCGCCTTCGAAGGCGGCACCTTCCCCTACGTCCTGCGCCTGTGGGAAGGGCCCATCGGCAAGTCCACCTTTCGTGGTCTCGGCTTACGGGGGCCCTGGTGGAGGGGTGGCCGGTGGACCGCCAGCACCTGGTACATGAACAACTTCCTAGACCTGGCGGTCAACGGCAAGCCCGTCCTGGGCGGGGCCGATCCGCAGAAGCAGTACCCGTTGCTGTACGACCGCATGCAGATTCTGGAGAGTGGACCGCGAGCGCTGGTCCAGTACGTCTGGGAGCGCCAGGAGGCCACTGTGCGCCTGCGCTTCCTCATGCGTCCCGACTGTCGTGCCTTGCTCGCCGAGGCCCTGATTGAGCCCAAGCAGCCGCTACAGTCACTTGCCTTCACCGCCGCCTGCTTTCCCGGTGGCTACACCTCCAAGGGCGACGGTGACCGGCGTATGAAGACCGCCCTGCGCGAGGAGAAGTCTATCACGACGGTGCAGGTGGACCTGAGCCGGGAGAGCTTCTTCCTCTTCTGTGATGCGCGGCTGGACCTGGCCGACCCGCTGAACCGTCGGGTCGGCGGCGAAACCTCCGGCTGCGCCGGGCTCTACGTGCTTCCCGAGGACTTCGCCACCGGCCAGGTAAGGCTGACCAGCTACCCCATTGACCTGACCTTCACCGCCCGGCCCGACGGCCGGCGGATGCGCTTCGCCTTTGACGAACTGCAGGTCCCCAACGCCGAGGCCTTCCAGACCGTGCAGCAAGCGGCCCCCGGCGTACTGGCAACCCTCAAGTCCGAGACCTTCGCCCCCTCCTCCTTGACCCACTTCAGCTCCGAGGCCGAGCGCGCCGCGGTCGGTACCCTCTCTCGCACTCAGACCGTCCCTAAACCTCTGCTCCCGCCTCTGCAGGAGGCCATGGACAGCGCGGCGCAAGCCGTCGCCGCCTGGCAGGCAGGCGGGGACAAGCCGGTCACCCTTGAGCAGAACGCCCTGGATGCCCTCAGCCTTTACCAGCGGCGGCTGCTCACCGCCCGGCGCTATACGAGCAAGACGCTGTGCCTCTACGAAATGCGCGGGCCGGGCTATAGCCGCTATCGTGTGGCGGAGGCTCTCCAGGAGATGACGCCTCCCGGCACGGTAGACGGCGGCTACCTCACCATTGGCGGCCAGAGCCGCAGTGTCACCCCCTTCCCCGGCACGGTCCCAGACCTGTACAGGTGCGACGCCGTGCTGATGGAAGACATTGACTGCCGGGCGCTGGCCCCGAGTCAACTGGACCTGCTGCGGCAATACGTGGAGGACGGCGGGGGTCTGGCGGTCTTCGGGGGATGGTTCAGCTGGGCCGCGGGTGACGTACAGCACACCGCCCTGGCGGGGATCCTCCCACTGCAGGTGGGTAGGGCCCCCTTCGGCCTGGTGCAGATGGCGGCGCCGCTCAAGGTGGCGAACAGGACCGCCTTCCTCAAGACCGCCCCATGGTCAGACAACCTGCTCTGCCCCTGGGCGCACGACTTGACGCCAGGCCCTGACGCTCAGGTCTTAGTCAAGCAGGGCGAAGCGCCCTGGCTGGCCGTCCGCGCGGTCGGGCCGGGGCGAACGCTAGCCTGCGCGGGCACGCTCTTCGGCGAGGCCCCGGCGGGCAAGGCGCTCTTCTGGCAGTGGCCTGGCTGGGTCGGTTTCGAAGCGGCGATGCTCCGCTGGCTGGCGGGAAAATGACCCGGTGGCGCCGACGTCTCGAGGGTCTTTGGGTAGGGGCGGCACTTCATGTGCCGCCCGGAGGTGGCTGGCGCTGTGGAATCCCCCCCACACCGGACGGGGACTACCTCAGCAGCCACTACCGGTCGGCGGCTAATCGCCGCTCCCACCCGACGGAGGTTTTCACAACTCCAGCACCAGCGCCTCGCGCCCGTGCGTGTACCTGAGCACATGCCCGACTTCCGTCTCCTCGGTCCGCGCCTCAAAGCCGTTGAGCACCCCGCTGACCGGCTCGGCGAAGCATAGTTCCCCCGCCGTTCCCGCCTTACCCCACAGCTCCAACCGCGTCTTCCCGGCATCCAGGGGGATGACCTCGGAGGTCGTGTAGAGCAGTCGCCGCCCGGCTACCATCGCGCGCAGCAGCAGACACCGCGCCTCATGCGGCTCCAGGTCCACGTCCACCGTCACCGAGTCCTGCACACGCAGCCGGAAGCTCCCGACATTCCCGCCCTCGTTGATCACGGTGAGCAAGTCCCCCCGCGGTCCGACCTGCAGCAGGCCGTGACACCACTCTCCCTCGCTCTGCACCGCGGGCGTGATCTCCATGGCTTCCGCGATGATCCGTCGCCACATCTCCAGGCTGGTGGGGTTGGTGAAAGCCAGGTCGGTGCCCGCCACGATCGCTCGGCCCGCCCCCGCCTGTGCCCGCACGATCACCGGTTGCCCCTCGTACTCGGCGAGAACCTCGCCTCCCGGCGGCACCGGCGTCTCTCCGGTGCGGGCCGCAAAGCGCCAGATCCACCCGTTCACTGCCACCTCTGCCCCACCCGGCAGGCTCAGCACCCGCGCACCGTAGTCCAATATCTGCCCCCCGGCCGGACGCACCTGATCCACCAGGGTGACCCCCAGCGCCTGCGCCAGTCGTGGATCCTCCTCCCCCTGCTCATTGCGCAGCGGCAGGCAAGGCGCAAACAGCAGTCCGCCGCCCGCCTGCAAGTGCGCCAGGCACCAGTCAATCGCGACTGTCTCCAGCGTCCCCACACAGGGGATCACCACCCAACCCTGCCCCGGCTCGCGGTTGGGGTTAGTCAGCTCCACCATGTCGTACGCCACGTTCAGCCGGGCCAGAGTCATCCCGGCCTCCTTGTACTTGCGCCAGACCCCGGCCTCGGCGGGGACCGTCTGCAGCGTTACCGCCTCCACGCCTCCCATCCAGCCCTCGCCCCCCCCCGTAACCCCCGCCTGCAGCGTAGGCTCGGCGTCGAAGGCCTCCCCACCCGGCCCGCGCCGGCCCTCTGCCTGTTCGCCGACCGGCGGCCAGCCCAGGAAGTCCAACAGCCGCTGCCCCGGCGTATATCCGAGCGCTAAGTCCGCCACCGCCTGTGTCGCCGTCAGCTCCGGCCTCCACGCGGCCACGAACCGGTAGAAGCGCTGCAGTTCATAGAACCCCGGCCGGCGATTCCCCTGCAGATCTACACAGGTGGTCGGCCAGTAGTCCGGCCCCTCGATGACGTCCTCCAGCGAGACCTCTCCCGCCACCACCGGGTAGACCGCCCAGCCCCGCAGTCCTCGGGCCAAACCCGCTCGCAGTAGCGGGTTCCAGTTGATGCCCGACCGATCCAGCCTGGGAATGAACCACCCGGCATTGACCTCCACCGCCAGCGGCGGCCCGCCCCAGGGGCTGGACTTGGTGATCTCCACCGCCTGCGTAACCGCCGTGGCGCCCTCCAGATCCAGCAGCGACGGCGAGTACGTGTGTACCGTCGTGCAGCCCTCAACCCCCCGCGCTTTCAGTACCGCGCCGAAGCCGGCGTGGTCTCCGTGACCATAGAACCCCGCTACCGGCTCGTTGAAGGTGATGGGCACCTCAATCCCGTCCTCCCGCGCCCAGGCCGCCATGGTCGCCCCCCAGTCGGCAAAGAACCAGCGCTTGAAGTTCAGCCAGTCCAGGCAGCGCACCTTTTCGCCCGCGTCAGACGGAAAGTCTCTGGGAGGCGGCACCCGCCAGGTCTCGAAGGCGCATCGGTAGCGGTCGCACAGCGACTCCAGGTCGCCCCCGTACTGCTCCTCCAGCCACCGCGGCCAGAACTCGGTGATGACGGCGGGGTCATAGAGCGAGTTGGTCAGGCCGTAGGTCCACGCCGCCGACAGCTCGTTGTCGGGTTGATACAGGATGATCGGCCCGCCCCGATTGAGGTCATACTCCTGCAGCAGCGCGTTGACCGCCCGGTACCAGCCGCGCACGTACTCCCGATACAGCGGCTCGCTTTCGGCCGGAGCGGTGCGGCCGGTGACCCACTGCCCGTCGGCCCGGCGGCTGCGCGTCTCCGGATGGTCCCGGAAGAGCCACTCCGGGATGCCGCCGTAGCGCAACTCGCTGTTGACGAACGGCCCCGGCCGAGCCATCACATATAGCCCCATCTCCGCGGCCAAGTCCAGGAATCGCCGCAGGCTACGTTCCGGCTTGGTTGCCCCGTCCAGATCCACCTGCCCCTCCACCGGCTCGTGATGGTACCAGGGCATATAGGAGGTGACGGTATTCAGGCCACACTCCTTCATCTTCTGGAAACGGTCATCCCACGCCTCCGCCGGAAGACGAAAGTAGTGCATCTCCCCGGCCAGCATGAAGAACGGCTCGCCATCTATCAGCAGTTCGGCGCCAACAATCGCGGATCGGTTCATCGGATCTCCTCAGGTGTCAATGTACTTCCTCGGCGGCCCCTCTCGCCACACCTCATTCGTGCAACCGTAGGCCGTCCACTTCTCCAGCAGGTCAACTCGCCTTTTCCGCCCCGCCGTATCGGCTGCCTTTCGCGCGGTAGCCAACCGCTCCTGCGCCGCATGCAGCAGATCCAGCGCCACCCACTGGAAGCCGCTGACCAGCCCCCGCCGCGTCTCCTTGCGGAAGCGGTCCTCCAAGACCCGGTAGAACTCCAGCACCCCTTCTGCGGCCGGACCATAGACGCCGCTCGCCCAGGCCTGCTCCGCCACGCGCAGGTCCGTCTTCGGGTTCCACAGCAACTCCGTGAGTGCGTACAGGTCAATCGCCCAGCGGTACTCCTGCCCCATGATATTGTGGGTGAAGCCCGCCCAGCCGTAGATGCCGCCCACCCCCAGGTCCCGATAGACCGGGAGGTCTTTGACCATCTTCAGGCGGCTGGGCGTCATGGGCATCAGCCAGCAGTAGTACTCAAAGACCGGCACCCGCCCGGGCGGCATCTTCCGGCACCACTCCCCCAGTCCCTCCAGAAACTCCCGGTTCCGCCGATCGCTGACCGGGTACATGTATTGCAGGGAGATGGGGCAGTACCAGCAGTGCAGGTTGCTTGCCGGAGTAACCTTCTGCGGCGGGTCAATTATCTCAAAATACGCGATGGTGCCCAGCAGCTTGTCCGGCATCTCCTTCGCCATCAGCCGGGCCAGCCGGTTCCAGAACTTGTGGTAGCCGTCGGTCCGCGACAGCCCCCGGTAGGGGGCATTCATCGGCACGTCATCCGGCCACAGACCGACAATCTTCAGTTCCGGGTTGCGCCGCCGGTAGTCCAGATACCGCTCGAAGACCACCTCTTGCACCGCCGGAATCCCCACGTTCGTCTGCCAGCGACCGCGCGAGCCGCACTCATAGGCAGGCAGATACCAGTCAGGATGGTTGCGCTCATAGGTCTCCGGCCCGTAGTTGCCGAAGTCGTGGTTCTCATCCGGCGGGCAGAAGTAGTGGAGAGAATGGTGTGTAACTTCCAGGTCAAAGCCGCGATCCAGCAGCGCGTCCAGGACGGGCGCCTTGTGCTTCTCCCACAGGTCGTAGCGGTAGTAGTCCACGTAGAACTCGTAGTGGTTCAGGCGTCGCTTGGCCATCCAGTCAATCTGCGGCAGGTGCAGTTCCGCATCGAGGAAGGGAAAGGGGCGATTGGGCGACGGCTCAATGGCGGTGCGGAAGACATTGCGCACGGCAAAGCCCGCCGTCTCCCGCCGGCGCAGAGCAGGCACCTGCAGAGTCGCCACTCTGGGTACCGTCTCTATCCCCGGCTCAATGAACCGGCAACCCAGAGTCTCCAGCAAGGCATACACCGCGTAGAGCGCCGCGCGGGGCCGATTGCCCCACAGGTAAAGGCGGCCGCCCTGAGTGGTCAGCGTGAAGGAATCCGGCAAACCTGATTCCGGCGCATAGTTCCCCCCCAAAGCGCCCAACTCCGTCCCCACGAGCAACGCCGGCGTCGGCAACGTCGCGCCCGGCTGGACCTCTTGCACGCGGAAGGTCGCGCCGGTGATCCGTCTCAGGTACCGCGCCAGCTCCCCCGCCGCGAAGCGGGTGACGCGATCCGCCCCCGTGGGGACCAGGATGGCGGCCAAGGCTCTGCGGTTGTCGGCCAGATTGAGGTGATTCGACACGCTTGGTCCTCGCTTCCGGTGAATTCAGGTCCACAAGTCTTCGACAGGCGCCTTGTGCTGCCTCCCCCTACACACCCGGTTCCTCCCCCAGGTAGTACACCCTCGTCCCCGGCCCTGCGAACTTCGCCACAAACTCGGTCTGCCCCTCGCTGACGATCTTCCTCTCATACAGGTCCCACACCGTCACCGGCTCGGGAAGTCGCAGCCGCCGCGGCCCCGGCTTCGCGGTGTGGACGGCCAACACCCCGCGCCCTGCATACAACACATCGTTCTCCTCGCTGTACACATGGCACCCGGCGTAGCGCGCGATTTCCCGCACTAGCCCGGCCGGCATCAGCGGCGCCTCCGTAAACACGGAAGCCCAGTCCCCCGCTCCCCGCTCACCACCACCGTTGCCCCGCGCCCCGCGCCCCATCTCTTTTACCGCCAACCCGTGCTCGTGTCGCCCCTGCGCCAGCATCAGCCAACCCAGGCTCGTCGCCTCCGGGTCGTCCACGAGGAAGGCCGGCCCATACCGCCGCTCACTGCCGTAGTGGCAATCCGCCGGCAGCGGCGCGGTCAGCGGATGCTCCCAGTTGTGCACGATGATGATGTGCTCCCAGCGAAGGGGCACCCTCTGCAATCCGATGCCCGTCAACTCCCGCATAGACTCCACACTGACCCCGCTGTCGCGGACATACCCCGGTGCATACTGCCAGACCGCTACGTTCCCGTCCCGCAGTACTTTCTCCCGCACCAACGCCTGCTTCTCGTCGGTGATGTACCACAGATTCAGGAAGAAGTATGCCTTGTACGCTGGGAAGTTGTCCCTGACCAGGTCGCTGAAGGCATGGATCTTCAGCGGCACCCCGCAGTGCGACAGCCCGTACACGCGCGGCTTGTAGATATGCTCAAAGTCCAGGTCCGTGAAGGGCGCCTGGTACTTGAGCGACTCCTCGTCAATCACCACACAGAGCGCCTGGGCGGGATCGGGGTAGTCCGGCCAGTGGATCCCCGCCTGCAGGAAACGGTTGTACTTCTCCAGTTCCGCCAGGATCGGCTCATCCAACAACCAGGGACTGGCCTGCTCCATCCAGTTGCAGCCGTTGCAGGTGGTGTGAATGGCCGCGAAGTTGCGCCGCTGCAGCGCCCAGGTCTCCTCCGGCGTGTCCGCGCCGCTGTACTGGGTGCTGCCGTGCAGGTAGGTGCGGGTGTCCTCGTTGATGAAGGCGAGCTTCCCGCGCAGTTGCGCGCTCTCACCCAGCGCCTGATTGAGCAGCGGCGCGCCCCACTTGCGGTAGTAGTAGTCATACGGCGAGGCGATGAAGTCGCAGGAGGGTAGATCGAGAATGCGCGTCCAGGTGAACTGCCCGGCGCTGCGGTGCGTGTCTATCTCCGCGTCCGGCATGCCCTGGAAGGGGTCCCGCCGGGCATAGGCTCCCGCCGGGCCGTCTGCGCCCCAGTAGTTGGGGCTCCAGCCCGCCACCTGCACGTACCCCCCGTAAGTCCCGACCAGCGCCCGCCCTCCGCAAGCCGCCTTGGCAGCGCTGAACATGGCCTCAAAGTGCCGATACAGTCCTTCTCCCGCGCAGTCGTAGTAGTCCAGCACCTTCCGACACAGGACCGGATCCAGCAGGTTCAGCCCATCCCGCGAGCACCGCTCCTCCAGCGTCGGGACTGAGGCGGTCTCCAGGGTGACAGCGGCATCTCGCCAGGCCTCCTGTAGCGCCTCGTTGTCGCCGGCGTATCTTTCGCGCAGGAAGGCCTGGAAAGCGCGCTGCATCGCCGGCGAGAAGTCCACCGGCACGTTGAACAAACACCCCTCGGTAAAGCCCTCGCTCCCCACAAACCACACGTCGTACCCAAAGACATGGTCGGCATACGGTGTGGCCTCGATGAACTCCACCATCCGCGCGCAGGCCTCCGCCATCTCCCGCCTGAACAGCTCCGACCCCAACGAGGCCCCAAAGCGGTCCCCGTAGATGCTCTGCTCCAGTTCGTCGGGATGTTGCTCCTTCCACCAGTCGGGGGGCTGAAAGATCAGACTGGGCAACACCAGCGCCTCCGGATCCATCTCCACCACCGCCGCCAACCACTTGTCCACCGGCAAACCTCGCCTGCCATACGTAGGGTCGAATCCCTCCGGTCCCCAACCGTTGGCCAGCGAGGCGGTCTCGTACTGGTGGATACCGCGCTGCGGAAAATGCGCCATACCTTCCACCTGCCGCCGCAGCCGCTCCTCCAGGTCGTCGCCAGGCCAGTTACGCGCCCAGTAGGAACCATAGGCCAGCGGCTGCCCCCCATAGTAGAGGCACGGTCGCCCTTGCAGCCGACGTATCTCCGCGCGGCGCGCTGTGGACATGGAAGAACCTCCCGGAAGCATCAGGCAGGTGGCCGAAGCAGCGCGTGGTGTATTCCCCGGCAGGTTACGAGAAACCTTCCCTAACTGGAGGAAATGAAAAGGGGACCGACCCACTGCCGGTCCCCTCATCCGCATCATAGCCAGGAAGCTCAGAACGCCAACGTCCCCAGCCGGACCACTCCACCCACCGCGTACTCCCAGTTGTTGTGCTCGAACTTCCGTGCTCCTACCACTGCCGACCAGTCGCCCTTGCCCTCGATGTATGCGAGGGCCGATACCTGGCGCAGGTAGCCCTCTCGCCGCGCGCACTCCACGAACAGGTCCACACCCGCGGACTGGTAGAGCCGCGGGAAGTAGACGCCGTACGTGGACAGGGTTCGCCCCATCGGGTCCTGGCCCCACTCTCCGTACGCGTCCAGGTACGAGGGGTAGATCGGCAGCGACAGGTCAGCGCTCCAGCCCCAGCCCTCGTGCCGCCAGTTCAGCGCGTTGACGCCCACCGTACCCCCCAGTACCGGTGTGCTGAGTCGCCCCAGCCAGCCCCCGGTACGCCCGGGGTCGGGCAGGCCACTATCGTAGTCGTTGATCCAGGCCACAGTGGCCCGCGCCCGGGGCCAGGTGTGCTTCACCGCGGCCCCGTCGAAGTGCAACGACTCAAACAGCGAGCCCAGCGCGCTATTGTTCACCGGTCCCTCTATGTACCGCTGCCTTCCCACTACCACGTCGGTACCGCCGCTGCGGTGCACCAGGAAGGCGTCGCTGACCCGACCGTCGGCTGAGCCTTCAAAACTGGTTAGTACCTGCAGCCCGATCTCACCGTACAGGTTGCCCCAGGCCGCCGAACCCCGTCCCCAGGCAGAGGCCACACCGCCGCCGTTGTAGAGAATGCCCGCCAGGTCCAGTTCACCCGGCGATACGAAGAAATGCTTGCCCAGCAGTTCGCGAGAATCGCTCTGGGCCAGGGCGCTCAAGGCCGACACCGCCGCCGCCGACCAGCCCCCGACCTGGCTCAGCGAAACCGCGCCCAGCGCCGGCGCTGCGCCTAGGCTCTGTACCACCACATCCACGTCGCCCGTGGTAGGCGGCCCGCCCAGGAAGGTGCTCCCAACGCTGCGTGTAGTAACCTGCGCCTCCTTGAAGCCAGCGCCGACCGGTGAGCCCGGCGTAGCCGCCACCCCTACCTCCGGCTGCAGTTGCCACCACCAGGGGTAGAGCGTGCCATTGGCATAGGCCCAAGGAGGCGCCCAGCCGGCGCTGCTCGGGCGCCGGCCCGCCCGCGCCGTGGATTGCTGCCCGTCGCCCAGGGTCTCACTGCCCTCAGCCGTAGAGAAGTCCGCCTCCCCCTGCCAGGCCGCCGCCATCTCGTAGTCCCGCGCCGGGTAGTCGCCCGCCATGGTGGGACCCGTAAACAGCACCGACGTACCCTTCACTGCGCAGGTGGCGGTCGCCCCCTGTATCTGCGCCCCGCCCGTGCCCCGCACGATGTTGGCGAAGACCTGCCCGGCCACCACCTGCACCCGCCGCGAGCTCGGATCATTGATGACCAGATCACTGCGCGGTCCCATCCGCACGCGGCTCCCGTCCGGGAACTTGATCTCGCACGCCGAACGCTTGCCGGTCCTCACCCGACTGCCAGCCGGCAGTTGCGCCCCCACCGTGCTCTTGCGCCACTGTCCCGCGGCTCCGGCCCGGTGTGTAACCTGGAGCACCACGCCGCTAATCTTGGCTACCGCCGCCTCCGCCGGCCGCGGCGTCAACCACACAAACAGACTCCAGCCCACCGCCAAACTCGACAGCATTATCGCGCGGCTCTTGGGCATGGGGCGCACCCTCTTTCACAGTGTAGACTTCCACCGGCGTCTCTCGCCCGCGGATCTCGCACATCCCCAGCGAGACCAGGTCCATGTCCTCCCCCGCCGCCTGCGCCGTCTCGGCGCTCATCAGTATTTGCGTGCCGAACTGCTTGTTAATGCCCTCCAGACGAGAGGCCGTGCTGACCGTATCTCCCATCACGGTGTACTCCAGCAGGCTTTCCGAGCCCACGTCGCCGGCCACCAGTTCCCCGGTGTGCAGGCCCATGCGCACATGCATCGCCCAGTCACCCGGGCCCGCCCGCTCCTGGAGTCCCGCCATCCAGTCGCGCAGGGCCCGGGCCGCCTGCACCGCCCGGCGCGCGTGGTCCGGCTGCTCTACCGGGTCTCCGAAGACCGCCATCACCCCGTCGCCAATGAACTTGTGCAGCGTTCCTCCGTGCTGGCGAATAATATCGGTGGCCGCTGTCAGATAACGGTTGACTTGCTCCACCACCAGCTCCGGCGGGCAGGAATGGCAGAACTTGGTGAAATCCTGCAGGTCAGAGAAGAAGACCGTCCCCGTCACCCGCCGGCCCTTCACTTTGGTCAGCCCGGGATTGTTCAGCACCACTGCCAGCACTTCCGGCGAAACCCGCTTGGCCCAGGCCTGCCGCAGGCGCCGTTGCTCCCGCTCTGCCGTCAGTTCCAGGTACACTGTGCCCAGACCATATGATAGCGTCACGCCCAGCAGCAGCGGAACCAGCGGCACCCACACCCGCAACCACCAGAACACCTCAAACGTCCCGACGACCGCCAGCGCCACCAGCGGCACCCACCCGAACCCCAGCCCCTTCAGCGGCTTGAGCCACATCAGCAGCGCCGCCATCAGCAGCGCCATCAGCACAGTCAGCACGCTGCCCCAGGCCGGACCCAGCGGGAGCACATAGCGCCCTCGCACTAGCATCTGGGCAACATGCGCCCCGATCTCCACCCCCGGCATCATTGCCGCCCGCTCCCCACTGCCGCCCTCCCCGCGCAGCGACATCGGTGTGTAATGCTGATCCTGCAGACTGGTAGCCGTGCTCCCGATGAAGACGATCTTGCCGCGTACCTGCGCCGGGTCAAAATCCCCGTGGAGCACTCGGTAATACGGAATCTGCACGAAGCCTGCGCCGATCGGGGCTCCGTAGTTGATGAGCACACTGTCCCCGCCCAGCGCCGGATGACTCGCTCGTCCCTCGGCCAGCGCCTCCGTCGCCAACGCCGCGGGTTGCTTTCCCAGATAGTGCGCCGCCAGGGCTACCGGTAGTGTCGCGTATCGCTCGTCCTGGAACTCCTGCGTCGTCCAGGCCCGCCGTACCACCCCATCCAGGTCGCGAGGCGTGTTCACGCAGGCCACGTCCAGCGCCGCGTCCTCAAACTCCTCCGCCGGAAAGTTCCCCGCCACCAACTGCGCCTTCCCTGCTTCCCCCGCCACCGCGGACCTGCCTATCTCCATCGCCAGAACCACGTTCCCGGCGCCCTTGATCGCCCCCGCTAAGTACTGGTCGTCCTTGGACAGAGGGACAATCGCCAACTCGCCCGCTTCCGCCACCTGCCCTCCACCCCCCACGCCCGCCAGCACGATGTCAATCCCGATGAGTTTGGCCCCCGCCTGCTTGAGCTGCTTGATGACTCTGGCGTGGAACCTGCGGGGCCACGGCCATACGTTCAGCTCCGCCTGGGTCAGCGACTCGTCATCTATGGTGACGATGACAATATCACGGCTCCGCCCGGCCCCAGGCGCGTACGACAGCCGATAGTCATAGGTAGCCAGTTCTGCCCGCCACAGCCCCTGCGCCAGGAACCCCGCCCGCGTGCTCGGATGGCACAACCAGGCCGCCAGTAACCCGCAGGCCAGACCGATCGCCAGCCCCAGAAAAGGCAACAGAGTCTTGCGCCGCATATCTCATCCGCCCGCCCTGAGCCTCGTGCCCTGTTACCGATTACGCGTGAGACACCACTGGAGTCTGTGCCTCCGCGCCCTCCATCCAGGGAACGCCGCCGCGGACGTCGTTTGCACCCGGCGGGGCAGGCCCTCCCCGGCCTCCTAGCGATGCCTTGGCCGAGCATCCGGCACCCTCAGAACACTAGTTGTGGCGCTGCACGATCACCTTGATAGCCCCGGTGTTGTCCCAGTGTGGGGTATCGAAGAGCCACAGGCGCACCGGCGCACCGGTTCCTACGTACTCATACCGGTACTCGTGCGTGGAGAGGGACACCGTGTGCGGCGCCCAGTTGATCCCGTTCGCGCTGCCCATCCAGGCCGGCACCAGGTCGTCAATCCGCAGGCTGTCATGCTCCACCCAGGCGGAAGGATCGTCACGCAACCACCCCTCGTTGGGACCATACCACGCCGCGTCCGCCGGTCTGGTACTCACGTTCCCCCACGGGTACCAGAGGCCCGTAGCTACAAAGCGATACAGCTGCCCGGCCTGCAGCACCGGTGTCTGCACGCCGTCTACTGAGGTCACGGGAATGTCCAGAGTCAGTACGTCGGACCATGTCTCCACCGTCACCGCGCAGGAACCTGACTTGCCGGTTACCCGCTCCTGGGCGGTGATCGAGGCGGCTCCCTCCGCTGCCCCCTGCACCTCCCCGGTACTCGCATTGACGGGAGCCACGTCTCGGTCGCTGCTCCTCCAGTCGAAGACGGCGCCCAACAATACGTTCCCGTCGGCGTCATAGGCCGTGGCCTCGAGCCTCGCACTCTTGCCCGGTGCGATGGTCAGGTCGGCTGGCCTCACGACCACCAAGGTGCAGAGCGCCTCAGTGGTCATCCCCACCCGCGTAACCCTTCCCGCCGCTACCTCGAAGACGACCTCCGCCCTGGCGATGACCTCCCCAGTGCCGTCGGAGGTGGCAAAGGCCTCGGCTACCATCCGCACTCCACCCGCGGGCACCTCCCGGACCTCGGCCGTGACCGGCCCACCCCTGGGCGGGGCGACCAGCAGACGCTCAATCACCCAGGGCGGGGGCTCCGGCGCAGGTTCCGGGGTCAGCGTGAGTTTGACGCTGGCCGTGACCTGCGGCAGCGTCGCCGGCTGCGGAGCTACTCCAGAGGGAAAGATGACTCGCACACTCACCTGTCCACCCCCAGCCAAACCCGTTCCACCTCCCCCACCACATCCACCGGCCAGAACTGCGAGCACCAGCACCGCAACCGCGAGGGATCGTGATCTTGTGTACATGGGTATTCACCCCAACTTGGCCCTGCGTCCCCGAGGTACTCAAGTGCCCGGCGACGGGGTGCTCCTCGCGCGCCGGCACCTCAACTCCCCCACCCCCAACCTACGCCTCTAGTGGCGCCTTCGTCACGGGCAACACCGTTACCTTCTCTTCTGGAATAGTCTCTCGCTGTCTCGCGGATTCGCGCCCTGCTTTCAGCTGGGGCGCACCTGACATGTGGACAGTCGTCAATCTGCGCCCGCACTACTCCTACAGTACTGTCGGCGCCGAGTCTGAAGTTCGAAGTTCTCTTACACGCAGGGTACCCAGGATATACTACGCACAAACAACCGTTAATACCCTCCTCTCCCTGACTGGGGCCGGCCTCCCCCCGCCCCGCGCAAGCGCTAGGCAGGGAAGGACGCCGATGGAGGAGAAGAACCGGACCGCGTCGGGACTGAGCCGCCCGACAGGAGGCTACCCATGCACTTGACCCACCGTTGGCTTTCCCTGGTCCTGCTGGTGCTCACGGCGCTCTGCCTGCCCCTCCAGGCCGCCCCCAAGCCCGCCTTCCTCGCCCTGACTCCGGACGACGGCGAGACCTACGGACGCGGCGAGGTGGAATACGTCCCCGATCAGGTCGCCGCCATCCTCCAGCAGCGCGGCTGGGAGCGGGGCTGGCACGGCGGCTGGCAGGACCTCACCCTTGACTATCTCAAGCAGTTCAACGCCGTCGTCCTCTATGACCTGCCCGGCTCGGGCCCCGAGGGACCTCCTGCCCACACCCTCAAAGTGGTGGAACTGCTGCGCGAGTACGTGGAACAGGGCGGTGGCCTCTGGCTCGCCCAGGCTCCCTACTGGGCCAAGAAGGCCCCCACTGCCAACGCGCTTCTCGCGCCGATGGGCGCCAAAGTCTACAACGAACTCGTCAGAGACGACGCCAACACCGTCAAAATCAAGTCTGGCCTTTCCTTCGGCTGGACCGACGCCATCCTCAACTCCCCTCTGACCGAGGGTATCGCCGGCCTTTTCTACGGCCAGGACTTCTTCGAGCCTGCGTCCCCCAACACCAACCCCGTGGAGGTCAGCCCCGATTGGCAGGTACTCGTCAAGGGCCTGCCGACTGCCGCCAGCTTCAGAGTTGCCGTAGGTGGGATGCAGACTACCGGCCCCGGCGCCTTTGCCTCCGCTCCGGCTCTCGTAGCCGCTCGCGAGTGGGGCAAGGGGCGGATAGTCCTCTGGCCCATGGCCCTGACCTACACTCTCCTCGACGGCTACAGTCCCCTCCTCGATAACGGAATCGTCATGGACGGCCAGGCCGATGGGCACAAGTCCGACGGGGCACGCCTGTGCTACAACCTGCTGGACTGGCTCATGCAACCGTCCCTGAACCTCCCCGGCTGGGGCGGCTTCGTATACAAGCCGGTTCCGCCCCGCACGCTGGAGGGCGAACTCGGGTTCATTCCCTACGACTGGACCAGGTACCGCCCCGTCAAGCCCATGTACGACCACGCCTATCTCGGACTGGTGGGGGCTATGAGTAGTCTTTCGCGGGGCAAGTCCTCGCCTGAAGAGCTGATCGCCGCTGCCAAGACCGCGGGGTACCAGTTCGTTGTCTTCACTGAAGACCTCGGCGTGCTCAAGAAAGACGGCTGGGATCGCCTGGTGGCGCTGTGCAAGTCCGCCTCCGACGCTCAGTTTGTCGCCTTCCCCGGAATGTACTACCAGACCCGCTGGGGCCAGGAGTTCATCGTCTTTGGCCTGGTCGGCGATGTGTCGTACCCGCCGGAAGACTGGACAGTCCAGGTGGACGGCGAGACCCGTCTGATCGAGAACAACGCCTTCGTCCGGGGCCTGTCGGTAGTCCCGGCCATCGCCATGGTCCATCCCCACCGCAACCCCAATCCGCTCCGCGTCAACTCCCAGTTCTACGGCTTTGCCACCCACACATACGAGGGCGGTGCGCTGGTGGACGAATCCTTCCAGTCTTACCTGGAACTGCAGCGCGAGGGCCTGCAGCTCTTCCCGCTTGCCGTGCACTTCGTCAAGGACGCTGCGCAAGTCACCGCCGCCCGTGCGGAGGGGCTGCAGACGTACATCCGCGCCCGCTCCCTGGACACGGTGCCCCGCTCCGTCGAGGGCTTCACCAGCGCGCCCCACAATGACCCCATGTGGGTCAAGCCCGCCTTTGTCTCCTCCGGCCCGGAGATGCAGTGGCTGTGGGCAGAGAACTGGGGCACCAGTGACCAGGCCATGCCCGGCAATGACCGCCACCGTCTGCAGATCCTGGTCAGCGCCCCGGCCGGCCTGCGCGAGGTCCGCGTCTACGACAACGCCCGTCTCTGGCTGCGCTACCGCCTCCGCGGCGAGCGGACCTTCCTCAGGCAGATCGACAACTACCACGACCAACAGCACTCATACGTCGTGGAGGCCATTGACCGCCGGGGCGGCCGCGCCATCTCCTGGGACCGCCAGACCAGCATGCAGGAGGTCTACGCCGGCATGTGCGGCGACAACTGGAACGACATGCCCGGCGGCAAGTACCGGTACATCACCGCCGGAGCCGAGTCCGGTGCGGCGCTGCACCTGCGCGGCACCGAGATGCAGGCCTCCTTGGTCCCGACCGCTCAGGTCTGGAACTACCCCTTCCTGCCCAACTACCAGGGCGGCGGGTACAACTACGCCACCCTCAAACGCAGCGGTCTGGTCACCCGCTTCGGCTGGATCGTGGACTACTCTCTCGACTACCGCTACACCGACCCCGGCTGGCCCGGCGGCATCTATGACAAGTACGCTCTAGTCCCCAACCCCTGGTTCCGTGGCAACCTGCGCAACTATCTCGTCATGGGCAGCACCCCCAAGCCCAACTTCACCCTCCTGGAAGGCGACGTGACCTTCCTCCAGGACACCCCGGCCAAGGCCACCCCCGGTTTCGTAGACTCCTTCGTCAGCGGACTGCTGGACCAGTACGCTGTGCCCTCCGCCGACGGCCAGAGCCTCACCGTGGGCGCTTCTACCCCGCCACCGAATCAGACCGGTCCCCTGCCGCCAGACTCCTACGTCGCTACCTTCCCCGCCCTGGCGGCGTTGGTGAACCTCGGCGACCAGCCCAAGACCTTCAACCTCATCGGCCCTGCCAAAACCACCTGGGTCGGCGCGGGGAAAGCCGGGGAAACCATCCCCGCCGGCACCCGCGAGACCTGGCGACTGCTGGCCCTCGGTGGTGGCAAAGACAACAGCATGGTGGAGCGGATCCGCCAGGAGATGGGCTTACTCGGCAAGACTGCCTACAAGGTCACGCCTCGCGTCGGTAGCGTGGAGAGTACCCGCCTCTTCCTGCGCCTCAAGACCGAAGAAGGCGGCTTCCGGGGTGTCATCAGCCAGGCCGACCTGCCCCTGGTACTCCCCGTCCTGGTGGATGGCCTCAACCCCAATTGGTCGGCAGGGATCTGGTACAAGGGGGGAAATACGCTGCTTATGCCGGAGTGGAAACTGGACCCCTGGCGACTGGAAATCGTGCCCCGTACCGGCCAGGACCAGATCCTACCGGTGGCCGCCTTCCAGGCCGGCGGACCTTTCGGCTACGCCCCGGACCAGCAGGCCCCCTGGTCCCTGGTCACCGATGGTGTCGGTTTCCTGACGGTGGATCTGCAGGAGAAGGACCGCGACGTCTTCATCGGTAACCTGGTGACCTGTGACAATCCGGAACTCCGCCTCATCCTCTTGCGCAACCCCGGCCGGGCCTATGTGGTCGTGCACAACCCCACTAGTCGCGCCGTAACCACGACGGTGAAGCCGGGGAAAGGCTTCGACCTCTACGGCAACTGGAGCAAGCGAGTCGAGGTACCGGCAGGGGATTCGATCCAGGCGAACCTGTAGCACTGACCCAGCAACCGGGGGGTAGTCTCCCCCCCAATTCATCGTTCATCAATCATAGTCCCTCAATTCTGACTACATCGTCTCCAGCAGCCTCCGAAACGCCCCCGCCGTCTGGCGGAAGGCCTCCACCCCCAACGCCGGAGGACGCAGGGCCAGAACCCCGCCGAAGCTGCGGCAGCGCAGGATGGAGATGATCTCCTTGACTTCCCCGTTGCCCCGGCCGGGCAGGACCGGCGTCCCGTCATACAGCGCGTCGTCCACATACAGATAGGCCGTGTTCCGTCGCAGTGCCCCCCGGTAGAAGACCCCCAGGAAAGGATGCTCGCCCGCCCCGGCAAAGCGCGCCGGGCTGAAAGCCAGCGGCAGGGCCTCCTCGTCGGTGGCATACAACCCCCGGTAGAAGTCCGACGTCGGCCAGGTGTTCTGGATGTAGACCGTCACCCCGTCGGCCGCTATCCCCGCCGCAGCTTCATACTCCTCCGGTTCCCCCACGGGCAGGATCAGCGGCAACCCCAGGTCTCCCGCCAGGCCCGCAGTGATATCATCGTCAAGCGTCCCCCGCAACGCCACAATACGGAACTCCTCCGGCAGGGAGTGGCCCCAGCGGTTGTACTCTTCCCCCGTCAGCTCCACCGCGCTGATACCCTCCGCCCGCAGCGCGCTCAGGATCACCTCCGGGTCTTCCGCAATACCCGCGGTTACCGCGGCCAGGGTGAAGTCCTCCTGATTCCACCGGGCGCGCTTGAGCGCCGGAGGCTGCGCCCCCAGCGTGCCAACAACCTCAAGGAAGCCCTGATCTCGCAGCGGCACTGCCCCCACCGCCGCCCGCTGGCGCACACAGTCGGCGCAGGCCGGATTGTCGCAGAGCATCGCCGCCGGGTCCTGCCGCAGCGCCTCCCGTGCCGTCTCCAACATGACCCCGCCCTCCATCAGTCGACAGACCGCCTGGCCGATCTTGCTCACTCGCATGATCCCCCGTTCACGAAACAGCGGGTCCAGCCCAATGAAGTTCCGATGCGGTCCCGCCATGGCGGCGACGGTGATGGTCACCAGGTCCCCGCTGTCGGCCACGTAACTCGCTGCTACATTCTCCAGGTACGCAGCCCCGGCTAGCGCCTCCGCCGTGTGCAGTGTGGTGTTGCGGTCCTGATCCACGCCTATGAACAGGATCTTCCCGCCTTCCGTCGCCAACCTGTAGTAGGGGGTCCCCTCCCCGTACGCGGTAGGCGCCTGCTCATGGCCCGCGATCAGTTCCTCCGCCCCCTTGCCGATAGCAGCCACCGAGTGTGTAGGATGCAGGCTCCGCACCGCCTCCGGCCGCCGCCAGAAGGCGTCGGCAATGCACCCCAGTGTAGTGGGCGTGTTGCGCCGATCAAACGGCTGCGGTCCGGCGAAAGTCGGCACGGCCACCAAACCCCCGGAGCCCACCACCTCCAGCAGGGCGTCAATGACGGTGTTCGCTCCGCCCTCCACCCTCCCCAGCGCCGAGAGCGACGAGTGCACCAGCACGCGATCGCCCGCCGCCAGGCCCAGCGCCTGCAGTCCGACCACCAGGTCCGCGCGAGTCAAGTTAGCCATACGCTCCTCCTATCGGCAGGGATTATTCCCGCGCATCGGGAAGATTCCTGCCGCGATCTAGCCCGGGAGGACCCGCATGCGCATCCTTTACCTCGACCTCGACACCCTGCGCCCTGACCATCTGGGCTGCTACGGCTATCACCGGAATACTTCCCCCATCCTGGATGCGATCGCCGCCCAGGGCACGATCTTCACCAACTGCTACTGCTCCGACGCGCCCTGCCTCCCCTCCCGCGCCGCGCTGATGACGGGGCAGTTCGGTTTGCACACCGGCGTGGTGGGTCACGGTGCCACCGCCGCCGACCTGCGCCTCGAGGGCTACCCCCGCGATTTCCAGGGCCGCCTGGTTCGGGAGAGCCTGCCCGCCCTACTCCGCCAGGCCGGCTTATACACCGCCTCCCTCAGCCCCTTTGCCGAACGCCACGGTGCCTGGTGGTTTTACGCGGGCTTCAACGAGATGCACAACCCCGGCAAGTGCGGGGGCGAATCGGCAGAAGATATCACGCCGATCGCCCTGCGCTGGATCGAGGCCAACGCCCGCCGCGACAACTGGTTCCTGCACGTCAACTACTGGGACCCGCACACCCCCTACCGCGCACCGGCCGACTTCGGCAATCCCTTTGCCGACGACCCGCTCCCCCACTGGCTCACGCCCGAACTGCTCGCCTACCACCGCGGCCTGGCTAACCCCCACGGGCCCCAGGAAGTCAACATGTATGACAACCGGGAGTTTCCCCAGTGGCCCCGCCATCCCGGCGAAGTCAAGGATATGCACGACCTGCGCCGGCTCTTTGACGGCTACGACTGCGGCATCCGCTACATGGACGGGCACATCGGACAACTCCTGGCCGCGCTCGACGAGCAGGGAGTACTCGACGATCTGGCGATCATCGTCAGCTCGGACCACGGCGAGAACCTGGGCGAGTTGGGAATCTACGCCGAACACGCCACTCCCGATTACATCACCGCCCGGATCCCGCTCATCGTCCGCTGGCCGGGCCTGCCGTCCGGCCACACCGACACCGGCCTCCACTACCATCTCGACCTCGCCCCAACGCTCGCAGAGCTACTCGGACAAGCGCCCAAAGCCTCCTGGGACGGCCGCAGCTGGGCGCCTGCCCTGCTCCGCGGAGAGGACTGCGGTCGCGACTACCTGGTGCTCAGCCAGTGCGCGCACACCTGCATGCGCAGCGTCCGGACGAACCGCTGGATATACCTGCGTACCTACCACGACGGCTATCGCCTCTTCCCGCAGGAGATGCTGTTTGACATCGAGCAAGACCCCCACGAACAGGACAACCTGGCCACCGCCCGGCCCGAGGTCTGCCGCGAGGCGCTCTGGCGGCTCAACGAGTGGCACGACACCATGATGGCCTCTATGCCGCATGCCACCGACCCCCTCTGGACGGTGATGCGGGAGGGGGGGCCCTACCATACCCGCGGGCACCTCGCCGCTTACCTCGAGCGTCTCCGCGCCACGGGCCGAGCCGACAAAGCGGTGCAGTTGATCCGACGACATCCAACGGAACTGTAAGTCGTTTCGCACAGCGCGACCCTTTCAGCCCGCACTCTCCCAGCGACCCGGCTCCGAGGGCCGGCTGCGGGAGCCGTCCCACATCAGGCTGTAGCGATGAAGCCCTTCACTCTGCTCATCAAACCCGCCTCCGCCGATTGTAATCTCCGCTGCCCCTACTGCTTCTACCTGGGCACGCAGGGCCTCTACCCCAGCCCATACCCCCGGCGCATGTCCCCAGAGGTCCTACACCGCCTGATCTCTACCTACATGGCCACCGACCAGCCTCAGTACGTCTTCGGCTGGCAGGGCGGCGAGCCGACCCTGATGGGCGTGGACTTCTTCCGCGAGGTCACTCGTCTGCAGCAGCATTACGGGCGCCCCGGCTCCGTAGTCACCAACGGCCTGCAGACCAATGGCACGCTGCTGGACGACGCGCTCGCGGCCCATCTGGCGGAGTACCGCTTCCTGGTCGGAGTCAGCCTGGACGGACCTGCTGAACTGCACGACCACTACCGTCGCGATCCGCGCGGTCAGGGCTCGCACGCTGCCGTGCTCGACAGCCTCGCTCGCCTGCGGCGTCACCACGTCGAACACAACGTCCTGACCCTGGTCACCAACGCCAACGTCACGCAAGCGGTCCGTGTCTACCGCTATCTCCTCGACCAGGGAATCAGCTACCACCAGTACATCCCCTGCGTCGAGTTCGACCCCCGCGGCCGCCCTCTGCCCTGGACCGTCACCGGGGAGCAATGGGGCCAGTTCCTCGTCGCGCTCTTTGAGGAATGGTGGACCGACAGGGACGTCGTCTCCGTGCGCCTCTTCGACGCGCTGCTTGCCCGGCTACTGGGGCAATCCGCGCCGCTGTGTCATCTGGGTACCGACTGCCTTCAGTACTTCGTGGTCGAGTACAACGGGGACGTCTACCCCTGCGACTTCTTCGTCACCGCGGAGACCCGACTGGGGAGTATCGGCGAGGACTCCTGGGAGGCGCTGCAGCAGTCGCCGGCCTACCGCGAGTTTGGCGCCGCCAAGGCGCAATGGCATGAGCGCTGCTCCACCTGTAACTATCTCCGCTGGTGCGCCGGGGACTGTCTCAAGCACCGCTACCGCACTGGCCGCAACCCTCGCGCGCTGAGTTGGCTCTGCGCTGGATGGCAGCAGTTCTACGCCCACGCTCTCCCTAGATTGCGTCAGCACGCCCGGCAACTGCAGGTGGGCCCGACCCTCCCCCCCCTTGCCCCAGCCCCGGACGGCGCTTCTCCTCCCCCGCTCGTGGGCCGCAACGACCCCTGTCCTTGCGGCAGCGGCAGAAAGTACAAGAAGTGCTGCGGACGCTGACAGCGGTCTCATAGCCGGTGGCCCCAGCGTCTCGCCAGTCTCCGACAGCAGCTGGGGGCTCTTTCCTCTCTCCTGAGAGAGGGGGCTGGGGGAGGGAGCCCCCCGCT
>FWPV01002014.1_pt1 | contig 51760 bp, 44 predicted proteins | sample 2228371 | NCBI WGS metagenome assembly FWPV01 (sample SAMEA103939776, study PRJEB20133) | metagenome
AAAAATAATTAGTAAGAGAAAAGAAGCATTTTTGGATAACCAAGTCAAGAAAAAAGCGCGGGGCAAAGGCCATCAAAGATCATCAAGGCAAAGCTATGTTAAAAAAATTTGCGTGCGAATAATATGCGTGCTAAGAGAAAGTTGTGACTTCAAAAGGTGAAAGGAGGTGCCATGCTTTTTCAGGATTGCTTGTGTTTTCAGTTGGGCTCCCTGAGTCGATCCTTGGCTCGTTACTACCGCGACCGCATCGCACCCTATGGGCTCACGCACGCCCAGTTTTTTATGCTGATGGCCTTGTACGAAGAAGAAGGGGCCACCTTAAGCGCTTTGGCCGAAAAGACCCATTTGGATCGGCCGACCGTCACAGGTTTGGTGGACCGTTTGGAGCGGGACGGGTGGGCGGCGCGAAAACCCGATCCCAATGATCGTCGATCGTCCCGGGTTTTTCTGACTCCCAAAGCGCAAGATCATCGTGAAGAGCTTCTTCGAGTCTACCATGAGGTTAATGGCATGCTTTTGGACAGATTTGGACGTGAAGAATGGAATCGTTTTCGTGCCTTGTTAGAGCGTGTGCGGGGCGAAGACGATCTCGAGGGTGCTTAGGAGCCTGTTCTAGAACTGGCCATATCCAAGGCTTTTAATGGCAATTGCAGGTAGGGGCGAGGCGCCGCCTCACCCCGACGTTTTTGGCTGGAATGGCTCATTCTAAGTTTTCGGACAAGCTCCTAAGGGCTTTGAATGTAGGTGGCTTGCGTGCGAGTGTTCTCCGGCGCGAAAAGTTCTTGGAAAAGAAGGAGAGGGGGTCAGAAGGCCATGGGGCCGAAGGGAGGATGGGTTTATGAAGATTCTTGCCTTGAACGGTAGTCACCGAAAAGGCGCAAATACAGCCACCATGCTTCAAATCATCCTGGAAGAAGCGCAAAAGGGTGGTGCCGAAACCGAACTCTTGGAACTTGTGGATTATCGCATCGATTACTGTCTGTCCTGTCACCGGTGCCTTCGCGAAGTGCGTTGTTCCATTGAGGATGACCAGATGCTCTTTTTGGCGGAAAAACTGATGGCATGCGACGCCTTGATTCTTGGTTCTCCGGTGTATTTCGGCAATGTGACCGGAAGAATGAAAGTTTTTATGGATCGAACTCGGTTTCTGCACATGAGGGAAAATCTTCTGGCAGGAAAGCTTGGAGCCGCCGTGACTCATGCGGGGCTGCGCAATGGCGGCCAGGAAATGACCCAGATGATCCTCGAACGTTTCTTGATCTCCCATGGTTTTCGGCTGGTGGAGCCTCGAGAGCCCGGCCGTCCCATTTACAATTCCGGAATTTCTGGAACCTTGTTTGAAACGGTGGATCAAGGACGTCTTCGGTGGAAAAAGAGTGTGCTCCAGGATGAACTCACGGTGGAAATGTGTCGAGCCTTGGGCCGCAATCTGCTTTGCTACGGCGGCACCAAACCGATGTGAATTCTGCCATGTCGGAGGCGGTTATGGCTTTTGGGGGCAGTGTCGCCGAAGCTGTAAAGTTGACATCGATCCCATTTTATTCGGTGATCAAGGGGAAGCGGGTGTCGCCGTGAATGGACGCATTCTTCTTGAGAAGGCATGAGGGATTCAGGAATGAGTCAAAGCCGCTTGGGCTCAAAAAAAGGAGGAATCCAATGAGCGCTCAACACCGAGATCCCTTTGAGGCATTCGATGCCATGTTTTGTCCACGTTCGGTAGCGGTGGTCGGAGCGTCCACCCATGGCGGAAAGGTAGGGAATTTCGTGCTGCGCTCGGCATTGGTGTCCGGGGTGGAGCATGTCTATGCGGTCCACGCGGGTGGAGCCAAAGAAATTCTGGGCGTGAAAGCTTACCCGTCTATTGACACAATCCCCAACGACAAGGTGGATCTTTTTCTTTTCGCCATTCCTGAAGACCACATCGTTGCTAATTTTCAAGCCGCCATTGACAAAGGATGTCGAGGGGCCGTCATTTTTACGGCAGGTTTTCGAGAGGCTGGAGAGGAAGGGTTGCAAAAACAGTTGGCGCTGCGACGTATGGCCGATGAAGCAGGTGTGAAAATCATCGGTCCCAACACCATGGGGTTTTTTCGTTCCCACAGTCGCATGAATGCGACCTTCATGCCGGTCTTGTCGGACTTTTTTCAAGAAAAGGGTCGTATCACCGTCGTCAGCCAAAGCGGTGGCGTCGCGGGTTTTGCCGCCATTCGTTTTCTTGAGGACCACATCCCCATTGGGACGCTTGTGTGTCTGGGAAACCGGGCCAATGTGGAATTTGCCGACATGCTGGATTTTTGCGCTCAAGATAGGGAAACTTCTGTGGTGGCTCTTTTCATTGAAGGGCTGGACGATGTTCGTCGGTTTTACGAGTCGGCGGCCAATTGTGCTTCTCAAAAGCCCGTGGTGGTTCTTGGAGCGGGCTACACGGCCGCGGGCCAAAAGGTGGCGCGCTCCCACACGGGAAGCATGGCCCAATCGGAAGCCATTTACGAAGCGGCTTTTCGTCAGGCAGGCCTGATTCGAGTGCGCACGGTCGAGGAACTGGTGGATACGGCGAAAATTCTGGATCTCAGTCCACGACCTAAGGGAAATCGTGTGGCCATCACCACGCATACCGCCGGACCCGCTGTTCTGGCTTCCGACGTCATCGCACACAAAGGTCTGGTCCTTGAGGATCTCAGTGACGAAACCAAGAAAGCTCTGGTTTCACGAAAGATGCTGGCACCGTTCATGCCGCCGGGAAATCCTGTGGATCTCACCACATTCGGTTACCTTGACCGACGTCTTTATGTGGAGGTTTTGGAACTATTGGCAAAGGACCCCAATGTGGATGCCACACTTTCCATATGCATATCAGGTTTGGGGGATCCTCAAGTCGTTCCTTTTCCCATCGAAGCCTATGGTCGCACCCTGAAGGCATCGGGCAAACCTGGAGTTTTCGTATGGGGCGCTCCATCAGGGGCCAAAGAAGAATTTCAGGCATGGATGCATGCCGGTGTTCCGGCCTATCCCACGGCGGAGCGGGCGGCTGCGGCTCTGGCGAATCTTTACGAGGCGACCCGCCCGAGGGCTCAAACACCCGTGAAGAGTTCCTTTGAACCGTTGCCCGGGGAGGTTCTTGATCTCGTGGATGATCTTCGGGCTTCGGGGCAAACCTTGGTTCTGGAAGCGGAAGCCAAACGTGTTCTGGAAAGCGCCGGTTTGCGCACAGCCCGCACGCAGGTGGCAAAGAACGAAGAGGAAGCCGTCATGGAAGCCCGAAGGGCCGGTTTTCCTGTGGTGATGAAAATCGTTTCTCCAGACATTGTGCACAAAAGCGATGTGGGAGGGGTTCGCCTGGGAATCGATGATGAAGCGGCTGTGCGACGGGCCTTTCAGGAAATGACCAAGCGGGTGAAGGATTGCCTTCCTCAAGCGCGCCTTCTTGGGGTAGGCATCCAGCCCATGGTCCCTGAGGGGACCGAGGTGATTGTGGGCGGTTCTAGGGACCCTCAAGCCGGACCGGTGGTCATGTTTGGTTTAGGGGGAATCTGGGTGGAGGTTTTGAAAGACGTCTCTTTTCGTTTGGCTCCCGTTTCCGAAGAGGAAGCTTTGAGGATGATTGAAGAAATCCGAGGAGCTCGGGTCCTGGAGGGGGTTCGAGGCCGAAAGCCTGTGAACAAAAAAGCTCTGGTTGCCTTGATTGCAACCCTTGGCCGTCTCATGGCTCAGGCACCCATTGCGGAAATCGATTGCAATCCGGTCATTTTTCATGGAGACACCTACACCATTGCCGATGCCCGCATGGTTTTGCTCTGATTCCAAAAGCGACTTTTTTCCCGGTTCATGGACCCTGTTGGGAATCGGGTAGAATCGATGAAGGGGCATGGGGCAGCGTGCCCCTTCATCTGCATCATCGGCGGCTTTCCTGGGAGCTGGGGCGTCTCGCCCCCCCAATGGCCTCCTGAAAACCGGTGCTGCCATGAAAACCCATTTTCTATTGTCATTCTGGGACGTTTTTCTTGTGTCCAGATTCTTTTGCTTTATCCTTTCAGATCATCGAGGCTCTGTGATCCCGTATCTTCTCGAGGATTGACCGGGAGTCTTGGACATGCTCCACTTTCAATGGGAACTTCGCCGATGGAGGCTGGTTGTCAAACTATGGGTGCCTCAGCCGGCCCATCGCCTTTGGGCGATTTTCACCGATGTTCGTCTATGGCCCACATGGGGTCCCAGTGTTCGTGGCGTGAGCCTCTTCGGATCGGACGATGTGGTTCATGAAGGCTTGCAGGGCCAGGTAAAGACGATCCTGGGATTTTCGGTTCCTTTTGTTATCGACCATGTGGATCCAGGACGTTCGTGGACATGGCGTGTTGCAGGATTCTCAGCCACGGGACATGAAGTGCAAAGCGCCGGCCATCATGCCTCGTGGCTTGTGTTTACTGTTCCCTTATGGGCGTTTTTCTATGTTCCCGTATGCCTTATCGCGGCCCGTCGCATTGCCTTGATGGCTCATCGCGGTTCAGGAAAAGACGATCAAGCGGAACCGATCAAGGGCAGTTCTTTCTCGACGGCGAAAAACACCGCAAATTCTTTGGTGTCCGCATCTTCGGATCTGGTCGGATAACTTTTTCGACGCAAAGACTCGATCAGTTCGGGATCCTGAGACTCCTTCACCTTTTTTAGAAAAAAGCGCTTTCCTTTGTAGCCTCCGCCATCTTCACGGAAAAGATAAGCGGCTCGAGGATTCGATTGCAGGTTGTGGTGGGTCAGACGATCTTTCATGATAAAGGCAAGGGTGCCGTCCTCCATCACATGGGGTCGAGCATAGACCGCCACATCCACCTTTCCTTCCGCATCGGCCGTCGCCAGAACACCGAAACCTCTTGTCTGATCGAAATAAGCCTTGAGATCCATAGCCTGCTCCTTTCAACGATCGTGCGTCCCAAAAAATTTATTGGTGTTTTTTCAGCTTCAGAGAGCTCTGCCTGACAAACGCCGATTCTAAAATAAGGAGCTTTCACCGATGTGCCAGATCCCAAGACTTTGAAGAAACCGTCGGACGACCCCTCAGGCCTATTCCACTTTGATGGGCGTGGCCTTTTTCTCACCGCCCTTTTCGGCTTTTTTCTTTTCCAGGTGATCGATGCGCTCATCGATCAGGCTACGTACCGCTCGAAGGACTTCGATGCGTGCATTGATCAAATGATCCCAGAAAGGACCTGCTGGGCCCTTGACGCTACCCAAAGCCTGCATCATCTGGCACATGGGACAACGGCATCGGGTTCCTTGGCTTTGTTCATGTTCTTCATGCCGGCTCATGACCGCCTCCAAAGGTGACTGTCAGGGTTTCATTTTCCAGTCTCGCCTTTTCCGGTTGAAGCCGCGCAAAGGCTCGCGGCAGGACCAGATTTTTTTTGAACGCCCCCATGCGAATAATGAGTTCGTCCCCGATCTTGCTTAAAGAAATCTCTTCACGGCTGACAAAGGGAAAATGAATACGAACCATATGGCATCCATTCTCGGCAAGAAAGCTCACCGGCTGATGGTGATAGAGAATCTCATGCGGTGGCGTCTCACCGTAAAGAGCCTCACCTAGTGCTTTCAGGCGTTCGTAACCCAAGGTTTCCTGTTCGTAGTAAGGTGCGGTCAGCAATGGGATCGGCTGAAAAGCTGTGGTGACCAGTTTCAGATAAGACTGTTGCTGTTGGGAGAGGGCTTGAAGAAAAGGGTCGCTGGAGATTTCGTTCAGAAGCCGATTGATGATGATGGCATCAATGCCCAATTGGTGCAGAGAAAAGAACATGAAGCTTCTTTGGGTTTCTCGAATGACCATTTTTTCCAGGTTGGTGACGAGACGAACCGAGGTGGTTTGGGTGTCGGTGAGAATGGCGTCCACGCCGCGCAACCGCTGAAACAGTCTTTCGATGGAGGCAAAGTAGGCGTCTTCGGGCAGAGGAACATCGGAGAAACGTCGAACCACGGGACGTGCCACTCGAAAAAGGTTCCGCTCCATTCGAAAAATTTTTTCCATGTACCATTCCAACGCCTTGGGGACACTCACAAAGCGAATGGATTCGGCCGTCGGGGCGCAATCCAGGATCAAAACATCGTAGGTTTGATCTCTCACATAGCGGTTGACATAAAGAAGGGCGCTGACTTCCTCCATACCGGGAAGAACCGCCAATTCTTCCGCGAGCACCTGGTCCAAACCCGAAATGTTGAGCAGAAGACTTAGGTACTGATGCACTTCGCCCCAGTGTTTCTGAATCTCTTCATGGACGTCCAGCTCTTGAATCCACAACTGGTCGGATATTTCCACCGGTTGGCCTCGGTTAACGTCCATGAGCCGTCGATCCAGATCAAAAGCGTCGCTGAGGCTGTGGGCGGGATCCAAGGACATCACCAGGGTTTTGAGGCCGCGTTCCGCCAAAAGAACGCCTGTGGCTGCGGCCACGCTGGTTTTGCCCACCCCACCTTTTCCTGCAAAAAGAAGAAGTCGCATGGTTGTGTTCCGATCTTTGAAGTTTGTTGTCGCTGTATCAGCAAGATTCATCGTTTTGAGATTAAATCCGAGAAGGCCACGGTTTCAAGTCCACAGAAGCGGACGTGCATGGAGCGCGTTGAGCGAAGAAGAACAAAAAGTTCTGTCGACAGGGATGCGGTCGGCCATCTTGAAAGCGCTCTGAAAGGTCCATACTTCTCGGATCTGAAAAGATTGCAAGACTCTTGGAACGCCATACAAAATTCTTTGCTTGACCCCAAGGGTGGGTGTAGAAACACCATGCCGGCGGGTTCGAAAGGAAGGGACGTCCACAAGGAACCCGTCCGACAAGACGTAAGGGCGCGGCTTGCCGCGCCCTTACGAGCCTTCAATCGGCAGTTATCCAGGAAGCGAGGTTTTCATGGATTTATCCATTGTCATTCCCGTTTACAATGAAGCGGAAAACGTGCTCCACGTGGCTGACGAAGTGGAGACGGCTCTGAGACCTTTAAACCTGCTTTGGGAATGCCTTTGGATTGACGACGGATCCACCGACGGCACCTGGGATAAGCTTCTCGTGGTTGCCGGGCGTTCCTCGGGTTCTTTTCATCGCTTGTATGCGCTGGAAAGAAATACGGGGCAGTCGGCGGCCTTGTGGACGGGATTTCAAAGGTGTCAAGGGCGGATCATCGCGACCCTGGACGGAGACGGACAAAACGACCCTCAAGACATTCCCCGCCTTGTCTCGCTTCTCCTTGAAGGCGGCCATGACATGGTTCAAGGGTATCGCGCCGTCAGAAGGGATTCTGTGAAGCGGCGCGTAGCTTCCCGTATCGCCAACACCTTTCGGAATCTCATGACGGGAAAGTCCGTTCGAGACGTGGGCTGTTCCACACGTGTTTTCAGACGAGAATGTGTCCCGTATCTTCCGCCTTTCAAAGGGTTGCACCGGTTTTTGCCCACGCTGGTCATGTATCAAGGTTTTCGAATCGTGGAGGCTCCGGTGAACCACAGGCCGAGACGTCGAGGCACGACCAAATACGGCATTTTCGACCGGCTCTGGGTCGGCCTATTGGATCTTTTCGGCGTCAGCTGGTTGCGTCTTCGAGGCTTTCGCTGTCATGTCGCGAGAACCTTTCCGGAACACAAAACACTATGACACAAGAAAAACTATGGCTTGGGATTGGGTTTTTAGCGCAGGGATTGTTTTCAGCCAGATTCCTTGTCCAGTGGATCGCCAGTGAAAGGGTCGGCCGAAGTGTTGTCCCTGTGGCTTTTTGGTTCCTGAGTCTGGCCGGTGGGGCTTTGTTGTTGGCCTACGCCGTGTGGCGCCGGGATCCCGTATTTATTCTCGGGCAAGGAACAGGTCTTATCATTTACAGTCGGAATCTTTATCTGATTTACAAAGAAAAAAGGGTAAGGGCATGTGGAGTGAAAAGCCCTTAAAGGGTCTCATGCTCTGGAGCCTTCTCTGCGCCGTGGTGGGAGTGGTGGCTTTTCAGGGGACTCGAGGCCTCTACGAATCCACGGAAGGCCGTTATGCCGAGTGTGCTCGGGAAATGCTCGTCTCGGGGGATTTTCTTCGGCCCACGTTGGATTTTGCTCCCCACTGGACAAAGCCTCCTTTGACCTACTGGGCCATTGCCGCAGGTGTCCACATTTTCGGCCGCCATGCGTGGGGGGCAAGAGCTTACCTTATTCCCACCTTTATTCTTACGGTTTGTGCGGTTTATTGGTTGGGACGATGGATGTGGCAAGGCGAAGCGGGAGCGGCAAGCGCCTTGGTTTATGCCAGCATGTGGGGACCTGTGGGCGCTGCTTTTACGGTCAATGCCGATTCCCTTCTGACACTCTGGGAAACCTGGGCTCTTGCCTGTTTCTGGTGGGGTGTTCGCACACGTCGTCAATTTCCTATCATCCTCATGTGGTTGTTTTTGGGCTTGGCTTTTTTCACCAAGGGACCGCCTGGGTTGCTCCCCCTTTTGGCCCTTGTCGTTTTCAGAGTTTATACGAAGGGTTCCGAGGTGCGAAGTGCTCGTTTCTGGGTTCCGGCAGGAGTCGGTCTTGGGCTGGTGACGGCTTTGTGGTGGTACTTATGGGCCATAGCACACTACCCGGGTCTGCTCTCCTATTGGCTCAAACACGAAGTTGTCGGTCGAGTGGTTACGGACGAGTTCGGAAGACACCCCCATTGGTATGAAATGTTTACCGTATACTGGCGTTTCCTCTTGGGGGGCTCTTTGCCCTGGCTTGCCGTTGTGCTGTGGGTAGAGCGACACCGGCTTGTTTCATGGTATCGAACGGTTGCCGGTCAGGGGTTCAGAACAAATCTTCAGGTATGGGCCATGTTCTGGCGAAACCTTTCGATCCAGGGGAAGTTTCTAACCTTTACTTTTTGGATTCCTTTAGCGGTGTTTTCTCTCAGCCGTTCCCGGCTTCCCCTCTACGTGCTTCCGCTGCTGCCGTTGATAAGCTGCGCCGTGGGCTACAAAATAAAAAATTTCATAAGCCAAGGTCGCATCAGTCAAAAACGCCTTGTCACTCTGGCTCTTGCAGCCACGGTGTTTATCGTTTTCGGCAAGGGTGTCATGGCCTTCTGGCCTTCTCAAAGGGACATGGGAGCTTTAGCTCGTGCCCTTGAGGCGGTATGGCCTGAAGAGAAGGCTTCGCCATCCATACCGCTTTACACTGTTTCCATGAGCTCCCTCTATGGGCTGCAGTTTTATTGGGGAGACTCACTGATTCGCGTCTATCCCAAAGCGGACAAGGTGCCACCTCCAGGCTTTCACCCGTTATCGATTTTAACCACGAACCGTGCGCCCGAACCGATTTCGCACAATCAGGAAAAACGGGTGCTGACACGAAGGGAAAACGTTTCGAAACTCGTGGAGTACCTCCAGAAAGAAGGATACCTCGCGGATTCACGGCCTTTGACGCGCTATTGGAGCGTTCTTGAAGTGAAAGGCGTTACGGAAGAAAAACCCTGGGGAAGTATCGGGGCGAGCGAAGCCTCGCCCCGATCGGCTATGGCCTTTTAAGGTTTCGACGGTTGAGGCATCGGAAAGCCTTTACCCAAGGGACCTGAGGCGCGCTCCTCCATCCATGCTCGCACCTTGGCCCGTTGCTCTTCGGTCAGTAAAGGCATCACCTCCCGACGCACTTTGGCCCTCAGGACAGCCAGATCTTCTTGAGCCGCCGCGACGGTTTTGTGGGCTTCTCTTACGGCTGCCTCCGTGGAGTTATCCTGTGAAATGACATCGTTGAGTTTTTTATGCGCCGCACCCACGCGCTGAAAAGCCTCTTGAAACTCGTTTCGATGCTTTTTGAGCACCTCTAGAATCTTTTCTTGTTGTTCCGGCGTCAGTTTCAGTTCCACGATTTTTTCGAGAAACTGAAAAAACATACCGCCTCCGTTCGGACCAAAGATTCCAGGCCCATGCCCTCGAAAGCCGAAAGCGTCGCCTTCTGCTCTCATCCCGAAAACGACCAGAAAGAAGACCCCTAACAGACCAAGTATCTTGGTTCTTCCTTTATTCATACGACGCTCCTTTCTTCTTCCCTATGTTTTTCCGGTTCATGTCCATTAAAACCCATTGTGATGAAAAACTCTCAGGAAGTTGCATGTTTTCTTCGTCTAGCCATCACCCCCTTTCTTTCGGTGCAAGGAATTCAAATCACAGGCCGACCTGACCCCGAAATTTGAGAAATCTTGACCCGTGCAGGTCATGGATAACCCATGGCATTCCTAATGTGTTCGAAGATTGGGCAAACAAATGTTAAATTTTGTAAAAGGCTTTCATGCTGTGCTTAACAATTTTTGACATGCACAGGGTGAACCTTATGGAGTATTTTTAAGCACCACCCACACCCAAACCTTCGGTACGAGTGGAAACCATGGAACGGAAAATGCGAGTTCTGGTCGTTGATGATGATTGGGAGTTATGCACACTGTTGCAGGAATATCTTGAACCCTTTGGGTTTACCATGGCGAGTGTTCACGACGGTGAAGAGGGAATGCGAGCTCTGGAGGAACATTCCTTTGATGTGGTTATTCTTGACGTGATGCTGCCGGGTCGGGATGGATTGGAAGTTTTGCGGTCCTTACGAACCCGTAGCGATGTGCCTGTGCTGATGCTGACGGCTCGGGGTGAAGATGTGGATCGGATCGTAGGCTTGGAGCTCGGAGCGGATGATTACCTTCCCAAGCCTTTCAATCCAAGGGAGCTGCTAGCCCGGTTACGCGCGTTGCTTCGGCGAACCCAGCGATCCTTGCCGAGTGGAACGCCCGCATTATCGGAAGATTCAGGCCGACGCTCGGATCTTTTGACCGTTGGAGATGTGGAATTATCGCCTTCCACGCGCACGGCACGGCGTCAGGGTGAAGTGGTGCCGTTGACGGCCGTGGAATTCAATCTGTTGGAAGTTTTGATGGGATCCGCCGGAAAGGTCGTGAGCCGGGAAGAATTGAGCCTCAAGGTTTTGGGTCGAAAGCTTCAGCCTTACGATCGAAGTCTCGACGTTCATGTAAGCAATTTACGAAAAAAGTTGGGGGATCTTCCCGATGGCATGGAACGCATCAAGACGATTCGCGGCGTGGGCTACCTTTATGTGGCTGCGTAAAGACACTGCCTTGAAAAGGTTACAAAAGACAGCCTATGAGCTGAACGAGGAAGGCCGATGAAAGGCGTCTTTGGAAAAATTTTTTTGGCCTTTTGCGGAACGATTTGTGCCGGAGTCCTTTTATCCGCCTTGGTTCTTGGCTGGCTGTTTCCCAGAAAAGGTTGGCTGGAAGGCTGGAGGGAAGCTTCGCACCACATGGTGATGCTTGCGGCTGTCACGGGGGTTCAGGTCTATGAACAGCACGGTCCGGACGCTCTGGCCCGTTTTGTAGGGGAACTGGAAAAAGATCGCCTGGTTCGCTACTTTTTTCTGGATGCTTCCGGCAGAGAGCTCCTGGGACGTTCCCTTCCTCACAATTTACTTGAGCATCACCCAAAAGCTTTCCCTTTTGCCACAAGGTTTCGTCAACGGCTCTTGCCTTCCCCCATCGAAATCATAGATATTCCGGGCAGCTTCGGGACTCGTTACACGCTTGTTCGGCACCTTCTTGCGCCCATGCCCCCTTTGCCCCGATCTCGGCTGATTCCTCAGGTCGTGAGTCTTGCGGCCTTGGTTGGCGTTGCTTCCATTCTGTGTTTTTTCTTAGCCAGGCACTTTGTGGCACCTCTGCGAACGCTGCAACAAGGTGCGTGCCTTTTAGCTTCAGGCGATTTCAGCATTCGCGTGGGCCAGAACCTTCATCGACGTCAGGACGAATTCGGTGCTTTAGCTCGGGACTTCGACCTCATGGCTGAAAAACTCGGCCGACTTGTCGAAGCCCAAAGGCAGCTTCTTCGAGACATCTCGCATGAGTTGCGCTCCCCTCTGACACGCCTGAGTGTTGCCCTGGAACTGACCCGAAAACAGGCGCCCCAAGAACTTTCGCCTTTTTTCGACCGCATCGAAAAGGAATCGGAAAGGCTCAACACCTTGATTTCTCAGGTGCTGATCTTGGCTCGACTGGATCATGCCGAATCCGCGTTTTCCTTTGATCGTGTGGCTCTGGACCGAATTGTGGAAGAAGTGGCCAGGGACGCCGATTTCGAAGCTCAGGGAAAGGGATGCACGGTGCGATGGTCCCTGGAACCTGCAGAAGTGCTCGGTTCGGCGGAACTTCTGAGAAGCGCCGTTGAAAATGTTCTTCGCAATGCAGTGAGGTATTCGCCACACGGCACGGAAATTACCGTCACCATGAACCGGGTTGCCGCCAAGGAACATGAGTGCGTGGAGATACGCGTGGAAGACCAGGGCCCAGGGGTTCCCGAAAGCCATCTGGAAGAAATCTTTCATCCGTTTTATCGAGTGGCGGAAGCTCGGGATCGCGGCACGGGCGGTGCCGGTTTGGGTTTGGCTATTGCCCAAAAGGCTGTGCAGCGGCATGGAGGGAAAATGCGCGCCGTGAATCGACCTGAGGGTGGTCTGTGCGTCCTCATGCAACTGCCCATCGGAGCTCAGCGGCCTGCCTAAAGATATGAATGAGCTGGAGCTGGTGGCTTGGAGCGCCATGCGTGCAAGGTCTCATGTGCGGCGATACCAATACCAGGCCGAAGGATGCCCTTTTTCTTCGCCGATAACATAGCGTTCCCGTGTAAAGAGGGAGCCAAAAAGACTGTGCACTTCTTCAACGGAAATGCCCCACAGGCTGCCCCGCCATGGACGCGGAAGCCAGGCGTAAAGCATGTACCAGGAAGAAGGGGCGGTAAGACGTTCCAGTTCCCGTGCGTATCGACGGCGCCCTTCGTGGCTCAAAGCGAACAGGCAACCGATATCGAGGACATAATCGTAAGGACCGTGAAGCATGGAAAGGTTGGTGACATCGGCGACATGAAAAGCGATGGAAAGGCCTGCAGACGCGGCCTTTTGCCGCGCTTTTTGAATGGCTCGAGGTGAAAAATCCACGGCGGTCACCTGCCAGCCGTGCCGTGCCAGGGTGATGGCATTGGTTCCGGTGCCGCAACCCAGGTCAAGGGCTTTACCCGCAGGGGTCTGAGCGAGAAATTCCATCACCTCGGGAGGCGTAATGCCTGTATCCCACGGAGTTTGCCCGCGAAGATAACGCCATTCAAAGGCCCATCGGCTTCTCAAGAGTCGGTCACGCAGGCGCTGCCACATGGTTTGCCTCCCGGGTTTCTTGTGTGAAGATGATCCCGACCTGTCCTGTGTGCCCAAAACACTGAGCCATGACAATTTATCCACCTCATGAGGTCACGTCAAAGTTTCACCAATACAGCCAAACAAGGTGGTGTCCTCAAGGCGGTTTCTGAGCATGCCGATTGATTCCAAAGCACAATACGTGGGGTTCGTAGGGGCGCACTGATGGAGAGTCCAAACTTTCCCAGTAGGTCTGTATCCTGCAGAATCGATTTGTTCCTGTAGGGGCGCACCGGCGTGTGCGCCCCGGACGCCTATCCCTAGCCCGGAGCTTTGGGGCGGACACATAGGTCCGCCCCTACGGGTGTTCATGGCGGACAGTGCGAACTTTGCCAGAGGGTTTGTATCTATCGGGAACGAGATTTTTGTAGGGGCGCACCGGCGTGTGCGCCCCGGACGCCTATCCCTAGCCCGGAGCTTTGGGGCGGACACATAGGTCCGCCCCTACGGGTATTCATGGCGGACAGTGCGAACTTTGCCACAGGGTTTGCAACCACCAGACGCTCGACATGAAATGCCATGCATGGGGATAGGAGTTGAAAGCTCAGACCGCTGACCTGCCATTCAAAATCAGTGATTCAACAACTGTTATTTTGGAGGGCTCGTCAGGACTGCCATAAGAAAATGGCCGTGAGTACCGGCTGGATGACCCCGCGATGGGTTGTGTTGAAGGGATCTTAGAGCGCGTGAATGCCACGGCGCCACTAGAGATTATTAGTTATGACCGTGAGCTCTACCGGCCTGACTTCTTTTGGCGGATTTCGCTTCGCTCCATCCGCCCTACGCGTTACGCGTTTCCGTAGAATGCATGAAATGCGCCAAGACAATGAATGGCATCCGTAGGCGTAGGCAGTAGGGCGCATGCCATGCGCCAAGACAGCGATAAGTTTGAGGCGTTTTCTGCAGGGCACCTTTCCGTGAAACCATGCCTTCAATGCTGGACTTTCCGAGTTCTCCCTTGATGGGCGACGTGTGATCTGAGAAAAGCACTCGCGAAGGGTTCCAAGACAGTCCCAGGGCCATGAAGGCTCCATTTCTTCACAAGCGCTTCAAGGTATGCCATAGTGAAGGCCTAACAATCGGGCTTGGCACGCGCAACGGGATTGTAAGGAAAGGAACGGGTGGTGTCGGTTGGCAAATGGGCTTTTGTATTGGCTGCGCCTCACAGTGGATCAGGCAAGACGACGGTGACGCTGGCGATCCTAGCAGCGCTTCGAAGACGTGGCCTGACGGTTCAGCCCTTTAAGGTGGGTCCGGACTTTATCGATCCCGGTCTTCATACCTTTGTTTCAGGAACCGTTTCCCGCAATCTGGACGGATGGATGCTTTCCCGGGACGTGAACAGGACCATCTTTGCACGCTGCCTTCAAGGCGCCGACGGCGCGGTGGTGGAAGGGGTCATGGGGCTTTTCGACGGATACGACGGCGCATCAGAGGCGGGTAGCACCGCCGAAATGGCCAAATGGCTGGAGCTTCCCGTCATCCTTGTGGTGGATGCCCGAAGTATGGCTCGAAGTGTTGCTGCCTTGGTTCATGGTTTTTGCTCTTTTGATCCGCACATCCGTTGCGCCGGGGTCATTTTTAATCGTGTAGGGAGTGAAGCGCATCTGGAGTTCCTTCGGGAAGCCATGACAGTGTCTCATCCGAATCTTGCGGTCTTAGGTGGGCTTCCGCGTGAGGACACTCTAAGACTACCTGAGCGGCACCTAGGGCTTGTCACCGCCGAAGAAAGCCCATTGGATCAAGCCTTTGTGGATCAAGCAGCCCGTTGGGCTGAAACACACCTGGATCTGAACCGGTTGTTGACCGTGACCACTCTGGAAACCGGGGATTTGGAGTCCATCGCGTCACAGGCGGCAGCCTTTAGTCCTACTCCCTCAGCACATAAGAGGGGCCTAAAAGAAAGGCCGGTGATCGCCGTCGCCCGGGATGCCGTCTTTTGCTTCTATTATCAAGACAATCTGGACCTTTTGGAAAGCTTTGGGGCCAGGCTGCACTTCTTTTCGCCGCTTGCTGGAGAAACGATTCCCCAAGACGCCTCGGCCCTTTATCTCGGTGGAGGCTATCCGGAAGTACACGCAAAGGCTCTACGAAAGAACCAGCGTTTTTTTGACGATCTTAAGCATTTTGCCTCATCCAATCGACCCATTTACGCCGAATGCGGCGGGCTCATGGTTCTCAGTCAATCCATAGAACTTCTTTCCGGCGAAAAGGTGCCGATGGCAGGCCTTTTGCCCTTTAGCGTTCGCATGCTTTCAAGACGCAAGGCTCTCGGATACGTGGAAGTGGTTCTGACGCGTTCGTGCCTTTTGGGAGAACCGGGTATGAGGATGCGCGGTCATGAATTTCATTACTCCGAAATTGACCACCTGGATAACTGCGCGAACCTTTCCTGTTGCTATCGACTGCAAGCGCGAAAATACCGCCTGGAACAAGACGAAGGGTATCAGGTGGGATCGGTGCTTGCCAGTTATGTGCATCTGCATTGGGGCAGCGCTCCGCAGGCCGCAGCTTTCTTTATCGATGCGGCTCGAAAGGTTTTGTGCTCATGAACTCTCGATCCGCCAAGACTCTTATGTTCCTGGGGACAGGCTCCGACGTGGGCAAGAGTGTTTTGGCCGCCGCTTTTTGCCGCATTTTCAAGCAGGACGGCTATGCGGTGGCGCCCTTCAAAGCCCAGAATATGGCGCTCAATTCCTATATCACACCGGAAGGCGGAGAAATGGGGCGCGCCCAGGTGGTGCAGGCGGAAGCCGCCGGCATTGCTCCGCACGTGGATATGAATCCCATTCTGTTAAAACCCACTTCGTCCATGGGCTCTCAAGTGATTGTTCTGGGTAAAGCCATCGGGAACTTTTCCGCGAAGGAATACTACGCTTACAAGAAAGAATTGGTTACCGTGGTGCAAAAGGCTTTCGAGCGGCTCGCCGCTCGCTATGACATCGTGGTTTTGGAAGGTGCCGGCAGTGCTGTGGAACTCAACCTCAAAGAGCATGACCTAGTGAACCTGGCAATGGCTCGTCTGGCTCAATCCCCCTGCCTTATTGTAGGGGACATCGATCGCGGCGGTATTTTCGCCTCTCTCCTAGGTTCTCTCATGCTCATGGACAAGGAAGAGCAAGCCCTTATTGCGGGATTTATCGTCAACAAGTTTCGTGGGGATCCCGATCTCTTTCAAACCGGGGTACATATCCTCGAGGAACGCTCCCATCGGCCGGTTCTTGGAGTTGTCCCTTACTTTCAGCATATTGCCGTTCCCGAAGAAGACAGTGTGGCTCTTACCAGGCGCATGAAGAAAAGATCGAACATTCAGGAGTGTTCAGAAAGATACCGCATCGGCGTGGTACGGCTGCCTTACATTTCCAACTATACGGATTTCGACTGCCTGGAGCGGGATTCACGAGTGGATTTGGTCTATTTTGAAAGGCCCGCCGATGTTTTTGATTGCGATGCCGTGATTCTTCCTGGAAGCAAGAACACCATAGAGGATATGATGTCTTTAGAACGTTCCGGCATGGCTGATGCCCTTCGGGCCTACCACAAGTCCGGCGGAATCCTTGTGGGGATTTGCGGAGGCTATCAGATGTTGGGCCGACGTATTGTGGATCCCTTGGGAACGGAAAGCCGTGTGGAGGAAACTCAAGGTCTGGGGCTTCTTCCCATGATCACGGAAATGGCTTCGGAAAAAATCACCAGCCAGGTCATTGCGCGTCTCCGTCTTCCCAGCCCTTTGGGTTCCGAGGATCTTTTCCCTCTCCACGGCTACGAAATTCACATGGGTCGATCCCGCTTTGAAGACGACGGTTTCACTCCGGCGCTTCTGGAAGTCGTGCAGCGAAACGGCGTGGACGTCTCCATCCAAGAAGCGGCCGACGGCGCTTGGACCGATGACGGACGTGTGTGGGGAACCTATCTTCATGGCATCTTTGACAACGACACCTTTCGCCATAGGTTTCTGGCCTTCCTTGCCGCTCGCAAAGGAAAGCCTTCAGATGTTCAAACACCGCAGCCTTTTCAGTTTTTGAGGTGGAAAGAGGAGCAGTACGATCTGTTGGCGGATTTCATTCGCCGTCACTGTGATGTGGACCGCATCTACCGAATCATGGGCTTGAAATAAGGAGCGCCGTGCCAGGATTGAACTCTTTTTCCCCTGTTTGTCTTGGGCTGGCTTTCGTCTCGGATCTCATCCTTGGAGATCCGCCCACGTGGCCCCATCCGGTGCGCTGGATCGGGCGTGTTCTGGAAAAGACGGAGCCTTTCTTCTATGGAAAACAAAGCGGGGCAAAGGCGCAGCGTTTTCGGGGGGCCTTGTTTTGGTTCTTTCATGTTTCGTGGGTTCTTTCTTGTGTGAGTCTTGTGCTCACTGTAGCTTCCTGGATCCACGAAGGTCTTGCGGCTCTGTTGGGTATCTGGTTGGCTTACGCTTCTCTCGCCACCCGAAGCCTTTACGATGCAGCTCAATCGGTGGCCGTGGCTTTGAAAGCCGGGCACTTGGAGGAAGCTCGAAGACGTCTTTCGCACATTGTGAGCCGAAACACCGAGCACCTGGACGAAGAGGGTATCTGGAGGGCTCTGCTGGAGACGGTTTCCGAAAATTTCTCTGACGGCGTCATAGCTCCCCTTTTTTACTTGGCCATCGCCGGCCCTGCCGGAGCCATGCTCTACAAGGCTGTCAACACCATGGATTCCATGGTAGGTTACAAGAATGATCGTTACCTGCACTTTGGATGGTGGGCGGCTCGAGCCGACGACGTCTTGAATTGGATTCCTGCGCGGTTGAGTGCGCTTGTGCTTTTGGTGGCCGGCGCTCTGTGCGGCATGGACTGGCGGCACGCCAGGGCGGTCATGAAACGGGATGCTCCAAAAACTTCAAGCCCTAACGCAGGTTACCCGGAAGCGGTTGCGGCCGGGCTTTTGGGAATCATGTTGGGAGGTCCGGCGGTCTATTTCGGTAAACCCGTGACGAAACCTACCTTGGGGGATGCTCTGAAAGTTCCCGATGAAGAAGCCTTTCGACGCATGATTCGTTTGCTTTTTGTGGGAGCGACCTTGGGGGCGATGCTGGCCGTTCTTGTGCGGTTCGCTCTGTCCAGATAAGGAGCCTGATTGCATGGAAAAGTCAGGAAATGATCCTTTATCGATTCATGGCGGCAATGTCTTTGAAACGGCACGGCGATTGGGGTGTGCTCCCGAAGACATTATTGATTTCAGCGCCAGCATCAATCCGCTAGGGCCCCCGGATGGGCTTTTGGACGTTCTGATCGAGGCGTACCGAAGCGTGCAGCACTATCCCGATATCGCCAATAAAACTCTGGTGGATGCCATTGCCGCCCGTTACGGTCTGGATTCCACGAGGGTTGTCGTTGGCAACGGATCCACGGAGCTTATCTATCTTCTTCCCAAAACCATGGAAGTGTCTTCAGTGCTGGCGGTGGTACCGACTTTCAAGGAATACCTGAAAGCTTTTGCGCTTCATGGATGCCGAATGCACTTGTGCGTGGCTGAAGCCGAACACAACTTTCAGCCTACCGTGGATCAGTTGCATCGGGCCATGGAGAGTTTCGCTCCGCAAGCGCTTTTGGTCACGCATCCTGGAAGTCCGTGTGGGTCTTTGATTCCTGGGGATGTGCGTCGTTTTCTTGTGGAAGAAACTCGACGTCGAGGCATAACCCTTGTGGTTGACGAGGTTTTTATAGACTTTTGTGAAGAAGAATCCTTCCTTGAAGCGCTGGGGCAGCATGAACGTTTGATTCTGATACGTTCCATGACCAAATTTTACGGTATTCCGGGATTACGATTGGGATATGTGCTGACTTCTTTCGAACAGGCTGCTCGGCTGCGAGACAAGGTGCCTCCATGGTCCGTGAACACTCTGGCCCAAGCTGCGGGGGTGTACTGTCTGCGGCAGGATTTTTATCGTCAAGAGACATTGAGACTGGTCGGTGCCGAAAGGGGGCGTTTGAGCGAGACCTTGGCTCGAGTTTCGGGGTTCAAGGTTTTTCCGTCCGCAGCCAATTACCTGCTTGTGCGCCTTGCATCCACGCTTTCCACGGCGGCTGAGCTCAAGGAAGAACTCCTGGTGCACCATCGGCTGCTTATTCGAGACTGCGCCAATTTCGACGGCTTGACGCCCCAGGATTTTCGTGTAGCCGTGCGATTACCTCACGAGAACGATCGCCTCATAGAAGCCCTGAATCAGTGGGGTCAGGCAAGTTTTTAGAAGCTTGGGCGGAAACTTGCACTGTCAATACATCTGATGGCGAAGGTAGGGGCGAAGCGCCGCCTCGCCCCTACAAGCCTCAAACCATGTTTTTTTGGAGCGCGGGCGTCCTGCCCGCAATAACACGCGGGCCCGTCGTCCGCGTTCCCGTAGGGAAGCCTTTTTCAGGTATGCTTTTCGGTTTCCGGGGTGGAATGTGTTTCCTCTTTAAGAAAGTACTTATGGTACTCTTTATCGGACAGGTATTTTCGCATGAGGTTGGAGATGGTATCAAACAGTTCTGTCAATTCCCGATCCGATAAGCGTGGCACAAGGATATTTAGCAGGCCGTCGTCCGAGAACTTTTGAAGGTAGACCATAAGAGATTTCTCGTCCACGTCCCGTGAAAATCCAAAAGCCACCAGGCCGTCATAGGTTTCCACGAAGCGGTGGGAATGTTTGGCGCTCATACCGCCATCGCCTCCCTTTAGGCCTTTCATGCTAAGTCGTTCATATAGTAATCCAGCCCAAAATGGGTGATCTGTTCTTCACCCATAAGGTAGCGAAGGGTGTTTTTCAGTTTCATGAGCTGAATGAAAAGATCATGTTCAGGATACAGCCCTTCCTTGTGCATGGGGCTTTTGAAATAGAAAGACAGCCATTCCTGTATGCCATACATTCCCACACGTTGAGCCAGATCGGCAAAGAGGACCAAGTCCAGGCACAAAGGAGCGGCCAGAATGCTGTCGCGGCATTGAAAATCCACCTTGATCTGCATGGGGTAACCCATCCAGCCGAAAATATCGATGCAGTCCCAACCTTCCTTGTTGTCTCCACGGGGCGGATAATAATTAATCGTCACTTTGTGGTAGTAGTTTTTGTACAGGCTCGGATAAAGCTGCGGCTGCAGGATATATTCGAGAACCGACAGTTTACTTTCTTCCTTGGTTTTGAACGAATCCTTGTCGTCCAGAACCAGGCCGTCCCGGTTTCCCAAAATATTGGTGGAATACCAGCCTTCCAAGCCCAGCATGCGGGCTTTGAGTCCCGGGGCCAGAATTGTTTTCATCAGAGTCTGACCGGTTTTGAAATCCTTGCCGGCGATGGGGACTTTCTTTTCTTTGGCCAGGCTCACCATGGCGGGAATATCCACCGTGAGATTGGGAGCCCCGTTGATAAAGGGAATCCCGCTTTCCAGGGCTGCCAGGGCATAGATCATACTAGGGGAAATGCGCGGGTCGTTTTTTTTGACCGCATCCAAAAAGGCGTCCAGGGATTGATGGGGTTCTTCCGGCTTGAGGTAGACTTCCGTGCTGCCGCACCAGATCATGACGCACCGGTCGATGCCGTGAGCCTGTTTGAATTGTTGAATATCTTCCTTGAGGGCTTCCGTGAGATCCCGCAGGCTGGATCCCGATTTGACATGGTTGCCGTCGAGGTTTTTGACGAAACGGCGGTCAAAGACCGCTTTCATGGGCTGAATGGTTTGCAGAAAATCACGAATGGGTTCCAAATGTTCCCTGCGGAGCACCTTGGCAAAAAGGGCGGCGTCATAACCGTTGGCTTCGTAGATGTCCCAGCCGGCAAAAACAATGTCGTCAAGAGAGGCCAGAGGGACGAAGTCTTTGATGCGCGGAATGCGATATTCATCGCGTTTGCCCAAACGAATGGTGCCCATTTGCGTGAGAGAGCCGATGGGTTCCGCAAGTCCTCGGCGAATGGCTTCCACACCGGCCACAAAGGTGGTGGCCACAGCTCCGCCGATCCCTGGAATGAGCACGCCGAGCTTGCCGCGGGGCGTCTCGATGTCTCCTTTACGCTTGAGCTCTTTTTCCAGCACGGTTTCCCTCCGATGTGTGCAAGAGTTGATGACTTATTTATCAGGCCCGCGCACCCTCATGCCATGGCTATGAAGCGCGTTTCCTAATAGGCCTTGGCTCCTTCACGTGTCAAGACAAACGCCGAATTTCGGGCCAGGCTCCTTCCAGGGCAAGCAAAGCCTTTTTGATATGGATTCCTCCTGAATAGCCTCCCAAAGAACCGTGACGACCCACAACCCGATGACATGGAACAAAAATGGCCGTGGGATTCTGAGCGCAAGCTTGTCCTACGGCTCGAGCTCCCTGAGGCAGGCCGAGACGGCCCGCGATGTCCCCATAACACAGGGTGGCCCCGTAGGGAATGCGGCAAAGTTCCTGCCAAACCTTGTGCTGGAAGGGGGTTCCGGAAATCCAGTCCAAAGGGACGCGAGGGTGTTCTTTCGATCCTCCAAAATAGGCGATCAGGGCTTCACGAGCCGCCATAGACACTTCATTGGTTTTCCATATCGGTTTCCAGCGTGGAAACAACCTGTATAGGAACGCTTCAGCCGCCTGCCGCACATGGAAAGGTTGCGAGTTAGTGTTATCGTTTTGAGAATCCAGGCTCAAAACGTGGCAGCCACACAGGCCTTTGTCGGTGGCTGCCGTAAGAATCCATCCCCCGGAAGAAAGCGAGAAGATATCGACCCAAAAAGTGGGCATTGTCATTAACCCTCTTCATTCATAAGAAAATCCGTGATGTAAGGATTGGTTTCCATTTCCCGGCCAATGGTGGACGTCGGCTGATCGCCGTAATCATGCCCAGGCCAGACCACGGTTTCCGCAGGAAGACGTGTAAGTTTTCGAAGGGATTCCAAAAGTTGTTCAAAGGAGGCGCCGGGAAGATCGGTTCGTCCGACGGCGCCTACAAAAAGAGTGTCGCCGGTGAAAAGATGACCGTTAATGAGAATACAGCAGGCTCCCGGTGTATGCCCCGGTGTGTGAATGAATTTCATGGTCAATGAACCAAAAGTCAAAATGTCGCCCTCCTGAACCCGAACATCGGCGGGCGGACTGATTGGAAAGCCCATGGCTCGAGCAAAAGCTTGATTTTCAGGCATCTGAAAGAAGTCGTCATCCAAGGCATGCATGACGATGGGAGCGCCCGTGAGTTCCTTCATGCGCCGATTGCCGCAGGTGTGATCCGCATGCCCATGCGTGTTGACAATGTAGCGGCAAACGGCTTTATTGGCTTGAAGCCATGTCGCCAGTTCCTCTTCATTTCCCGCCGGATCGATGAGAATGGCATCTCCCGTGGTTTCGTCCATGACGAGGTAACAAAACACTTCCATCATGCCGACCGCTTTTTGCAAGATCTTCATGGCGCTCCCCTCTGAAAACAGTATTCGTACGACGTGGCGTGGCAACCCTTGGAGCATCATTCAAAAGTTTCCGGATCGTGCTGCCTTTTAGGCCACCCCATCAAACGCGTGGCGTCCTCTGGGACTAAAGGATCAATAAGATGGCTCAGGATTGCCCGAAAGTCAAAAGATCTCCCAACGCTTCATCGGCATCTCCCTTTGATGCCCAGAACAATCCTCCCGAGCGGTTGTACGTGCTGGAGTGCCTGGCAAAGCCTGGGCGGATCGCGGATGTTCCTTGTGAGGGGCTCATGGGGTGCTGGCGAGAGCCACCGTATGTGTACTGCTTTTTCGATCGTGTTCCATCGGATCGTGTGGTCTCGCATCTCGAGGCCAAGGGCTTTATCGTGACCGGCCGTTATGATTTGAGCTTCGACCAGTGGCAGAGATTGCCGAGGCAACTTCTGCAGATAGGGCCTTTTCAAATCCTTTTCACATCGCAAAACAGCCACAACCTTACGCTTCATGCCCTCAGCCTCGTTCTCCATCCTGGTTTGGTTTTTGGTTCCGGCATGCACCCGACAACACAGTTATGCCTGAAACTTCTGGGACAGGTCTATATGCCGAAATCCATGAGGACGGTGGTGGATGTGGGGACCGGAACAGGCATTCTTGCCATGGCGGCAGCTCGACTGGGAGCTCAACGGGTCTTGGCCCTGGATGTGAACCCCCTCGCCGTTCAAGAAGCTGGGGCTAATGTTCGAAGAAACAGCTTGGATCAAAAAATCCTTCTGGTGATTGCAGACAGCTTGGAGGCTGTGGGGTCCTTCGGCGAATTGCTTCTGGTAAACCTGGAATGGCCTAGCCTGAGCGCCTTCTTGCAAAAGGACGGCTGGAAACGCTTTCGTTGGGTCATCTGCAGCGGTTACCTTCAGTCCCAGGCGGAAACGTTGGAAAGTCTGTTTGTGGAGACGCATTCTTTTGAGGGCCACTTGGTCCAGGAGGATTGGGCCGCTTCGTTCTGGAGGCTTACCTGACCCGAGGAACCTGGGGCGGACACATGGGTCCGCCCCTACGGTTTGGGAAGACGCGTTGCACAAACAGAACAGCCCCTGCCGGAAGGGCATGCAGGTGGAATGATTTTTTTGTAGGGGCGCACCGGTGTGTGCGCCCCGAAATCGGCCGGTAGGGGGAAGAATTAGGGGCGGACACATGGGTCCGCCCCTACAGGTTTACGAGGGCTGTTTTCTACAGGTTCGTTGGTCTTTGCCAGACACGGTGATCCGCCCCTATGGGACCTTCGGCTTCAGGGCGGACACATGGGGGCTGCCCCAACGAATGGATGGCTTCGACCTTCAGCGTTCGGTGTTGACAAACTTTGGATAGTCCAATAAAAACAATTGACCCCGACTGCGGAGAAACTGTCCTGTTCCTCAGACCTTCCTTCCAGCGCCTGCGCCTCCTGCACCGGGATCCACTCCGCTCATGCGCCTTGTGTTCAGACGAAGAGGGTGGAGCGCTTGGTTTCTTCACGATGGCTTTCGCAAACAATTCTTTGGGGTGCAAAGTGAATGATGGACGGATTTCATTGGGGTAACGTGAGGAGAGGATCATGGATTTTCAACTGAGCGACGAACAGCGCATGATCAAGGAAACGGTGTACAAGTGGTCCGTCAATGAGCTGGGTCCCATTCAGGAAAAAGTGGACGACGAAGACTGGTTTCCTCCGGATTTTTTCAAAAAATGTGCGGAAATCGGCATCCTCGGAATCACCATCGACGAAAAATACGGTGGTCTTGGCGGCGACGTTTTGATGCAGACCCTGGCCGTTGAAGAAATGAGCCGCATTTGCCCCGGGCTTGCCATGACCTACGCCGCCCATTCCAACCTGTGCATGAACAATATTCACAAGAACGCCAACGAGAAGCTTAAGGAAAAATACCTCCCTCCCATGGTTCGAGGAGAAAAAATCGGGGCTTTGGGGCTCACCGAACCCAATGCAGGTTCCGACGCCATGAGTCTGCGCACGCGCGCGGAAAAGAAAGGCGACAAGTATATTCTTAACGGCACGAAGATGTTTATCACCAACGGTCCCATTGCGGATGTGATCCTGGTTTATGCCAAGACGGCTCCGGAAAAGGGTGCCAAGGGGATCAGTGCTTTTATTGTGGAAAAGGATTTTCCTGGCTTTTCCGTGTCGCGAAAGCTCAAAAAATGCGGCATGCGGGGTTCTCCGACAGGTGAACTGGTCTTTGAAGACTGCGAAGTGCCTGCGGAAAACCTGGTGGGTGAGGAAAACATGGGGGTCCATGTCATGACCAGCGGGCTGGACATAGAGCGCATCGTTTTGGCCGGCGGGTCGGTAGGCATGGCCCAGCAGGCCCTGGATTATTCCATCCGTTACGCAGCGGAAAGGGAACAGTTCGGGCAGCCCATCGGCAAATTTCAGATGATTCAACAAAAGCTTGCGGACATGTATGCCCGCACCGAAGCCGCCCGCCTTTTGGTGTATCGGGCGGCGCAAGTGGCTCAAAATGCTCCTCGAGGCGGCAAGGGCACAGAACTGACTCGCCAAGCGGCAGCAGCCATCCTTTTTGCTTCTGAAACCGCCACATGGGTGTGCAATCAAGCCATTCAAATTCACGGGGGCTATGGGTACTGCCTGGAGTTCCCCGTGCAGAAACTATGGCGCGATGCCAAACTGTACGAGATTGGCGCGGGGACCAACGAGATTCGGCGGATCGTGGTGGCTCGAGAACTTCTTCGAGAAGCCTTTGCTCGAGCCGGCAAGGCCTAGGAGGCGTTTCCGGAAGACCTTGGGTTTCCAGAAGCTTGAAGTGCCTAGCAGAAGGTAAGGAGGGGGCGATGGAACAGCCTGTGGTGTTGGAAGAACGAAGGGATCAGGTCGCCATTCTCACGCTGAATCGACCGGAGGTGATGAATTCTTTCAATTTCGCCATGCTTCGTGGGCTTCAGGAAAAGATTGAATCCCTGCGTTTTGATGAGAACATTCGAGTGGTGATTGTCACCGGGGCTGGAGACAAGGCTTTTTGCGCCGGCGCGGACCTGAAGGAACGGGCCACTTTGTCCGACGTTCAGGTCAAGGAATTTATTTTTACGATTCGCAATCTCTTTACCGCCATAGAAGATCTTCCCAAGCCGGTCATTGCGGCGGTCAACGGGGTGGCTTTAGGGGGTGGCACGGAACTCGCTCTGGCCTGCGATATTCGCATCGCCTCGTCAAAGGCGACGATGGGTCTTACGGAAACCCGGCTGGCCATCATTCCCGGAGCCGGCGGCACGCAACGCCTGCCGCGCCTTGTGGGGCGGGGCAAAGCCAAGGAACTCATCTTCACCGGCCGACGCGTGGATGCCGAAGAAGCTTTGCGTATCGGACTGGTCAACAGTGTGGCCCCTCCGGAAAAGCTCATGGAAGAATGCTTGTCCATGGCCGCCATGATCTGTGAAACAGGTCCCATCGCCATTCAACAGGCCAAGTACGCCATCAATTACGGTTTGGAAACAGACCTGCACACAGGCTTGGCTATTGAATCCAATGCCTACTGGATCACCATTCCCACGGAAGACCGTCTCGAAGGGCTTGCGGCTTTTCGGGAAAAGCGCAAACCCGTCTACAAGGGCAAGTGAAGCGTGAGAGATCGGGTCATCCTGAGGGAAGGGTAAAAGGTGATGCTATGAGCGATGCGCGAGCGGAAAACAGAGCTTTTTGGGAAAATGAAGAACTGAAACTGGATGAAAGGGTTTACCATGCCATGTGGCCCGGCGGAGAAGCCGCGGTGCAACGCCTGGCCAAACAGGGCAAACAGCCGGTTCGGCAGCTCATTCAAAAGCTTATCGATCCGGGAACGGAATTTTATGAGCTGAGCCGTTTGGCAGGTTTCGGCATGCACTATCCCGAGGTGGACGATGTCCCGTGCGGTGGCATCGTCACGGGAATCGGCAAGATCTACGGCAATTGGACCATGATCATCGCCAACGACAGCCGCGTCAAAGCCGGGACATACTTTCCTATCACTCTCAAAAAGCACATGCGCGCTCAGGCCATTGCCGAACAATGCGGCCTCAATTGCGTTTATATCGCAGACTCCGGGGGCGCTTTTCTGCCCATGCAGGCGGATGTTTTTCCTGACGATGGCCATTTCGGGTCCATGTTCTACAACATGGCGCGCATGTCCGCGAAAGGGTTAAAGCAGATCACCTTGAGCACGGGGGGCAACACGGCCGGAGGCGCCTATATCGTCTTCATGGCCTGTCAGGCCGTCATGATCGAAAAACTGGCCTATTCCTTTTTGGGGGGGCCTCCATTGGTGAAGGCGGCGACGGGCGAAGTGATTTCCGCGGAGGATCTTGGTGGTGCCCGCGTACACACCCAGATTTCCGGCGGGGCGGACCACTTCTGCCGAACCCAAGACGAAGCCATTGAAAAGGTTCGAGAGATTTTGTCCCTGGAACCTCCGCAAAAGCTTCATATTCACCGTTACGCCGAATCACCGCCGATGGTGCCGGTGGAAACCATTTACGAAGAGCTTCCGGCCAAGATTCATCAAGGGATCAACGTGAGGGCGGTGATTCAGGCTTTTGCCGACGACAGCCATTTCATTGAGTACAAGAAAAACTATGCCCCCGGACGGGGCGACAACATTGTCACCGGAAAGATTCGCCTTAAGGGCATTCCCGTGGGCATTATTGCCTCCAACGGTCTGGGAATCATTTTTGTGGAAGCGGCCCGCAAAGCTACCGAATGGATTGTGCGCTGCTGCCAGGAAAAGGTGCCTTTGCTCTTCATTCAAAGTTCCCCAGGCTACATGGTGGGTTCCGAATCCGAACACATGGGAATCGGCAAGTACGGCGCTGACATGGTGCGCGCCGTCTCCTGTGCTCAGGTGCCGCGCATTCAGTTGGTTATCGGGCCGGACAATGGAGCGGCCAATTACGGCATGTGCGGCCGAGCCTACAGGCCTCATTTTCTTTTTGCCACCATGAGGGCTCGAACGTCGGTCATGAGCGGACGCTCCGCAGCCGAAGTGCTTTTGTCCATTGAAGAGCGCAAGAGGGCCTCCGAAGGCAAACCCATGAGTGACGGAGAAAAACAGGCCTTTCGCATGCAAATGATTGAAAAATATGACGGGGAGGCCCATCCGTTTTTCTGCGGGGCTCGACTCTTGAACGACAGGGTCCTCAAGTTTCGCGAGATTCGTGACTGGCTGGCCATGGCCTTTGAAGTCAGTTTGCTTAAACCCATTGGAGATCCGGCTTTCGGTAACCTGAGGTTTTAGCGGCTGAAGCGAGAAGCCTGTGTGGTGGATGCCCCCGTGCCGCGGGGCCTATTCCTTGCTGGAAAACATGCACACGCGATCCTCGGCCAAAGCAAGAAGCCTCTGAACCAGTTCAGGGAACGCTTCACGGGGAAGATAAGAAAGCAAGGCGTGGGGTCCGTCTCAAAAGGACGGATGCAGGGATGAAAAACCAGGGTTTCTCGAAACGGCACACTCAGGTGCCGAATGTGTGACCGCCTCACCTGCCGCCCAAGGAAGGAAGCAGTGCATGGCGAACATTCTAATCCCTCATGGACTCCCAACAAGGAGGAAACAGCATGGCGACGATGAATTATCCAAAGAAGGTGGTTTTGGGCGACATTACGGTTCGAGACGGCTTTCAGCACGAAGAGAAATACATTCCTCTTGAAGCCAAATTATGGGTGGCCGAACAGCTGGTGCTGGCTGGATTCCGCCGCATTGAACTGACCAACCTGGGGAACCCCATAGGGATGCCTCAGTTCAAGGACGCTGACGAGCTGCTAAAGCGGTTTCGTAACAGCAAAAAAATCGCGCACTTGATCAAAGACGTGGAAGTGACGGCCATCACCATTCGAGAAAAGGCCGTGGAACGCGCCATCAAAGCCCGCGAAGAGGGCTACGGACCGGACCGTATCCTTTTTATGGTGTCTACCAGCGAATCGCATCACAAGAAAAACTCAGGGACCACCTTGGCCGAGTACTGGAAGATGTGCGAAGAGTACATTCCCAAGGCCCATGCGGTCGGAATGAAGGTCTGTGGAACCGTGAGCACCATCTGGGGATGTCCCATCGAAGGACCTACGGAACTGAAAAAGGCAGTGGAATTTACTCAGCGCTGGTTGGATATCGGAGCCGACGACATTGAACATGCCGACCACGATGGATCGGCTCCTCCCAACAAGGTCTATGAGTATTTTTCCATGATTCTGGATGCCATTCCGGATACTTCCAAGCACATCGCCCATTTTCACGTGACCCGAGGTTGGGGTTTGGCCAATGTTTTGGCGGCGTTGCAGGCGGGCATCACCCATTATGAAGGCACCATGGGCGGTATCGGCGGACAACCGGCCAACTTCGTGGACGGTGTGCCGGTGGCCGGCACAGGTTCTTACTACTATGTGGATCCTTCCATCGTCGGTCTAGTGTGCATGGAAGACATGGTGGTGATGATGGATGAGATGGGCATCGATACCGGCGTGGATGTGGACAAGGTTTTGGAAATCGGCCGATGGGTGGAAAAGATTGTGGGCCGACGCCTACGATCCGAATGTGTACGCACGGGACGCATTCCCAAGTCCATGACCGGCCGCGGCTAGCTTTGATCTTTTCCAAGAATGGGGGCCGTCCGGCCCCCTTTTCGTGCAGGTTTTCCTTACACCCTCAGGACTTATGTCCACGGCGTGATCTTTGATGCCGTGGATTTTCCCAAGATTGTCATTGCCTTCCTGCCACAGGGTGCCGTATTCATGGGTGGACATCGTCTCAAGGGGGGACATCCATGGAATACGGTATTCGTCGTTACGAATCCTCGCAGAGGCTATGGTGGTTTACCTTCCTGCTGGCGTGTCTTGCGGCGGGATTTCCGGCTTCTGGACTGTTGCGCTCGGCTCTTGGCGCCTCTTCGCTGAACACCTCTTTAAAGCCTCAGGAAGTCCTTCAAGGAATGGATTTTTGGTTGAGCACGCCATGGGCAAACCAAGGCCTTCTGGGGTCGGTGATTCTCTACCTGGTGGGTGTGTTGGGCGCCTGCCTCGTTTTAAGAATTCTGTGGCTTCTTTTTCAGGTATGGGGAACCTTCATGGTGGCTCGAGCTCTGAGAAAACATGTGGGTTTCGAAATGCCGGAAAAGAATGCGAACCGGCTTGAGCGGTTCATGGAAAATGCTTCCAAGGCTCTTCCCTTGAGGGCCTTGGCACGGGATGCCGCTCGCTTGCCCTGGTCTCTTTTTTCTTTGGCCCACAAGAGGCTTCGTCTTCTTGTTCTGGAAGGTCAAGGAACACCGTCTTCCGACGAGATGGTGCATCGGGAACAAAGGTTGGAAGGGTTGGATTGGCACCTTGTGCCTTCGTCCTGGGATGCCTTTCGATCCATCAGTCGTTTCCTGCCACTCCTGGGTTTTGTGCAGTCCGCATGGGTTTTTTACCTGTGGGTTCAGCCTGTGATCGACGGTACGCAGGATGCGGCAAGCACGGCCGTGATGGGTATCGCCAGCCTTTTGGCATTGGTCCAATCCGTTTTCGTCACCCTCGCCTTTGCTTTGGCATCTGGATTCCTATCGCGCCTGGAAAGCCTCTATCTTTCGCGCTTGGACGGCCTTTTTTACGACCAGCTTCTTTCCAGGGTGCCCCTGCACAATGCGGACACCCTGGTGATCCTTAAAACCCTTACCACCCACTTTCAGGAACTGCAGGCACGTTTGAAAAGGTTAGAAGAGGCTCTGCTTCGAAACCGAGAGTAAACCTCGGAGCCTCAGTGCAAAATATCCGATGAAGATTCATCGATAGGCATGATGCCCATTTGCCGAAGCAGCCTTCGATCACGTGGGCTCTTGGTTTTGAGCCATCTTTCGTAAATCCTTAGAATACCACCGGCATGCTGCCGACCGGAGGTGTCTCCGATTTCGGCAAAAAGATCTACAAGGACAAGAAATTTTTCGCTCAGTTCTTGAAAAACCCCTTCAAAACCCCAGTCCACGATTCGGGCAGCCAAGAGGGATTCCAAAGATCGATAAGCCGTGCTGCCGATGGCGGCATAATAGTCAATGTCCACCAGACGACGCTGAAAGCTGTCGGAAAAGAACCCGGAAACAAAAAGCGTTGTGTCTCCGATCTGCCTTAAAATGCGTGCCCTTTTTTCGCTGGACACTCCATAGCTTTCCAAGAGGGCTTGGGCAAAAGACTTGTCCCTTTCTCCCCATTCCGGTTCCTGAAGGGGGGAAGCGTGGGCGTAGCGGGACAAGAGATCCACCAGATAGAACTGGGCCAATTGCGAGATTTCCACATCCAGGTCCTGCGACGCCTTTTCCACGGCATCCTTAAAGTATTCCAAGAGACTGCGGGTTTCCAACATGGCCATGCCCACCTCCTCTCAAAGATGCCAAAACACCTCAACCAAAAATTTCTGGAATTCCCAAAGACTGTTGAAGTTTTGGAATCGCCCTTACCATATCCATCGGCATTTTAGGTTTTTCTGACAAGCCTTTTTGCGTTGCAGGTGCTGCCGTGAACGCCACGGGGCAAGCGAAAGGCAAAAAAGCCGGTTTTCTCGGTCTTCTGAGCGACAAACAAACCTGATGAGTTGCATGGAATCGGTGAAATGACGGAATGGATTTCTTTGACCTTGGCCCGGGGCGCCTGAGGCGACCGACAATAGAATTATGATCGAAAAATGGTCCAAGGATCAAGGTGGGATTTGAGGCCTCAGGGGTTTTGGGGCCGCATCCTCTTCGTTGACGGTGGCATCGAATGCTAGCCGCGGTAAATGAATCTGTAGGGGCGGACCTGTGTGTCCGCCCCGGAATTCCCGGGCTGGGTTTGGTCATGAGGGGCGCACACATCGGTGCGCCCCTACAGAAAAGAGATGTTGCAGCCGGCACCCAATGGATTCACCGGGTGTTTGATGGTGGCCATGGGGAATGAAGCTCTCGGGGCGGACTTGTGTGTCCGCCATAAGGCGCATGGGGCTCTTCTTCAGGAAAAATGAAGCCCCGTGCTTTTCTTTCGGCGTTGACGCCCCATGACAAGGCCGATCAGCCAGCCGCACAACAGCACCAAGGCGCCGGAGACAAACCATTTGATGTGTTGGGAAAACCGAAGGCTTTCATTTTCCTGAGCGAGCCTTTTGGCCAAGGCCTGGCTTTCTGCAAGCGCCGCCTGCGTTCGATCGAATTCCTCCTTAAGTTTGAGGTAATCGGAAGCCCCTTCCCGAAGTGCTTGGTGTTCTTTCTTAAGGGCTTCCAATTCGCGGGAGGTTTTTTCCAGGGTTTCGGTCAATTCCTTTTCCCGAGTCTGATAGCGCAGCCATTGGGAGTCATTGGCTGTTAAAGAAGATTTGATGGCATTGTTTTCCTGGCGCAGTTGAGCGGCCTGCTTTTCCCATGGCACTCGATCCATGAGATACCGGCTGATCACCCAGCCTTCCTTGTCCTTATGAGGCCCGTCGAGAACACGTACAAAAGCCCAGCCGGCATCGTTTTTCTGAAGCACTTTCACTTCTTGCCCGGAACTCAACATGGCAACAATTCTGTGGGCTTGGCTCGGCCCGCTGCGCAGTGTGATTTCAAAAGTATCCGTCACATAGGCCGCCTGAACCGTTGCCGAAACGCAAAAAAGGCCAAGACAAACCAGCCATAACAGCCGCAGCTTAGCACGATTCTTCAAAACGACACCCCCTTTGAGCTGTGCCTTGTTTCTTCCAAGAAACGAAAGCCTTTTCAAGAATTTCACTATAGAGGAATTCTAAGAGGTTAAGCAAGAAAAAGGCGGAGGACTTCATCAAAGCGAAGAAAAAAGTGACAAAATTGTTCTCCCCTACTGGCATTGGCGTTGTGGATGATTAAATTGATGTTCGAAACGCATGTCATCGAAATACTTCGGTTTGCAACATCACTTCGCATCAAGGAGGAATAAGCATATGGCGAAAGCAGTAGGCATCGATCTAGGGACCACCAACTCGGTGGTGGCGGTTTGGGAAAACGGAAAGGCGACGGTGATTCCCAATGCGGAGGGATCACGGACGACGCCGTCGGTGGTGGCCTACTTGGAAGATGGTCAAAGGCTTGTTGGACAAGTAGCCCGCCGTCAGGCCATTTTGAACCCGCAGGCCACGGTGGCGTCCGCCAAGCGTTTTATCGGCCGTCGTTGGGACGAGGTGGAAGAGGAATCGAAGATTGTTTCTTACAAAGTGGTCAAGGGACCCAACGATGCGGTCCGTTTTGATATTCGTGGCAAGCTGGTGGCTCCTGAGGAAGTGTCGGCCCAGGTTTTGCGAAAATTGGTGGAGGATGCTTCCAAGTATTTGGGAGAAAGGGTTACCGAAGCGGTGATTACGGTTCCGGCCTATTTCAACGATGCGCAGCGACAGGCCACAAAGCAGGCTGGAGAAATCGCCGGATTGAAAGTGCTTCGTATCATCAACGAACCCACGGCGGCGGCTCTGGCCTACGGATTGGAAAAAAAGAAAAATGAAACCATTCTTGTCTTTGATTTGGGTGGTGGCACCTTTGACGTGTCCATTCTGGACGTGGGCGACGGGGTGTGTGAAGTGAGGGCCACGGCGGGTGACACGCACCTGGGTGGTGATGACTTTGATAAGCGCATCGTGGACTGGCTGGCGGACGAATTCAAAAAGGAAACCGGCATCGACCTCAGAAAGGACCGCCAGTCTTTGCAGCGGCTTTACGAAGCGGCCGAGAAAGCCAAATGTGAACTTTCGTCGACCATCGAAACGGAAATCAATCTGCCTTTCATTACGGCGGATGCGACGGGACCCAAGCATCTGGTGAAGAAGCTGACGCGGGCCAAGTTCGAGGCTTTGACGCAGGATCTGGTGGAACGATGCATGGGGCCGGTCAAGCAAGCCCTTGCGGATGCCAAGCTCACGGCCAGCGACATCGACGAGGTGATTCTCGTGGGTGGATCCACGCGTATTCCGGCGGTTCAGGAGCTGGTTAAAAGGCTTACCGGCGGAAAACAGCCCAACATGAGTGTCAATCCGGATGAAGTGGTGGCCGTGGGAGCTGCCATTCAAGCAGGCATCATCAAAGGGGATGTGGATGACGTGCTTCTGCTGGATGTCACGCCTTTGTCCTTGGGTGTGGAAACCCTGGGTGGTGTCATGACCAAGCTCATTGAACGCAACACCACGATTCCATGTCGGCGGGAAGAAATCTTTTCCACGGCGGAAGACAACCAGACGGCGGTGGACATTGTGGTGCTTCAAGGGGAACGGGAGATGGCTCGAGACAACCGAGTCCTCGGCCGTTTTCGCCTGGAAGGCATTCGACCCGCACCTCGTGGTGTTCCGCAGATCAAGGTGACCTTTGACATTGATGCCAATGGTATTTTGAACGTGACAGCTCGCGATGAAGAAACAGGCAAAGAACAGAAAGTGACCATTTCCGATTCCACAAACTTGGACAAGAGTGAAGTGGAACGCATGCTGCGGGAAGCTCAAGAACATGCCGCCGAAGACCGTCGACGTCGTGAAACCGTGGACGCTCGAAACCAGGTGGATTCCTTGGCTTACCAACTGGAACGAACCTTGAAAGATCTGGCGGACAAGGTGCCGGTCCACGAAAAGGCCCGTTGCGAGGCCCTGATCGAGGAGGCTCGAAAGGCCGTTGCCGATGAAGCGACCACCAAAGAACGTTACCAGTCCATGGCGGGGGATTTGCAACAGGCGTTGCATGGCCTGGCGGCTGCAGCGTATCAGCAGGCCGGAGCGTCGGCCGCGGGAAGCTCGCGACCTGCCAAAGACGACGATGTCATAGATGCGGAATTTACGCAGAAATGATCTCGTCGTGCATGCTAAGCCTCTGGATGTGGCTTGGGTTTGGGGCGCACACGGGTGCGCCCCGTTTTTTGAGCTTTTTTTTTCGGAGAATGCTAAAGAAGAACAAGATACGGAGGGTCTCAGCCCGAATCGGGCGATGCTGAGAAAAACGGAAGGATCGAGGTGACATCGCATGGCGGTCAAGTTTCGAGATTACTACGAAATCCTCGGGGTTTCTCGAACGGCGAGTCAGGAAGAGATTCAAAGAGCCTATCGAAAGTTGGCGCGCAAATACCATCCGGATGTGAACAAAGAGCCGGGCGCCGAGGAGAAGTTCAAGGAAATCAACGAAGCCTACGAGGTGCTCAAGGACCCGGAGAAACGTGCCAAGTATGACCAACTAGGAAGCCACTGGCGTGCCGGCCAGGATTTTCGACCGCCTCCAGGATGGGATGTGCATTTCGACTTCGGCGGCGGGCCCGGACAACAGGAGTTTTTCTGGTCAGGAAGCGGGGATTTCAGTGACTTCTTTGAAATGCTTTTTGGAGGGCAAGGCTTTCGCCGAGCTCAAACCTCGGGGCGGACACGTTCGGGCGCCACATGGCGGCAGCCGGGAGCGGACCGTCATGCCACCCTGCGCATCAGCCTGGAAGATGCTTTCCACGGAGCGACCAAGACCATCTCTTTACAGGCGATGAGCACCGCCATGGACGGGATGGTCCGGCCGGAGGTCAAGAATCTGGAGGTCAAGATCCCCAAGGGGATCTTGCCGGGACAAAAGATTCGTTTGGCCGGACAGGGTCATGAAGGGGTGAGCGGAGGGCCTGCGGGGGATCTGTATCTTGAAGTGGAGATCGAACCCCATCCCGTCTACCGCCTGGAAGGCCGGGATCTTTACATGGATCTTGCCGTATCCCCATGGGAAGCGGCCTTGGGAGCTGAAGTTCCCGTGCGCACCTTGGGCGGCACCTATGCCCTCAAGGTTCCCCCTGGATCCCAGTCGGGCCAAAAACTGAGGCTGCGAGGACAAGGCATGCCCAATCCCAAGGGAGCGGCGGGGGATCTGTACGCCGTATTGAAGATCATGGTACCGAAACGGCTCACTCGAGAAGAAAAGACCTTGTTTGAAAAGCTTCGAGAAGTTTCCACCTTTGACCCTCGAGCCTGAGCCGCCGGAAGGATTTTCCCTTTGTCGGCTGCGTTCATTCTGGAGAAAGCAACATTCCTTGAAACGCTGTGACAGAAAGCACGGGAAGGCTATGTGAACATGGATTTTCCCGGTTGAAGGCTGTCCGAAAACTTAAGAGACCTATGGAGGCTGAAACCATTTCAAAGGCTTCGCACTGCCTCATCGGTCCAAACCGGCATTTTCGGACAAGATCCTGGGAGCGCTGGCGTCCCGCTTGCACACATAGCGGGCCAGAGACCTGCACATTCAGCAGGGGCGAGGCGACGCCTCGCCCCTACCTTGAAATGGCAAGAAAGGCCTTGGTATTGCGAGTTCCAGGACGGGCTTGAAGGTAAAAGGACCGGTTGCGGGCTTGTAGCGGGCTTGTAGGGGCGAGGCGGTGCCTCGCCCTCCCTTAAAAATGGCGTTCGATGTCACGGTCATTGTGTGTATTTGAAGAAGTTCCTGGTTGCCTTAACAGAAAAAGGCCTTTTTGGCTGAAACCGGCCGTAAAGATTGAGCCTTTTCAGCATTTAGGGGTGGGGTAAAAGAAGGAAAAAGCGGTCAAACAATTTCAGGCAAGATTTTCCGCCAGAGAACGAGGAGGCTGGCGTCATGGTGGAAAGACGCTACGGCATCGTACGTAGGGCTACTTTTTGTGAATCCCATCTTCTGGGATTGACTTTGTCCGAGTTAGCGTCCTTGTGTGGCGTCCATCCGGATCTTATCGTGCGATTTGTAAGACTGGGTCTTCTGGATCCCTTGGAAGAAACAGCTGGAATTCCCAGTCTTTTTGAACGTTCGGCCGTCACGATGGTGCACAAGATTTTGAGGTTACGTCGGGATCTCGGCATCAACTATGTGGGTATCGGTGTGGTTTTGGAATTGATGCGCCGTATCGAAACGCTGGAATCTCGAGTCCGGGAATTGGAAAGAGAAGTCCTCGGCCGTATGTCAGAACGGCCGTGAACATAATTACGGAGGAACAACCATGGATCTTAATAAATTCACCATAAAGTCACAGGAAGCTTTGCAATCGGCCCAGGCCAAGGCTGTCAAATACGGCCATGTGGAAGTGGATGGAGAACACCTTCTGGCGGCCCTCTTGGAACAGCCTGAAGGTTTGGTGTCTCGACTTTTGAAAAGAATGGATATTCCGCTGCCTGCGGTCCAGGAAGATCTGGTTCAGGCTTTGGAAAAGAAACCCCGTGTGAGCGGCCCCGGGGCCGAACCCGGCAAGGTTTACATCACACAGCGATTGAACAAACTTTTGGTCAAGGCGGAAGAAGAGGCTCGGCACCTCAAGGATGAATATGTTTCCGTTGAACACCTGCTTCTGGCTTTTGTGGAAGAAGGTCCCTCAACCCCTGCAGGACGCATTCTGCAAAAGCACGGGGTCACACGAGATGCCGTGTTGAAAGCCCTGACGGCGGTTCGAGGGCATCAGCGAGTGACGTCGGCGGCTCCGGAATCCACCTATGAAGCGTTGCAAAAATACGGTCGGGACCTGGTGCAGGAAGCCCGAAGCGGGAAATTGGATCCTGTTATCGGTCGAGACAGTGAAATTCGGCGTGTCATTCGCATCCTCAGTCGAAAAACTAAGAACAATCCCGTGCTTATCGGGGAACCCGGTGTTGGGAAAACGGCCATCGTGGAAGGGCTGGCTCATCGAATCGTTCGAGGTGATGTTCCGGAAGGACTCAAGGACAAAACCATTTACGCTCTGGATTTGGGAGCGCTGGTGGCTGGAGCCAAGTATCGCGGGGAGTTTGAAGAACGTCTCAAGGCTGTGCTCCAGGAAATCAAGGAATCGGAAGGCCGCATTCTGCTTTTTATCGACGAGCTGCATAACATTGTCGGGGCCGGTAAGGCGGAAGGTGCCATGGATGCCGGCAACATGCTGAAACCCATGCTGGCCCGCGGGGAACTTCACTGCATCGGCGCCACGACCCTGGATGAATACCGTAAGTATATCGAAAAGGATGCGGCTTTGGAGCGTCGTTTTCAGCCGGTCCTGGTGGATCAACCGTCCGTGGAAGATACCATTTCCATTCTTCGAGGTCTCAAGGAACGTTTTGAAGTGCATCACGGCGTAAAAATTCAGGATAGTGCTCTGGTAGCTGCAGCTGTGTTGTCCAACCGCTACATTTCCGACAGGTTTCTTCCCGACAAGGCCATTGACCTGGTGGATGAAGCCTGTGCCATGATTCGAACGGAAATCGATTCCATGCCGGCGGAACTGGATGAAGTGACTCGGCGCGTGATGCAGCTGGAAATTGAGGAAGCGGCCCTGAAAAAGGAAAGGGATAAGGCCAGCCAGGAACGCCTGGAAAACCTTCGCAAGGAATTGTCTGAATTGCGGGAAAAAGCCAATGCCATGAGGGCTCAGTGGGAGGCGGAAAAGGAAGCCATCAAAAGAGTCCAGGCGCTTCGAGAAGAAATCGAAAAGGTACGGCATCAGATCGAAATCGCCGAGCGGCAGTACGATCTGAATCGAGCGGCGGAATTGAAACATGGTCGCTTGCCTGAACTGGAACGGCAGCTCAGAGGCGAAGAGGAGCGTCTGAGCACTCAACAGGGCGGCAACCGGCTCCTGCGAGAAGAAGTGACGGAGGAAGAGATTGCGGAGATTGTTTCCCGCTGGACAGGGATTCCGGTCACGCGCCTGATGGAAGGGGAAAGGGAAAAGCTGCTGAAACTGGACGAGATCCTTCACCGCAGAGTGGTGGGTCAGGATGAAGCGGTGCAGCTGGTGGCCGATGCGGTTCTTCGAGCCCGTTCCGGGATCAAGGATCCTCGACGCCCCATCGGCTCCTTTATCTTCCTGGGTCCTACAGGTGTGGGTAAAACCGAATTGGCCAAGACTTTGGCGGAAGCCCTCTTCGATTCCGAAGACAATCTGGTGCGCATCGACATGAGTGAATACATGGAAAAGCACACGGTTTCCCGCCTCATCGGAGCGCCTCCGGGCTATGTGGGGTATGAAGAGGGAGGCCAACTGACGGAAGCTGTGCGCCGCAAGCCCTACAGCGTGATCCTTTTCGACGAAATCGAAAAGGCGCACCAGGATGTCTTCAACGTGCTTCTACAAATCCTTGACGATGGCCGTCTCACGGATGCTCAAGGCCGCACGGTGGATTTCAAGAACACGGTCATCATTATGACCAGCAATATCGGATCCCAGTATCTCTTGGATGGTGTGACCGAGTACGGAGAAATTCGAGAGCATGCGCGGGAAAAGGTCATGGCGGACCTAAGGCGCCATTTCCGACCCGAGTTCTTAAACCGTGTGGATGATATCGTTCTTTTTAAACCTCTGACCCTGGAAGAGGTGAAAAAGATCGTGAGTCTACTCACTCAGGATTTGGAGCGACGCCTCAAAGACCGTCGCATTCGTTTGGAAATCAGCGAAGCGGCTCGTGAATGGTTGGCGCGTACCGGATACGATCCGGTCTACGGAGCTCGACCGCTCAAAAGGCTTCTGCAGAGGGAACTGGAAACCCGAATCGGTCGAGCTCTCATCGCCGGGGATATTCTGGAAGGGGCGACGATTCATGTGGATGTCAAAGACGGCCGTTTAGCCGTCTCCCATGTGAATCCGGTGAACGCCGACGCCGCCTAAGCGATTGTGGCGGCTGTCGAGCCATCACCAGGGATGAAATCCTTCATGATGAGGATTTCATCCGGTATACCCTTAACAGAAGTCAACGAGAAGAAAGTTTAGCCTATGTTGGTCGAAGGGGGCGCGGCATGAAAGATCTTTCTTTGGCTTTCAACGCATCGTACGTCGAAGAACAGTATCAACGATGGAAAGCGAATCCTCAGAGTGTCCCCGAAGACTGGCAGTGGTTTTTTGAAGGTTTTGATCTGGGCATAGCTTCAAGAATCGAAGTGCCCGAAGAAAGCCGGGTCAGTGTCGAGGACATCCTGCGTCAGGTTCATGTGGCGGATCTGATTCGGCGATATCGAGAATTGGGGCACCTTCTTTCCTGCCTAGACCCTCTGGAACCATGTCCCCTGGAACATCCTCTGCTTACCCTGGAAGCGTGCGGGTTGCATCCGTCGGATCTGGACCGGGTCCTTCTGACGCCTGACATCTCCTTGTGGGACAAAGCCCCCTTACGGGATGTGGTGGCCTTGCTAAAGGAAACCTATTGCGGGTCGGTGGGCGCGGAATTCATGCACCTGCTGGATCCTGAAGAGCGACAGTGGTTGCAGGAACGGATGGAATCCACCCGCAATCATCCTTCTTTTTCTGCGCAAGATCGCCTACGCATTTTGGAAAAACTCTGGCAGGCCAATCGGTTCGAACAGTTCTTGCACAAGACCTATCTTGGGCAAAAAAGGTTTTCATTGGAAGGGGCCGAGACGGTGGTTGCCATGCTGGACAGCTTGATTGTCCACGCGGCCGCTCAAGGCTGTGATACCTTGGTTTTGGGCATGGCGCATCGAGGCCGCCTGAACGTGCAGGTGAATGTTTTGGGCAAAACCCCTGCCGCCGTTTTTTCCGAATTTGAAGAAAGCTGTGACACGGAATCGGAAACTGGTAGCGGAGATGTCAAGTATCACAAAGGCTTTATGGGTTGGGTCAATGTTTCTGAAGACGGCCGAAAAAAAGTACGGACCTTGCTCTTGCCGAACCCCAGCCATCTGGAATCCGTGAACCCTGTGGTGGAAGGCCTAGCTAGGGCTTTGCAAGATCTGCACAGAGAAGATGGGACGAAAAAGGTTCTGCCGGTGCTCATCCATGGGGACGCCGCTTTTGCCGGCCAGGGTGTGGTCTATGAAACCCTGAATCTTTCCCAGCTTGCCGGGTATCGCACGGGAGGCACCCTTCATCTGGTGATCAACAACCAGATCGGTTTTACCACTGTTCCCCAAGAAGCACGGTCCACCCGTTATGCCACCGATGTGGCCAAGATGCTGCCGGCTCCCATCTTTCACGTGCACGGGGAAGATCCGGAAGCGGCCGTCCATGTCATGCGTTTGGCTTGCGATTATCGTTACCGCTACGGCAAGGATGTCATCATCGACGTGGTGTGCTATCGCCGCTACGGGCATAACGAAGGGGATGAACCGTACTATACGCAGCCGACCATGGTGGAAAGGATTCGCAAACGTCCTCCGGTTAACGAACTTTACGCGGCACGGTTGCAAAACGATGGGGTTCTTTCGGTGCATGAACTTCAGACCTTAGAAAAAAAGACTCTGGAAAACTTGGAAAGCGCTCTCGTGGAAGCTCGAAGTGCCGGCTGTGTTCTAGCTCGGGATTTTAGACTAGAGGCATGGGAGGCAGCAGAAAAAACACAAACGAATCCCGAAACCGTGGAAACGGCCGTTTCCGCGGAAAGACTCCTGGGCATTGTGCAGGCCGCTCACACATACCCCTCCGGGTTTCACGTCAATCCGAAACTGGAAAAAATTCTTGAGAAGCGCCGAGAAAAAGTGGAAGCGGGAAAGGATTTGGATTGGTCCACCGGAGAACTCCTTGCCCTGGGATCCCTGCTTTTGGAAGGGCATCCCGTGCGTCTCAGCGGTCAAGACAGCGGGCGAGGCACCTTTAGTCATCGCCATGCCATTCTATATGATGTTGAGACTGAAGAGATCTTTGTGCCGCTCAATCACTTGGCACCGACACAGGCACCCTTTGTGGTCGTCAACAGCAGTCTGTCCGAATATGCTGTTCTGGGCTTTGAGTACGGTTATTCCTTGCGCGATCCGTCCACCCTGGTTTTGTGGGAGGCTCAGTTCGGGGATTTTGCCAATAACGCCCAAAGCGTTATCGACCAATATATCAGCGCCGCCCAGGCCAAATGGAAATTATCCAGCGGTCTTGTGATGCTTCTTCCTCACGGCTACGAAGGCATGGGACCGGAACATTCCAGCGCTCGGTTGGAACGCTACCTGCAATTATGCGCTGAAGGCAACCTGCGGGTCTGTCAGCCGACCACCCCGGCACAGTTCTTTCACCTGCTTCGCCGTCAAGCCCTGGATTCCCAAAAAAAACCTTTGGTGATCATGACTCCCAAGAGCCTGCTGCGTCACCCCAAGGCCGTATCCGATTTGGACGCTTTTGTGCGAGGACGATTTGCATCGGTTTTGGACGATCCACAAGCGACGTCTTCGGCCGCCTACGGCCTTTTGTGCACTGGCAAGATTTACTATGAGCTGGCGGGATATCGAGAAAAGTTGGGCCGAGATGATGTCGTGCTTGTGCGTCTGGAAGAGATTTACCCTTTTCCCGAAAACGCCCTGGATTCTCTGTTTGGAACCTATGGATCGGTGCGGCGTTGGGCATGGGTGCAGGAGGAACCTCAAAACATGGGAGCCTGGACTTTTGTGTGCCCTCGACTGCAAAAGTTGCTGGGAGACAAACCCATGTACGTGGGACGGCCGGCTTCGGCGAGTCCCGCCACGGGGTTTCATCGTCGCCACAAGGAAGAACAGGAAAACCTCGTGGCCAAAGCTTTTCAATATCCATGAACTGTTGTCGTGGAGTTGATCATGCCTCGTGATATTGTCATTCCGGAAGTGGGGGAATCCGTCCGAGAAGCCGTCTTGGCTGAATGGTTCGTCAGAACCGGAGAAAAGGTGAGCCAAGGCACCGTGCTTTTTGTCCTGGAAACGGACAAAGTGACTCTGGAAGTGCCTGCAGAAACGGACGGCGTTGTGGAAATTCTGGTACCTGCGGGGCAAACGGTAACCGTGGGAACCGTGGTCGGACGACTCCTCGAAGAAGGCGAAGCCGAAAAGCCTTCGCTCGAACCAAAGCCGGCATCTGTTTCTGTGACTCCATCACCACCGACATCTCCACCTCTTCAAGAACCGGCTCCTTTTCCTGAACCCCCACCGGCTACGATTCCTTCCCGTGAACCGATAAGTCCAAAAGCCTTCACAAGCCCTGAAACGGTTCCACCACAAGAAAAAGCGACACTTCCTTCACCTTCCCTCGATGTCTTTCCATCTGCAGCTCGGCTGGCCTCCCACATGGGGGTGGATCTGACGCAAGTGCCGGGCACGGGGCCGGAAGGGAAAATCACCAAAGGGGACGTGCTTCTGTTTCTGGAGTCTCAGGGACGTTCTGTGCCGACCCTTACGGCGCGGAGTATGGCATTCCCTATTCCGAAGACGGCATCTGGCACGATGCCCAAAACTGAAGCTGTGGTTCCTTCGGCTGCCGAGCCCGGACCGGAAGCGGCACCCAAAGGAGTTCCCGGAAAAAACCAGGAAGAAACACGTAAGCCCTTGAGCCCCATTCGAAAGCGCATTGCGGAAAGACTTGTGCATGCCAAACAGTCCACAGCCATGCTCACCACCTTCAATGAAGTGGACATGAGCCGTGTCGTGGCATTTCGGCGCCGCTTCAAGGAAGCTTTCAAGAAAAAATACGGGGTGTCTCTGGGGTTCATGAGCTTTTTCGTCAAGGCTTGTGTTCAGGCGCTTCAGGAAATTCCCGAAGTCAATGCCTTCATTGACGGTCAAGACATTGTCTACCACTCCCATGTCCACATGGGTATTGCTGTGGGCGCGGAACGCGGCTTGGTGGTGCCGGTGATCAAGTATGCGGACCTTTTGAGTTTTGCCGAAATCGAAAAGGCCATCGACGCATTTGTTCAAAAGATTCAGGCGAATCGGCTGCAGTTGAGTGATCTTGAAGGGGGGACTTTTACCATCAGCAACGGTGGCATTTATGGATCCTTGCTGAGCACGCCCATCGTGAATCCGCCTCAGAGCGCCATCTTGGGATTGCACAAGATTGAAGATCGACCTGTCGCCTTGGACGGTCAGGTTGTGATTCGGCCTATGATGTATGTGGCCCTGAGCTATGATCATCGCATTATTGACGGGCGGGAAGCCGTGACCTTTCTCAAAAGGGTCAAGGAAGGCATTGAGGATCCGGAGCGCTTGCTCGTGGGCATTTAAAGGCGCCAATGAGTTGTGGGGGAAGGTGTCATGACGGCGGAAAACCGGTTTGACCTTTGTGTCATTGGTTCGGGACCTGGGGGCTACGTGGCGTGCGTGCGTGCGGCCCAGTTAGGGATGAAGACCGTGTGTGTGGAAAAAGACAACCGTCTGGGCGGTGTCTGTCTGAACGTAGGCTGCATTCCCAGCAAGGCTCTTTTGGATTCCAGCGAACTCTACGACATGGCCCGTCGAAGCTTTGCCGATCACGGCATTCGATGCCAGGGGCTGGACGTGGATCTTGCGGCCATGATGGCAAGAAAAGACAAAGTGGTGAGAGAACTCACAGAAAATGTGCGTAAACTTTTGGAGCGCCATCATGTGACGGTGATGCACGGTACAGCACGACTGACGGGGCCCGGACGCGTGGCTGTGGATCTTCAGGATGCCCAAGGCGAGACGATGCCTTTGGAAGCCAAAGCGGTTCTGCTGGCCACAGGAAGCGAACCCGTGCACGTCCCCCATATCGCCTTTGACGGAGAAAGGATTGTGTCTTCCACCGAGGCCTTGGCCTTTTCAAAGGTGCCGGATCGGTTGGGGATTGTCGGCGGTGGCTACATCGGTTTGGAATTGGGATCCGTCTGGCAGCGTTTGGGATCGGAAGTCACCGTGATCGAGATGCTTCCACGCATTGCGGCGCTTCTGGATGCCCAGGTGTCTCGAGCCTTGGAACGCATTTTGCGCCGGCGTGGTTTTCGATTTCTTTTGGAAAGCCGAGTGGTGGAAGCTTCAAGGGAGCAAGATGAAGTGGTTGTCCGTGTGCAAACCAAGGATGGCGAAGAACGATTGGTTTTTGACCGTCTTTTGGTGGCTGTTGGACGTCGGCCGCGCATTCAAGGCTTGGGATTGGAAAATGTCGGCGTGGCCACCCATTCCAAAACGGGTCATATCCTGGTAAATACCCGTTACGAAACCAGTGTGCCAGGAATTTATGCCATCGGAGATGTGATTGCAGGGCCCGCCCTGGCTCATAAGGCGTCTGCGGAAGCCATCGCCTGCGTGGAAAGCATGGCCGGCATGGAAAGTGAAGTGAACTACGACGCTGTTCCCGCCATCATCTACACATGGCCGGAAGTGGCTATGGTCGGCAAGACCGAAGAAGAATTGCGTGCCCTAAATGTTCCCTACTGCGTGGGAACGTATCCTTTCGCCGGGGCGGGGCGTGCCCGATGCATGGGGGAAACCGATGGATTTGTGAAAGTGCTGTCCCATGCGGGATCCGGACGTGTTCTAGGGGTTCACATTATCGGTCCCAGGGCGTCGGACATGATCGCCGAAGGGGTCTTGGCAATGGAATGCGGCGCCACGGCAGCCGATGTGGGCCGTATCATGCACGGTCATCCCACCTTTGCCGAAGCCTTGCAGGAAGCCGCCAGAGTAGCGACGGCCTGCGCTATCTATGGCAAGGATTGATCCTGAAGAAAAGTTACGGCGCGCTTTTCCGACCATACAGCGAGACGTCCCAAGAAGTCCCCAAAACCCACATGACTTCCATGGTTGGGGGTTTCCAGGAAAAGATAGGGATTCCTATAGGCTTCTCGATAGGGAAAGCATGTGGTGCTGAGGAATGGATCATCCAGAGCATTGACCAAAAGGGTTGGGATGGTGATCTGTTCCAAAAAAGGAAGGCAGGACGCTCGTGCATAATAGTCCCGGGCATCTTGAAACCCGTGCAACGGCGCTGTGTAGAGATTGTCAAAGTCTTCCAGCGTGCGAATGCGGGAACATTCCTGGGGACGGAGCCGGTCCGGAAACAACGCGGCTTTGGCTTCAATCTTTTTGCAAAGCATTTTCAGGAAACGTTTCAGGTAGAAACGATTGTGAGGTTCTGAGATCTTTCGGGCCGAACCTGCCAGATCGCATGGAACAGAAAAAGTTACGGCGGTACGCACGCAAGGCGGCAGTTTGACACCGTGTTCACCCAGGTATTTAAGTGTCAAGTTGCCTCCAAGACTAAACCCCACCAACGAAACCACGTCATAGCGGGCTGATCTGGTCATGTGCTCGACAATCGTTTCCAGATCTTCCGTCATACCACTGTGATAAAACCAGGGCTTACGGTTGGGTTCTCCGCTGCACCCACGAAGATTGACGGCGCATGCGTCCCAGCCCGCCTCCTGAACGGCTCGAACCATACCCAACACATAAGGGCGGCGGGAATGTCCTTCCAACCCGTGAACAATCACCACAACGCGCCGAAATCCTCGACAAGCCCAATCCAGATCGATGAAATCTCCATCCGGAGTGTTCATGCGTTCCCGCTGATAGGTGACCCCACGCACAAGACGTAAACGGTTGACCACAATCATCTGCACATGAGGGTTTCGAAAAAACCGAGGCGCTATATAGGAACAGGGTTGCACCATAGCTTCTTCCTTGTGAGCCGGCGAAGTCATCGTCCGTCAAACAAGCCGTTTCCATACACCATGAACCGTGGAAAATTCAAGAAACAGAGGCATTTTGCCAAAAAAACGAGGGTGCTTCTCTTGACTTTCACCTAAAATTCACTCTAGGATGAAGCATCATGGCAGGTTTCAAGGAAAAGGAGAAAGCCCATGCAGCTGACACCGGCTCAGAAACGGGTCCACGATTTTTTACAGACCTACATGGCCCTTCATGGTCATGCCCCATCTTATGAAGAAATTCGAAAGCATTTGGGGTTTCGGTCTTTAAATGCGGTCTACAAGCACGTGAAGCAGTTGGAAGAACGCGGTGTGGTGCGAAGTTTGGGCAAAAACCGTAAGCGCGCCTTGGAACTCGTGGAACTGAGGAGCGGGGGAAAGACCATTCCCTTTTTGGGCATTGTGGCCGCGGGGACGCCCATTGAAGCCGTGGAGGTTCCGGAAACTGTGGATGTGCCGGAAAGCCTGTTGGCGGGAGGGGAGCATTTCGCGCTTAAGGTTCGAGGGGATTCCATGATTGAGGAGGGCATTCGAGAAGGGGATATTCTTATCGTCAAGAAACAGCCTACCGCTGAAAACGGCCAAACGGTTGTGGCCTTGGTCCATGGAGAAGCTACGGTCAAAAGATTCTTCCTGCAGGGTTCCTTCGTGGAATTGCGTCCGGCCAACAGTGCCATGGCTTCCATGGTGGTTTCCGCCGATGTTGTGGAAATTCTCGGCGTGGTGGTGGGGTTGGTGCGCCACTATCGACATCGACTGGGCTTGTGAGGCACTTTGTCCCCGATAAGACCTCATCCAAGGTGCATCATGCACCAAAAAGGCCGCACCCAACAGGGGCTTGAGAACAAGCCGTCCTTCAACATATCGGGATTTTAAGAGATTTTCGACTGTGGGCATGCTCTTTGCCCTCTTCGAAGGTGAAAAGGTCATTCTCTTCAAAAAAGGAGGACGGGTGATGCCGGCACGAGACGGAACAGGACCTTGGGGTGCAGGACCTCGAACAGGAAGAGGTATGGGCTGGTGTGCTGCGCCTATGGGTGTGGGGCCACGAGCCTATGGCGGTTGGTTTGGTTGGGGTCGGGGCCGGGGCGGTCGCGGTCTGTGGCGAGGGTGGGGTTTCCGCAGTGGTTTTGGGCTAGGTGGCTTTGGGCCGGGATGGAGCCGGGCGGTTCCCGGGCCGTGGAGCCGTGAGGAGCAGCTTCAATGGCTCAAAGACTATACGGCCAATCTGGAAAAGGCTTTGGAGGAGGCGCGAAAACAAATGGCGGAACTGGAAAAGGAACCCTAAAAAACCACCAGGAAACCACAAAGACCGTTGCATCGAATGCCATGGCAAGACAGGGACGAGGCGCCGCCTCGCCCCTCCGTGCTATCCGATAAACTTTAACACGCTCATAAAAGCGACAATGAGCGTGAAACCAATGCCCATCGTCCATTGGAGCTGCGTGAAACGCTTGTCCATGGCCTCGAAACGTTTGTCCATGGCCTCAAAGCGTTTATCAACGGCTTCAAAGCGGGCATGCATTTCCCGCTGCAATGCTTCAAAGCGTTTATCGACGGCCTCAAAGCGCGCGTTCATTTCCCGCTGCAACGCTTCAAAGCGCTTGTCCATGGTTTCAAAGCGTTTATCAACGGCTTCAAAACGGGCAAGCATTTCCCGCTGTAACGCTTCAAAGCGTTTGTCCATGGCCTCAAACCGCGCGCTCATTTCCCGCTGCAACGCTTCAAAGCGTTTATCCATGGCCTCAAAGCGCTTGTCCATGGCTTCAAAGCGCTTTTCCACGGCCTCAAAGCGCTTTTCAAAGGCGTTGAACTGCGCCATCTGTACTTCTCGAAGCGCTTTGAGCTCTTCTTCCACGCGCACGATGCGCTCCATGAGCGACAGCTCTCGCGCTTTCAGTTCGTTTTCCTGCACGAAAGCGGCCACCTGTTCGGCAACAAGCGCACTGAGCTGGTCGCGCACCAGCGTTTCGATGAAGGCTTTGACTTGTTCGGTATCCATCGTCAAGGCTTCTTCGGGCATCGGGGCACCTCCTGAGAACTTGCTGGAATACTACCACGGCCACGGGCGCAGAGACAAGCAGCCCGACATCCAGGTCCTCGGAGCAGCTTCCTTTGCCTGACCGAAACGAAGCGATTCAATGGCGACAACGATGCCAATGATGTCTCGCAAAATCCTCTAAAAGCGTGTGCCAGAGCAACCCCCTCGAGAACAAACCATTCCACGTCGGCAACCACAAGAGCTGTGAAAATCCAGTCCCTTCAAGGAAGGGAAAGGAGCACTAAAGTTGCCGAAAAAGGTGGTCGCATCAGGCATCCGCATGTTTTTTCTTTCCTGAGCCTCCGCAGCCGGGGCAGACGGCATTGGCGTAGTCCACACAGCAGGCTCCGGGCGTGATGATGGGTTCCAGACCACACACCAGTCCTGTGCCGCAGCATTGAGGACACACTTCTGATGCTTCGAGTGCCATTCCGTCGCGATGGACGGTTTGTCGAATTTTTTCATGATCCGTCACGAGATCCTCCAAGGTTCTGAAGACCCATGATGTCTGAAGACTTTTCAAAGCCAGAATGGCACGATAATAAAGTTTCGACAAGCAGTGTCATTTCAAACAGTCCCGATCCTTCAGATCAAGGTTGGATCAAGGAACCTTTTTCATGCGGCCTCCCAAAGTCCTTTTCGTCGAAGATGATGCCTCTTTACGCCTTACCCAGAGCCTTTATTTGGAACAGGAAGGCTTTACCGTGGTACCGGCTTCCAGCCGTTTTGAGGCGCGCCGGGCTCTTGCCGAGGAAGCTTTTGATGCCGTGGTGACGGACCTGCGATTGGGTGAAGGCAGCGGCCTTGAGGTGCTAGCCGATGTTCAGGAATTACGGCCTGATGCCGAAACGGTGGTCATCACCGGGTATGGTTCGGTGGAAAGCGCTGTGGAGGCCATGAAGCGCGGCGCCTACGACTATCTCACCAAACCGGTGGATCCGGAATTCCTGGTCAGAACCCTGAAAAAGGCTCTGGAGCGGCGTAGATTACGCCGGCAGCTGGACCATTTGACTCATCGTTTTACAGAAGAAGCGGGATTAGACCGCATCGTGGCGGAAAGCCCCGCCATGCGGGCGGTCATGGAACGCCTGGACGATGTGGCGGCAAGCGATGCGCCGGTTTTGATCGAAGGGGAAAGTGGTACGGGAAAAGAGCTCATGGCCAAATGGATTCATCACCGCAGCCGCCGATCTTCGGGACCTTTTGTGGGGATCAACTGTGGTGCGGTCCCTGAAACATTGCTGGAAACCGAATTATTCGGCCATGTGCGAGGCGCTTTTACAGGAGCGCACCAGGCGAAGAAAGGGCTTTTTGAAGCGGCCGACGGGGGCACCCTGTTCCTGGACGAAGTGGGAGAAATTTCTCAGGCTTTTCAGGTGAAACTCTTGCGCACCCTTCAGGAAGGAACCATTCGCCGTGTGGGTTCCGTCAAAGAAACCCCTGTGGATGTTCGCCTCATTGCCGCCAGCAACCAAAATCTGGCAAAGCTCGTCCAACAGGGTCGTTTTCGTCCAGACCTTTATTATCGTATTCATGTGGTACCCATTGTGCTGCCGCCCTTGAGGGAGCGTCCGGAAGATATTCTTCCCTTAGCCCAAACGATTCTGGAACGTCTAAGCCGGCGCATGGGCCGAAAAACTGCGCAGTTAACGCCCGCAGCATGCCAGCGACTTCTCCAATATTCCTGGCCCGGAAACGTGCGGGAACTGGAAAACACACTGGAACGTGTCCTCATTTTTTCTCGCTCCCAGATGATCGATGCCGATGCTTTGCAGCTGGAACCTTTGGAACCATTGTCCCAAAGCCAGTCTTGTTTTTCGAGAGAGCCATCATGTGAATCACCGTCGGAAGCTTCATGGTTCGAATCCCAAGGCTCGGAACGGTTTTCCAAACCGGGATGCAAGGGAACATCAGCCCAGGACCAAGAAGGGCTCGATTTGACGCTGGAAGAAGTGGAAAGACGTCATATCCTCTCGGTGTTGGCTCGATGCGGGCATAACAAGAGCAGAGCCGCAGCCGTTCTGGGCATCGGAACCAACACCCTTTGGAGAAAGCTGAAAAAATACGGTCGTGAAAAACACCAAGCGTGACCGCATGTTCCTGGACAGAAAAAGCCTTCTGGCCGTGCTTGACAGCATGGAAGACCATATCTACGTGGTCGATCGCGATTACCGCATTCGATACATGAACTGGTCCTTGCGAAGGGATATGGGCGACGGGGAGGGTGCTCTGTGTCACGAATTCTTCGAGCATGACCAAGGAGTGTGCGATGAATGCCAGCACGGCATGAGTTCTTTCGAGCCGGAACGGCGCCGCGAGTGGGTTTCTCCCACCGATGGGCGAGTCTATGAAGTGTCTGTTTCGCCCCTTCACGGACCCGACGGCACCATCTTTCGACTCCATATCATGCGTGACATTTCCCAGCGCAAAGCCCTGGAAGCCGCTCTGCACGAACAGGCGCGTTCTCTGGAAGCCAAGGTCAAGGAGCAGGCTGGGATTTTGTTTCGTCAGGAACGCCTTTCCCTTCTGGGAGAAATCGCAGCCGGGTTGGCTCATGAATTGCGCACTCCCTTGGGAGCTATTCTCACCGCCGTCAAACTCCTGGAAAAAGACCCGGCCGGTGCAGCTCAAAAGGCCATGATTTTAGGTCTCATTCGAAAGGAAACGGAACGGCTGGAAAGAAAGCTTTCAGAATTTTTGAGATACGCTCGCGGCCGTCTTCCAGAAAAACGCCCGACACGCGTGCAGGCTCTTTTGGAAGATGTTCGAGAAGTGCTCAACGCCGACACCGCTCTCTGCGGAAAGGTCCATATCGGCATTCACATCGCCCCCGACACAGACCCTTTTCCTCTGGATGCGGACCTCATCAAAGAGGTTCTCCTCAACCTGGGCCAAAACGCTCTCCAGGCCCTCGGCGGTCAAGGGGAACTTCACCTGGAAGCCAGGAGGATTCCCGAAGGCTTGGAGATCCTGGTTCGCGACAACGGCCCAGGGATTCCTTCTGCGGATATCCCCCATCTGTTCAAGCCTTTTTTTACACGCCGATCTTCCGGAACCGGGCTGGGCCTGGCTGTGTGCAAAGATATTCTCGAAGCTCACGGAGGCCGCATCACAGTCTCCAGTCTGCCTCAGGTCCAAACCACCTTCCGTATCGTCCTTCCCAACGATCCACCCCCAAAAACATGATCCGCCTATCTTGAATTCCATTTTGGAATGGCTGTCTTCCACATTGGAATCCATAAGCAGTGTTTGAGTGTTTCCTGCCATGAGCCTGAAAGCTTGACCGAGAACGGGTTTTTCCTTGGAAGCGCGCGTGTTTTGCCTGTACAGGCGGCAGGCCGAAGGTTCGCGCTTCCAGGGAAAAGCCTTCCGTTTCAGGTTCGTAGAGGCGAGGCGCCGCCTCGCCCTTACACCATGGCATTCCCCAAGAAATGATATACCACCCAGCAGTTTTTTTGTCGTCGGGCACTTTTCCTGGTTCGTCAGTCTTCGGCAAGGAACACGGACGCGAGGCCGTGTGCATCTTCACTTTTTCGCATAGATTTCATGAAACGCTTTTATTCAAAGACGCTATCTTTAAGAATGGCATGAAGTTTGTTCTATCGAAAGACGAACGATTCTGGTGAAGCACCGCGTTTGCTGAAACGTTCCATTTTGGAACAAGCCGGTGATTACGACGAATGTTGTTTGAGACCCGTTTGACGGAGGACGAAGATGGCCGAAGAGAAGGAAAAGAAGGCGAAGACTTACAATTTTCGTGAGTTTTCCACGTGTGAGGCGACCATTCAGATGCTGCAGAAGGCGG
>FWPV01002015.1_pt1 | contig 51739 bp, 53 predicted proteins | sample 2228371 | NCBI WGS metagenome assembly FWPV01 (sample SAMEA103939776, study PRJEB20133) | metagenome
CAAGAATATCTAATGCTTAAAGTCATTACTTCGTTTATCAGGGAATCTTAAAAAAACTCATTTTTTATGCACAACAAACCCAGAAGAAGCATTATTTTTAACCGGAAGATTTTTTTGTGATTCGCCGACCATGGGAACAAAGCGAACGCCGGTAATATGCTGCAATTCGATTTTTCCATTCTTCTTGATACCGCGCACCAAACGCTGCCCCAGCAAGCCGCTATCCCCCAAGGGGAGCACAATTCTACCACCCTCTTTGAGCTGTTTTACCAAAGGTTCCGGGATATGATTAACGGCACAGGTGATAATCATTGCATCAAAGGGAGCATGTTCCTCCCAGCCGCGGTAGCCGTCGCCGGTTTTGATCTTTATATTCCGATAACCCAGTGATTGCAGTAAATTCTGTGCTTTTTGGGCAAGTGTCTCTATGATTTCAATGGAATATACTTCTCGTGCAATTTCTGCGAGTACTGCCGCCTGATATCCTGAACCCGTTCCTACTTCCAATACCTTATCATCTTTTTTTAATTGCAGGCTCTGGGTCATAAGGGCCACAATATAGGGTTGGGAAATGGTCTGACCTTCGCCAATCGGCAGGGGGTAATCTGCATACGCCTCGTTCCATAATCTGTTATTCACAAAAAGATGTCGCTTTACTTTTTCCATGGCCTGAAGCACAGCAGGATCACTGATATCTCGCGCAATAAGATCATTGGTGATCATGTTGTGGCGGGCACGAGTAAATGCTTCTTCCTGATCTTTTTCTCCACCCCTGACCGTGCTACTAAAAAACGAATTCAAAATGGCCAGGATGATGCCTACCGCTATAATCTTTTTTGCAAAGCAAAGATGCAAAGTATTCATTCTCAATTTTTGAAGAACATGCTTCGCCATCTGTTCTTAGTTTCACAAGAACATTTATTTATTACCATCTTAATTTTAACTTTAGCACCCAACCTAAGCTGGTTCAATAAATTTGTGAATTGTTACACAGTCCGATGCGTTGAGCCAGGTAGCAATTTAGTATTTTCTGTCTTATTTAAATAAAAAACAACAACTTTTCTTTACTGCGGTATCTTTGCGAATGAAAAGATTTCATATAAAACAATAAATTTTTTTAGCTAATGGTAAAATTTTTTCTTGCAAAAAACCTGTATATTGATATAATGTTAAATAAAATCTTACAGAGCACATTTTATTAAATAAATCCAATAGGTTACAGAAGGGGTTGGGCAATGGCTGAATGTCGTGTAACATGTTAACAAAAGGGGGGATTATGGCAAAACGGCTGAAAGATTTAGAAAGTAAGGAAATTCTTAATACCCGAGAAGCAGCCAGTCTTATCAAGGTAACAACGCAAACTATTAAGAATTATATCTATTCAGGAAAACTCAAGGCAATTAAAACCCCCGGCGGGCATCACCGCATACGCCGATCTGACCTGCAGAGTCTCGGATTTGTCATTGAGGAACAAAAGCAACCGTCACAGCTTAGTGTTGAAGAACTCTCGAACGCCTATAATCGCCTCCTTAATCAATATATCGCAACCCTTGAAGCGCTTATGAAAGCACTTGATGAAAGGGACATCATTGCTTCGGGACATTCATCCCGGGTTGCTGATCTGTCCAGTGCAATTGGCGAAGAGCTGGAATTCGATGAAACAGAAGCGCGCGAACTGAGACTGGCAGCCCTGTTGCATGATGTGGGCAAAATCGGGATCAGCGAGAATATTTTGGGCAAGCCGGGGCGCCTAACGGACCAGGAATATTTTGTGGTAAAAAAACATCCTGAAATTGGTGAAAAAATCGTCGGCAGCGTTGAGTTTCTCAAGCCGATCGCGCGCAGTATCAGACAGTGTCATGAACGATTTGATGGAAAAGGATATCCGGATGGCATTTCCGGTCCCGATATTGATTTAAAGGCACGGATTATTGCGGTCGCTGACACCTATGATTTTCTTCGTTCCGATTTGTCCTTCCGGCGGGCGCTGTCTGTTGATGATTCAATCCGTGAGTTAAAAAAATCTGCCGGCACCCAGCTGGACCCTTCCGTCGTAAAAATCTTTACCGAGGATGTGGACCGGCAGCGAATCAGTTATCATACGCAGCATTAACCGCTGTGTTCCAGAGCTTTGCTACCACCGCACGGTCACAGTTCCATGAGTGATCTTCTCGAAGTCATCGTAAAACGCGTTACGCCGGATATTCAATCGGGGCAATATAAGGTTGTTCTGCAGGATAAACTCTCGGGAAGGCTGCTCATGATTTGGGTAGGCCATTTTGAAGGCACTGCTATCGCGATGGGTCTTGAGGAAAGCTGGGTTCCCCGCCCGCTGACCCACGACTTAATTAAAAATATCATTCACAGCTTGAATGCGTATCTCAGCCGGGTGATCATTACCGATCTCAGGGATAATACGTTCTATGCTGTTGTATGCATTGTTCTTGACGGAAAGGAGATTATGGTTGATTCCCGGCCAAGCGATGCCATCGCGGTCGCCATACGGGAGAAGTCACCTATCTTTGTGAGTAGTTCCCTCGCAGATAAAATGATTGACGAGGTGGATGAAATATTTGAGACCATGCAGCCAAAAGAAACCGTCCATTGAGGTTCAAAACCCCGGCGCTGCGAACACTGGTAACCATTATGTTGTTGACCCTTCTTTCTGAAACTGTAGAAGGGTTTTTTACTATGTAGTACCGGTGAAAACCCTCCGTCGAAATTTGTTATCGGCTCGTTCATATATCCCTGGGTTCCACGATTACCGTGTCGTTTGTAACCGCTCGTTGCTGCATATCCCCGCATAGGGGCCATTCAGGATAAGGCATGAAAAAATCAGTGGTGATTCTTATGTTGCTCTGCTGTTGTGCCGTGTTCGCCGTCATGCAGTATCCTCTCATGCTAACCAGTTACGCACGGTTCTTTCATGTCGATAACGCTACTCCGGGTGCTGACCTGCTGGTGGTCCTCGCCGGCGGGATTATTCCGCGACTGCCATATGCGATTGAACTCTATCAGCAGGGTTATGCCCCGCGCATTATTATGACCGAGGGGCGCCATCCAGACCCGCGTTTTAAAGAGATATGGAACGGTGAATGGAGTATCGCTTCAGGAATCATCCGGCTCCTGAAGGCCGATGTAAATATTGTCTTTCTCCCGTCGTTGAAAAAAGGGGGAGCTACGTCCACGTTTGATGAAGCATACGACCTGAAAGATTACTGTTTAAAAAACAAATGTACGCATATCATCATCGTTACAGAAAAACATCATACTCGGCGCGCGCTGCTTGCTTTTAAAAAAGTAATGGCAGGAACCGGCATACAGGTTGAGGCAGCAGGTGCCGCCACCAATATGTTTAACGAATCCAATTGGTGGCAGACTGACATGGGAATTTCAGCTTATGTCATGGAGGGCATCAAATACGTGGTGTATTTCCTGACCGATAAAAACGTGGCGTTTATAAAAAATTACTAAGTTGTTCAGCTCGTATCCTGGTCTATAAATTTGAACATATGCCTACCACCACGAATAAACAGCGTGTTGCGTTCACATCTGTCCTGGCGGCGCTGGTTTTAGTCATATTGAAACTCATTGTCGGGCTGCGAACCGGAAGCCTCGGGATTCTTTCAGAGGCCGCCCATTCAGCGCTTGATTTGGGGGCTGCGGGCATAACACTGTTTGCCGTGCGTCTTGCAGACAAGCCTGCTGATGCTGATCATACCTATGGTCATGGCAAGATAGAAAACATTGCGGCACTCATTGAAACTGGGCTGCTCCTGATAACCTGTGGGTGGATTATGTATGAGGCCGTTGAGCGACTGGTTTTTGGCAAAGCCATTGAAATATCAGGTATCGCTTGGGGTATAGGAATCATGGGTCTGTCCATCGTGGTTGATGTGTCTCGCGCGCGTGCTTTAAACCGGGCGGCCGAGAAATATCATAGTCAGGCCTTAGAGGCGGATGCACTGCATTTTTCAAGCGATGTGTGGGGTTCCGTGGTGGTTATCCTTGGGCTGGTGTCCGTGAAATTCGGCGAGTATTATCACAGTGCGCTTCTCAGTCGCGCCGACGCCCTGGCAGCATTAGCGGTTTCGATTTTGATTATCAGGGTGAGCATGAAGCTGGGCAAACGGGCAATAGATGTGTTGCTTGATGCCGCGCCACAAGGACTTATCGCTACGATCAGGCAGGAGATACAAAATATTAGGGGCGTGCTGGACATAAGCACGGTGCGCCTGCGTCCTGCAGGCTCCCAATATTTTATTGATCTCACTGTTGGCATCAACAAAAGTGAAAGCCACCAGGCGGTCCATGCAATTGTCCATGAAATACGAGAACGCCTCAGCCAAAAAATTCCCAACAGCGATATTATGATATGCACCTATCCCGTTACGAATACCCCCGATCAAGACCAAGAGACCTGGCGAACCATTAAAAAAATAGTAGATTTGTTTCCCGAATGCACCAACATTCATAACATTCAGGTTTACGAGATTTCGGGGAAAAAACGTATCGCGATCCATATCGAGATCCGCAACAGCCTGAGCCTGGAAGCAACACATGAACTTTCTCATCGCATTAGCCGTTTGATTATCTCCACAATACCCGAGGTGGAGGATGTTAACATATCATTTGAAACAATGCGGCAGCGACATATTATTGCCCGCGATATAACCAGCCGGAGCGAAGATCTTGTTAAGCGGATTGAGGATGTAGTGAATAAAACGCCGGAGTGTGTTAACTGTCACGACATAAAAATCTACGAGGAAAACCGGTCGTTGACTGTATTTTTGCACTGCGCATTTCAAGAAAATGTTGCCCACGAAGCACTGGAAAAATTGTTAAAAGATATTTCTCAGAGGATAAAAACGGCATCCAGCGGCATAGAGAATATTCACATACATGTTGAACCCTTGGAGCACGAGAGGTGAAGCAGTTACCCGAATTGGTTCTTTACTTTTAAAAAAGAATATGGGATAAATGAATCATTTTAAATACATGCCAAAATACGTTGCTATTTGGATACGTTGAGAGCGCAGAGCGATATTGTCTTTATGCAGGCAGCCCTTGAGCAGGCTGGTGAAGCACTCAAGCGGTATGAAGTGCCGATTGGGGCAATCGTCGTTAAAGATGGTGAAATTATTTCCCGGGCTTTTAACAGTCCCATCATGCTCCGCGACCCCACCGCACATGCAGAAATTCTTGCACTTCGCAATGCAGGACAAAAGCTCAAGAATTACCGGCTGACAGGTGCTCTGCTCTATGTTACCGTTGAACCGTGTATAATGTGCATGGGGGCACTCATTCATGCCCGTATTAAGCGCCTTATTTTTGGCACCCATGACCCGAAAGCAGGCGCGGCGGGGTCGGTATTTAATCTTGCCTGTCATACGCGACTGAATCACTGCATAGAAGTAACCGCCGGCGTGCTGGAGGCGGAATGTAAAGCGCTCTTGCAACATTTTTTCAGAGAGCGCCGGTAGATTCAAACTTGGTTTGCTTCGAAAACCGCAATGCAATTGCAGCGCGGTGTTGACCATGAATAGTTCCGTGCGCAGGGCTGCAATAATGGTCATTGCGAACAGCCGCAGTGACCCGCAATCGCAGCGATAAACGATAACCATGACTCACCGGCGATCCTGTTCATTGGGGCAGGATCGGTTTCATGATGCATATATGGACACGGGAGAGATGACCGAGATGGCCGAAGGTGCACGACTGGAAATCGTGTGTACACCGAAAAGTGTACCGAGGGTTCGAATCCCTCTCTCTCCGCCAGTTTCGGTTTATCAGCCGTTGACAGATGCGATAGCCGGACCCTGAACAACAGAAAAGTTGCAAACCCCGCCAGGTCCGGAAGGAAGCAACGGTAGTAATGATTCTGGGTGTTTGGGATGTCCGGCTATCCTTTCTCATAACGGCAGCGCAAACGTGTCAGAGCAATGACTGCCCTGCACCGCTTCTGGCGCATTGTCGGTAACCCTGCGCAAAAATACAGAACCAGTTGAGCAGACCTTGTGGTCGGCGTGGTACCTTGCGATGTCATATCAAGTATTAGCACGAAAATGGCGTCCCCAGACATTTGAAGAAGTTGTTGGTCAGAAACATGTGTCGCAGACCCTGAAAAATGCCATAAAACAAGGCAAAATTGCCCATGCCTTTTTATTCACCGGCGAACGCGGGGTAGGGAAAACCTCTCTGGCAAGAATTCTTGCAAAGGCACTGAACTGTCATAGCACACCACAGCCGACCGATGTCCCCTGTAACGTCTGTCCCTCGTGTATAGAGATAACGGCAGGCTGTTCAATGGATGTTCTTGAAATTGACGGCGCTTCTAACACGGGGGTGGATGATGTGCGCATCCTGCGGGAGAATGTACGGTATAAGCCGGCGCGTGACCGATACAAAATTTATATTATTGACGAAGTGCATATGCTGTCAAAGGCGGCGTTTAATGCCTTGCTGAAAACGCTGGAAGAGCCACCGCCGCATACCATCTTCATGTTTGCCACCACGGAGCCGGAAAAGATACCGGATACCATTATATCCCGCTGTTTGCGATTTGATCTGAAACGCATAGCAACCCAGGAAATTATCACCCAGTTGGAACGGCTTCTCAACGCCGAACAGATTCATGTCAGCAAACGCGGCCTGTTCCTCATCGCGCGTGCTGCCGAGGGGAGTATGCGCGATGCACAAAGTTTGCTTGACCGTATCCTTGCGTACTGCCGCGACGAAATACAGGACGCTGATATTGAGGAGTTGCTGGGGCGAGTTGACCGAAGCTATCTCTATAGAATAACCGAAGCGATAGCAGCCCAGAATCCGGTCGCATGTCTTACGCTGTTGAATTCTCTCTATGAATCGGGCTTCGATTTGCGGCAATTCTATTATGCTTACCTGGAGCATCTGCGTGACCTGATGGTGGTAAAAGTAACCAACGGTCCTGTCGCATGGCTGGATATGCCCGATGATGAGCTTGCCGAAGTGGTGCGCCTTGCACAAGCCCTTTCTATAGAACATCTGCAGAGAATTTTTCGGCTGTGGTTTGCGGCAGAAAGCGACATCAACCAGTCACCACTGCCGAAAGTAGCCCTGGAAATGTGCCTCCTGGAAATGATTCATGCCCAGCAGTCCCTGCCGATTGAGGAAATCCTGGAAAAGCTGGAGGTGTTGCAGCAGAATATGAGCAGCACGTCACCTATGACCGGTCAGACATGGCGCCCGCCCGCAAAACCAGTAATGCCCGCACCGAAGTCGGCAGCGGAAAACAATCATGCCGGTTCAGGATATTCAGACCCGCCAGCAGGAGATGCATGCTGCTCCCAGAGGATCGAAACAACGGTTTTACACAAATTGGATGCCGCCGGATTTCTTGAATATATACGACAACATGATGTGCCGCTTGCATCGCAGCTCGAACTGGGAACAATACGGCTGCAGGGTGAAGAGGAGCTGATAATCGAACTGTCGGCAGACTCCGTTTTTCTTGAAAACATTCGCAGTCGGGAGACAGAAAATAAGATAAAAAACCTGGGCGCAGAATTTTTCAAGAAGTCCCTGAAAGTTACGGTCGTGCCGGTAACAAAAGCTCACCAGCATAAAGAACACCGCACCACTGAGCTTGACCGAAAAAAAAAGGTTTATGATGCGTTGCATAATCCACTGGTACAGAAACTCGTGGAAACCTTTGACGGAACGATTGTGGAAATCAAAACAGATATATAATGGCAAAAGATTACCCGTGCGAACACCGGGGGCGGCTTTTCATAAGAAGCTGCTATGGTAATCCGTCATGCGGGTGCGCGGGCAGCCCGTCACCAGCTTGTATGCCGGTTTTTAATGACAGCGATCATTGGTAGGGAGCACAGAGATGAATATTGCACAGATTATGAAACAGGCGCAGAAGATGCAGGAACAGATGGCGCGCATCCAAGAAGAACTTGCAACGAAAACCGTTGAAGCCTCGGCGGGCGGCGGGATGGTGACGGTTATTGCGAACGGTAGACAAGAAATACTGTCGGTAAAAATTTCTCCCGAGGTGATAAATTCTCAGGATAGCGGTATGCTGGAAGACCTGGTGGCAGCAGCCGTTAATGAGGCGCTTAGATTGTCGCGCGAGCTGCTCCAGGAAGAGATGTCAAAACTTACCGGCGGCTTGCGCATTCCCGGTCTCTCACTCTGAGGCTGCCGTGTATTGCCCACAGCCCATAAAAAACCTCATTCACTGTTTATCAGCGCTGCCGGGTATTGGTGAAAAAACTGCCACACGCCTGGCATTGTTCATCATGAATCAGCCAGAGGCGGATGCGCGGCAGCTTGCACAAAGCATTATGGACGTCAAAGCAAAAATTCACTTGTGTCCCCAATGCTTTAATTTTGCTGACAATGACCTGTGCGCTATTTGCAAGAATCCGTCCCGTGATGGCCGGGTAATTTGTGTGGTTGAAACCCCCGGCGATTTAATGGCAATTGAAAAAACCGGACATTACAAGGGGCTGTATCATGTGCTGCATGGCGTCTTGGTGCCCCTTGACGGCATAGGACCCGAACAACTCAAAATTAAAGATCTGGTAGAACGAGTGAAATCTGCACCCATAACCGAGGTTATTCTGGCAACCAATCCGACCATGAATGGGAACGCCACTGCGCTTTATATTTCTCAGCAGCTTGCTTCTACCCCGGTTACAGTTACCCGCATCGCCCAGGGTATTCCCAGCGGCGGAGATATTGAATACGTTGATGAAGTAACCCTGCGCAGTGCTCTTAACGGTAGGCAGAATATGAAATAAGCGTGTTGTGGGCGGGACCGGCGAGTAATGTATTTGACAGCATGTGGCCTATATGATAATGAAAAACATTTCCTGAATCTACAGCATATCAAAGGCTATGGCAATGATTGAAGTCAGAATCCACGGCAGAGGCGGTCAAGGTGCGGTGACATCTGCGGAAATAGTTGCCCTCGCAGCCATACGCGAGGGCAAATATGCACAGGCTTTCCCCAGCTTTGGCCCCGAACGCCGGGGTGCACCGGTGCAGGCCTTCATCCGGGTAAGCAACGATCCGATTAAGCTGCGCTGCGATATTCGGCAGCCGGACGTGGTAGTGGTTCTTGATCCGGCTCTCATCACGGTTGCGCAGGCGACCGCCGGGTTAAAACCACAGGGGATTATTATCGTTAACTCGCCCAAATCCATTGACCAGACCAAGAGAGAATACCATCTCACCCATCGCACCGCGGTGGTCGATGCCACAAAGATCGCTCGAGAAATACTGGGTCTGCCCATTACCAACACCACCATGATCGGGGCGCTGATAAGGGCAACCGGGTTGGTTGCTCTTGACTCAGTAAGCGAACCCCTTCGCCATCGCTTCGGCAGAATTGCCGAGAAAAATATTCAGGTATGTCAGCGTGCCTTTGAAGAAACCGCCGTGGAGGAAACTGACCGTGCCAAAACCTGATTTTGAAATAACCTGGAAAGATCTTGAAATCGGCTGCATTGTGACCGAACCCGGCAGCGCCAGCCAGTATAAAACCGGGGACTGGAAGTCGCAGCATCCAGTCTGGGATAAACAACGATGCATTAAGTGCGGAATCTGCTATCTGTTTTGCCCGGAACCGTGTATTGGCCAGGATGCCGAGGGATATTTTGAGTCAAATCTTTTTTACTGTAAAGGCTGCGGTATCTGCGCCAGAGAATGCCCAACCGGGGCAATCCATATGGAACAGGAGGAAAGCTGATGGCCAAACGCGTGGGCATGGAGGCCTCGTTTGCTATCGCTGAGGCAGTAAAACTTGCAGAAACCGAGGTGATAGCCGCCTACCCTATTACCCCGCAGACTCACATTGTGGAGTCCCTGGCAGAAATCGTAGCCAATGGCGAACTGGATGCCGAGTTCATCTGCGTTGAGTCTGAGCATTCTGCCATGAGCGCCTGTATTGGCTCGTCGGCGGTTGGCGCGCGCACTTTCACGGCGACTGCCGGGCAGGGCCTCGAACTCATGCATGAAGTGCTGTATGTTGCTTCGTCGTCACGCCTGCCGATCGTCATGGCAGTGGCTAACCGGGCGCTTTCTGGTCCGCTTAATGTGTGGGGGGACCATTCTGATGTCATGGCAACCCGTGACTGCGGTTGGATTCAATTTTTTGTTGAAAATGCCCAGGAGGCCTTTGACCTGACATTATGTGCTTTTAAAATAGCGGAAGATCCGAACGTATTATTTCCGGTTATGGTTAATCTTGACGGATTTTTTGTCTCCCATGTGGTCGAGCCACTTTCCATATTGGACAAAGAGGAATTTGACGGTTTTATTCCCCCGTTGAACTATCCTTTTCCACTCAACCCCAAGCGGCCGGTCACCATGGGGGCATTTGCCCCACCGGTTCTCTATTCTGAGACAAAAAAGGCACAGGAAGAAGCGTTGCGTGGCACCATGGAAACAATATGCCGCGTATGGTCAGAATTTGGCGATCGTTTCGGGCGCCGCTACCAGCCCGTTGAAACCTACCGAACCGACGATGCTGACACTCTGCTGCTGGCAATTGGCAGTTTTACCGAGACCGCCACTCTTGCGGTTGATGAACTGCGGGAAAAAGGCGACAAGGTCGGGCTGGTGAGGCTGCGCTTATGGCGGCCGTTTCCTTTTGCCGCGTTGCGCGCCGCAGTGAAATCAGCCCGCTACCTCATTGTGTTTGACCGCTGCCTGTCGCTCGGGGGACCCGGCGGCCCGCTATGCTCGGAAATCAAATCAGCCCTTTACCGCGAGCCCCAGAAACCGAGGATCTTTAATTTTGTCGGTGGCATGGGCGGGAGAGACGTCACCCCGCAACAATTCAAAGACATGATACGGCGCGGGCGTCAACTTATTGATCAAAACGCATCTGTAGAATATGAGACAATCGGTGTGAGGGAGTAATGGATCGGTTTTCAATCTTTGTCCCGCGGCTTGTCACCTCTCAGGAATACTTTGCCCCAGGGCACCGTGCCTGCATTGGCTGCGGCGAAGCGCTTGCGGTTCGGCACGTGTGCAAAGCGCTGGGCAAGAATGTGGTCATCGCTAATGCTACCGGCTGCATGGAGATTGTTTCTTCTGCCCTTCCTACCACCACGTGGCGCGTTCCCTGGATTCATAGCCTGTTTGAAAATACCGCTGCCGTTGCCTCCGGCATTGAATCGGGGCTGAAGGTGTTGCGACGAAAGGGGAAAATTGAAAATAAAAAAATCACTGTGGTTGCCATGGGCGGGGATGGCGGTACCTGCGATATCGGGTTGCAGGCTCTTTCCGGGGCGCTGGAGCGGGGGCATAACTTTATTTACATATGCTTTGACAACGAAGCATATATGAATACCGGTATTCAGCGATCCAGCGCCACACCATTCGGCGCATCAACCACCACATCTCCCTCCGGGAAGAAGAGTATCGGTCAAATTACATGGAAGAAAAACATGCCAGCCATTGCAGCAGCACATAATATTCCCTATGTGGCCACTGCCTGCCCGAGCTATCCGTTTGACCTGTTTGCTAAAGTCAAGCACGCTCAGGAAGTTGAAGGTCCGGCTTACCTTCACATCTTTTCCGTCTGCCCGACCGGCTGGCGCTCGGCACCCGAGTTGAGCGTGCATCTGGGCAGGCTGGCGGTTGAAACCGGCATATTTCCGCTCTATGAAATTGACCACGGTCGCTATAAGTTGAGCATGGACTTTACCCCTTTGCGCCCGATTACTGAGTACACCAAGCTGCAGGGCAGGTTCCGACATCTCACCGCGGATATTCTGCAGCAGATACAGCACCGGGTGATAACACAATATGACGATCTTAAAAACAAGGCTTCAGGCGGAAAGTAGCTGACATGCAGGAAGATATCAAAACAATCATAGAGCGGTATGGGCGAGATAAGGCGTTCCTGGTTTCCATTTTACAGGATGTGCAAGCGCAGTATAATTATCTGCCCAAGCATAAACTCCTCGAAGTTGCAGAACAGCTTGACATTCCCCACAGTCAAGTGTTTGCCGTCGCAACCTTTTATAAAGCCTTCAGCCTTGCCCCACGGGGCAAGCATATTATCAACGTATGCCTCGGCACTGCCTGCCATGTCCGTGGCGCGCCACGCATTCTTGACACGATTGAGCGCGGTCTCAAAATTAAAGCAGGCTCTACTGCGGCAGACAGGAGTGCAACGCTGGAGACCGTCAATTGTGTTGGCGCCTGCGCCCTTGGCCCAATTGTTATAGTTGACGGAGAATATCACGGCCAGATGACGGTCAGTAAGGTTGAAAAAGTAATTACCGCTGTGCGGGCAGGAGAGCATAGATGAACCGGATCGGCAGTCCGCAGGAGTTATCAGCTCTGCAAGAGCAGCTGAAAAGGCAGCGAGACCCCGATAAACCGCTGGTGACGATATGTGCAGGAACCGGCTGCCACGGGCATGGATGCATTCGGGTGTTTGAAGCGCTAAAAACTGAATTTCAGAAACAAGGCATCTCCGAACAGATTACGATACGCGCCACTGGTTGTCACGGCTTTTGTGAAAAAGGACCCTTGGTAGTCATTCATCCGCAAAAAATTTTTTATCAGCAGGTAAAACCTGAAGACGTCTCAGACATTATAAAGAAGACGTTGCTTAAGGGCGAAGTACTGGATCGGTTGCTGTTTACCGATCCCAACACCCAGGAGAAAGTTATATATGAACACCAGGTATCATTTTATACCAAGCAACAGCGGATTATTCTTGGCTTTAACGGACAAGTTGATCCTACCAGCATTGAAGACTACCTTGCGCTGGGGGGTTATGGCGCACTGGCGAAAGCATTGTTCACTCTGAAACCGCAAGATGTGATCCTCGAAATTAAACAAGCTGGTCTTAGAGGCAGGGGTGGCGGTGGTTTCCCGACAGCTACTAAGTGGGAACATTGTCGCACTGCAAAAGGGCAGATTAAATATGTCATTGGTAACGGCGACGAAGGAGACCCGGGCGCTTACATGGATCGCAGCATCATGGAAGGCAATCCCCATGGTATTATCGAAGGCATGGTGATTGGCGCATATGCCATAGGCTCTCATGAGGGGTTTATTTATGTACGCAATGAATATCCGCTTGCAGTAAAGCACTTGGAGATCGCGCTAAAGAATGCGCGCGACGCCGGGCTCCTGGGAAACAATATTTTAGGATCCGAATTTAATTTTGATATAAGAATCAACCGCGGGGGCGGGGCATTTGTGTGCGGTGAGTCATCAGCCCTGTTTGCCTCTATTGAAGGCCGGGCCGGCGAGCCTCGTGATAAATACATCCATGCTGTGGAAAAAGGCTTATGGGACCAGCCGACGGTATTGAATAATGTGGAAACCTGGGCTAACGTTCCGCTCATAATAAACCGCGGTTCAGAGTGGTACCGATCAATCGGGACCGAGGGCAGCAAGGGCACCAAGATTTTTTCCCTGGTTGGTAAAATTAATAATACCGGCCTGGTTGAAGTGCCGATGGGCATGACGCTCAGAGAGATCATCTATGACATCGGCGGGGGAATACCGAAGGGCCGAAAATTTAAAGCGGTTCAAACCGGCGGCCCCTCCGGCGGTTGCATACCGGAAAGCATGCTCGATTTACCGGTTGATTTTGATGCTCTTCATAAAGCGGGGTCTATGATGGGTTCCGGCGGCATGATCGTCATGGATGACCGCTCATGCATGGTTGATGTGGCCCGTTATTTTCTCACCTTTCTGCAGGAAGAATCATGCGGCAAGTGCGTGCCCTGCAGGGAGGGGCTGCTGCGCATGGGCGAAATTCTTAATGACATTTGCGACGGAAAGGGCCGCGAGGGCGATATTGAGCATTTGGAAACCATGTCGGCGGCGATCATTGATGGCGCTCTATGCGCATTAGGAAACACCGCCCCTAATCCGGTCTTGAGCACAATCCGCTACTTCAGGGATGAATATGAAGCACATATAAAAGATAAAAAATGTCCCGCTGGCATCTGCAAAGCGCTCATTCAATACCGCATTATCGTTGAGAAATGTACGAAGTGCGGAGCGTGCAAACGTGCCTGTCCGGCAGATGCAATTTCAGGAGAGGCAAAAGCACTGCACACCATAGATCTGCTGCGATGCATTAAATGCGGCGCGTGCTTTGAGGCCTGTAAATTTGACGCGATCGCGATCGAGTAGCATCGCGTTAATGAGCAATGCTTTACCCTTGACACGGACACATAGAGGGTTGGCCGTTTAACGGCCAACCCTCTATTTCACCCTGCCTTTACAATCCATTTATTTTGTTATTTTTTTCAAGCTTCGGTGTTAATTCCGTAACCGATTTCGTTTTTTCACCCGCCACCTGGCGGTTCGGCACCAGTCAGGTCTTCACGCCAAATCTCGGTAAAATATAGGCCTGAAGCAAAAACCAGACAACCAACACTAATAGTATCATGAGCAGTTCTTTCATTGTGAAAACCTTCCCCGGTTCTGTTTATACTTTTTTATTGTATAGAATAATTCAGAGAGAAAAGCAAACCTGCTCATAACCCGCTACGCGGATAATGCTGCCGGACACACTCGATACAGACCAGTTTGCCATGTTCGAGCCGCAAACGTGGCTCCATTGTTAGTTCGCCGCAGGACGCGCAGGGCCGTGAAGGAAATATTCGCGCCCGCTCCGGAATCGGATAGTTTCTCATCCACTGCATGGTAAAGAGTTTTTCCCCGGATACTCTGAACAGCGCACGGGCGGCCGCTTCTTTATCGTTCCCTTGCGGACCTCTTTGTCTCTTCTTCAGAACCTGCCGATTCAGTGACAGCCGCAACCCATCTGCTGTGCCGCGCTTCGTCCGCCGCAGAAAGATAAAGACCATTTTGCCAACGTCCTGAAAGATAAGATTCCCCTTTCCAAGCGTGCAACCGGTGATAAACTGAATGGCATCAACCGCACAACTATCGGTCATCGCAATACATACCAGTTCCTCATCGCGGGCCTTCTTCTTTTTCAATTTTTCCAAGGCAAGCTTTGCTGCTCTGTATCCGATGGCCAGCCCGGGGCAGAGATGCCCGTGAAATGTAATGCATGCCATGAGATCAGAAGGCATATTTTTATTTTTATAAATCATCAGGTCCTCAAACATAAACGTATTATTGAGATATATACTATTTGCATGGCGGTCTGTCTTGTGCAATCATACCTTACCCTAATGTTATATGAGAAATCAATAGGGTAGGAGATCAGGACATTCCCGAAATCTTTCCATGAAATGTAGATAAACTGCTTGAGAACAAGATTGCAAGGTTTTACACGTGGAATTGAAGACGCTGAACACCCCGCCGCGCCAAAGGGTTTTTACCGCTAAGAAAATATGGCCGGGATCGTCATCAGTAACAGACCTATTGGTTACCTCCGCAAGAATCCAAATAAATTGACCTGTGTTGCACCGGAAACATGGTAATAACCAGCAGGGAAAAAATAAAATGAGGCCTAAAAATGTTGCTCGTATTGTTCTGCTGCTTTTAGCAGCGTTTTTGATAATAGCGGTAACATTATATGCGGCTCTGCCGGTTATTATGGAAAAAGTGCTGCTGTCGGAAGTATCTGGCTTTTTTAACGGAGCGGAAGTTTCATTGCGGGTTGGAAGCACAGGTGCAAATAGATTTGATGTGTCCGGGATATGTATCGGGGCGACAGACAACCCGTTCATAACAATTGACGCCATCAACTGCGATTACCATTTCAAAGAATTACTGAACAGAAAAGTAGATAACATAATCATCCGCGGTTTACAATTAAAGGCGATTATTACCAATGCCGGACTGGAAATCCCTTTGCTCGCTTTCACTCAGAATGCTGCACCATCTGGATCTGTGCCTTTTTCAGCTGCGGTTCAAAACCTGGAAGTTTTGAATGCCGCAGTGCTACTTGAATGGGACAATAAAATGTTCCGCATTCCTTTTTCGTTAAAAGCTTCTTTGATTTCTCCTGAGAAAAAATCTTACCGAGCCGAGGTTACCATGTTGCCCTTTCATCAGAAAATTACGTTGAGCGCTATGTACGACTGGGCTGCGGCGGAAGGATCAGTTTCAGTAAAAGTCAGCGAATTTGATTTTGGTGTTCTTGCTAAAGAATTGGCTCCGATAATCAGACCAACTGTATCAGGCCAAATCAGTTTTTATGGTGCTGTCGATGTAAAACCCTCTGCTTTCCAGTTGTCTGCGCTGGAAATTGGACATTTGGAACTGGATTTCGGGGGGGTTGAGTTAAGCGTAAAGCCAGAAGAAACCGGCAGTGCTTCAAGAATAGTTATCAAACAATTGCAGCAAGACAATTTTGCGCTGGTCATCGAAGGTCTATCTCTTAAAAAACCCTTTCCGCTACGAATAAACACGGACACAGAGGCTATTGCCATAGCCATTAAAGATGGCAAGGCGCAGTTGACGGGCGCTGTGCTGCTTGCCGTTGATAAAGATGTGCTCGCCAGAGATCTGACCGGAGCGGTACGACTGTTGCGGTTTCCTGAGGATCGTTTTGCAATAGAGGCGGAATTTGATAAGGACGGAAGCTGGGATGGGAGGGTGTACTGGGAAGCGGCCGCTCAACACCATCAACTAAAATTAGACAATATGAACTGCAGCTTTTCCTCTCAAGGTGGTTATCTACATGCAAACGGTTCAACTGCTCATACGGCTGCAGACCTCCGTTTCGAGATTTCTTCTGCTTCCTGTTCAAGTGGAGATTTTAGCCTGTCAATCCCCTCTATTGCCTGTTCAGGCTCATTGAAGCTGAATGAAACGGGGGATTTCATGATTGAATCTTTAACGAAGTTTTCTGCCGCGGCGCTGAAGACCGGCGATTTTTATGCAAAACAGGTGACAGCTGAAATTCCTTTTTCTCTCCCGTTGGCAAACCAGCAAAAAATACCAATGGGCATTATAGAGGTCAAGAGCCTCGGCTACGCTGATTATCATCTCGGATCCTTATCTGCTCATATTTTTTCCCGCGATGACGGCTTTTTGCTGAAGGGTCATGTCAAACCCGTTCCTCACACGGCTCTTGATGTTAACGGAAAACTTTCTCTCAATTTAGAAAACCGGCTTGCCTTAGGCGCAGACATTAATATTGGAGACCAACAGAAAATTATTGCTGCAAAACTTGATCATATACACCGGCAGTTTGCAGGTGTTTCAGTATCCGGCCGGATTGGAATAAAAACCCAGTTTCATATTGACCAGGGCGGTTTTACTGGTCGCGCCTGGGGAGCAGCAAAGGGACTGGATATTGCTGCTGCTAACGCAGGCCTTGAGATAAGCGGTCTTGAACTTGAGACAGAGATAGAGGATTTGTCATCATTTAGAAGCAAGCCGGCACAAAAGGGGGTATGGGATAGTGTGCGTTTAGGGGAGATAAAAACAGGCTCTGGAGAGGCTCTTTTTCAAACAGAATCGGTAGATTCTTTTTTCATCGAAAAAGCTCGCCTTGCCTGGGCTGACGGCAATATCCATGCACATGCAGTGAGAATTTCGCCAGTGCAGGAATCCATGGATTTCATACTGTTTTGTGACCGATTAAAATTGAAAAATATTTTCAATGAACTTAAAATCGCAGAAGCAGAGGGCGATGGCACCTTAAACGGCAGAATTCCTGTGCACATAACCAAGGGAGAGATTAGTATTGATAATGGATTTCTTTACTCGGCACCGGGGCAGGGCGGCAGATTAAAAATAATGAACACCGAGTCATTAGACTCTCTGGACCAGTCTCTTGAGATTTCCATTGCCAAGGATGCTTTGAAAGACTTTATGTACGATTGGGCAAAAATGACCATCTACACAGCGGGAGATACTCTTTTTATTCCCGTACAGCTCTACGGGCGACCCGCCCAGGCTCTGCCGTATACCTATGACAAAAAGCGAGGATTGCGCCGGACAGAGGATGGCAGGCTACAGGCAAAATTTGAAGGAATTCATTTTGACATTAATTTCAAGCTTCCATTAAATCGGCTGCTGCGCTATAAACAAGGGGTCGATTCATTAATGAAACGCGACTAAAGATACCACCGTGCTAACAATCTAAAAAACTTTTGGGAGCAATCGTGCCATGACCATAAAAGCCACTTTAATAAAGGGGGCAATGCTGTTGCTTTTGGTTGGATGCAGATTAAGCACCAAGCATGAAGTAGAAGTAAAACCCATGCATATAACGATTGATGTCAACATTCGGGTTGACCGGGCACTTGATGATTTTTTTGCGGACATCGATCGGCAAGCCCAAAAGACTGACGCGCCGGCACAATAAATGCGCAGTACCCAAGGACTAATGAAGGAGGTTTTATGATGAACACAGGTTTAAAAATAGCGTTTGCTGTGGTTATGACGCTTATTTATACGGCTGGTATGGCAATGAGCCAGGATATTAAAACGCGCATGATTGAACGGCTGCCAGCTATTAAGGCGCTCAAAACCAAAGGCATTGTCGGTGAAAACAACAAGGGTTACCTTGAATTTGTTGGAACAAATAAAGAAGGCGTCGATATCGTCACTGCCGAAAATGACGATCGAAAAAATGTCTATGAGGCGATAGCAAAACGAGAAGGGGTTGCGATTGAAATGGTCGGACAAAGACGAGCGCTCCAAATTGCACAGGGGGCAGAGAAAGGCGAATGGCTCCAGGATAAAGAAGGCAAGTGGTATAAAAAATAGCAGACAAATAAGAGTGGCAATCTTTAATGTTTTCGTTCAAAACCTGCCTTGGTTTTTTGCGGAGACAAGCGCTGTTTCCTCTATTAATTGCAGGATGTGATTTTTTTTGCGCTCAATTTCAGTTCTGTTGCGTTCTATCCAGTGCTCAGCGATTTCCAATTTATCATTAGCAGAACGTTCATATCGTTCGTGCAGCAGTTGTAGCTCCCGCAAGCATTGATCGCTCTGATCTGAAATACGAAACTCTTCTATCAATCTAAAGCATTCGTCATAAAAAAGCTGGTGCATGTTTATGGCATCAAGGGAAATTTTGAGCAGCCAGCCCTGCATATGTTCGTAACGGGCTATGATGCTCCTGAGAAGTTCTTTGATATTGTCCGTGTTTGCTTCCATGCGTCCTCATCAATGGATGTTGTTAAGCTGTCTGTAAAAATACCGGCAAAGGAAGTGTCAGTCCGGTCATCTTGATTTTTAAGCCACACATGTATATACTTGACAAAACGCAGCGCTGTAATGACCGCTGTCACAAAAATGTAAATTGCAAGCAATTCTTATTCTGGCAAGCCGGCAATATTGATACGTTGTGGCGGATGCCTTCATCATATTGTTGCGGCAGAAAAAATTTTTCAAACACGACATCCTATGCAGCAATGAAACAGTTTGTGGAAGGTCTTGTTTTTCCTTTATCTTGACAAGTACGGCGAAATCGCAGGAGAAGAAGATAATTTTATCAATCACCCGAAGGAGTTATCATGGCAGAGCTTAAATCCCAATCCGTATTCCTTGATAAACCAAAAATCGAAAAGCTGCTTACTGCAAAGAAAGACGGTGTTCTGTGTTTCACTGACGGAAATCGCCCGTATGGTGTTCCTTTGACATACACGCTTTATAACAACGGCTGCTTATACTTTGGCCTGGGGCTCAGCGGCAGAAAATACGAATATTATAAAAAATGCAGAAATGTTTGTTTTACCGTTTTTGAGACATTTCAAGCGGCAGGAGATCCTTTGCGACGGGGCTGGTGGAGCATCATTCTGGATGGCGAACTCACGCAGGTAACAGACCCTGAAGAGATTATGGCGATTGGCGACTTGATGGAAGACCAGGGAATTTTCCCACCCGGGCTCAAGGAAAAATTTCTCGGCGCTATGTTAAAAAATCCCGAGCACTCAAATTTTTTTAAAATGAAGATCACGCACTTCGGCGGCAAAGAACTGGGCGAATATCGGCCTGAAAAAGAAATCGAATAATGGCATAAGGGCGTTATCCAGAGAAATCGCAACACCCTATTCTTTTACTAACAGAACATGTACCGCCTTGACCACTACCTTGACCGTATCCCCTTTCTTCAGCCCCATTTCTTTTAATGAATTAACCGTCATGACTGACTCCATTTTTGAAGCAGCAGGAACTTCTATGCTGACTTCGCACATCACCGCACCCTTTTTAATTGAGGTTACTTTCCCTGTTAATTGATTTCGGGCCCCGTATTTCATAACGCACCTCCCCTTTTTGGTTTCGTGTTTCCCGAAAAACCTCTGTTGAGAAAAAAGAACAGTATTTCTGAGCAGAGAGCCTGCCGTTTTTCCACTTGTGCTTTATTATTACTCTCCTTTATGTTTTTATTATAGGTTCCTCTTGCATGAGTTTCAATCTTAATTTCATTTTTTGCCCAGAACATCTCCCTTGCTATTGAAACGGTTTCATTCTGAAAGAGACTAACGACTGAAACATCTTGCTGAGTCGCCGGCGTTTAGCTTCTTCGTCCCAAAAACATTTGGGGCTCAGAATGACGGCCTGAAGATAATCTGTCAATGCGCTCAGTTTTAGCAACCGTTACCAAAATTTAATATCGTTACGGAGTAAGTCTATTTCAGGTACCGTGTAAGGTAGCGCTTTTCAATAACCTGCTGAAATTCTGCCGTTAGCTTTTTCTCGCGGAGGATTTCGTTCGTTTCGTTTTGGCTAAAACTTAAAATTCAAATCTGTTTGAATCAGGTTTGCCGGGTCTGCAGGACTGCCGATCTGTTCGCTGCGCACATACCTGGTTTGCATATTGATGTTTTTCCACAGGCCATATCGGAACGCCAGCTCATAGCCAGACACCCCGGTGTCGCCAAAGTAGAACTCTGAATCAGGCAATATATCAGGAACCGCATTCTTTTCCAACCGTCGCCAGTTGCTTTTGAAATACCACTGGCCCTTTTCAACCACTTTTTCATCCCCGAATTTAAGTCCGATGAGATAGCCAGTTTTTCCATCGGAAGTTGCAACATTGTTACTATATTCTCCGAACAGCCCGGCATAGCGTATCTGCCTAACCGCCGGGATCGGATTCCGCAGCCCCACCTCCCCGGTCAAAGTCGCTAAATTATATTTATACCGGTAGTACTTCGTTCCGGCGACGTTATAGTAGCTGTTCGTCCCACTGGAGTATTTCTGCTGCGGCTTATCCTGAAAGTTCTCGAATGACGTATATCCGGCTGCAAACGTTGCTTGCAGTCCAGAATCTGACCTCCAGGAAAACCCCGGCTGAATTACCCACATCCACGGATCTGTGGGCGTGTTATTCTTATTATCCTGCAGCACAAAGGCACCGGTATTCAGCAGCAAGCTCAAGCAGGGATTCAGGGGATAATCAATCTGGGCTGCCACGCCCTCTGGGTTGATATCTTCATCCCAGATAAGTTGCGATACCGTATAGATGGGGTTTGCCATTTTGCCGCCCTCAAGTTTCAGCCATTTGTAGGGATGATATATTACATAGGCATAGTTGATGTTAATTTGTTTCTTATCCCAATCATTGCCAAACGACTGGTTTGATGAGCGCGGGTCATTGCCCCCGCTGGCAAGTCCGAAAATAAAATTAACTTTCTTGGCAACCTTGATGTCTAAATTTAACCGCACTCGGAACCGCCCCTGGCTTTGTGACCGATTATCATCTTTCTCGGTGTAATTGTATCGCAGTCTGAAATCTCCGGAGAGTGTAGTCTTTCTCACCCAATCAGGAAGAAAAGCCAATTTGCCTTCGGATACATCTTTCGCCACTGCGGCTTTAGCCTCGATTATCGCCTGTTCCTTTTCTTTAGCCGCTTCCTGCTTTGTTTCTGTGAGAATTTTTTCTCCTTCCTCCTTGCTGAGAATTCCCTTTTCCACCAGCTTGCGCACCAGGATATCAACCTCGCTGGCTGATACTGCTGAAGGGTAATGTACGAAAGCTAAAACAGCTATTGTTATAGCGATGGTTACTATTTTTTTCATGTTTTTACCCCCTTTTACTTTGCCGGCGGGGCAAAGGAATAGGTCTGTTTTACGGTGACTGGAAACTCGGGGTTGCCGTAGGGTCTGAACGCAAAGGTGAAAAACAGCCCCAGACCATAGGGAACCGAGGAGACTTTGACCGTATATTTGCCGCCGCTCACATAGTTCCAGTGGTATGCCGGGGTCGTGCCCATCATGCCGGCTACCGCCACCGCCACATCGCCGCCGGCAATTGACGGTTCCGTGGTGATGGTGAAATCCATCGGGGTGGGATCAATAACAGTATCGGGCAGGGCCAAGACGTAGCTGGTGTGGAAGATGCGCTGGTCAATGCGGCAGATGTCGGGCAGCTCAAAGGAGATTTTTTGTGACACGCCCGGAAGAAGCAGGATGAAATCCGGGTTGTCAAATATCGGCCCGGCCTGCGCGTGGAGCGGTGTGCAAAGGATTATCATGATAGTCACCAGCTTCCCTGCTACAAAAAAAATTTTTTGACTTCCTGATCTTGTTTTTTTGTGTTGCATGACGGTCTCCTTTCTATACTATGCGTTTTGTCAATACGCTAACCACCGGGCGTACCCCAAACAATGCCATGTACCAACGGATAATTAATAAAATGTAAGGCAACGTCCCGATTAACCCATGCAGAAACGGAACAATATGCTATTCTAAAAAATATAACTTATACTATTGTCTCCCCTGCCGTGCCCTCTCACGAATCTCTCTCAGTTTTATTATGACGAGTGGACAGTGATACCACCCCGCATCTTCCCGACCTTCGCCCAGCTATTCAAGAGAACAAAGCACTAAATACCTTTTTGAAGCTGTTTTTTGCCGTATCTATGATGCCGGTATTGCCCAGTAAACATATTGACGGGTAAAAATACCGTATTGTTTGTTCGAGAACCCGGGAATCCAGCAGAAACTATGTAAGTTCATATAGTTAACCGTGTTACAGGGAAATTTTGATACTGTTTTAACATTCCATAGAAATCGCTTTTTACGTTTTGAATAGATTCTAATTGCACTCTTTTAACACTTTCAATAGAGTGTGTCAATAATTATTTTTCCCTTTCTGCGACATATTTTTTATCATTTACAATGGAGGGCGCAGCGGGCAGCGCCTTCGATACCGGTCATACTTTGGGTCTGTCATGAGCGAATATCCAAGTCCCTGCCCTTTCAGCAGTGAGCGTCGGTTTTGGTGTGGCAAGAAAAACCAGATGCGCCTATTTCTGTTGGTGCCACGGTTCAAATCTGCGCTTTCTGCGCAAAAGCCGCTTGTCTGTTTTTTAAAGAACGTTATTGGGGATCGTCCCATTATATTTTGAACCCTATATAAATTGATGTTACGATATTTTTTTATTCAAAATGTGCCTCACTCGCTTTCACACAATGTTCTGCGGGGGCAAATAATACTTCAATTGCCACTCATGCCTTTAAAATAAAAATCTACCACCGGTGATTATTTGCTCGGCTTGCCAATATGTGCTTAAAATGGTAATAACGTACTACTCAAACAGTTTCAGGTAGTGGGAGGGATTATGATGAAATTAGCCGTTATTGTTTTATTGATTATTGCGACTGCCTTTTTGGTTTCAACCACAAACGCTGCAGATCAGCTCATGCAGCAGGCTCAAGCTATCTTTAAACCGATTCCTAAATCCCCGCCGCAGAATGAACGAAATCCCCTCACTCCTGAAAAAATTGAGTTAGGCAAAATGCTCTATTTTGATCCGCGCCTCTCAAAGAGCATGCTGATTAGTTGTAACACCTGTCATAACATTGGTCTCGGTGGCGCTGACTTTCAGGAAACATCAATCGGGCACAAATGGCAGAAAGGCGGCAGAAACTCTCCCACCGTATTTAATGCGATTTTCAATATTGCTCAATTTTGGGATGGCAGAGCCCCTGATCTTATGGAGCAGGCTAAGGGACCCGTTCAGGCTTCGGTTGAGATGAATAACACCCCTGAACAGGTAATTAAAACCCTCAACAGTATGACTGGGTATGTCACATTATTTAAAAAGGTTTTCCCCGACAGTCCTGATCCGGTCAGCTTTGATAACATGGCAAAAGCAATCGAAGCGTTTGAGGCAACATTGCTTACACCCGATTCTCCATTTGACAGATTCATTACTGGCGATGTCCAGGCATTAACCGCGCGAGAAAAAGAAGGGCTGCAGCTTTATATTAACAAAGGATGCGCCGGGTGCCATGGCGGGATAAATATGGGTGGCTCAGGTTATTTCCCGTTCGGCGTAGTGGAAAAACCGCAAGAAGAAATTACCGCGGGCGATCTCGGCCGCTTTAAATTCACCGGCGTAAAGGCAGATCAATATGTGTTTAAAGCGCCGTCATTGAGAAACATTGCGCTCACAGCGCCCTATTTTCACTCCGGCAAGGTTTGGTCTCTAAAATCTGCAGTGGCGCTCATGGGCTCAGCACAGCTGGGCATTAAGCTGTCAGATGATGATACTGAAAAAATTGAAGCTTTTCTCAGAACAACAACGGGCATTCAGCCCAAAATTACCTATCCAGAATTGCCTGCCCCGGGTATAGATACTCCGTTGCCAAAAATTGATTAACACCATGATCGCACTAATTGGAAAAACTCTTAACAGGATAAACAAAGAACTGCAATTCGGCAGGATTGTTACCGTTTCAATAAAACCGGCTGATGTCGTGATACATAAGGAAAATTTAATACCAGCCACACAATTTGATGCCGTAACCACAGCTACTTTTGAAAACTCGTTCCACCGCATCCCCTTGATTTATCAGCCGTCTCCAGAGAAAAAAGGGAAATGATGTTAGCGATACGCCAGAATAGTATAGATAATTTTGATGCCTGCTTTTATGGTTCCGGATATAGTGCCGGTAACCTTTGATTTGCCAATGCGCTGACGATATTTAACTGGTATTTCCATTATCGCGAGCCCGTTTCGCAGGGCTTTGACTTGCATTTCTGCCGTCCAGCCAAAATTCTTATCCCGCATGTTCAACTGTTGCAGCGCTCGAAACCGTATCGCACGAAACGGCCCCAGATCGGTATAGCGGTACCCATAAAGAAGATAGATAAGCCATGTTGCCAATTTATTTCCCCAGTATGCCTGAGGCAGCAGAACTTTTCTCCCGTCGCGCCCCTTTATCCGTGACCCGATGACCAAATCCGCTCTGTTCTGCATGATGGGCTCAAGGAGAAGAGCCATTTCCTCTGGGAAATCGCTATAATCGCCATCAAGAAACACAAGAATATCCGGGCTGGCAACGTGAGCGATTCCTTTCAAGCACGCCGCTCCATAGCCGCGCAGAGGCTCTCTCACTACCTGCGCTCCGGCATCCCGGGCAATACGAGCGGTGTCATCCGTTGACCCATTGTCAACAACAATGATTTCATCAACCAGGCTTTGCGGTATGGCTTTTATTACCAGCCCGATTGCATTTTGTTCGTTAAGCGCCGGGATAATAACGCTAATTCTGGGTTTCATTTACATTTTGATAGTGGTGGATAAAAAATAACCGCAGATTAGTATAAACATTGATATTCGTCTAAATCCTCAGGCCGATCAATATCGCGCAGCATGGGCAATAATCCAACCGAAAATCCTGCGGCATATATCTTTTCTATGGTCTGCGTGAATACTTTTTCGCTGCCCCACGCAATGTTCTGAAAAAGGTCTGGGAACATCTCTCGCAATCCAATCAGGTAATACCCACCATCATAAGCTGGTCCCAGCACAACATGGTGCCAATCAAGCAGCGCAAAGCTTTGCAAAATGATATCTCTCGATATTTCAGGACAATCGGTGCCAATGAGTGCAACTTTTTTATATTTACTCTCAAATGCCCGCTTAAAGGCGTTACTCATTCGTTGCCCTAAATTGCTGCCCGTCTGAGGATAAAAGCTCTTATGCTGAACCAGCCACGCTCTGATTGCTGCCTCGTCCCGCTGCGGAGAAAAGCATATGTCAACCGTATACAGATCGGTTCGTGTCGGCGCAGTTTTGCTGATAACCATTTCAGATATTTTTTTATAGACACGTGCAGCCTGCTCGGCGCCGATATGACGGGCAAGCCGTTGCTTAACCGATCCCGGAACAGGGTTTTTAAGAAAAATAACTAAATGATTTTCAGTCATGAAACATCATGACACGCTGTTTACCATTTCTGATTCCATCATACAGTAACAGAGCGTAAAAAGGCAGATATTCAACACATTTGATCAGCATACTCTCCTGCCAGACCCCGGTTTCAACCTTTCCTTTCCAAACCAGGTATGAAATGAAGATAGAGCCGCTTAGCAGCAGCCAGGATCGGCTGGGAATAATAACCAGCACTGGGATGACCCAGCAAAGATACCAAGGATAAAGCACCGGCGTAAAGACAAACATGGTGCCCAGCAGAATGAACACTGCATTAAATAGTGCTTTGTCTTGCTGCGAGGCGGGTTGTTTAGAGTATGTAATATAAAGAGCTGTGGCAACAGATAAAATGATAGCTGCGGCAAATAGCCGTGCGTGCCTGCTCGATTGGAAAATAAACTCCAGCAGGGCATAAAGGGAAGCGTTAAAAACCCATTGTTCAGCATATTCCCGGAGTGAATTGAAAAGCATTCCACCGGTGCTTAAAAAAGGGAAATAGAATACAACCACCAATAGAAGAACAACGAACACCTGACGCATTTTACCCTTCGTAAGAATGAACGGGAGGAATATCCCGGACAGAAATTTACATAAAACAGAAAGGGTCAGCATCGCAACCGAGCCCAAGTGTATCTTTTTGAGAAAAAGATACAGAGCAACCATAAGAAAAAATATTCCAACGCTGTCCAGATGTCCACTGCCGGCAAATTCCACGATGACCAGCGGATTCCAGGCATAAATGATAACGTTGAGAGGTGACATTTGAAGTGCGCGTAATGTGCGCACCAGCATCCCGACCGTGAACAGATCAAACAAAATAAATGTCAGTTTCATTCCTGCGACTGTGGGGCTTACCAAGGCGCACAGTGCGAATATAAAAAGGCTGAGCGGTGGGTAAATCGTGGACAAATGTGGATGGTTTATACGGGGAAATATTTCAGCGTCACGGAACCCGGAAAGAGATGGTGCCTCGGGGGCATACAGAAATGGATTCCAGCCCGCAGCAAGAATTTTTCCCTCCCATACATACCGGTAAATATCATCTGACAATGAGGGGGTGCTGAACCACAAGATTACCCGAAAGCCGCAGGCGCACAAAATAATAATCGTAAGCAGACCGTTTGTATCTGTCCCTGCTGGCAATACCCCTGAACCACAAGCGCGATGAATTTTCCCATCCCGCGCCGCCTGCAGTATATGTAAAAGGGCAAGCGCGGCACCGAAAAATAGAAAAGCGATAAAAAACCAGACCTGTGCCCAGATAATATAATAACGCAAATCTCCTAGTAACCCCAAGCGTATGTAACAAAATCCCTGCCCGGCGGCGAGCGCTAAAAGAAAGCTGCGCCGGTGATCCACGCTTTTCTTTCTCAAGGTGCAGCACCGCGTATAATTGAGTTTCTGCTGCCCGGTCACTCTATCAATGCGCCATAGCAACTGCTGCCATGCCCGGCCGTGCATGCATAGCAGTGATTGTCAAAGGTAATGTCGGGAGAAAATTCTGCGAGATCAATCTCCCAGAATTTGACCGTTTCGTAGCCGTTCACCCGACGATCAAGCGCCAGGTTAAAATCACAGTCATAAACATATCCCGCATAATTTATTGAGATAAGCTTCCTGCACATAAGCCTGTCAAGCGTCGCCGGGTTAACGTTAGATTGCAAGAATTGTAGATATGGTTTTAATCTTTTCTGCTGGCGCAGCAGTTCTGCAAATCTGCCGATTGGTACGTTAGTTATAGGAATGACCCGGTTGAAGACAATACCAAAGCGTTCATGGAGAAACCGTTCATATTCCCGTTGCAGCACTTGCGGCGGTGGCGGAAGAATATCTCGCGAGGGATTATATACGAGATCAAGGACAAGGTCGTTTTTCCCATAGCCCAATTCATTGAGCTTTTTTAAAACGTTCAGGCTTTTTGCATAGACCCCTGCGCCTCTTTGTGCATCAACATTCTCCTGCAGGTAACAGGGAAGCGACGCGACAATCTTGACCCGATATGTACGGTAAAGATCAAAAAAGAAATCATAGTGCTGCATGTCAAGCACGGTGAGATTTGTTCTGACCGTGACGCGTTTGTTATGGTGTGAGAGTTCTTCAATGCACCACGGCAAATGAGGATTCAATTCCGGTGCGCCCCCCGTAAATTCTATGTCCTGTATATCTGCCCTGTTGATTTTACGCATTACTTTCGCAGCCGTTTCTTTATTCATCATGTGTTTGCCCTCAGGTGATGCCTGGATATGGCAGTGGGAACAGGTTTGGTTGCACCGATTACCAAGATTTATTTGCACGGTTGAAACCGACTGTTTCGTTATTCTTATTCCATCCTGTGGCCGGTATTTTCGCGGATGCATCGTCTGTTACCCGTTTAATGCTATTTTGGGACTGTGATACCGGCGGCCTGGTTCGGGTTGCCTTCGAGCCTGACCTTGCTGCGCCAGCGAAACCAGAGAAATATAAAAAAACCCCCCGGCAAACAGCAGCAGAAACGGAATGGCATCATACACGGCAAACATTGCAGCAAAACTGATTGCAGACAAAAAATAAAATCCCAGACCAAGTTCTATCAACGTCATCCCTGCTGTGTTAAACCGGCGGTATTTTTTAAACTTCCACGTGTCGGACTTTGTTTCTATGTGATATTTCGGGGTTCTCAAAAACTCTGACTTGCGTCCACACAGCGCCTCCAGCACGCCCTTCCCATTATTGATGCATAGACCGATGCCCATTGCCATAAGCAGCGGCAGATACCAAAGTTTATACAGCCACTTTTCTTTTACTTCACGCTGGGAGATAAGATAGTAGACGCCTATTGGCATCGTTGAAGCCCAGAAAAGAATATAATCAAAGATAAATAGAGGTTGCCACCCCATCCTGATGCGAATAACCAGTGCCGGATAGGCAAGCATAGCAAGGAGAAAAACCAGCAGATAATTGATGTTACAGGTGAGATGAAAAATTGATTCAAGCTTCACTTGCCAGGACTGATCGCTGCTGGTGATGAGCCACAGCAGCTTTCGCGCCGTTTCCATTCCTCCTTTTGCCCACCGGTGTTGCTGGGATTTAAAGGCATGAATATCCACGGGTAGCTCAGCGGGCGTTATCAAATTGGGAAGAAATATAAATTTCCAACCCGCAAGCTGGGCCCGATAACTCAAATCAAGGTCTTCGGTAAGTGTGTCATGCTGCCAGCCGCCGGCAGACAGAATACACTCCTTGCGCCAGATCCCTGCTGTCCCATTGAAATTAAAAAACCGACCCGACAAATAGCGGGCATTGTGCTCCAGGATAAAATGCGCATCAAGATAGAGCGCCTGCACTTCCGTGAGGCACGAATAACCTCGATTAATATGTCCCCATCTGCCCTGAACCATGCCGACCTTATGACTGGTAAAATAGGGAACGGCTTGCAAAAGGAAATCATCCGGCGGAACAAAGTCGGCATCAAAAATGGCAATCAACTCTCCCCGCGCCTGTTGCAAACCTTCTTGCAACGCACCCGCCTTATAGCCGACCCGGTCAGTGCGGTGCAGATAGTCTATGACATAGCCTTCTTTCTTGAGATGTGTAACCAGTTGCCTGGCAACCATTGAGGTTTCATCCGTTGAGTCGTCAAGCACCTGAATCTGCAGCAGTTCCCGAGGGTAGTTGAGGCGGACTGCTGCCATGATCAAACGTGTGACAACATAAATTTCATTATAGATAGGCAGTTGAACGGTGACGGAAGGCAATTTTTTAGGCAGTGACGGAGGTGGATGCTGTTTCGCCTTATTCTTGAAATAAAGTAGCAGAATACCGTAGCGGTGGAGACAATACACCATGAGGAGGAACAGGACAGTGAAATATGCACCGACTACTATATGCTGCAAGCCAATAGGGGTCATGGGTGTCTTAATAAAACCTTAAAAACTTTTGAAGGCAGACTTACATAAAAATTCACTGTGATGAACTGCTGGCTCACCCGTCGCTATAATAACGGGAAGGTCCCTCATAAACGTCCCAGCCACATTCATGAAAAAGTTTATGGCACACCTTTACGGTCTTGCCACGGCCCTCTTCAGTTCTTTTTTTCGAATCGCGCGGGTTCGGACCGACTTCCGCCCAGAAAAGGTTAGCGCCGGCGATCCCCCCCAGCGTACAGGGTTCATGTGTACAGTTGCCAAGCACCGTTCTGGGCATACCTAATCTTGTAATAGCGACAATTTGCGCCATACGCAATTCGCTGATTGTTCCACGTTTAGAAATCGCAGTCCCTGGAATGAGGATGCGTCTGGCTGCTCCACTGTAAGAAGGATTGACGGATGCTGTGAAACAAATCATATCAGCCAGTTCTAACGGGGAATGTTCCGGTCCAACCGGTTCGACGCATGTACCCACTTTCAGTCCCGCCTCCTGAAAATTGAGAATGCTTTTTCTCCTGATCTCCGGAGAGAGACCGGTATCGATCCCCTCCCGCAGACGCAGAGCGTGATATACCCCTGAATATCCTGCATCTCTTAATTTGATTGCGTGGCTGAGCGACTGGTCGCCAACATTAGCAATAAGAACTGTTTCGGGTTGCAGTTGCCTACGAACTTCCTGAGAAATCTCCAGAAAAAGTTCGAATGGATACTGGGCTGTGGTCATCACATAGATAGCATTCGCTCCGTCTTGTTCAAACTGCTTTGCGTAGCTAACAGCCTCCTCCGCCGTCAGACGCATTTCTTCCGAAAAAACGCCATTTGTTTGCGCAAAAGAGCAAAACCTGCAATTGCACAAACAGGGCGCGTTGTTTAGGGCAAGTTGTGCATGAACTTCAGCCTTATTCTCCGTTAACTCCTTTGAAATGCGATTTGCCTCAGCCATAACAAGATAACTTTCTGAACAATCGGGCTTCAGCGAGAGCAAATGAATTAACTCCCCACGCGACAGATGTTCGCCGTTGTCGGTCTTTCGCAGCAACTCGTCAATATTCATATCTCTTTTGTGCCACGCTATTGTCAAACCCTTACGATAGGAAGGTCGGATTGCTAAAAAGGCTGGCCTTATATCCCGTTTTAGCTTTACATTACGTTAAATTCAAATAAGGAATACCGTAGCGCTAATCATGATGCAGCAAAAGGAGAATGGGTCTGGGAAAAATAGAATTCGACATCTATGGTAATTTATCGTTTCTTGTTGCTCTTGGTCGCAAAGGCTGGAATATTTCATAATGCTGTTTTTTGCCACGGTTAAAATTTAATGGTGTTTGCTGCATTGGTCATGCGTTGCATGATCTCAAACGCATTAGAAATGGTACCGACCTGCACTTTGTCGCGTAATTTGAAAAAGTCAAGGCAAGTGCCGCAGATAAGAATACTTATCCCCTGCTCACAAAGTTTATTGAAAACGTCCAGCGCATAGGACCCGGCAGTGGCAAGCTTTACCCCGTTGCTTATGAGAATGATCGTGGTATTTGAATGGGGAAGAGAAAGCGCTGCATTCATAAACCCATGCACCAGAATTTTGCCCAACTCACGGTTACTGCCAATATAGTCATTATCAAATACATAGACCGTCTGTTTCTCCGGTGCTGCACATGGAACAACTGAGAAATCAGCACACGGTTTTTCACCGGCTTTTTTTGCGATCGTAATGCGGGAATAGCCAGCAGCAGCATCAGCAACCAAAACCTCGCAGCCCTGACTCTGAGCAAGACGGACAATATTGTCGCGGGCGTTTGTCGTATCTGTTAACACGACGATGGTGCCTTCTGCCGTTTCCTCCAGCGCCTGTTTGGTCAATACCACCGGCTCGGGACAAGGCCGTCCTCTGGTGTCTACTATTATTTCTTTCATATGTATCCTTCATCAACGATTATCGGCCTTCAAGATGCCATGTTTCTGTGAACATACGTTATACCGCACTGTGTATAGCATTTCTTTTTAACCCCGCAATTCTGCAAAAAAAACAAAGGGAGACATCAGCAGTCTCCCTTTTTCATTATTGCGCCATAAATTACGGTTCACCTGTTTCCCGCGGATTGTCCGGGTTAGTACTCCACTCGTACCAACCGCCGTCATAGTTTGCCGCAGGCCAACCAAGCAGGTATGCGTAATAGGTGTATAATCCAGAACGCCAGCCGGTGCCACAATAGAAATACATCTTCTTGTCCGGTGAAAATCCTGCCGCTTCCCAATTTTTCTTCACGACGCCCATACTTTGAAACGTGTTTATATCATCGCCTAATAACTCTGTCCAGTCCCCAATCCAACGGGCATGGGGTATGCGACCCGTTTCGTCAAAATAACCATAATAGGAATTTGAGGCGCCAATATATTCCTCCCACGAGCGGTCATCAGTAATGATAATGTCAGCGTTGTGTTCTGTGGAGACGTCTCGCACCTGCTCCATAGTGGCAAGCAAATCCGGCCTGCCCCCCGAGTCGCCAAACTCAACGGGGGCGAGCGTATGAACCGTTCTATCTATTGCACCACCGTATTTAATCCAGGCATCATAGCCGCCATTCAAAACACGCACATCTCGTACACCGGCCAACAGCAATGCCCACGCAACCCGACCACAGGTCATAATATCATTACCGTAAATCACGACAGTTTTGTCTGCTGAAATGCCTTTGCTTGACAGAAACTGCTGCAGTTCAGGTATGGCCTTTACATTGGCGTCCTGAGGACTCTCATACATGGGTTCTCTGCTTGGTCCGTTTTCAATGTCATACGTATCCATGAAAATTGCACCGGGAATATGCCCCATCTCATAATCGGTGGGATCAGTGGTATATTCGGGCGTCCATGAAGTGTTAAGAATGACATAGCCGCCCCCCTGATAGGTTGGCGGATCGAGACCTCTTATGAGTGCGTCGACCCAGGCAGGAAAGACGAGCGACTGATAGTTTTCCATCTTCTCCATCGGAAGCGTCGGGTCTGCACCCCAGTCCATAACAGATCCATCATAATTTGAACAACGGCTGTAACCCATGAGCCGGCAAATAAAATATACGAAACCGCTACGAATACCCATGGTATCGTAAGCAATAACTTCCCGGTCGGCGGTTATCCCATGAATTTCCAAAAGCTTTTTTAAGCGATCATAGCTTAACACGGTGGTATCAGGATGAAAAAAGTTCTCGTAATTGATATTTACTGCACCGGGGATATGTCCGCCACGCGGTTCGCCGTAAAGTTGCCAGCCATGGTATTCAGCAAAAGTGCGTGCATCAATAATCATTGCGTTCTCTGAATCATCCAGCCGCGCAGCAACCTGTTCTTTTGTCGCCCGCAGTGCTGTCCGCACCCCTGCCGTAAATGTTTCCGGCTCAAGTTCAAACGGCCACATGTCTTCAGTGGGTCGTCCATCTGCAACCCACTTTTCCCAACCGCCATTGAGAATGTGCACATCATCACAGCCGAGATATTCAAGCATCCAGAACATCCAGCCGGCGGTACCCCCTGAATATGGTGCATTATCATAAATAATAATCTTTTTATCACGGGTCAAACCCGCCGCTCCCAATTGCCGTTCGAGTTCAGCAACATCTTTCAGATTCATTGAGCTGTCCACAAACTCCTGCCAGCGCAGGTTGATAGAGCCGGGAATTTTTTGTGACGCATTGCCATAGTCACGGACATCAATGATGACGGTGTTCGGCAAGCCATTATCGATGAGTTTTTGCACGTCCTCTCCAGATATGAGCAATCCGGCATTGGGATAGGTGGTTTGATGCTGCTGGCACCCCAATCCGGCAAGGATTACCAGCATGATGAATCCATATAAGAACACCTTCTTATTCCCGTTCATTCCTCTCCTCCTTTGAACTGTAGCATTTTGGTTTTTAAACCCTTGCCCTGGTCTTTTATGGCACAAAAGACAACCGGAGCTGGCTCGAATACAGCGGCACACTCTGTGAGAACGCAACGCCGCAATAGAGCCAAACAAATCCATGCTGTGTGCCACCACCGCCGATTTCCACAATCTGATCAATCATCCCTTTGGAAACTCCAACTCGATAAATGGGGAAAACCCCAGAACCTGACGTCGCACAGCCAACCATAAAAAACAAATCGCCCGCCACATCATCTTTTTTAATAGAAATCCCCAGAGTTCCCTCCCCCAGGATGAAAATAAAATATTGTGGGCAGCCCAAAGGGAATGTCGCAGACTGGCGAATATCAATCGTTCTGGTCATACCCGGCACCAGAAGAACTGCATTAAAAAGATTGCTGCGGGTCTGGGCTTCTACTGCCTGCAGCGCCAGTGATAGAAAAGCCAGACTGATTAGCAAAAAAACACTCGGTTTAAACTTGCACGGTAATTTGTTCATCGGTTTCCCGATATGAGGCTGTTCAAGTTGGAGGCCGGATTCGGAGTCGAACCGAACAGCCCACTTGTTCAGTGTGCTCAACGGGTTTGCAGTCCGCGGGGAGCCCGGCTCCCTATACCGGCCTTGGTTACACCATGACAAACATCTGCGGGTTTTGTCAATTTGATAATCTTTATATAAATTACGGTTTTTATAGAAAGTATCTATTTGACTTAAACGCGGTGAACCGCTAATCCATGAGGTCTGTTTTTTTAATGCGCAGACTGCAGGGGTTCATGAAAATCATCGTGGCTTTATCCATCGTATTGTTCCAAGTAGTCCGGTCACCGCTGCTCTGGGCTGGAGCGTGGAGTATGAATCAGGGAGGAGTTTATGCAAAAGTTTCAGTTAATCATTATTATACCAATTACTCCTTTGCAAAGGGGGGCGGTTTGCAGCGATTGCCCAGCGGTAGCAGATTCGCTGACAACAACATAACCTGGTATCTGGAATACGGTGTCACTGAACGATTGACACTGATCGGTTCTGTTCCGTATAAATGGCTCCGTTCAACCTACCGCCGGCAAATTAGGGTTGGCGATAAGACCAAAACACAGCACGTGGAAAAACACTGGAATGGGTTTGGCGATATGGAATTAGGCCTAAAATACTGTTTCCTCACCCAACCGATCGTGAGCGCGATACAGTTTTTGCATAAAAATGCCCGGCTCTATTCTAAAGACGAACGAATTCCTCCCGGCAATCATCAGGATGATTATGAATTGCGCCTGTTATTTGGAAGATCGTTATGGCCGTTTCCCGGCTATTGCGGCATGGAGTTTGGCTACCGGTGGCGCAGCCAAGACCCATCCGATGAATATCGGTATCTGTTGGAATTTGGCGTTCATCCCACGTCAAAACTTTCTTTCAGGATAAAGTTAGACGGGATTAAGAGCGTGCACAATGCAGACCTGCCTGCCAGCCAAGCTCCTTCCGCAACTATCTACATTGATGAAGAGACCGGGCAGGTCATAAAGACCTCCACCAGTGCAACAAACAAGACTGTGGCAACAAATCCATCTTTGGGTCTTCAATATGATTTGGGCAAGCTTGAGTTTACTTCCAGCTATCAGGTCTCTCAACGGTGGTTTTGCGAATTGTCGTACACGAACTACCCCTATGGCAAAAACATCTCGCCCGGTGACCAGTACTCATTGGCCATGGTATATTATTTTGACAATGTGAAGGCACCACCGTCCCTTTCGCAACAATAGGACAACCATTGATATGTTCTATTATTGGTCGTGATTTTATAATAATTACTCATTTGCTTTCAGCGCCGGATTTCAGCATATTGATTTAATATAGAAACGTAATAACTGCATAGGGAGGCTCACATGCAAAGAAAAAAAATGAAAAAGAACATTTACTCACGATTGTTGTTTACGGTGCTCCTGGCTGTGCTGATATGCCCTTTGGCCGCTTGTACCATAGCGCCTATGAGTATGGATGCGCTGCAACGGGCAGTAACCAGCGGCGAAACAGCCCCTGATAATGAAGAACGCCTGTTAGTTGTGGACGTGCGAAACAGTACTGATTTTATAGAAGGACATATTCAGGATGCGCTTTCGGTTCCTCTCGACATGATCGCCCAAGAGAATCTGCCGCTTTATACAAACGGTTATGATACGGTCAGTCCGACGGCAGCAACCGGCGTCGCAAATTCCTGGCTGGCCCATGTGCTTATCAATCAATTAGTCAATGATTTCAGCAGCACTTATGAAAACTCCCGTATAGTGTTTTATGGCGCAACCCTTGCGGATGGAATTAATGCGGCGCGGATTGCCCATGCGGCAGGATATAAAAATGTTGCGTTTCTTTTGGGGGATTATACGGCCTGGATCAAAAAATATAGCGATCTGACCAAACGATACTACGACGGCGTGGCGTCAGTTGATGAAGCTGAAGGATCTTTTGTCATGACCGGCTACATAAATAATAGCAATTTTGAAAATGTGTCAACCCGCGGGACCCATCATTGCATTATATTTAAAGGAGGCGGGCTTCACCATAATGGACTATTGCAGGTAAACATGGCACCATTTTGCTTCCAAGAACTGTTGACCTATTTGGGGGCCAGCCCTGAAGGCAATATGGCAGATGGAATTTACTTCGGCCCTATGGAAGAATGGGGGAGCAAGTTCCCCAATGGTCAGCAGGTTGAGTACCTGGTGAGCTGGCCTGGCGCAGAGAAATATTATACCCTTGACGAGATATTTGAGGAAAAACCCTCGGAATTTCAGCCTGAAACATCTCCGTTTACTCTGGTCGGGATTGAATCGCGCATCGGCGGAACCCGGGACTCAAATATTAACTGGAACCCGGGTTGCATTTTCTGCTGGTATGCCTGCGTGTGCGGCATAACCAGCAATGCCCGAGCAAATGAGAATACCTGGTATGCTGATGGCGGAATATATGACTTTGAAAACTTCCCTGATGATCCCCGGAATGTATACGCGGGCCGCTATTACCCGAGAATGAATTTATTACCAGGCGAAGGCCAGCCTATTACTGTAAAGGTTGCTATTGTAAAATAGTCATAAGCGGCTGCTTTTCTGGATTTAATGACAAGTCCGGCTGGTTATCATGGGCTGGCCGGGATTTACCATTTCATGAAATACGTTTTTTCATGTCCCATCCCGATTATGCCGAACTTCCATCCCCAGGCAAACTGCTCAAAATAGTTGCCTTGGTGTGCCTTGTTCTTTTTGCGGCCGTAGAATTTTATTTTTTTAAGGTGCACTATAATCCCGCTGGATACGCAGCTGCTGCGTTACTCATCTTTTTTGGATTGTGGCGCATTGACACCGAAAAAGACCCGTTTCAAAAAGTCAGAATTATAACAATCCTTTCTCTTTTTGTGCTTCTGTGGTGCATCATTCCCCTTGCGTTTGGCCTAAAAGTTCCCATACTGGGTGGCCAGTGGGGAACCTTTCCGGCAATTCACACGGTCGGTTCTGTTACCTTTTTTATATATATGGGAATCGTATTTCTCTTTGGCAAGCGCGTTGACTGTGGCTGGTGCTGTCCCTGCGTCACCGCACGCGAAACGATTGGCTACCCGTTTCGCAACCGCACGCCTAAAAATGCGTTCTGGTGGAAACTTCGGTATTTGAAACTGCTTTCGCTGGCGCTGCTGCTGATCTATCTTGTTTTTATGATTATTGATGCCGGTACTGCTTACGACCGCGCGGGAAAAATCTATTATGACTTTGTCACGTATGGCTATTACAGCAGCTTTTTGCTCATCCCGTTGACCGGCAATCGAAATTTCTGCCGTATCCTCTGCCCCTACGCTGCCCTGTGGGGGGTATTAAGTGTTGCCGGGTTTTACCGTATTAGAGCGCATCAAGAAGGCTGTATTGGGTGCAGGAAATGCGAAGAGGTATGCGATATGGGCATCCCCATAGCGACGCTGGTTAAGAAGAACGGGCAGATTCGCACGATTGAATGCATGGGATGCGGCCGCTGTGTTACGGTCTGCCCGCAACAGGTGCTCTCTTTTTATTCTGCAGCAGGGATTTTAAAAAATCTGTTTGTCTCGCTATTCAAACCCCACAGCCGCACCACCATACCACCATAAAACAACACCGGCAGGGTCACTGCTGACCATGCCGGTGTCAACGGAATTTCTCCCTGAAATATCTATCGGGCAGTTTAACGTCGTACCCGGGACAATCGTTGACAGCCTTCTTTGCAGCGGGCTACCGCACGAAGCATCCAGCGTTTTTTAACCATTGCTCTCACCTCCTTACGCAGTTCTCCTGGTGGTTATTATTGTATTATGACCTCGGATCACAATCGTGTCCGCCATAAGCAGGGATGGTTGGCGCAATCGATACGGCAGCGGTTATAACACCTTCAATGCTGCTGCATAATTCGGCTCTTGGGCAATTTCAGGAACCTGCTCGGTATAAACCACGTTTCCCTGTTCGTTGATCACCACCACTGCCCGTGAAAACAGCCCGGCAAGAGGACCGTCAACAATCCGCACACCATAATCCTCGCCAAATTTGCGCCGGCGCAGTTCAGACACGGGGATGACATTCTGCAACCCTTCGGCAGCACAAAACCGGTTATGCGCAAACGGCAGATCAACCGACACACACAGCACCACCACATCGTTTAACTTTCCAGCCTCAGCATTAAAGCGGCGCACTGATGTGGCGCACACCGGCGTATCAATGCTCGGGAAGATATTCAACACCAGTTTTTTCCCGCTAAAATCCCTCAGGGACACATCGGTAAAATCGGTTTTCGTCAACACAAAATCCGGTGCGGACGAACCAACCGCCGGCAAGGTTCCACAGGTGTGAATAAGACTGCCTCTCAAGGTAATTTCCGCCATCGTCGTGACCTCCTATTTAGCTTCTATAATGTTTAGCATACAGAAAGCAAATAAGCAAACTGAGCACCGACTCGTCGGGCTTCGGCAATCTTGGCAAGTATTTTAACATGGTTCACGATTGGAACTTCCCCATGTTATTCAATATTCTTTCTGCCGCAAGAGAAAAGCCCTCAGTTCTTTACCTAAGGGTGACAATGTCCTCTTTTTGTGAATGATAATAAAAAAACTCCGTTTTATCTCCAAGCCCTGGATTGGCACTGCGCGCAGCAACCCCATCTGCTGTTCCTTTTTTATCGCTCGCTCTGAAAGAAACGACGCGCCGATACCCGTCAGGACACACTGTTTAACTGATTCAGTGCTGCCCATTTCTGCGATGACCTGTAAGCGCCGCGGGTCAATGCCCTTGGCTGATAATGCTTTTTCAGCAGAAATGCGGGTTCCAGACCCGTCCTCGCGCTGAATAACGGCAACATCCATAAGCTCTGCAAGCTGGATGATATTTCGCTTCCAAAGCGGGTGATGCTTCCCGACTACCAGCACCACCCGATCCTCCACAAGCGGCGAATAGGTTACATCAGCATGTTTAATCTGGGCGCCAACCACCCCCAGCTCTATTTTGCCCTGAAGCAGCTGTTCCACAATCTGCCGGGTGTCGCTAATCGTAAGCGTAATAGTTGTCCCCGGAAATTTTTCCTTAAATGAACCAATAATGCGCGGCAAGATATATTCTCCCGGGATAGTGCTTGCTCCGATATGAACATGCCCCGCCTGCTTTCCCAGAAATCTGTTGAGTTCCTGGCAGGCTGTTTCCCGCAGGGCGATGATTTGCCGCGCAAAATCATAAAGAAGAGTGCCGGCATGGGTCGGCTTTATTTCCCTGCCTAAGCGGTCCAGAAGTTTGGTTTCAAAATATTTTTCCAGCGCACTGACATGCTGGCTGATGGTCGGCTGAGTAAGAAAAACGGCCTCGGCTGCCCGTGAAAAACTTTTCAGTTCTACTACCTTGCAAAATACTTCCAATTGACGAAGTTCCATAAAACATTCTCCTCAAATGCTTATTGCAACGACAAGTGATGCGCCTGCTTTAAATAGCAAACAAAAAGCGGCAACGCAAAATAAAGTTCACGAGGCAGCGGCTGTTTGGTGTAATACTGCTTCAAGCGCTCCCGGGATATGCGAAATAAGTTCTGCGATTTGCGTAGCGGGCGTTACGTTTGCCATCTGTCCTGCAATTCGATTGACCGTGCACGCAATCCGGCATGCTTCCACTATGGGGCAGCCATGAGCGACCAGCGCTGCAACCATACCGGTTATCGTATCACCTGTTCCGCCGACCGGTTCAAGCGCTTCAATGATTGGATGCTCAACGGTCTGAATGACGCTTCCGGCAGCACAAATACGATCAATCTCCCCTTTTACACAGACATACCGTGCCGTATTTCCGGTGCTGTAAGCGCGGTTAACAAGGTGCACCGGACTCGCTTCAAGGCCGGTTAAAAATCCACGGGTATATGCCGGATGTATGGCGCGGTCATCGGCAAGAAATGCGAGCTCTCCGAGGTCGGGAAGAAACAGATCATAGAACGGCGCCCGACCGCTCGCCTTTGCCACGTACATAAATCCTGCATCGGCAATGAGGACAGGCCGTTGTTTCATCTTTTGGATCGCGACGCACATCTGGTTGTGCAAAGCAATGTCAGGGATGATATAATGCAACCCTAAAACAGTAACGTCTCTGGTGGGAAGATTCTTAATAAGATAACGGTAAATATTTCTGCTGCCGGTTCGCGTGCCGATGTCTCCTCCGACCACTGTCTGGGGACATGCATCGCCCCAATAAGCGGCAACGGTAGCGGCAGCTCCAATCATTGCGGCAGTTCCCCGGATAAGCAATAATGCCTGATCGCCGATATACAGAGACCCGCCGGAGACACGCGCTTCGCCGGTTATCAGATCAAGCGTGTCGCTCGGGATAGTTCCTGAAAGCAGTAATGTCATGGTGTCCCGGCCTGCCGTTGCGCCTCCTCAAAGGCAATGGCGAGCGTATATGCGCACAGCGTGAACCCGGTCTCCCGCGGCGACGGGGCATCAGAAAGAGCCTTGCCAATCATCTGGGAAGCAAGATACGGAACATCCGAACAGCCCCCGCCGGAAATATTAACAATAATTTTAGACGGTTTATGAAAGGTGATTTTCATATTGGCCGCCCTGACCATAAGGTAATCTCCAAAATCTTTTACCCGGCAAATCTCGGTAGGACGCAGCGACTCATCAACCACCTGAATAATGTCCACCGGCGCAAGATTTATTTTTTCAAGAGTCCGCACGATGCCAATCTGCTCGATGAGAGAAATTTCTATTGAAAGGTCGCAACCGACGCGATATTGAGCAGGTGGCGCAACCACCCGTATAGATTCATATCCGTTGTGTTTCAGGGCCGACTCCGCGCGAATTACATCATGCACGTTATGGTAAATCAATAATCCTCGTGTTTGATCAGGTGGAGCATCAACAGCATGAGCAAACCCGAATACCTTTTTCAACAAACCCATATTGGTTATTTCTCTTTGCTGATGATAAGAATATAGTTCTCGCCGCTCTCTTGGATAGCAACCCGCCAGCCCTGATTCCTTGCCATACGCTCAATGTTGTCGCGTGAAGTTGCCGTATCAACGGTTATCTCAATTGTGCCGCTGCCCAGTTCATCCATCTTTTTCTTCGTAATAACCACCGGTTGCGGACAGGAAAGTCCCCGTGCATCGATTTGTTCAGCCATTGGTTTGTCCCTCTCGGATGAAATTTTGTTGCGTTCTTTTGTTGATATTGTTTACGAATGCCTGATTGGTTTTTCCCCTGCCTATATTTTCTGCCGCATGGTAAAACCAATAATAAAACATACCACAAGACCCATTCCGATAAACAACGGCCCCCATACCCCGACTCCCTGCGGAGTGCTGGCAATGGCAAAATTGTGGGCAAATCCTGCCCCCACAATCATGCCCAGAACAAAAACCCCTGCATCCCCGTCTCCTTCTCCGGAAAGAAACAGCTGCCGTCCTGGACAGCCGCCAGCAAGGGCATAGGCAAACCCTGATAACGCCATGCCTAAAAAGTTCCAAGGTTGATCAGTATGGGCAATCGGCTGGCCGATAAAACCTGGAGAAAATTTGTTGAATATGACATTGGTTACCAATGCACCCAGAAAAAGCCCGGCTACGCCCGTGGCCAGATAATAGTCCCGCACGAGAATAATATCGCGAATCGCACCCATCGTACAGAACCGCGTTCGCTGGGCAAGCACACCAACAACAATGCCAAAAATCAGACTGACAGCAAGTGGCGCATGCAGCGAACCGGGACCTTTCTCGCTGAAAAACAAAGCTCCGGTCTCCAGAGCGGGCCGCGCAAGCAGGAGCATAAGTAATCCAAGCATGATGACCGGGAGCACTAACCCGGCGGCCGCATAGGTTCGCTGATTCCTTCCCAAATTATATCCTGATTTTATGAATAATATGCCGGTCCAGATACCGGCAATAAGTCCGGCAAGACCTATAAGAGCATTCCCGTCACCACCTGCCAGTCGCAACATTGTCCGCCACGGGCAGCCCAGAAATACCAACGCCCCTACCATGGCAAAAAAGCCCAGCATAAATCGGACGATCGGCGCGGATCCAAGCCGCGGCTTAAATTCTTTAAAAAGCAGGGCTGACAGGAAGGCTCCCAACACTAGACCAATGATTTCGGGGCGCACATACTGAACAACCGCTGACCGGTGAAATCCCAGCGCGCCGGCGATGTCCCGTTCAAAGCACGCAACACAGATGCCCATGTTGGGCGGATTGCCAAATTGTTGCAGAAGTGCTGCTCCAATACCAATACTGAGCCCTGATATGAAAATGGCTTTTTTCGTGGCAAATATTTTTTTCATAATTATTCCTCCCCTGGGTATTGGTTTTATCTGCTAACACTCTGAAACACTTATCCTGTATTTTCAAATAGTAAATTTTAATAACAAAAATATTATCTATAGATTTTTTCTATATATGATAAATGACTGTTACAATGTCGGCCCGTTGCCTCGTTGGCAGGATATGAAGGGGGAGCGGGCGTGAATGGAGTAAAACCATATTGGTATGGCGAAAAAACCGCGCTGCGTTCTCAATAGCAAACGATACAAAATCTTGGGGAACCTCCTGGTGTTATAACCCTTGCAATAGGGATCACTCTATACTAAATAATATTCATACAATTAACAGACCATGAGGGGTCACGCGCATGGCGCGAGAATATCCCGGTTTATGCTGGTGACAGTTTCTGTTCATGCCGTGACCATTCATCTCGACCGAAAAGGTAGTGCTTTCTCGGTGGCATATACGAACAAACGATACCCCGACTAGCAACAAAAACTTATTACTTCACACAATTCTTGTGCAGTTTTAATTGGGGAACCGACTCATGCCTCCCGCAGGGCGATATGAACTGCATCGTTTCGCGAGGTACTAACAGAGCGTCATCATCAATTATTGTCAAGGAGATTGAGCCATGAAAATACTGCAAAAGAAAAAGATTTTACACATTCTCAAGCAGCGCAAATGGGGCACCCTTATGGGGGTTGACGGAAAAAAACCCTATGGCGTCGAGGTAGCTTATACGCTTCTGGGGAAATATCTGTATGTCATCTTTAATCCGGCCGGAAGAATGGCACGCTGTTTTAAAAGGAATAAGAATGCCGCATTTAAGATATGCACGGCAGATAGCGACATAACAAGTTGGGAGGCAATTCTGGTGGAAGGTACTATTGAGCGGGTAGTTGACCCAACAGACATTAAGCGAGCATTTAGGGAGCTTTCCAAGAAACTGGGCTACGATAAGAATTTATATGACAAAATGGCTGAAAAATATGCAGCCAATCCTAAACAATCACCCGTTCATCGGATAGCGATCACTATTATTGGCGGAAAAGGCAGCTCATAAAATGAGCTGCCGGGTAACCTTGTCACGATAACCGCGGATTGGATATTCGCTATTCCCGCTCTGATATTTCCAGCAGGATGCCGCCGGTAGCCTTGGGATGCAAAAATGCGATACGCGCTTTGCCAGCGCCATAGCGCGGCTGTTCATCAATAAGCCTGAATCCTTTTGCCTTGAGTTCTTCAAGTGCCTGTTCAATATTTTCTACTCGCAGGGCTAGGTGCTGAATTCCTTCACCACGGCTTTCAATAAATTTGGCAACCGGGCCATCGGGCGCAGTTGATTCAAGCAATTCTATTTCACTATCGCCCACCGGGATAAATCCAACCTTGACCTTCTGTTCTGCAACCACCTCGGTATCTACCAGATTTAATCCCAGGACATCTTGGTAGAGTTTCAGCGCCTCATCCATATTCTTTACCGCAATGCCGATGTGATCTATCTTTAGTACCTTCATAACAATCTCCTCTCCGCAAATAAATTTGACATTCCTCGTTTCGAAATTCTCATTGATCCTAACAAATCCTGAATCCAAAGCACGGAACCCGAAACAATTTCCAATCACCAAAACATATAATAAAAAGATTGGAGCTCGTTTAGAATTTGCTATTAGAGCTCAGGATTTTTTTGTTCCAAAGGTCCCACAATCCGCTCAATGCAGCTATACGGATCATCTTCACGGGCAACAACCTTTTCTATCAGCGTTTCAAAACGACCGTTCTGCCGCACCTGCTGTTGAATAATGTTTGCCACTCTGCGTTCCACCAGCCGGAGAATTTCCGCTTTGATCCGCTCTTTTCTGCGGGCTGCAAGCAAGTCATTCTGCACCAGAAATTCACGATGTTCGTGTATGGCAGCAATTAATTGTTCTATGCCCTGGTCGTGCAGAGCAACTGTTTTCATGATTGGCGGACGCCAAGGGCCTGGCTTCGGGTTCAGGTCAAGCATCTGCCTGATAGATGTCACCAGTGCATCAGCACCCTCGCGGTCTGCCTTATTTACCACAAAAATGTCGGCAATTTCCATGATTCCCGCTTTGATGGACTGAATATCATCACCTGCCCCGGGCATGAGCACCAGCACCGAGGTATCAGCGGTTTTAAAAATATCAACCTCATCCTGGCCGACACCCACGGTTTCTATGAGCACAAAATCTTTTCCCGCGGCATCAAGAATTTTCGCAATATCAGTTGCTGCACGAGACAAACCGCCCATACTGCCGCGGGTACTCACGCTTCTGATAAACACACCATCTTCGGTTGCAATATCTCTCATTCGAATCCGGTCTCCGAGGAGGGCACCACCGCTGAACGGGCTGGAAGGATCAATGGCAACGATACCGATTTTTTTCCCCTGTTCACACCAATGTTTGGTTACCTTATCAACCAGCGTGCTTTTCCCTGCTCCAGGTGGACCAGTAAAGCCAACCGTATAGGCATTGCCCGTGTGCGGGAAGATTTCCTGCATGGCCTTGGTTGCTTCGGGCAACTCATTCTCGACAACACTGATGAGTCGCGCAATGTCCCGAACCTTACCGTTCAGTACGCCCTTAACAAGGTCCATAGCAGAAAAGACAACTGCATGCGCAGGCAAAAGGTGTTCTACTTTTTGGGCAGGCACAACTGTTAGCGAACATTTTCTTTAATGTAGTGGGCAATGGTTTCTGTTGAAGTCCCCGGTCCAAAGATTTCTTTGATGCCGGCATTTTTCAATCCCGGAATATCATCCGGAGGTATTACCCCGCCACCAAGAACCAGTATATCTTCTGCGCCTTTTTCTTTTAAAAGCTGCATGATTTTCGGAAACAGGTGGTTGTGCGCACCAGAAAGAATGCTCAACAATAGCGCATCAACGTCCTCCTGCAGGGCAGCGGTAACAATCTGTTCAGGCGTCTGCCGAAGACCCGTGTAAATTACTTCCATGCCGGCATCCCGCAGTGCCCGCGCAATAACTTTTGCGCCCCGGTCATGGCCGTCAAGACCCGGTTTGGCTACCATGACTCTTATTATTTTATCTTTGCTCATGACACCTCCACTGGTTTATTGATTACCTGAGACGGGTTGAACAGGTAAAAGTGATAAAATTATATATAAAGTGCACAAAAAAGTAACATATGGTCTTTTTGCGTGTCAAGGCTTTTTAGCGTCGCGCACGTGTCAGGATATCACCCACATGTTTTGCGTTTGATATTTAAAACCCAGCAGGGTTTTCTTTTGTTTCACCACTATAGTTCGGTGCCTCGTTCACGACCCCAGCACCTTCCGTATTCCGCCACTGGCGGACAGCGTGTCAAGCATTCGATACCGGGCATGCTTTGGGGTCTGGCATGAGCGAATATAACAGTTGCTGCCATGTTAGAAGTGAGTAATGGTTTTGGTGTCGCGTGAGAAAACCCCGTTCCGCTCAGCTCTGTTTGTGCCACACTTCAATCCTTGCGCTTTTGAGTGCGCACATCCCACGTGTCTGGTTCTGAGCGCTGGTTTCTAAAGAACGTCCTGGGACAAGTGTGCCTTGACACTATAGGCTGTTTTTGTTACTACTGTCAGAACATAAGCTAATCATCTGTTTTTAAATATATTTTTTTACATGCTCCACCCGCTGGCTGCGCGGTAAGAAAAATTTCTTAAAAACAAATGTCGGGGTGTTAGGATCAAGGGAGGACGTCAATGGAGGTAATGGAAGCAATAAAAGGCAGGCGGAGTATCCGGAAGTATAAGGAACAGGATATCTCCAATGAGGACATTAATTTTGTTCTTGAGGCTGCCCGCTGGGCGCCGTCCTGGGCAAATACCCAGTGTTTTGAATTTATCATTGTCAGAAATACTGAATTAAAGAAGCGTCTTGCTGATACGCTTCCCGAAATGAATCCTGCTCGCCCGGCATTTTCTCAGGCGCCGGTTGTTATCGTTGCCTGCGCGCAAAAACAAAAATCTGGCTATTTCAAGGGAACCCCGGCAACTGATAAAGGCGATTGGCTAATGTTCGATACTGCCCTTGCCCTGCAGAACCTTACACTGGCTGCCTATTCCCGCGGGCTGGGCACGGTTCATGTCGGGCTGTTTGATGCACAAAAGGTTAGGGAGATCCTCAAGGTCCCCACTCCTGTGGAAGTCGTTGAACTTCTCCCCCTGGGCATTCCGGACGAGGAAGGCAGGGCTCCCAAAAGACGGGAACTAACTGAATTTGTATTTTATAATAACTATGGAGAACGGTAGTCGTAGACATCCATTGTTTCAGCGCGAGCAGCGATCATGGGCTATTTCATCGTTTTTGAAGGAATTGAAGGATGCGGCAAAACGACACAGATTGCTCTTTTGGGCGATGCCCTTAAAAAAAGAGGGATGCCGGTCATAGTAACCAGGGAGCCAGGCGGTACCCCCATTGGAGATGAAATACGAAAAATCCTGCTCCATGCACAACATGCGGATATTGCCCCGGAAACAGAGCTGCTGCTTTATACAGCATCACGGGTTCAGCATCTCCGACAGCTCATCATGCCTGCCCTGAATGCAGGCACAATTGTGCTGTGTGACCGTTTTTTTGACGCAACCACTGCCTATCAGGGATACGGCGAGGGGGTTGACCTTGCCTTGATAGAGGAGCTGCGGAAAATGTTTGTTTCAAATTTTGTCCCGGATCTCACCATTTTGCTTGACTGCCCTGCCGAATGCGGGCTGGCGAGATCACGGCAGCGAATCAAACGCGAGGGTAAGGAAACCGCCGAAGGCCGTTTTGAGGAAAAGCACGTTACGTTTCATGAGCGGGTCAGAAACGGCTACTTGGAACTGGTCCAAAAAAACCCGGAGCGATTTTTTGTGGTGAATGGAGAGCAACCAGTCACAGCGGTACACGAAGCGATCTGCACTGCTGTAAACCAGCGCCTCAGAATCCAAGGCTATGCTGTGTAATGTCGTTTTCGGTCAACAACAGGCAACAGACCTCCTGCTGGCAGCTGTGCGCAGCGGGCGCTTGGCCCATGCATATCTGTTTACCGGGATTGAAGGAATCGGCAAATTTACTGCTGCTGTTGCGTTGGCCAAAGCTCTGAACTGTCGCGAACGCGCTGATGATTTTTGTGCGAACTGCACAGCGTGCCGCAAAATAGAAAAACGGCTGCATCCTGACTGTTTTTTTATTGAACCGGATAAAAACGTGATTAAGATTGAGCAGGTCCGAGAGATGCAGAAGAAGATCATTTTTAAACCGCTGGAGGGAAACAAAAAAGTTGTGATCATCGATCAGGCGGAAAAGCTCAATCTCCATGCGGCAAACTGCCTGCTTAAAACACTGGAAGAACCGCCGGATGATACAGTTCTGATACTGATTGCTCAGAGCGGTGCGCCATTGCTGCCGACCATTCGATCACGCTGTCAAATTATTCGTTTTGCGCCACTGAGCACAGCCGTGATCAGCGCCATTCTCAGAAATAAAGCCACTCGGGCCGATATCGACTTTGTTGCCGCACTTTCCCAGGGAAGTATGAAACGAGCGCTGGCATTGCTTGAAACCGGGTTCTTAGCAAAACGCAGAGAAATGGTGCGGTTGCTGGTTGCCGGAAGCACTGGCTGCGGTGCGCCATTGCTTCATCTGGCGAAACGCATAGCCGACGACCAGCAGGACCTGCCGCACCTGCTTGAATTTCTGCATACCTGGTATCGGGACCTATTTTTGCTTTTAAACGGCTTTCCTGAAGAAACACTTTACAATCGCGACCTGTATGGGGAAATGCAGGAGGTGCTGTTAAAGACGACCCGGGAACACATACTGAACGGGTTTAAAAAGCTGCAGTGGATTAACGCCCATCGCACGATAAATATAAATTACACGCTGGCGCTGGAAAGCATGCTGCTCCAGTCTTTATGAGGAACAGGTATAGTACGTTATGGACAATGTGGTAGGAATAAAATTGCGAAAAAATAAACGGGTGGTTGACTGTGATGCCGGCGGGCTGCAGTTAAACATTGGGGATAAAGTTATTGTTGAGACCGAGGCAGGAGCACAACTCGGCACCGTAGTGCCGCGTTCTGCCTACCGCAGCCACCTGCACTGTGGCACCCCGGGTGGCAAAGTGCTGAGAATTGCGGAAGACATTGACATCCGCCAGGAAGAACTCAATATTCGGAAAGAGCGAGAATACGGCAATGCGTGCCGGAAAAAAATCATTGAGCATAATCTCCCCATGAAGCTGATCAGTGTGGACATCGTGCCCGATGGCAGTAAAATTATTTTTTCCTTCACCGCGGAAAACCGCGTTGATTTTCGCACGCTGGTGAAAGAGCTGGCAGCGGATCTGCGGACGCGGATTGAAATGCGGCAAATCGGCGCCCGCAACGAGGCGCAAATTCTTGGCGGCATCGGGTGTTGCGGCCGCGAACTTTGTTGCACCTCGTTTCTGCATTCGTTTTGTCCGGTTACGATTAAAATGACGAAGGAGCAGGGGCTGGCGCTTGATCCATCAAAGATCTCCGGCGTATGCGGTCGTCTGATGTGTTGCCTGGCCTATGAATATGAGACGTATGCAGAGCTGAAAAAGAACCTGCCGAAGGTGGGTAAAAAAATTCATACGTCGTTCGGTCCGGGAAAAATCAGGCAGGTGAACGTCATCAGCCAAAAAATCACCGTTGAAATGGAAGACGGCCGGATCATCGAAATGGGCACCGATCAATTGAAAGCTGAATTGGCTCACAATAAGCCTGTCGCCAATGAAAACGGCCAATGAGAAACACCTTTTACGTCACCACACCGATTTATTATGTCAATGATGTACCGCATATCGGCCATGCCTATACAACCATTGCTGCCGATGTGCTAGCCCGCTACAAGCGGCTGCAAGGAAAGCAGGTGTTTTTTCTCACGGGAACTGATGAACATGGGAGAAAAGTCGAACAGGCTGCGCAAGAGGCAGGGGAATCGCCGGCATGCTTTGCTGACCGGGTGATGCACCGTTTTAAAAGTCTCTGGACAAAACTGAATATATCCAACTCCGATTTCATCCGCACCTCTGAGCAGCGCCACACGGTTGCCGTGCAGAAGTTCTTCCGGGTGCTGGCAGAGCAGGGGGACATTTATCTGGGTGAGTATGAAGACTGGTACTGCGTGCCCTGCGAAAGTTTTTGGACGGATACCCAATTGGTTGATGGCAGATGCCCGAATGCCGATTGCCGCCGCCCCGTAGAAAAATTGCGTGAGGAAAGCTATTTCTTCAGGATGTCGCGATATCAAAAACAGCTCCTCAGACATCTTGAGGAAAATCCCGGCTTTGTCCAACCTGAGTCCCGGTATAACGAAATAGTAAGTTTTGTAAAAGAAGGCTTACGCGACTTAAGTATCAGCCGCACCAGCTTTTCCTGGGGCATTCCGGTGCCGGATAATCCACAGCATGTTATCTATGTGTGGTTTGATGCGCTGCTAAATTACATTTCTGCCATAGACTATTACGGTGGCGGGGAACGATTCCAGTCGTTCTGGCCGGCCGATGTCCATATTATCGGCAAGGATATCGTGAGGTTTCATGCTGTGTATTGGCCCACCTTTCTCATGTCAGCCGGTCTGCCGCTCCCGAAACAGGTTTTTGCTCACGGCTGGTGGACTATTGAAGGGAAGAAAATGTCAAAGAGCCTTGGCAATGTGATCGATCCCTACCAGCTTGTTGATGAGTATGGTAGTGACCAGGTGCGCTATTTTCTCATGCGGGAAGTGCCATTCGGGCTGGACGGTGACTTCTCCCGTCACGCAATAATCGGGCGCATTAACAGCGATCTGGCGAATGATTTGGGAAATCTGTTCAGCCGGGTCATTGCGATGATGGAGAAATATTTTGAGGGCATTTCACCCCGTGCGGAAGCATATGAAGGGATAGATGCGGCCGTGAAGGACAAGGGGGTGACAGTATGCAAAACCGTTGACCAACACATGAACCAACTCGCCTTTCATCGGGCGCTTGCTGCAGTCTGGGAACTGATCGGATTCACGAATAAATACGTTGACGAGACCGCCCCTTGGGCGCTGGCAAAAGCACCGGGCGAAAAAAAACGTCTCGCAACCGTCATGGTGACGATGCTTGAAGCCCTGCGCCTGATATCGGTTCTGCTATCACCGTTTATGCCTGATGCGTGTGAAATCATGTGGCAGGCGGTGGGTGGTGCAACGTCACTTGCACAGTGCCGACACACCGATTTGGCAGAATGGTCTGTGGTTACACCGGGCACGCGGATTCACAAAATACCGCCGTTGTTTCCCCGCATTGACACTGGTAGTGCATCATGAATTTAGTAGCCAGCCAGCTTATTACCCGAAAACGTCTGAGCGTTATTTTTACACTCCCGAATTTGTTGACACTGTGTCGCATCTTTGTGACACCGCTCTTTTTCATTCTCTTTTTCTATTTCCCCACCAGAGTCTTCAGCCTCCTTGCCTCGTTGCTTTTTGCCCTTGCCTCGTTAACTGATTTTCTTGACGGCTATATTGCGCGACGCTGGAATCTTGAGACCTCGCTGGGAAAATTTTTGGACCCGCTGGCAGATAAGCTGCTCGTGGCGGTTGCGTTAATCATGCTCATACCCCTTGACCGGGTTCCCTCCTGGATGGTTGCAGTCATTATTGGCAGGGAAATTCTGGTAACCGGGTTGCGGGTGGTAGCGGTCAGCGAGGGCCTGGTGATTTCTGCAAGCAGACTGGGGAAATACAAGACGGTTTTCCAAATTCTGTCCGTGATATGCTTGCTTATTCATTATGAATATCATGTAACAGTGAAGTCTTCCTACGTCTTACTAAACTTTCACGAGGTGGGGATGGGGCTGCTGTGGGTTGCACTGTTTGTTACCGTCTGGTCCGGCATTGACTATTTTAGGAAATTTTTTACGCAGGTGTTTTACCGGATAGGATAACAACACGGATATAAATGGTAGCAAGAAAAAAAATAGGATCTTCTGGCTTTGTTGTACATAAAAAGCAGACTTTATTTCGATAAAACAAGGCTCAAGGCTCTTTAAAACTTGT
>FWPV01002016.1_pt1 | contig 51719 bp, 48 predicted proteins | sample 2228371 | NCBI WGS metagenome assembly FWPV01 (sample SAMEA103939776, study PRJEB20133) | metagenome
GTGCCGTATTCTCAAAGACGTGTTCCGCAACACCCGAGCTGGCTTCACGGACCTGGTAATCGTGATTGCTTGTGGTCTGCATAACTTCAGAACTCAATGCCGCTCAACAAAGACGGCGGTCGCCTAATTTCCGATAATGTCTAATGGCTAAAAGAAACTGCTGCGATCGGCAGTCGCAGCAGTCCTCATTCGGGGTAAGCTTGTGTGTGCTGTCCAACTCACGGAAGCATTTTACCCCTTTGTTCCCTACCGGAACGGTCGGAGCAGCGGGAGCGACGGGATTCGAACCCGCGATCTTCGGCTTGACAGGCCGACATGTTGACCGCTACACTACGCCCCCAATGTGGCCTGAACTATATCACGATTTCGCTCCTTCGTCAAATCTGGCCCCAGGTTTCGCTTCCGCAAGGTGGAGGGCGGCCCTGGCTTGCGTTTTGTCCTCCTTTGAGCTATGTCAGGCGCCAGGTCCGAACTGCCGTTCCAGGAGGGTCCAGATGTCGTCCCACAGCCCGGCGTCCACGGGGCTGGCTTCAATCTCATCCATCTTTTGGCGCATTGTTTCCGCGTCGGTCTCGCCCAGGATGGCAAGGATGGCGCTGGCGACGCCCGCACGGATCTCGCGATTTGCCAGGAACCGCAGGTGCACCAGGCGTAGCCGATCTATATCCTCCAGCTCGCCGAGAGGAATCAGGCTGGCAACGGCATTGGACACCAGTTCTTCGTCCCCGGCTTGTAGACACTGGCGCACGTAGGGCAGCACCCGCTCGTCTCCCAGCATCGCCAGGCTCATCGCTGCTGTAGAGGCTCGCTCTGGATCGTGGCGATTGGCCTGAAAAAAAGCCCACAGGGCCGTCTGAGCCCGTGGATCGCCGGCCGTGCCCAGCAGGGAGACAACTTCGTCGGCGACGATGGGGTCCAGGTCCGGGTCGGCCAGCGCCTCCAGTAGTTCCGTGACGATGGTGTCGCCCATCTGGCTCAACAGGTCAAAGGCTCGGTCATGGTTGGCCTGGGTCGTGCCCATCTGCCGGATCAGGGCCGGCACTTGCTGTTTGTAGCGCCGGTACCACTGCTCGGCCGAGCGGCGCTTCCGGCGACGGAGTCTGGCTGTTTCTTGCAGTACACGGTAGTTAGGCATCGTTCACTCCTGGCTTTCCGCTTCGACCGATCCTGAGGCATCGGCAAAGGCTGTTTGGATGGCGCGCAGTGTCACGCCGTCGTAGACCCGCGTCAGTTGGACGCGAAAGCCCTGTTCATCCCAGCCGGACAGGTTGGGCGCGCCCAGACGTTTGAGCAGCGCCATTTCCACCGTCGGGTAGGCGATGTCAAAGGCCAGATTCTCCACACCCTCGCCCATCTTCCAGTAGGCGTCCAGGCGCTCGCCCAGGGATGGCGCCTCCACGGCTTCGACCGCGTCGAGGGCGTAGGAGAGGGGGGCGGGTTCTGCCTCCGCCGCCCGGCGCTCGCGCAGCGCGGCGATGATCTGTTCCTTGCTCCGCCCACGCAGCTCAAAGAGCAGGAAGGGGTCCTCATCGAACCGTTCACCCAGCAGGTAGTACACAGCAGCGATATGTTTGCAGGGATTGGCCCAGTCGGGGCAGGAACAGGCGGTGGTCAGGTCGCCCCGTTTGGCCGGAAAGAGCGGCACCTTGACCGCCTGAAAGACCTGCTCGACGTCGGGCGGCATCTCGCCGTTGAGTAGCTGGGCGGCAAAGATGGCCTGCTCGGCCAGGGCATCAAGCACCGTCTCCCACTGCTGGTCGCTGAGCGGCTGGAGCTGGATGGTGACCTTGTAGGGCTTGGGCCGCGACCCCTGCACCCGCGAGCTGACCTGGCCCGGCTTCACCTGGATGTCTATGACCTGCCCTCGCCGGGCATAGCCCCGCCCTCGGCTCAACCGCGCCGAGTCCATCAGCGGCGTCAGGGCTGCGATCCAGCGGTCGGCCCACCAGTTTTTGACAAACTTGCCATGTTGACTCCGGGCTTTGATGCCATCCACTTCGATGGGCCGCGTCGGCTCGTAGCGCGGCCAGTAATCGTCATAATAGCTCCTTCGTTTTGCCATACTCTACTCTTTCGTGATGCCTGAAACGTGCCCCTGCCTCCTGCCTCTCACTACTCCCGCCGCAGGCTCATCAGGTCCCGCAGCTCATCGGTGCTGAGCTCCGTCAGCCAGCCCTCGCCGGTGCCGACGACGCTGCGGGCCAGCTCCTTTTTGCTCTCGATCAGCTCGTCAATGCGCTCCTCCAGGGTGCCGGCGCACAAAAGCTTGTAGACCTGCACATCGCGCGCCTGACCGATGCGAAAGGCGCGGTCGGTGGCCTGATCCTCGACGGCCGGGTTCCACCAGCGGTCGTAGTGAAAGACGTGGTTGGCCGCCGTCAGGTTCAGCCCCGTGCCGCCGGCCTTGAGCGACAACAAAAGGATGGGCGGGCCGTCGCTCCCGCCGGCCTGGAAACGGGCCACCATCCGATCGCGTTGCTTCTGCGGCGTGCCGCCGTGGAGAAAGAGCACCTCGACGCCAAAGAGCGATTGCAGGTAGGCTTGCAGCATGTGGCCCATCTCGGCGAATTGGGTGAACACCAACACCCGGTCGCCAACCGATAACGCCTCTTCCAGCATCTCGCCCAGGCGGTCCAGCTTGCCGGAGCGGCCCGGCAGCGCCGAGCCGTCGCCCAGAAAGTGGGCCGGATGGTTGCAGACCTGCTTGAGGCGGGTCAACGCGCCCAGCACCACACCCCGCCGCTCGATGCCTTCCTCCGCCGACCGGATGCGCTCCAGCGACTCGTTGACCACGGCCTCGTAGAGCGTGGCCTGCTCGGCGGTCAGGTTGCAGTAGACCTTTATCTCCAGCTTGTCGGGCAGGTCCTGGATGATGTTCGGATCGGTCTTGACCCGGCGCAGGATGAACGGCCCGACCAGGCTTCTGAGACGTTGGGTCGCGCCCTGGTCCTGGTAACGCTCGATGGGCAGGGCAAAGTCGCGGCGAAAGCCGGCCTGTGAGCCCAAGAGGCCGGGGTTGAGAAAGTGCATGATGGACCACAGCTCCGAAAGGCGGTTCTCCACCGGCGTGCCGGTCAGGGCGATGCGGTGGGCAGCCGGCAGACGACGCACCGCCTGGGTCTGTTTGGCCTGGGGATTCTTGATGTTCTGCGCCTCGTCGAGGATGACATCGCTCCACTGCACCTGGGCCAGGTCGTCCACATCGCGGCGGACCAGGCCGTAGGTGCTGATCACCACATCGTGGCTGGCGGCGGCGGCCACGAACTCTTGGCCGCTGGCCCGCTCGCCGCCGTGGTGGACCATCACCCGCAGCCCGGGGGCAAAGCGGCGGATTTCGCGCTGCCAGTTGCCGACCACCGAGGTAGGACAGACGACCAGCGCCGGGCCAAGGTGATTTTCCTCCCGCTCGCGCAGCAGCAGGGCGATGGCCTGGATGGTTTTGCCCAGGCCCATGTCATCGGCCAGGCAGGCACCCAGGCCCCACTTGCGCAGAAAGGCCAGCCAGGAGTAGCCCCGCACCTGGTAGGGCCGCATCTGGCCGACAAAGCCCTCGGGCGGCGGCAGCTCGGCCAGCCGGTCGCCGGCACGCAGCTCGGCCAGCAGGTTGTCCAGCCAGCCGGAGGTCTCGACGCCGTGCAGCGGCAGCCCCTCGATCTGGTCGCTGGCGCCGAGGGCCAGGCCCAGGGCGTCGCGCAGCGGCATCTCTTGCAGTTTGCGTTTCTTTTCCCAGAAGGCGATGGCCGCCTCGATCTGGTCGGGCTGGAGCAGCACCCACTGGCCGCGCACCTGGACCAGGGGCATTTTCAGCGCCGCCAGCCGCTCGAACTCTTCGCGGCTCAGCGGCTGGTCGCCCAGGGCCAGTTCCCAGTCGAACCGGACCAGCGAGTCCAGGCTGAGGATGCCGCTGCCGACAATGTTGGCCTCGGTCTTGAGTTTGGCCCGCACCCCCAGCCGGGCGCCGGGCTTGTCCCACCAGGGCGGCACCAGCACGCCAAAGCCGCTGCCTTTCAACAAAGGGCCGACCTCGCGCAAAAAAGCGTAGGCTTCGTCCACGGTCAGGGGGCAGGCTTCGGGGCGGGCGGCGCGCAAGCTGGCCATGATCGGCGGAAAGAGGCGGCCGGCCAGGCCCAGCCCGGCCAGCAGCCGCTCCTGAGTACCCTCGAACTTGCGGTCGAGCAGGTGCAGCGTGCCGCCCCTCGCCTGCCACACCTGCCCGGCGGGGACCAATAGGCTAGGGTCGTCGCTGGCCTGGAGCAGGTAGCGCAATTGCCAGTCGGAGGTGAGGAACTGGCCGGTGTCCGGGTCCACCTCCGGCGGCTCCAGACGGAAGCAGAGGCGGAAGGCAGCCTCGGCCTCACCCCGAAGCTGGCCCATCCAGGCCTGCCAATCGTCAAAGAAGCGGGCCAGCTCGCGGCGTTGCGTGACCGGCACTTCAAGCTGCCCGCTGTCGCTCCACAGGGCCGACCACCAGGCACCGGCCACCCCCTGCGGCGTCTTGCGGCGCCTGTCCAGACTATCACGGCCCCAGCTGCGCACGGCGCGGTCCACCAACTGTTTGAGGAAATCGTCCAGCAGGGTGTGGGGCAGGGGCGCGCTGTCGGGGTCGGGCGTGTTGCCCCCGTCAAACAGCGCCCGGCAGACAGGGGGCATGGCCTGGGCCAGCGCCCGCAGCCGCGCCCGGTCGGCTGGGTCGCTCAGCACCGGCAGCCAGACGGCGCGGTATTGTCCCTCATCTTTGACCAGGCCGGGCAGATATTTGTGCTGGGCCAAAAGTTCCAGCCCCAGCTTGGCAACCAGGCTCCAGTAGCGCAAATCTGTCCCCCATTGCCGGTTGATCGCAACACCGACGGGCAGGGTGACCAGCAAGTCCAGCGCCGAGAGTGGATCCAGGGCCAGGCCGTTTACGTTCCAGGGCGAGAGGCGCAGCTCGCCTTCTGCCGACCTGACCTGGTCAACGGCCAGCCAGGGGGGCAGCAGCGGCGACTCGGCGGATGAGGGCAGCAGGATCGTCCGCGTCGCCGGAGAGGCGTTGGCCCAGTCGCCATGAGGCGCTAAACGGGCCAGCGCTTCCTGCAGCGCCTCCGGCGACGCAGCGTGGGGATGGGGCAGGATGTGTGGCTTGCGGCCGCGCGGTCGCGGGGCCGGCGCCGACGCTTCGCCCCAAACAAAGAACAGACTGTTATGCCAGCTCCCGTGTAGGATCAGGTTCATCCTATGGTTCTCCTGGGCCGTATTATAGCACAGATGGGCGCAGTTGTGCATCTGGAGCGATGGGGTTTGCAGACCAACCGTTCTGCCCACTCGCGTCGCATCGGGGGATTAGCCAGCGCGGCTCCGACAGGTTGCCGGGAGCAAAAAGTGGTAACGATTCTGCCGATTCTGTATCGTTCGTGGGCTTGACAGCAGACGGTTTGTGTGGTAATATATTGACGTATTGAAGAATATCTATATGATGGGATAAGCCGTGACGATTGATTGTGTCGAGTTCTGCAAAGCCCTGGCCGACGATACCCGGCAGAAAATCCTGATGATGCTGCTGGACGGCGAAAAGTGCGTCAGCGACATCGTGGCGGCTTTTGACATCTCCCAGCCGACCATTTCCCATCATCTGAATATTCTCAAACAGTACAAGCTGGTGACCAGCCGCAAGGAGGGCAAGCTGGTGTACTATGCCATCAATCGCGACAACGTGGTGCAGTGCTGCGGCATGCTGATGGCCAGGTTCGAGGCTGAGGAGGCGTGCCAGGGGTGATGCCCTGTTTTCGCCGAAATGCATAGACGTGCGCAAATATCTTTTAAATAGAGTGTAAAATGAGTGAGGATGTGAACGGAGAACGGATCAAGGAAGCCGTGCGCGATGCCTACGGCGGCATCGCCCGCCGCTTTGTCGAGGCGGCGCAGGCTCCGGCCCGGACCGGCTGCTGCGGCCCCTCATCCGCCCAGGCCGGCAGTTGTTGTGGATCGGCAGCGGCTGCCGTCGCCCGGACGGCTGCGGCCCGCTTCTACCCGGTTGAGGAGTTGGCCAACCTGCCGGAGAGCGTAACCGAGGCGTCGTTGGGCTGCGGCAATCCCCTGGCCATCGCCGGCCTGCAGCCGGGTGAGGTGGTGCTCGACCTGGGCTCAGGCGGGGGCATTGACTGTTTCCTGGCGGCACGCCAGGTTGGCCCGACGGGACGTGTCATCGGTCTGGACATGACGCCCGACATGATCGAGCTGGCCCGGCGCAACGCCCAAAAGCTGGGGGTGACCAACGTCGAGTTTCGGTTCGGCGAGATGGAGGAGATGCCGCTGCCCGACGAGTCGGTGGACGTCGTCATCTCCAACTGCGTCATCAACCTTTCACCTGACAAGGATGCCGTGTTCCGGGAGGCCTATCGGGTGCTGCGGCCCGGCGGGCGGTTGAGCATTTCGGACATAGTGGTGGATGGCGATCTGCCGCCGTTCGTCCGCCGCCGGCTGGACGCCTGGGCCGGCTGCATCGCCGGCGCTCTGGACGAGCAGGTTTACCTGGACAAGATCCGGGCGGCCGGTTTTGAGCGGGTCGAGGTCGTGTCCCGCGAGACCGGCGCGGTGGACGAAGGAACCGGCTGGGACGAGGTGCAGGGAGTCGTGGCCGGGACGGATGGCCAGGAAACCGGAGAGATGCCGGCCCAATCGGGCCTGGCCCCCGGCGACCTGGCGAGCCGGGTCGTCAGCATCAAAGTAGCCGCCTACAAGCCGGCCTGACGAAAGCGAGCAGTCCAACTCGCTTTTGCCCAGCCGTTTTGGCCGTGCACCGTGGCAGATGCCCTCTGACGTGCGATGGGAGGCGGGCTGCTTCATTGGGGGGACTATCCTGCGCCTGTTGCCCTGTGGCCAGGCCAGGAGGGCCTCAGAATTTTCTGTAGACATTATCGAGAATAGCATCTTTCACCGCAAAGGCGCGAAGGGCGCCAAGAATTTCAATATAAAACTTGGCGTCGCCTGCCCCCGCCGCAGGCAGGGGGTGGCGGTTCCAAAATCCTTATTTCCGATAGAGTCTTGTGAAAGGAGGTGTAAACCTGTGAAAATTGCAAAACTGATTGCGTTGTTGGGCCTGCTGGCCATGACAGCGGCCTTGATCTACGGCTTTGCCGTCGGTGATTTTGGCGGGGAGGGGCGGCAGTTGCTGTCAATGCCGTGGGGCATCGTGTCGTTGGTGGACCTGTACGTGGGCTTTATCCTGTTTTCGGGCTGGATCGTCTACCGCGAAAGATCGGCAGCGCGCGCTGTCCCGTGGGTGGTGCTGATGATGGTCCTCGGCTTCTGGACGGCCAGCCTGTACGCGCTGCTTGCGCTGCAAGCCAGCGATGGCGATTGGCGGCGCTTCTGGCTGGGGCGCAGAGCGTAAAAAATCTGTGTTCCGACCAGGCCGGGTCAGGCCAATTTTACCGGTCGGGCAAGTGCCTGACACTTTATTCTCATGTCAAGGGGGAAGGCGAACGCATGGCTAGTGAAGTCAAGGGTTCTGCAACCTATCCTGTCATCCGCCTGGGGATCAGCTCCTGCCTGCTGGGGGAGCGGGTGCGCTACGACGGTGGGCACAAGCTGGACCACTTTTTGGTGGACATTCTGGGACAGTACGTGGAATATGTTCCTGTTTGCCCCGAAGTGGAGATCGGCCTGCCGGTCCCGCGCGAGAGTATGCGCCTGGTGGGCGACCCCCAGGACCCGCGCCTGGTAGCGCCCAAGTCGGGCACCGATTACACCGAGCGGATGAGAGCCTGGGCGTGGGAACGGGTGGAGCAGTTGGCGGCCGTAGGGCTGCATGGTTTTGTGTTCAAGAAGGATTCACCTTCGTCGGGTCTGTTCCGGGTCAAGGTCTATGGCGAGCACGGGATGGCGGCGCGGACCGGCACCGGCCTCTTTCCGCGCGAGGTGATGAGGCGCTTCCCCCTGCTGCCGCTGGAGGAAGAAGGGCGGCTCAACGACCTGTCGCTGCGCGAGAACTTTATCGAGCGGGTGTTTGCCTACTACCGCTGGACGGAGCTCTTGAAGAACGACCCAACGCCCGGTGGGTTGGTCCGCTTCCATACCGCCCACAAGCTGACCCTGATGGCCCACAGCCCGAAGCACTATACCGAGATGGGCCGGCTGGTGGCACGGGCGGGGACGGTCCCCTGGGAGGATTTGAGCGCCACCTATGGCCGGCTGTTCATGGAGGGGCTGGCGTTGCTGGGGACGCGGCGCAAGCACGCCAACGTGCTGCAGCACCTGATGGGTTACCTGAAGAACCACCTGTCGAGCGAGGACAAGCAGGAGCTGCTGGGGCTGATCGAGGATTATCGCAATGGTTTGGTGCCGCTCATCGTGCCGATGACGTTGATCCAGCACTACATACGGCGCTGCCCTGTGCCCGACTGGGTGCACCAGCAGGTCTATCTGAACCCCTATCCCAAGGAACTGATGCTGCGGAATCATGGGTAGCCCAGCAGGCGAGCAGTTACGCTTCAACCGCAGACAGTCGTAGGACAACTGCTAGCAGTTGTCCTACATTTTCATGCTTTATGGTGCCCGAAATGGCATGTTGAACTGCGGTAAAGTCAGGCGGTTAAAACCGCACCTGAGAGGGCATTTGGATACCCGCGAGGGGTATCCTTACCGCACTGGCCGACCACCTGCGCCGTCGGTTGGGGCGTCCTCGCAGGTGGATGCCCGGCCAACGGCCCTTGAGGCGCGACCTCGGTCGCTGTAGGCGAGCAGTTACCCCAAAAAGTTGAAAAGCGCCCCCTGCTTGCTAGCAGAAAATCATGTCTTGCGCTTCCGGCCTATGGGTGGTATACTCAACCGGGAAGGTTGGTGAAGATTGCAGCTGATACCTGCTCAGCCGGGCGGTTAAAACCGTGCCTGAGAGGGCATTTGGATACCCGCGAGGGGCATCCTTGCCGCGCCGGCCGACCGCCTGCGTGGCCGGTTGGGATGTCCTCGGAGGAGGACGCCCGGCCAACGGCCCTTGAGGCGCGACCTCGGTCGCTGTAGGCGAGCAGATACCGCAGCCGGAGTATTTCCTGTCCCACCTGCCTGGGGCAGCGCATGTCTCACCAATCCGGCAGAGGAGTTGCAATTGTTGTGGTGATAGAAAAGATACAGACAGAAAAAACTGGCATCGCCGAGAAGGAAAAACGGATGGCGGCCGGCAGCTCGGTGCTGGCCGCGGTGCTCCTGACCACTTTCAAGCTGGTAGTGGGCCTGTTGACCGGCAGCCTGGGCATCCTGGCCGAGGCCGCCCATTCCGGCCTCGACCTGGTAGCCGCTCTGGTCACTTTTTTTGCCGTGCGCATTGCCGACCGACCGCCCGACAAGCAGCATCTGTACGGCTATGGCAAGGTCGAAAACCTGTCGGCCCTGATCGAGACGTTGCTCCTCTTGATCACCTGTGTGTGGATCATCTATGAGGCGATCCAGCGCCTGTTTTTCAAATCGGTGGAGATTGAAGCCAGCCTGTGGGCGTTTGGGGTGATGGCCGTCTCTATCGCGGTGGATATATCCCGCTCCCGCATCCTGTACCGGGCAGCGCGCAAATACAACAGCCAGGCGTTGGAAGCCGACGCGCTCCACTTTTCGACCGACATCTGGAGCTCGACGGTGGTCATTGGCGGGCTGGCCTTGGTCTGGCTGAGCGAGCACCTGGGGCCGGCATGGGCCTGGTTGGTCAAGGGAGACGCGGTGGCCGCGCTGGTGGTCGCCCTGATCGTCGTCTATGTCAGCCTGCAGCTGGGCAGGCGGGCCGTGGCGGTGCTCCTCGACGTGGCACCGGCCGGCCTGGCCGACCGGATCGCCGCCGAAGCGGCCCAGGTGCCCGGTGTGCAGAGCCTGGGGCCGGTGCGCGTGCGCCAGGCCGGCGCCTCGGTGTTCGTGGACCTGACGGTGAATGTGGACCGCAGCGCCTCGCTGGAAGAAGCTCACCAGATTGCAGAGGCGGTGGACAGGCGCGTGGGCCAGGTGGTGCAGCGGGGGGATGTGGTCGTCCACGTGGACCCGGTGCGACAGTCGGGGGAAAACCTTTCCCAGGCAGTGGGGGCCATCGCTGCCCGGATGGGCTTGCGGACGCACTATGTCCATGCCCATGAGGTGCGGGGGCGCTATTTCGTGGACCTGCACGTGGAGGTGCCGGCCAACCTGACCCTGGGCCAGGCGCACGACCAGGTGAGCCGCCTGGAGCTGGCCGTCCGTGACGAACTGCCCCAGGTGCACGACATCCATAGCCATATCGAGCCGGTTACGGCCCAGGTAGCAGCCGCCGACAGCATCACAGCGGAGGTGAGGCGTGATCTGCGGGCCCAGATCGCAGCCATCGCCGATGAGATGCCGGAGCTAAAGGGCTGCGAGCAGATCTACATCCGCCCCGGCCCCAACGGCTACGATGTGGCCATCCACTGTCATGCCGATTCCACCCTGTTGGTCGCCGAAGCCCATTCCCTGGCCGACGAGCTGGAAAAGCGGCTGCAACGCCGCATCCCCGGGATCGAACGAGTGTTGGTGCACGTAGAGCCAGGGGATCAGGGCTGATCCGCCCCCTAGCCGGCCGCCTCTGCCTCCAGCGCCTCGATGGCACTGCACACCACCCCGGCGCTGGCCTGGAGCGCGGCCTGTTCTTCCTCGTTGAGCGGCAGCGGAAAACTGGCCAGCACTCCATTGCCGCCCACCAGGTGGGGCAGGGAGATGGTCACGTTGCACACATCCCCCACCTGGGCCACGGGCGTGCACACCGTCAGGATGGCGCGCTGATCGCGCAGGATGGCATCTACAATGCGGGCCAGCGCACTGCCGATGCCATAGTAGGTTGCCCCTTTGCCCTCAATGATGTGATAGGCAGCGTGGCGCACCCGGTCATCAATCTCCCGGCGCACCGCATCGTCCAGGGAGATGCCGTGTTGACGGCAGAATTCGGCCAGGGGCATCCCTCCCACCGTAGCCAGCGACCAGGTCAGCACCTCCGAGTCGCCATGCTCGCCGACGACGTAGGCGTGGATGTGCTGGGCATCCACCCCCAGCAGCCGGCCCAGCAGGACGCGGAAGCGAGCCGTGTCGAGGGTGGTGCCCGAACCCAGCACCCGGCCGGGCGGCACCCCATGTTCAGCAGCATAGCGAGCGGCCAAATGGGTCATGATATCCACCGGGTTGGTTGCCACCACCAGGACAGCGTCTGGGGCGTACTCCAAGACACCGGGCACCACCTGGTGAAAGATGGCCGCGTTGCGCTGCAAAAGCTGGAGGCGGGTCTCGCCGGGTCGTTGGGACACACCCGCCGCCAGGATCACCGCCCGGCTGCCGGCCAGGTCGGCATAGTCGCCGGCGCGGACCTCCAACGGATGGGCAAAAGGTACGGCGTGAAACAGGTCGTCTGCCTCGGCCTGGGCGCGGGCAGTGTTCTTGTCCACCAGCACGATCTCGCGGCCAATGCCGCGCATCACCAGGGCATAGGCCGCCGTCGCGCCCACCATGCCTGTTCCGACAACTCCTACTTTCATGGCGATCTCACTTTCCGCCAGATTTCTGGCGTTTTCGATAGGCTTTCAGATAGCGGGTGGCATATGCATCGCGGCCCAGGAGCAGGTCGGCGGCCAGGATGGAAGGCTGCATCCTGGCTGCGTCTACAATGGGACAATTCAACCCGTGGGCGATGGCCATCGCCAGGAAAACGCTGTTGATCGTCTCCCGCTCCGGCAGGCCGTAAGAAACATTGCTGGCTCCCAAAGCCAGGTTGACCCCCAGCTCGGCCTTGACCAGGCGCATGGCCTCCAGGGTTACGCACGCTGCTTTGGAATCGGCCCCCACGGTCAATGCCAGGCAGTCAATCAGGATGTCTGCCGGCGCGATGCCATGCTCTTGGGCCCGCCCGACGATCTTTTTGGCCACTGCCAGCCGTCCCTCCGGCGTGGGGGGGATGCCGTTGTCGTCCATACACAGGCCGATGACCGCCGTTCTATACTCGGCCACCAACGGCAGCACCCGCGCCAGGCTGGCCTCCTCGCCGTTGACCGAGTTGACCAGCGGCTTGCCGCCGGGATTTAGCGCCTGGTGGGTTGCCAGGGCTGCCTTGAGCGCCTGGCCGTTGGCCGTGTCTATGGCCACCGGCACCGGCACCGTCTCCAGCACCAACTGGACGGCCTTGGGCAGCAGGTCCACCTCATCTACCCCGGCTGCCCCCACGTTCACGTCCAGGATGTCGGCCCCGGCCTCTACCTGAGCCAGCGCCTCCTGACGGACGACCTCCAGGTCGCCGGCCAGCAGGGCGGCGGCCAGCCGTTTTTTGCCGGTGGGGTTGATCCGCTCGCCGAGGATGACCGTCGGCCGGCCATCGCCGATCACCACCTGTTTGCCAGGACCTTTGAGCACAGTTTCCATGATTTCTACCTCTTTCAAATTTGGTCGAAGAAACGTTGGTCTGCCACTGCGGGGGCCTCCAGCCCGTGGCGGTCCATCAAGGCTTCATCCCGCAGCAGGGCGGTCGTCGGGCCATCGGCCACCAGCCGCCCGCCATCGAGAATGATCGTCCGCGGGCACAGGTCCCACACCAGCCGCATGTCGTGACTGGCGACCAGCATCGTCTGCGGCAGCCCACGCAGCAGGCCGATCAGGCTGCGCCGGGCGCGGGGGTCCAACCCCGACGACGGCTCGTCCAGGACCAGGATCGCCGGGTCCATGGCCAGCACCGTGGCCAGGGCAACCCGCTTCCGCTCCCCCAGGCTCAGGTGGTGGGGCATCTGATCCTCGTGGCCGGCCATCCCCACGGCCGCCAAGGCCCGTGCCACCCGATTGCGGACCTCATCCGGCGGGTAGCCCAGGTGCAGAGGGCCAAAGGCTACATCCTCAAAGACCGTTGGTGAAAAAAGCTGGTCGTCGGGGTCCTGGAAGACAAGGCCTACCTGGGCGCGCACAGATCGGACCGTCTTGGCGTTCACCTCCAGGCCGGCCACCCGCACCCGGCCTTCGCCGTGCAAGATGCCGTTCAGGTGCAAAAAGAGGGTGGACTTGCCGGCCCCATTTGGTCCGACCACGGCCACCTTTTCCCCCTGGCCGACCTGAATGTTGATGTCGGCCAATGCCTGTCGGCCATCGGGATAGGAAAATGACAGGTTTTCGATGTGAATTACGTGCTCCAATCCTCCCTCTTTTATCAAGAAAACACCCGTCCCAGAAAAACGATGCTGCCCAACGCGACGGTCCAGGCCAGCGCCGCCCACAGGTCTCGTGATCGCCAGGTGAGCTGCGTCAGCGTGCGGGCCTCGCCGGCAAAGCCTCGCGACAGCATGGCAGCGTAGATGCGTTCACTCCGCTCGTAGCTGCGGATGAACAGGCTGCCGATCATCCCCCCCAGCACCTGCGCCCGCCACCACACCGTGCGCCCTGAGCCGGCCGACCGCGCCTCGCGGGCGGTCTGCAGGCGCATCGCCTCGTCCACCAGCACAAACAGGTAGCGATACATAAACGAGATCGTCGCCGTAAGCACCGGCGGTATGCGCAAAGCCTGCATCGCCTTCAGCAAGTCGGGGAAACGTGTGGTTGCCACCAGCAGGCCGCTGACCGCCACCGATAGCCAGGCCTTGATCACCACCGCCGCAAACAGGGTCAACCCCTCCTCAGTCACGCCCAGGTTCCACCCCCCAATCCGCCAGGACCAGACCACCTGGCCGGCCCGGGTAAAAGGCAGCGAGATTGCCACCATTCCGGCAAAGGGCAGGGCAACGGCCGAGTGCTTGAGCCCTTCCCTCAAGGGGATGTGCGCGGCCAGGATGGCAGCCACGGCCAGGGCTGCAGACAGGCCCAGGGCCGGCCAGGCGCCGGGCGGGGTGCTCGTCACCGCCAGGACAAACGCCAGGGTCGCCAGGAGCTTGAGCCGGGGGTCCAGGCGGTGAACCAGGCTGTTGCCCTGGCGGTAACGGTCCAGAAAGCTATGCCGCATGGCAGGTGTCAGGAATCACGTATCGCGGGGTGCGACCGCCGGTGCAGAAGCCAGGCCAGGCCAACGCCTACGCCGAACATCACCAGCGTGCCGATCACCCCGGCGACGATGGTTGCCGCCGCTTCATTCTCGATGCCGGGGAACAGATAATCGGCGATGATCTGGAAGGGGGCATCCTTCGCCCGGTCTATAAACCCGTGGTCCTCGGCCACCCGCTCCAGGCCGTCGGGATGGGGCGAGGCCAACGGCGACAGGAGCGCCAGGCCCAATGCCAACAGCAAGCCAACTATCCACCAGGATCTCTTCATGATGCACCTCACCCTTGCGCTGCCGCGTGGCGCAGCTCCAACAGGTCGGGCCGTGTGGCCCGCAGGAAGGCCAATACGGCCACGGTGATCAGCCCCTCGCCGACGCCGATAAGCATGTGCACCAGGCCCATTGCCGGCAACACCACTCCCCACGGCGACGCACCCGAAACCGCCAGCTCTACCGCGGCCAGCAGGGCGGCGATCACCACCGACAGCCAGGCTGCGGCAAAGCCGGCGACTATTGTGGACCACGTCTGTTGGCCCAACAGCCGTTTCAACCCGGTGTAGACCAGCCAGCCGACCAGCACGCCGACGACCGCCATGTTCAGGACATTGGCCCCCAGGGCCAGCAGACCGCCGTCCTGGAACAGCAGCGCCTGGACGGCCAGCACGCTGGTAAGCACCAGCATCGCCGCCCACGGCCCCAGCAAGATGGCGGCCAGCGCCCCGCCCAGCAGGTGGCCAGATGTGCCGCCGGCGACCGTAAAGTTCAGCATCTGTGCCGCAAAGATAAAGGCCGCCGTAACCCCCATCAGCGGCACCTGCCGCTCACCGAGCTCCCGCCCCACCCGGCGCACGGCATAGCCCACGCCCCCGGCCGAGGCAACCCAGGCCGCAACCGAGGTGCCGGTGTTCAGAAAACCATCTGGAATGTGCATCATTTCCCTCCTTATTGCAAAGATTTGCAACAAGAGTATATCTGGAATCGGGCAAAAGTCAAATCATCTCCCGGCGGTTGATGGCCTGTGGAAAACCCCACCGACAGGCGGTTGGCTATTGATTGAGATCATCAAGGACGGCCAGGATTTCCTGATTCGACGGAATGTCGGACATGGAGCCGCCATAGTGCTTGTAGCGCACCTGTCCGGCCTTGTCTACGACCAGTAGCGCCGGCATACGCCCCAACTTGAGCAGGCTAACCTCCTGGCCGTAGCGGCGGGCGACGGTGTGGGTTGGGTCTGCCAGTCCAACGAAGGGCAGGCCCTCCTTGCGCCAGTAGTTCTGGAAAGCCTGTTCGTCATCCGGCCCAACGACCACCACTTCTGCCTCACGGTCCACGAACTGTTGATACTCTTGACGCAACTGCGCCATGTGCCGGCGGCAGAATGGTCACATAAAGCCCCGGTTAAAGACCAGCACCACGTGCTTTTGCCCTCGGTAGTCCGAGAGGCGCACCATCCGGCCGTGGGTATTGGTCAGCGCAAAGTCAGGAGCGAGGCCAGGTTCTTCAGCCATTTTTTCCTCCCCTCTTTAACAGATCCCGCAGGGCCGATTCGGCGTCTGGAAACTGAAAGCGGAACCCCAGGTCGAGCAGCCGCCGGGAGATGGCCCGCTGGCCCTCCAGCACGACGGCCGATACCTCACCGAGCGCCAGCCGCAGGGCAAAGGCCGGCACCGGCACGAAGGAGGGCCGGCCCAGCACCTTCCCCAAGAGCCGGGCGAACTCGGCGTTGGTGAGGGGGTGGGGGGCACACAGGTTGAACGGCCCGCTGGCCGCTTTGTTCTCGATCAGAAAGCGGATCGCCCTGACCTGGTCCTGCAGGTGAATCCAGGATAGCCACTGCCGGCCGCTGCCCATCGGTCCGCCGACAAACAAGCGGAAGGGCAGCAGCAGACGGGGCAGCGCCCCTTCGCGGGGGTCGAGGACCACCCCGGTGCGGATGATCACCCGCCGCACGCCCAGCGTTTCGACGGCTGCTGTCGAAGGCTCCCAGTCGTCATGGGCCAGCCGGGCCAAAAAGTCACTCCCCGGCGGGTCATCCTCGGTCAGGAGTTTGTCGCCGGTAGAGCCATAGTACCCGATGCCCGAGGCTTGAACGACGACCGCCGGCTTTTGGCTGGATCGTTCTATCGCCTGAACCACTGCCTGGCCGGCATAGACCCGGCTGTCGCGGATGAGGCGCTTGCGTTCCTCGGTCCAGCGGCTGGGGAAAAAGCCGGCGCCGGCCAGGTTCTCTCCGGCCAGGTTGACAATGGCATCGGCGCCATCGGCCAGGTGGGCCCAGCCATCGGCGGTGCGGGCGTCCCAGCGCTCGATCTGCACCCCATCCCCGGCGCTGGGCGCCGCCGTCGTCCGCTCTGGCGAGCGGCTGAGGAGAATGACCTGATGGCCGTCAGCCACCAGGTCAGCCGACAAGGCCCGACCTATCAGGCCGGTTCCACCGGTGATGATTACGCGCATAGAGACCTCCGATCACGGTTCTATGGCCAGGCGGCGGAACCAGGCGACGACCGGTTCTCCCGGCTTGTCCAGGCAGGCAGCGGCCGCCTGACCATAGGCCTGCAAGTAGGGATAAAGGGCTTCAGCCGGAATCCGGTAATTCCTGATGAGGTCCTGTGCCCATTCGATGTTGCTGCTCAGGTAGTCCATGTTGCCCAGGGCCAGGGCGGCGGCGATGTTCAGGGCCAGTTCCCGGTTAGCCAGGGCCAGGTGGTCCGGCGCAATGCCCAAAGGGCCGGCCGCCTGGATCAGGCGAGCTTCGATCAGCGCCTGGCGTTCGAGATAGTGGGTGCGGGCGCGGCGGTAAGCCTCCGGGACAGGTGCCACAGCGGGCACAGGCCGGGGGGTGGTTAACAACGACTCTACCGTCGGGGGGGCCAGGTCCACCCTCTCGCCCAAAAAGTGGCCGGGGATGCGCCCGCGCAGCTCCGGGATCAGGTTAAAGATCAGGCCGCCATAGGCCGGGGCAACCCCTTCGCGCTGCAACACCTGGGCGACCTCCAGCAGCGTTGCGGCGGTGTGCAACTGTTGGGCCGACAGGATCACCAGGAGTGGTTTGGTGGCCATCACCGCGCTTTCCAACTTTTCGACCGGGGTGTTGGCTCCCAGATAGAGCACATCCCACCCCCGGCGGCGGATCAGGAAGGTGATCAACAGCAAGCCGATGGTGTGGTTCTCAGCCGGCGGACAGGCAGCCAGGATGCGCCCAGGGTGGATGGGGGGAGGGCAGGCCTTGATCAGTGCTTCCAGGTGGCGGATGACCAGCGCCGAGACAAAATGCTCCTGCTGGACTATTACTCGGCCCTGAGACCACCCCTCCCCAATCTGGGCGATGGCTTTCTCCAACAGCTCCAGGCAGACGACCTCTGGCGAGTAGAGGGCAAAGGCCTGGACCAGGATCTGGTTGGCCAGATGCTCGTCGAAGGCCAGACTGGCGGCGATCCACTCGTCGCGCAACCGGCTCAGGGTATCAGCCGATGATAGAGGCGCCGGCGCAGGTTGGACCTGGGCGATCGGCAACCTCACCATCTGCAGCGGATCGCGGCCTTCGGCTTCAAGCAGGTGCCACAGCTCCACGGCCCGGCTGATCCTCATTCCCTCGCGGTGGCGGTCCATCAGCCACCTGATGATGTCAATGTCCCGCGGCGAGTAAAGCCGATGCCCTCCCCCACTGCGCTTGGGCGAGGGCAGGCCGTGGCGGCGCTCCCAGGCGCGCAACGTATCGGGTTTGATGCCGGTTTGCTTGATGACCGCTTTGAGGTTGAAAAAAGGTCCTTGACTATTGGCAGGCATTGATCACTCCTTTGAAAGAGACGGTTTTTTGCGAGGGAACCAGGGGATGAAGGCGCTGGTGCGCTCCACATACTCCTGGTAACCCGGTTTGGCCGCGGTCAGGGTCTTTTCCAGCAGAGCCACGCCGGAGACCCGGAGCAACAACATGGTCATGATGACGGGGGAAAAGATGGTCCAGAATCCACCGCCGGCTGTGGCCACCAGGTAGTATGCCCACCACTGGGTCGCGTCGCCAAAGTAGTTGGGATGGCGAGTATAGCGCCACACACCCCGATCGAGCACCTTGCCCTTGTTGGCCGGGTTGGCCTTGAACCGGGCCAGTTGCAGATCGCCCACCGACTCGAAGAAGAAGCCGATGGCCCACACCACAACGGCCAAAAAGTCGAGGAGGGTCAGGTGGTTGGGGGTAGGGCGGATTTGGGCAGCCAACAGTGGAGCCGAGATAACCCACAGCAAGAGGCCCTGCAGCAAGAACACCTTAAAAAAGCTTCGCCACCACCAACTGCTGCCGGTCTCTTCCCGCCACTTGCGGTAACGAAAATCCTCGCCCTTGCCCCAGTTGCGCCACAGCAAGTAGAGTGACAGGCGCAGTCCCCAGATGGTGACCAGCGTGCTGATGAGCAGCTTGCGGCCCAGGAAACCGTCGGGAGTGAGGGCGAAATAGACCCAGTTGGCGATTACAAAGCCGGTCCCCCACAGGGGATCGACGATGCTGGAATTGCGCATGGCCAGGCTGATCAGCCACAGCAGGGCCATAAGGCCGATGACAACCGCCAGGCCGATAAGGTACACTTCTAAAAATGTCATGTTTCTCTCCTTTTCTTTTTATAAAGGGCGATAACCTGTCCTACCTGGCCTGGACGGCGACGAACCCCACGGCCCCCGGCCCGATGTGAGCGCCGATGACCGGCGTCACCTCTGCCACCAGAGGGGTTGTGCCCGGTGGAAAGAGGTCTTGAGCCTGCTGGCGCAGCGCTTCGACCCGCTCCGGGGCATGGGTGTGGACCAGGGCCAGCTCCTCCAGGGGACCGAGGTGGCGCACCATCTCGATCAGCCGCGCCGTTGCTCCGTTCCGCGTCCGAACCCGTTCCATGCCCGGTTCGCCACGGTTCATCGTCAGGATCGGCTTGATCTGGAGCATCGAGCCCAGGCCCCATTGAAAGCGGCTCAAGCGACCGCTGCGCCGCAGGAACTCTAGTGTGTCCAGGGCCGCAAAGCAGTAGGTGCGCGCCGCTTGGTCCTCCAGCAAAGCGACGATCTCTTCCGGGGAATGGCCGGCGGCGGCAGCCCGGGCTGCCGCCAACACCTGCAGGCCGGTGCCTAGCGTCAGTTGGCCGGAATCGAACACGGTGACCGGCACCGCTTTGATCTCTTCGGCTGCCAGGCGGGCCGAGTTGGCCGTGGCGCTCAGGCTGGTAGAGATGTGAATGGACAGGATCGCCTCGGCACCTTCGGCGATCAGCTGTTCGTAAATCTGCAGGAATTGCCCCGGGCTGGGGACAGATGTCGTGGGATGGGTGTGAAAGGTCGGCAACCCCTCGTAAAACTGGCGGCGTGACATTTCGACCCCATCCAGGTAGCTTTCGGTGCCGATGGTGATGTGCAAAGGCACCACGACGATGCCATGAGCCGCGACCAGCTCTTGGGGCAGGTCGCAATTGCTATCGGTGACGATACGAATGGTCATAGGACTCCCCTCGTTATTTCTTGGCAAGATCATACCACAGTGTCCTAATTTTGTCAATAATTTGGACAGGTTTTCGGGTTAAATATGTGTTAGAAATGGGGAGTTGATCGGGCGGGCCTGCAACCCTGGGCCGATCAAGACGTATTGCTATTGACCAAGGCCGGTATGGAGAAATCGAGCAGCAGCGGGTGGTAGCAAGGTGGTGACATTCGCAGCGGCGGAGGATACTCTGCCGATCCAGGGGGTGGCATTTCCCTGGGACAAATCTATCTAAAGGAGGACAGACATGAGTGAGGAAGAAAAGGGAATCGCCGGCGGGCAGGAGACGGTTGGAACCGGAAAGAGAGAGGTGACCGAGGAGATCAAGGTGCAGGCGCAAGACCTGTTCAAGGCGATCAACAACCTGATCCGCGAGGGGACAGCCAGGCGCGTCATGGTGATCCGCAACGAACGGACGCTGGTGGACATTCCTCTGTGGGCCGGGATCAGCAGCGGCGTGTTGCTGGCGGTCTACATGGCGCCCATCGCGGCGCTCGTCAGTGTTGGGGCCTTGCTGGGCGGCTGCACGGTGCGCATCGTCCGCGAACAACCCAAAGAGGAAGAATAGGAGTTGCCCCCTGTCAGGGGGCGGGTTTGTGCCCAGACATTCTGGCCACCGATCCCCCGGCCTGGTGTTCGCCAGCCGGGGGATTTGACTTTTTCTGCCCAAAGGGCGATAATAGGCTAGCTGTTGGGGAGGAGGCTGTGGTGAAGGTCCAATTTTGGGGTGCTGTGCGCACGGTGACCGGTTCGATGCACTTGCTAACGGTTAACAATGTGCGCATTTTGCTTGATTGCGGGCTGTTCCAGGGCCGGCGACAGGAAAGTTTTGAGCGGAACCGCAACCTGCCGTTCGATGCCCAAACGATTGACACGGTGGTTCTATCCCACGCCCACATTGACCATGCCGGCAACATCCCCACGCTGGTCAAGAACGGCTTTGCGGGCAACATCTATACGACCCCTGCCAGCCGGGACCTGTGTGCGGCGATGTTGCGCGACTCGGCTCACATTCAGGAGGAGGATGCCCGTTACGTCAATAAAAAGCGGGCGAAGAAGGGCCAGCCTCCGGTGGAACCGCTCTACACTGTGGAAGACGCCACCGAAAGCCTCAAGAACTTTGTCAGCGTGGGCTACAACCGCCCGCTGCCGATAGCCCCTGGGGTGACCCTGACCTTTCTCGATGCCGGCCATATCCTCGGCTCGGCGATCACCGTCCTCACTGTTCAGGAGGGAGGCGAAAAGAGACGGCTGGCGTTCAGCGGCGACCTGGGCCGCAAAGGGATGCCGATCCTCCGCGATCCACAGCCCGTGGAAAAGGCCGACTATGTGATCATCGAAAGTACCTATGGCGACCGCTTCCACGATCCGATCGAGGAGGCCGAAAAAAAGCTGCAGGAGGTGGTGGTAGACACCTACCGGCGGGGTGGCAAGGTGATCATACCGGCCTTTTCTGTAGGCCGCACCCAAGAGCTGGTCTATGCCCTGCACCGCCTGACCGAACACCGCGACATTCCCGGCATGCCTATCTTTGTGGACAGCCCTCTGTCGGTAAACGTGACCGAGGTGTTTCGCCTGCACCCCGAATGTTACGACCAGGAGCTAAACCAATTCATTGCCCAGGACGGTCGTCGCGACCCCTTTGGCTTTCATCGCCTGACCTACATCCGCACGGTGGAAGAGTCGAAGGAACTGAACTTTCTGCGGGAGCCGGCAGTCATTATCAGCGCCTCGGGCATGTGCGAGGCGGGGCGCATTTTGCACCACCTGAAGAACAACATCGAGGATGCGCGCAACACGGTGCTCATCGTTGGCTGGCAGGCCCCCGACACCCTGGGCCGACGGCTGGTGGAGCGGCAGGCGGTGGTCAAGATCTTTGGCGAGGAGTATAGCCTTAGGGCGCGGGTGGAGACGATCAACGGGTTTAGCGCCCACGCCGACCGGACTGATCTGTTGGACTATGCCCGGCAGTTGGGGCCGGAGCGGCTAAAGGGCGTTTTTGTGGTCCACGGCGAGGAGCCTTCCTGCCTGGCCTTGGCCGAAGGGGTGCGCGACCTGGGTGCGGCGCGCGTGACTGTGCCCAGAGTGGGCGAAGAGTTTGAGCTGCACTGACCGCCCGGTCATGAAACCGGTACCTCAACAAGGTGAATCGGAGAAGGTGTGCCCCATTCGCCCGGTGACGCAATGAGTAGGACAACTCCGCAGGAGTTGTCTATGCCGGGTAGAGAGGTCTCAACTTACCAAAACCATCTTGGTAGGGCACTAGTCCCCTCTGCTACGCGGGTGAAATCCTTCACCTGACCAAAACAGCAGAGCGACTTGACAACAAGGTCAGGCAAATTTATAATTTCTACGAACCTGTCGGCGGCAGATCTGGATCCAAGGGCAGTATAGAAAGGACTATACCATGAAAATCTTGATGAAAGGCAATGAAGCCATCGCCGAGGCCGCCATTCGCGCCGGGTGCGAGGCCTATTTCGGCTACCCTATCACCCCCCAGACCGAGGTGTTGGAGTATATGTCACGACGGATGCCGGAACTGGGCCGGGCCTTTGTCCAGGCTGAAAGTGAGCTGGGGGCGATCAACATGGTCTATGGTGCAGCCTGCACCGGGGCGCGGGTCATGACCACCACCTCCAGCCCCGGCTTTAGTCTGATGCAGGAAGGTATCTCGTACATCGCCATGTCATTTGTGCCCTGTGTGGTGGTCAATATCATGCGTGGCGGGCCGGGCCTGGGCAACATCGCTCCCAGCCAGGGCGACTATTTTCAGCTCACCAAGGGCGGCGGCCACGGCGACTATAACCCCATCGTCCTGGCCCCCGCCACCGTGCAGGAGGCGGTAGACCTGATCATCCTGGCCTTTGACCTGGCCGACAAATATCTCCAACCGGTGGGGGTCATCGCCGACGGCATGATCGGCCAGATTATGGAGCCGGTCGAGTTTCCAGAGCTCAAACCGCCGCAACGCCCAGAGCGGTCCTGGGCCTTGACCGGGGCCAAAGGGCGGAAAAAGAACATTATCACCTCCCTCTTTTTGGATATCTACAAGCTGGAACAGGAAAACCAGCGCCTCCAACGCATCCTGGCCGACATCCGGGCCAACGAGGTCCGCTACGCCGAGTATCAGATGGAAGGGGCCGAAGTCGTGGTCGTCTCCTACGGCACGGCAGGGCGCATCGCGCAGACGGCGGTCAAACAGGCGCGGGCCGAGGGCATCCCCGCCGGCCTGTTCCGGCCCATCTCCCTGTTCCCCTTCCCTTACGACCGCCTGGACCAGATCGCCAATACGGCCAAGCGCTTTTTGGTAGTGGAGCTGAGCGCCGGGCAGATGATCGAGGATGTTCGCCTGGCCACCCACGACCGCGTCCCCATCTCCTTCTTTGGCAAAATGGGCGGTGTTGTGCCTCTGCCGGAGGAGATTTTGGCCGAAATCAGAAAGGTAGCAAGCTGAGCTCTGCTGCTGGCGCTTTTGCACGACAAGGAGATGACAATGAGTGAAGAGGTCGAACTGGTATTTCGCCGCCCTGAATCGCTGTCGGATGTGGTGACACACTATTGCCCCGGCTGTTTCCACGGCGTCGTCCATCGTCTCATCGCTGAAGTGATGGACGATCTGGGCATCCGCGAGCGGACGGTGGGTATTGCCCCGGTGGGCTGCTCGGTGCTGGCCTACAACTATTTTGAATGCGACTTTGCCGAGGCGGCCCACGGACGGGCCCCGGCCATGGCCACCGGGATAAAGCGCACCAACCCCGACCTGATCGTTTTTACCTATCAGGGCGATGGCGACCTGGCTTCCATTGGCACCAACGAGCTGATCCACGCCGCCGCGCGGGGAGAAAATATCACCACCATCTTTATCAACAATGCCGTGTATGGCATGACCGGCGGCCAGATGGCACCCACCACCCTGCCCGGCATGGTGACCACCTCGTCGCCCTATGGCCGCGACGTCAAGGTGCAGGGCTATCCGGTGCGCGTCTGCGAGCTGGTGTCGCAGTTGGACGGAGCGGCCTACATCGTGCGGCGCACAGCCTACAAGCCCGCCGAGGTGAACCGGCTGCGCAAGGCGATCAAGACCGCTTTCCAGGTTCAGATGGCCGGCCTTGGCTTTTCGCTGGTCGAGGTTGTGTCCAACTGTCCTACCAACTGGGGCATGACCCCCAAGGAATCGCTCAAGTTCGTCGAGGAGCGGATGATCCCCTACTACCCCCTGGGCGACTATAAGGTCAAGGACGAAGTCAAAGAGTTGAAGTAAAGCAAGGCCTTTATCCCTTTCCAAAGGAGCAAGAGATGCACGAAGAGATCATTATCTCCGGTTTTGGGGGACAGGGCGCCCTCTTTGCCGGGCAGCTTTTGACTTATACCGGCATGGACGAGGGGTGGCATGTGACCTGGATTCCGTCCTATGGCCCGGAAATGCGCGGGGGCACGGCGCACTGTATCGTCATCATCTCCGACGACGACATCGGCTCGCCCATCATTAGCCGGCCAACGATGTGCATTGTCATGAACCCGCCCTCTATGGACAAGTACGAGCCACAGGTCAAGCCCGGTGGCTTGCTGGTGGTCAACTCGACGCTGGTGCGCAACCGGTCGCAGCGCAACGACATCGAGGTGGTGTATGTGCCGGCCAACGATCTGGCTGCCGAGCTGGGCAATGTGCGCATGGCCAACATCGTCCTGTTGGGGGCGATGCTCGGCAAGCGTGAGATCCTGCCTCTGGAAGGGATCAAACGCACCCTGGACCTGCACATCCCCCCCGAGCGCAGCCGGATCATCGAGCCGAACAAGCGGGCGCTGGACCGAGGGGTGGCCTACGTCCGCGGCTGACAAGCTGTAAGGGCAGCAATTGGCCCCTACACCATCAGGAGCTACCTCATGCGTTTTGGCAATCTATCCCTGCATCTCGTCTCCGACGGCACCTACTGGGAGGATGGAGGCGGGTTGTTCGGCCTGGTGCCCAAGGCCCTGTGGCAGCAGGTGATGGCCCCCGACGACCGGAACCGCCTGCCCTTCGAGACCCGCTGCCTGCTCATCGAGACCGACAAACAGCGCATCCTGGTGGACACCGGCTATGGCGACAAGCTGTCGGAGAAGGAACGCGGATTCATCAGCCTGGAAGGCGAACGCCGCCTGTTGCGCAGCCTGGAAAAGGTGGGAATTGGCCCCCTGGACGTGGACCTGGTGATCAACACCCACCTCCACGCCGACCACTGTGGGGGCAACACCCGGTATGACGAGAAAGGCGATCTGGTGCCCACCTTCCCCTGGGCCACCTACTGCATCCAGCGCCTGGAGCTGGCCGACGCCATGTTCCCCAACGAACGGACGCGGGCCACCTACCTGCGCGAGAACTTTGAACCGCTGGAACGGACCGGGCAGCTACGCATTCTCTGGGGCGACACCCGCCTGACCGACGAGGTGCGCGTCGTGGTCACGCCAGGCCACACCCGCGCGCATCAGTGTGTGGTGCTGGAAAGCGGCGGGCAGACGGCCATCTTTTTGGGAGATGTGGCCTCGTGGCCGGTGCACATGGAACGGCTCTCTTGGGTGCCGGCCTACGATGTGGAGCCGCTGACGAGCCTCGAAACCAAGCGCAACCTGGCCCGTTGGGCTATCGAACACCATGCGCTGCTGATCTTTGAGCACCATCCCGAGGTTTTGGCCGGCTACCTGCATCCCACCGAGCGGCCCGACCGCTTTCGCCTGGAGCCTGTGGAGTGGGAGGAGTAGGTGATTCCTGAAGCGTTTGTCAAATGGGCCTACCACGACCGCGCTGCCCTGATCTGCCGCCAGGCAGATGGGGAAAAGGTGCCCTCCCACGAAATCTTTCTTGGCTTCAGCCGCCATACCCCGGCGGTGGTGTCCTACGGCCCGGCCGGCCTGAACGCCTCGATCAAGGGGGTAGGGTTTATCCCCAAAGACGAATGGCTGGAGGCGATCCTGGACGCCTACCTGGAGCATATCGAACGGGGGCAGCGCGATGGATATGAGCAGGAAGGCCTGAAGCTCTTGAAATACTGGCTCTACGGTGAAGGCTGTCGGGAGCGCATTGACTTTACGCGCCTGGGGACGTTAGAGCTGGCGCGAGATCATTCCTGGAACAACCTGCGTGCCAACCCGGCGGTAACCTTGCTCTTCTACCAACCGCCGGCGATCAGCTACGAAGTACGCGGCCGGGCCGAAATACACCACCAGGGGAGCATCTACCATCGCTTCTTGAACGCCCAGCATGACGTGTATCACCCGCCGCATCCTGAGCGTTGGGCGGAGCGGCCGGCGTACATATTTGTGATCGAAGAGATCTATGACAATTCGGCGACGCCGCAGGGGTTTGGCCGGCGCATTTATTGAGGCTGGCCGACCCTCTATCTGGGCGGTTCAGGTCGTTTCATCCCACTCCTGAATGGCATCCCTGACCAGCTGACGGGCCGTCAGGTTGGGGATGTCATCCAGGTTGCTGTATTGCTCCCCTTCAAACTGAAAGAGCACCTTTCCGCCCGACCCAGGGCGCACGTGCAGGCCCCGTCCCACCAATGCCGGGATCATCTGTACCCGCCGCTGGACAATCGCATCAATGTCATCTATGAAGCTGGAGGGCTGGTCTGGCTCAGCCGGTTTGGGGTGCAGGCGGCGCTGGATGGAGCCAACCAGGCTGGGCTTTTCGGGTGGCGGTGGGGCCTGGCCCAACTCGTTCAGCAGGCTCAGAAATTGCTCCTCTACTTCGGTCGGCGCCGGGGGGTGGGGTGCCGCCTCGGAGGTGGTGGCGCGCGCTCGTTCCAGTTCGGCCTGGCTACCCTGGCGCAGGTCCTCCCGCCAGCGGCGTGCCTTTTCCAGGGGGGCCAGGGTCATGGTTTCCGCCCCCAACACGCCGGTAAACTGAATCAGCTCCAGAGCCGCATCCAGGACCCGGCGCTTCACCTGGGGGTCGGTCACCTCGGCCAGGGTGTGGTAGCGGGTGCCATCCACCTCAACCCGCAGCGGTCCACCTGGCACCTCCCGCACCAGGGATAGGACCTCGCCCGCGACCTGGAGCGCAGGGCGGACCACCAGATCTTCCGCCTGCTCCACCTGGTGCGAGGCCATCTTTGCTCGTGTCCGGCGGCTGGCAACGACCACATATACGACCATGGCAATAGCAACCAGCAGAGTGAGGCCCACAAATAGATACAGCAGGCGCGCTAATTGGTCTAGTTCCAGATCCTCCATAACTCCTCCACCGCTGATGTACACCAACAATTATAGCAGACAAGGCGGTACAAGTCCAGTCCCTATCCCGAAACGGTGGGGGCTGGAGACTTTTTCCGCCAGGGCGCCATCAAGCCTGCCGCCAGCACCAGACAGCTCACGGTGAGCATTTTGCCGGCCAGGCGCAGCGGCGTATCGCCCCAGCGCAGCAGGACGTGATGCTCACCCGGTGGAATGTCCACCGTCAGCAATCCGTAGACCGTTTCGGGTCGCAGCGCCGCATCGGGCAGGCGCTGACCATCTACATAGACGCGCCAGCCGGGAAAGTAGTAGGTGTAAAAGCGCAGCGCCGTCCCCTGGGGCGAGCGCACCCACAGCTCGTCCGAAGCGCCCCCGGCGCGGACCATCTCCACGGCAGCGCCCGGCGCCAGGGCCTCTGCCGTGACCAGCGGCCCGCCGGCCCGATACTGCGCCACCAGTGGGGAGTCGGGCGGTATCTCTTGCGTCCAGGCGGTCATGCCCCGCATGTCGGTGTATTTCATCTCGAATTCGATGGTCAACAGCGGTCCTTCGGCTATGTCGGGGACAGGGGTGTATTGGGGTAGGGTGTAGGAAAAACTGCCCAACACGGCCACCAGCGCCAGAACCAGGACCTGCCCCTCACCCCGTATCCCTCGCCCTTGGGGTGTTGGGCATTGGGTAGGGATTGCCCAGCCAGAGAGCAGCGCCAGGGTCACCGCCGTCAAGGCCAACAGCCGCCAGGGGAACTGGATCAACCCGGCCAGGGGCAGCAGCTCCCACAGGAACACCGATAGGGGCAGCATCAAAAAGATCAACAGGGCCGTCGCCGCAGCGAAAAAGAGGATCGGCCCCCGCTCCCAGGCCGGACGGCGCAAGACACTCACCAGGGCAACCGAAGCCAGGATGAGGGGCACTGCCCCCAGCTGGAACGACATCCCCCCTTCCGTGCCTGGCGGCCCCGGTGCATAGCCCCACACTGCCGACAAGAGGTGGGCGGGCTGAACAAAGTTGCGGGCATAGTTGTAGCCGGCTGCCACCCACTGCTCCTGGTTGATCAGGGTGCGCTCCAGGAGGTTGGGCAGGATCAGCGCCGCCGCAACCCCCAGGCCCAGCAACGCCCCGGCCAGGGCCGCCGCTGCTTTTGCCAGCCTGCCTCGCCAGGAAATGCGCCCAACCAACACGCGGAAAAGGACATAAGCGGCCAGGAGAGGAGTGAACGCCAGACCGGTCACATTGTGGGTCAGCCACAGCGCCCCGTAGGTCAGCCCGGCCAACGCGACAGAGCGCGCTGTCGGCCCCTCGACGGCCCGGTGGAAGGTTAGCAGGGCCAACGGCATCCAGGCATAGGCGCAATATTCGACCAGGTCTGCCCGCACATAGATGTCAACCAGGTGATAGGGCATGTACAGGTATACCACGGCGGCCAACAAGCCCTGCTTTCGCCCCAAAAGGTGCCGGGCGCAGGCGTACATTGCCAACCCCGAGGCAACTGTCGCCAGCGCCCAGGTCCACTTGACAGCAGCTACCTTGCTCGCTCCCAGCAGGTGAAAGCCCTCGGCCACATAGTAGGCCAAAGGTGAGTAAAAGACAAAGGTTGGGTAGCCATAGCCCAGCGCCTGGTCGGTGGCCCAGCCGGGGTACCACACCCCATCGCGCAGCGCCGCGTCGAACTCGGTCAGAAAAAAGATGGTGTGGGGTGCATCATGGGCATTGAAAAAATAGTCCGGTCCGGCCAACGGTAGCACGATAAACAGGGAAAAGGCGATCACCAGCCATACATACGGGTCTATGCGGATGGCCGATAGCCGATGGCGAATAGCAAGGGGTGAGCGCATCGGTGGCTCCTACATCCGGCGTCGCCTGCCGGGGCGGAAAATGAGGCGTCCTGCCAACATCAGGCCCATTAACGACAGGCTGGCAAAGCTCAGCGCCGTCCCCAGCTTGCGGATGGGGGTGTCTTCGAAGCGCAGGAGCACGCGCCCCGTGCCGGCCGGCACCCGGACGGTCATCAGGCCCAGCTCACCGCGCAGGGCGATGGGTAGCTCTTCAACTACTGCGTTCGTCGCCGGGTCGAGCAGATAGGCGTGCCAGCCGGGATAGTAGAAGGTGTTGAAGGTCAGCAGCACCGACCGCTCGGCCCAGTATTCGACCAGCTCGCGGTCAACGCGCAGCTCCAGCGTTTGGGCGTGAACGCGCCCCGGCTGGGCATAGAGCGTGTCGTAGTTGATTTTGGAAGTGATCGGCTCCCCGGCAATGTAATAGTCGGCCATCGGCGACCAGGTGGGGATGCGTTGCACCCAGGCTGTCGAACCGGTCATCTCGTCGGAGGATTGCTGAAAGCGCATCAAGCCGGCCAGCGATGTCTCCTGCTCCGACATCCTGGCTTGCATGTAGGGCCGGCTGCCCAAGACGAGCAGGGCAACGAGGACAAGGGTCGTGGGCGCCGGCCATGTGTTCTCTTTTTTCGCCACAGCGCCGCACAGGAAGGCCATCGAGATGACCGTCACGCTCAGCAGCCGCCACGGAAACTGGACCAGACGCACCAGGGGTAGCAGCTCCCACAGCAGCGCCGAGACACTCAGCATCAGCGCGAGGGATATGGCCGTCAGCAAGGCAAAAAAAGCGACCAGACGGCGGGCAGTCGGGTGGACAACATCTCTCCTGCCGGGAGAGGGTCGGGGTGAGGGGGAGTCAGTTCCCTCTCCTCGTGGGGGAGAGGGCTGGGGCGAGGGGGAGCCATCTCCCTCTCCCCGTGGGGGAGAGGGTCGGGGTGAGGGAGAAGGCCTGCGCTGCCTTGCTGCCCCCACCACAGCAAACAAGCTCAACACCACCGGCACCACGCCCACCTGAAAGCTCACCTGGTCATCCGGTCCAGGCACGCTGACCCCAAAGCCCCACCGGGGCGAGAACAGTTGAAAGAATTCGACAAAATCGCCTCCCCAGGCATAGCGCCCGCCATACCACTGGTCCACCCGGACAAAGCGGTTTTCAGCCATGGCCGGCAGGAAAAAAAGGGCGCTCAGGCCCAGGCCCAGGGCCAACCCCAACCCCACCGGTGCCAGGAGGTGCCCCAGATGGCCCAGCAACGGAAAGAGCGACTCCCGCGATAGTTCTCGCCAGGGCTGCTCGTCGTTCAGGCGCATCAGGGCCAGGGTAGCCGCGTAGAAAGCCAGAATGAGCGTCAGCAGCAGGGCGGTGAGCGGATGGGTAAAGACCAACCCTGCATAGGCCAGGGCCAGCCCCAGGATGTTGGCCAGCCGGGGGTGATGAAGCGCCGCCCAGGCCCCCCACAGGATCAGCGGCACGAAAGCATAGGCCAGCGACTCGGCCAGAGCAGCGCGCACATACAGGTCTACCAGCCGGTAGGGGATGACCATGTAGGCCACCGCTGCCACCAGTCCAGCCTGCCGGCCCATCACCCGCTTTACAAAGCCGTACATCGCCAGCCCGGAGCCGACTACCGACAGACCAAAGACGATCTTGACCGCGTCGGGAAAGCCAAAGCCCAGCAGGTGAAAAAGCTCGCCAACGTAGGATGACAACGGCCCGTAGATGTTGAAAAACGGATACCCGTAGCCAAAGGCAAAATCGGGCTGCCAGCGAGGGTAAAGGATGCCATCCTGAATGCCCCGGTCGAACTCGAATAGAAAATAGACGCTGTGGCGGGCGTCGTGCGCATCCCAGAAGTAGCCCGGTTGGAGCAGCGGACCCACGGGGAACAGGGAGAAGAGGATTACAAGAACGAGATATGGGTCAAAATGCGGAACGGAGATAAAGCCTGCCGCCTGACGTTTGCTGCCTGACATTTGACCCTCGACGTTGGACACTTGCTTGCTACTTGACATCCAGATGCACCGCCTTGTCATCGCGCCCCACCACGGCAGCGCGGTCTCCGGTTTCAAGCAGGTAAAGGCCCACAGCCAGGCGATAGGGGCCGGGCGGGGCATCGGGTTGCAGGCTGAGCTGATAGCGGTCGGCGATGATCTCGCCGGGCCGCCAGCGGTTCGTCGGACAATCACCACCGCAAGGGCGGGCATCGCGCTGGTCAATCTTTTGGTCGCCCCCGGCCAGCAGGTGGACAAAGACGGTATAGTCGCCGATCACCGGCTCAACCGCCTGCCAGGTGAGGGTCAGGGTCAGGGTGGGTGTGATCTCGGTCGGGGGTGTGATCTCGGCTTGGAGAAGCATGATCTGGGGGGCGTCGGTTTCGACCGGTCGGAACAGGGCCACCGGCTCAGGGCCGGGATCGACCCGGGTGAAGCGGGGGGCCAGGTAGGGATAGCTGGACAGCACCACCAGGGCCGCCACCCCCGCCCAGGCCGGCAGCTCCGCCAGCCGCCTGTCCAGGCGGATGGCCGACCCGGCCAGGAAGGCCAGCCCCGGCCCGGTCAACGTCAGCAGTTGCCAGGGGTAGGTCAGCAGTCTATCCAGGCCGGTAACCCGCCAGAAAAAGGCCGAGGGGCGCAGGGTGAGCAAAAAGAGCACAAGCAAGGCAGCCGGCCAAAACCCCAGGGGGCGTCCAAGGGGGAGGCTGCCCCCTCCTCTGGCCGCCCAGAGCGCCAGGGAGATGACGCTCAACCCCACTGCCGCCATCCCTACCTGGAACGATAGCCCTTCCCCCCAGGCGGCTGAAAGAAGCTGAAACGGGTAGAGAAAATGGTCGGCAAAGGGAACACGAGCGGCAGGGGCCGAGTGGGCGGTGAACCACAGGACCGGCAGCGACACCATCAACGCCCCGACGATCTGGACTCCCCACCGCCGCCGACCGGCGGTCATGGCCACGCCGTAGGCAGCAAGCAGCAGGAGAAACAGGGCCGCCAGCCCCGGCTGGGTCCAAAATGTTGCGACCAGCGCCGGCAAGCCGATGGCAGCCGCCGCCGCAAGGCGCCGCTCGGCCAGGTGGTCCATTGCCCACAGGATGAAGGGCCACCAGGCCCACAGCCACGCTTCGGCGTAGGCGCCGCGCTCATAGACGGTGCCCAGATGCCAGGGCAGATAGGTATAGACGGCGGCGGCCAGCGTACCACCCCGCCCCCCCAGCCGGCGGCGGGTCCAGGCGTAGACCCCCACCGCTCCGAGCACAAAGGCCAGCCCGTAGCCCCCCTTGATGGCCACAATCCCGCTATCTGATAGCTGCCACAGCGGCCAGGCCAGCAGGTAGGGCAGCCGGCCCTCACCCCGCACCTGATCGGGCACACGGCCCCAGGTTGGCATGTCGGCGGGGTGAGAAACGTTGAAAACAGGCAGAAAACCGCTATGGGCCTGGAAAAAGCCGGGGTAGGTCAGCGGGGCAAAGGCAAAGACGGCCAGCAGCACGGCCAATATGCCGTTACTACCTGGCCGCAGCCTGGCCTTCAGAGACAAAAGAGGAAGGACAGAAGACAAAGGCTGTGGGCCCTGTGAAACGGTCATCGCTCGTCTGCCTTGTCCCTCGGCGCAGCCCTCACATGCCCAACTGCACTTCCTTGCCGGCGCGGATGCTGGACATGGCCGCCTCTGGGGATAGCGGTTCATCCAGAAATCGCAGGTAGAGGTACTTGAACATGTCGCGGATCACCGCCGTGACCGGCACGGCCAGCAGCATCCCCAAGAAACCGGCCAGCTCGTTGCCCACCACCAGCACCACCATAACCATAGCCGGGTGGAGCTGGACGCTTTTGCCGGCGATGCGCGGCACCAGGACCAGGTTTTCCACCTGCTGAATGGCAAAAAAAGCAGCCGCCACCCAGATGGCCGACACCGGGTTCGAAAGCAGGGCCACCAAGATAGCGGGGATGGCCCCCAGGATCGGCCCGACGAAGGGCAGTGCCTCAAAGATGCCGGCGATCACGCCCAACACCAGGGCAAAGGGCACGCCGATGATCAGCAGGGCGATGGTCGCCATGCCTCCCACAAAGAGGCAGAGGAGCAACTGGCCGCGGATGTAGGCGCTGAGCACATCGTCAATCAACCTGGCCATACACGACACGTCGGCGCGGAGCTGTTGGGGGAGCGCCCGGATCACGCCGGTTTTCACCTGGCTTTCGTCGTGAAGGATATAAAAGAGCCAGAAAGGGATGACCACCAGGCCGATGACAAAGCTGATGGTGCTAAACACCTGCCGCACCGTGGCCACCACACCATTTTGAACCGCCTTGATGACATCGTTGAGCAAGCCCTGCAGGTTGGTCTCGATGGTCTGCCGCCAATCGGTAGGGATGTTGTTCTGATACCAGCCCCAGCCCCGGGTGCCCCATTCCTCCACCCGACCGACCAGCTCGGGCCATCTTTTGACCAGGACACTGATCTGCTCGGCCACCAGCGGCACAAAAAAGGCCAGGATCCCGGCGACCAGGAGGACAAGCAGAAGGTAGGTCAAGACGATGGCCAGGGGGCGTGCCAGTCGCCATTGGTGCAGCCGGGCAGGCATGCGCCGGTCCAGCCAGTTGACCAGGGGCAGGAACAGATAGGCCAGTACCAGGCCCAGGAAGTAGGGCAGCAGCACCTTCCGCGCCGCCCAGATCATCCCGCCGACGAGCAGGCCCACCGCCAGCCACAAGAGCAGCCGGTTCCGCCTTGGGGAGAGGGTCAAAATCGGTGACATCTCTTACTCCACTCGGCAATGATTTCATAAATCTCACGCTCGCATTCCGGGTAGCGCACATGCAAGATTTCTAACCCACCCAGGTGTGAATACTCGTAGACGACCTTCATCTTTCCTGTTCCTGTGCGTTATATTCGGCACGCTGCTCAAACAACTGAGGCTGAACTGGGGCTGGCCCCAGGTGTACAAGCTGAGGTGGAATGCTAAGATCGGGCATGTCAGGATCGTACACTGACCTGGCCATCGGTCTGATGCGCAAAGTCCCTCTCTCTGCTGAACGAATGCGCTCTCGCGCAATCCTGACGTAATCGGAAATGATCTCGGCCCCAATGGCTTTTCGGCCATGCATCAACGCGGCAATCGCCGTCGTCCCTACACCAATGAACGGGTCCAATACCCAGTCCCCCTCATCAGTCATTGCCAGTACCAGACGTTCGATCAGCTCGACCGGGAATTGGCAAGGATGGATGGTCTTTTCTACATGGTTTGCTTTCACGTTAGGGATTTCCCAAACATCGCTGGGATTCTTGCCCAAAGGATTGCCGGAAAGTTGCCCCTTCTTGGGACCCTTGAAATACCTTTTTTGAGGGTATTTCTGAGGCACTCGGACGGCGTCCAGATTGAAGGTGTATTCGGTGCCCTTGGTAAACCACAGAATGACCTCGTATCGGCCAGAAAACCGTTTCGAGGCGTGTAAGCCATGTCCAAAGTGCCATACAATGCGGTTGCGCAAATGTAACCCTAGGGAAGAAAAGATCGGATACAGAACGATGTCAAGAGGGATTATCTCGCTGTTATCAACATAGTTGCCCACCTGCCAGCAGATGCTTCCCCGGTCATCCAGAACTCGGACAGACTCTTCAATGACCTTCTGCTGCTGGGTCAGATATTCGCCCATGTCCAGGCGACTTTCATAGGGCTTACCCAGATTGTATGGGGGTGAAGTCACGACGAGCTTGACAAACTTGTCAGGGATCAGAGGGAGCAAATCCAGACAGTCACCTTCGTATAGGATAACATCCGCCGTCTGGCCAAATTCTGTAGCGATTTTTATCTCACCCATTGGTCCCTCTTGGTTTTATCCTTAAACCGTCTCGAAGCTGGAACCCGCACCCGGCTGCCAGTGGGCCAGAAACTCGGCGTTGCCCGCCGGTCCGGTGATAGGCGAGCGGATGAGGCCGAGCAACGTCAAGCCTTGCGTCTGGGCCCAGGCGGTAAGGTCTTCCAGCACGGCGCGGTGGATTGCCGGGTCGCGGACCACGCCCCCTTTGCCCACCTGCCTGCGCCCGGCCTCGAACTGCGGCTTGATCAGGGCCACGATCCGGCCACCGGGCCGCAGCCAGCCGGTTACAGCAGGCAGGATTAGTTTCAGCGAGATGAACGACACATCCACCGTTGCCAGGTCCACCTCTTCCGGCAGGCGTTCCAGGTAACGGGCGTTGGTACGGTCCATGACCACCACGCGCGGGTCCTGCTGCAGTTTCCAGGCCAGTTGGCCGTAGCCCACGTCAATGGCATACACCCGCGCTGCCCCGTGTTGCAACAGGCAATCGGTAAAGCCGCCGGTCGAGGCCCCCACATCGGCGGCGATCCAGCCGCTCACTTCCAGGCCAAAAGCATCCAGCGCCGCTGCCAGCTTGAGCCCGCCCCGACTGACATAGGGCAGGCCCCCGGCTACCGTCAGCCGGGCGGCAGCCGGCACCCGCATCCCCGGCTTGTCCACCACCTGCTCGTCTACGGCCACATCGCCGGCCATGATCAGCCGCTGGGCTTGCTGGCGGCTGTCGGCCAGACCCCGTTCCACCAGGAGCAGATCCAACCGCTCTTTGCGCGCTTTCACAGGGCATAGGATACCCGCAAGCGGGTGAAAAGTCAAGATTGTGGGGCAACTCCTGCGGAGTTGCCCTACACCGAGGACGCTGTCCCGGCGATCGCGCAGGCGGTCGCTCGGCGCGGTGGGGATACCACTCGCGGGTATCCAAATACCTTCCCAGGTGCGGTTTTAACCGCCCGGCTGAACAGAGTGTGGGGGCGACACATGTGTCGTCGCCCCTGCATGGAGATATTGGGCCAGAACGGGGTGAACGGTTACTGGCCGTACACCTTGGTGTAGCGATGGTGTAGTTTGACCACCTCTGGCGGAGGGATTTCGTCGGGGGTGCCTAGCTGTAGCGCCAGCCATACCGTGCGGGCGTTGTCCTCGGTCATGACCGCTGCCTTGACGGCAGCTTCGGCCGTCTTGCCGATGGCGAACACGCCGTGATTTTTGAGCAGCACAGCCGGCGAATCGCCGATGCTGTCCACCACCACCTTGCCAATTGATTCGTCGCCGATCAGGGCAAACCCGCCGCACGGGATCGGCCCGCCGAATTCGTCGGCGATGGCGGTGAGCACGACGGGGATAGGGCGGCCCACCGCTGCAAAGGCGGTGGCGTAGGGTGAGTGGGTGTGCACCACGCCGCCCACATCCGGCCGGTGGCGATAGATATACAGGTGGCTGGCCGTGTCGGAGGATGGTTTGAGGCCCCCTTCGACAACCCGACCCTCCAGATCCACCACCACCATCAGATCGGGGCGCAGCTCCTCATAGCGCACCCCCGATGGTTTGATCACCACCAGGCCGGTTTCCGGGTCGCGGGCGCTCACATTTCCGCCCGTCCATACCACCAGCCCGTGCCTGGGCAGTTCCAGGTGCAGTGCAACCAGTTCTGCCTTGAGCTGTGCGAGCATCGTCCGTCCTTCCGCTCAGCCGTTGCGGGCCTGGGCCTTGATCTGTTTCAATCGCTTCATGACATCGTTGGCCCCGCGGCCGAAATAGTCGTGCAAGAGGAGATATTCGGCGTACAGTTGGTCGTAGACGGCCTGGTTTGCGGGGATAGGTTGGTAGCTCTCGTCCCGCAGCCGGGCCATCTTGCGGCTGGCCTCGACAATGTTGTCAAAACCGCCGGCCGCCGCCCCCGCAGCCACCGCCCCGTGCATCGCCGCGCCAAAGGCGGGGACAAAGGAGGAAGCCGGGATATAGATCGGCATGCCGGTCACGTCGGCATAGATCTGCATCAGCAGTTTGTTGCGGTCGGGCAGGCCGCCTGTGGCCACGATCTCGTGGATCTCGACGCCGTTTTGGCGGAATGTCTCCACAATCAGCCGCGTTCCAAAGGCGGTTGCTTCGATCAACGCCCGATAGATCTCTTCAGGGGTGGTAAGCAGGGTAGCGCCCAGCAGCAAGCCGGTGAGGTCCACGTCCACCAGCACGCTGCGGTTGCCGTTCCACCAGTCCAAGGCCAACAACCCGCTCTCCCCCGGCTTCAGGCGGGCGGCTTTTTCCTCCAGCAAGCGGTGGATGTCCATACCGCGCGCCTGCGCTTCGCGCTCATAGGCCGCCGGCACACAGTTTTCGACGAACCAGGCAAAGTGGTCGCCCACGCACGATTGGCCGGCTTCAAAACCGGCCATGCCAGGCAGGATGCCGTCAATGACCACGCCGCACATGCCCGGCACGATCCGCTCTTCGCTGCCCAGCACCATGTGACAGTTGGAGGTGCCCATGATGATGACCATGCGCCCAGGTTCGGTGACGGTCGCCGCCGGCACGGCTACGTGGGCATCCACATTGGCCACGGCCACGGCAGTGCCCGGCTTCAGGCCGGTCCAGGCGGCTGCTTGCTCGGTCAGCCCTCCCGCCCTGGCGCCCAGCGGCAGGATGTCGCGCTTCATCTTTTCATCCACAATCCGCTCCAGGCGCGGGTCGAGCGACCTAAAGAATTCGTTGGGCGGAAACCCTTCCGTCTTGGACCAGATCGCCTTGTAACCGGCGGTGCAGGCGTTGCGCGTCTCTACCCCTGTCAGTTGCCAGACCACCCAGTCGGCGGCCTCGATCAGGCGGTCGGCGGCCGCATACACCTCCGGTGCTTCGTTGAGGATCTGCCAGGCTTTGGGAAAGAACCACTCGGAGCTGATCTTGCCGCCATAGCGGTTCAGGAAACTGTAGCCCAGCTGCCGGGCGATCTCGTTTAGCCTGTTGGCTTCGGGCTGGGCAGCGTGGTGCTTCCACAGTTTGACCCAGGCATGGGGCTGGTTGCGCCACTCGGGCAGGAAGCAGAGGGGAGTTCCGTCTGCCTGGGTGGGCAGCATCGTGCAGGCCGTGAAATCAATGCCGAGGCCGATGACATCCTCAGGAGCGACGCCACTCTCCTGGAGCACGGCCGGGACCGCCTGCTTGAACACCTCGATATAGTCGTTGGGGTCCTGGAGCGCCCAATCGGGTTCGAGGCGAATGTCGCTCTCCGGCAGGACCTGATCGATCACGCCATTCTTGTACTTGTGGACTGCCGTCGCCAGCTCCTGGCCGTTGTTCACGTCAACCAGGACCGCTCGGCCCGATTCTGTGCCAAAGTCAATGCCGATGGTATATTTGTGCTCGCCCATCTCTCCCTCGGTGCAGTCAGAAACTAGATATCGGTGATGTCAACGGCATAACTGATAAAGAGCCGCTGCTTTTTCGACTCGACACTCAACAGGATGTACAGGCCCGTGACATCCTGGGGAACTGTCACTTGGGTTGTCCATTCCGCCTTGTCGCCGGCCGGGGTTATCGGCACCGACACAATGTCGGGTGTTTCATAGAAGCCGTAGATGATGCCATCCGCGCCGATGACCGGCGGGTTGCCGATATGCACATAGGAAGGGTACTCGCCGGGATTGCGGGTCTGCCATTTGAACAGCAGGCCGGTATCGGTGCGCTCGACGCCGGTGAGGGTGAGGATGACATTGTTGATCGCCGTGATCTCGGTACCGGGCTTGTGGCTCAGCTCCTTGATCTCTTCAAAGACCGGATAGGTGAGGTCGGCAGCCACCTCGTCAAGATCGACTTCCAGGGTAGCATCTACCCTGTTCTCATCCGGGTAGTAGTAATTGTACTCGCCCGTGACATAACTATAATCAACAGCGAGTTTGGAACCTGGAGTAGCTTCTGCCCCCTGGCACTCGACATAAATAAGCTGAATTTTTTGATCGGCTTTTGTCCCGGCGGTGTACCCCCGCATCTGAAAGCCGGGGGCCAGGCGGTGCCCCCCCGTGCTGATGAAAACTGTACCACAAGTTGAGGTCTTGCCGTCGCCGCTCTTGAGCACGGCCGGCTTGTCCGGCGCGGCCTGCATGGCGCTCCAATCGCCGGTCTCGTTCCGAATCGTGAGGTCAATGTGTAGATCTCCTGCGTCTGTCTTGCCGATATGGGTCACCACTGCACTCCAACCCTTTGCTCCCTTTGAGCTGTAGGAGTCCAGGTCTTCCGGCAACACGATATAGTCGCAGGCACACAAAAGTAGAGCGCATACCAGGATAAGAACAAGCGCCTTTTTCTCTCTCATCTCTCACACTCCTGCACCCGGCGCTTCCGACCCGCTATGGGGTAGCGGTGAATTTCGGAACGAGCCCCTTGATCAACGACACGACCTGCCAATAATCAGCCGGGGCATCTGTTCCCCCATCCACACCTTTTACGGTCTTGATCTGACCATGATAGGAAACGGTGACATAGTAGCCGTAGCATTGCTTACAGGGGGTATGCCAGGTGCTGTACATCTCTTCTGTAAACCATCCCAGGTCGGCAATGCCCTTCAGCAGAGCCTCCACCTCGGCAGGGGATACCTGTTTCTCGATGGTGCTCACGCCATCGTCGCCTACGATCCGCCCGTCGGGGTAGATGAAATAGAGTTCGTCTATACAGGCAGGCCCGCCGTTGCGCTCGTAGGTGACCACCGCCCCGGTTTGCACAGCAATTTCGGCCTGGTCTTGGCGGAAAGGCTTGAATTCACATCGGGTGGATCCCGGCGTCGAAGTGGTGGTGGCCGTGCTGCCTTCTGTGGGTCCTCGGCTTCGGCTGATGACCACTGCCGACACGCCAAGGGCGATCACCAGGGCTGCACTGCCGCCAAATATCAGCACCCGACGGCGGCGCACGGCGGTCGGCATGGCGGCTTCCTTTGCCCGGCCACGGCCATGTTTCCAGGTAGCCAGCAAGCTCTGGACGCCGATAAAGAGCAGTGTGAGCAGGCCGATGACGATCCGCGTCCACCATGAGCTCAGCGTCCCGTTGAACTGGATCAGGGTCTGGGTGATGCCGAGAATGAGCACGCCGAACAGCGTGCCAAACACATATCCCACCCCACCACTCAGCGATGTGCCTCCCATCACCACCGAGGCGATGACCTCTAGCTCGACGCCGTTGGCATACAGGCCGTGCCCCGACATTACAAACACCGCCAGGGCGATGCCGGCCAAAGCCGAGCAGAAGCCATTCAGCGTGTACACCAGCACCTTGGTCGAGTCTACAGGCAGGCCCATCAGCCGGGCAGATTGCTCATTCCTCCCCTCATTGCCGCCGATGGCATACACGGTGCGGCCAAAGCGCCGGTAGTGGGTGAGGTAGATGGCTGCTGCCAGGACGACAAAGGCGACGAGGATGAATATCGAGATAAAGTCCCCCTGTTTGGTGACGGGATCGCTCAGGCCTGGGATCAAGATCTTGGTCCCCCCAAGGATGCGAAAGGTGCGGTCCCTGATGGCAATGGCATCGTCGCTGATAAAGAAACACAGCCCCCGGGCCACCCACATACCCGCCAGCGTGGCGATAAAAGGCTGCACCTTCATGTAGGCGATGATGCTGCCCATTGTAGCGCCAAAGGCCATGCCCATGATCAGCATCAACAGGATGACCAACCAGGCGTTCCACCCTTCACGCAGCAGCGCGGCAGAGGCCACGGTGGTCAAGGCCATCACGCCGCCGACCGAGAGGTCAATGCCACCCGTAAGGATGACCAACGTCATTCCTGTGGCGCTGATCAACAGGTAGGCGTTGTTGCGGAATATGTTGATAAAGACCTGCGGATCGCGCATGCCCGGGTAAAAGATTGCGCCAACCCCATAGGCGACAAAAGCTAACAGCGCCGTCGCCGTGAGCGGGATAAACCGCTGATACCTGGAAACAAGATCACCTATTCTTCGCATGGCAGCTAGGCCTCTTTCTGCGCACCGATCTTGCGGACAAGGCTTCTGACCTGTTCCGAATAGAGGAGGATGACAAAGATGACCACCACCCCTTTGATGGCCTGCAGGGCAAATGCCGGAACCCCAATGGCGTACATGGAGGTAGTGATCGCCTGGATGACCCAGGCACCGACGATGCTGGCCAGGAGTGAGAAGCGGCCCCCCGACATCAGGGTGCCCCCAATGACAACCGCCAGGATGGCATCCAACTCGTTGGTCATGCCGATGTTAAAGGCATCCGACGTTTTGATGTTCGAGCTGGCAACCAGGCCGGCTATCCCGGCACACAGACCACAGAAGGTGTAGGCCAGCAGCTTGATCCTTTTTTCTTCGATGCCGCTGTAAAAGCTGGAACGGGAATTGATGCCCACCGACTCGATGAACAGCCCGATGGCCGTCTTGCGGGTCAGGAGCCAGGCGATGAGGAATACAAAGGCCACAATATACAGGGAAAAGGGGAGGACTATCCAACCCTGGCCGATAAAGGCATATGGCTCGTAAAAGATCTGAATCCTGACCCCGTTGGTGATGAGCTGGGCAATCCCCCGCCCGGCGATCATCAGGATCAGGGTGCCCACCATAGGCTGAATCCGCACGTAGGCAACCAGCAGCCCGTTCCACAAGCCGCAGACCGTGGACACAAGCAGCGCCACCAGGATCACGATCCAAAGGGGTTGGTAGGTGAAATGGGGGTCGTTGATCAATTTCATCAGATGGGGCGGCAGTTCCGTGGCCAGGACGTATGGATTCATCAACAAGGCCGCCACCGAGGCAGAGATGGCCATGACCGCGCCCACCGACAGGTCCACTCCCCCGGTGGCAATGACCAGCGTCATGCCGATGGCCAGCAGGGAAACGGTCGAGCCGTTGCGCAGGATGTCGATCAGGCTGCCATACAGATTGCCCTCCCTGGTTTGAATGGTGAAAAACCCAGGGACAGCGATCAGGTCAAAGAGCAGGATGAGGGCAAAGGCAACGAGCGGGAAAAAAAGCCTGCTCTCGGTGACCTTTCGCCAACTGAAGGAGGGTGTAAGCTGTCTCATCATCCACCTCCGGCCATCAATTGCATGATGGCCTGCTCCTCTACTTCGCCGCTGAGCTCCGTTATCTTTTTCCGGTCCCGCAGCACGACAATGCGGTGACTGGTGCGCAGCACCTCTTCCAGCTCGGAAGAGATGAACACGCACGACTTGCCTTCCTCGGCAAGCGACAAGACCAGCTTTTGGATCTCGGCTTTTGCTCCCACGTCAATGCCTCTGGTGGGCTCATCCAGGATCAGGATTTGTGGGTTTGTGGCGAGCCAGCGGGCCAGGATCACCTTCTGCTGATTGCCACCACTCAGGTTCTTGACCGGCTGATCGGCGGACGGGGTGGCGATGTTCAGCAGGTTGATGTATCTGTCCGCTATTTCATACTGCTGTTGTTTGCTCAGATACCGGAACCACCCCCGGCCAGCCTGCAGAGCCAGGATGATATTCTCCCGGACCGTCAAGTCGTCTATGATGCCGGCCTCTTTTCTGTCTTCGGGGCAAAGGGCGATGCCCCGGCTGAGGGAGGCCAGGGGAGAGAACTGCTTGACCAACTGCCCCCCCAGCTTGACTGTGCCGCTATCGGGCTTTTCGATCCCGAATAGCAGATGGGCGGTTTCGGTCCGCCCCGATCCCAGCAACCCGGCAAAACCGAGCACTTCGCCGGCGTGCAGCTCCAGGTCGAGCGGCTCGATAGCACCCCGGAGGCCAAGCTGTTCGGCTTCGAGCAACGCCTCACCCTTGATCTGCTTACGGCTTTCGAGCTTGATCCGCGACATTTCGTCGAATTCGGTCAGCTCTCGGCCGATCATCTTGGCAATCAGCTCCAGGCGCGGAATGCTGGCCGTCTCAAAAGTCCCAACCAGACTTCCGTTTCGGAGAACGGTGATCCGGTCCGAGATCTCGTAGACCTGGTCAATAAAGTGGGTGATAAAGATGATGGCCATGCCTTCACTTTTCAGTTTGCGCATCACCCCGAAAAGCTGCGCCGTCTCGTGGGTATCGAGGCTGGAGGTAGGCTCGTCCAGGATCAGCACTTTGGCGGATGAGATCTCGAGCGCCCGGGCGATGGCCGCCATCTGCTGAATGGCCACCGAATAGGAACCCAGCGGCTGGGTCACGTCTATGTCAATGTCCAGGTATCGGAGGGCCTTTTGGGCCTGGTCGTTCATCGCCTTCCAGTCCACCCCCAAAGGGTTCCTGGGTTCCCGGCCGATCAAGATATTTTCCGCTACCGTTAGATTCGGGCAGAGGTTGATCTCCTGATAGACCGTGCTGATCCCCAGCTTCTGGGCGTGGAGAGGTGTTCTGATGGTGATCTCTTTGCCTTCCAGGCTGATCACACCGGCATCCTGTTTCTCAACCCCGGTGAGTATCTTGATGAGGGTGGATTTGCCCGCGCCGTTCTCGCCCACGATGGCGTGGATCTCGCCGCGCCGCAGGGTAAAATCCACTTTTGAGAGGGCTTGAACGCCGGGGAATGCCTTGTCGATCCCCCGCATCTCTACTACAATCTGGTCAGAATCTGACATGGGCCACCTCTGCCACATCCTGTCGAATCGGGATGGTCGGAGGAGCGGCGCTGCGTGCCCGCCGCTCCTCTTCCTCCATTCTACAGGGTTACAAGCGACACACTCTTCCTGAGCGTGGATCTCACGCTACAAACTCTAGTACTTGCGGCCTTCAGCAATGGCTTGCAGGTTCGGGTCGGTAGCGCGGAACACGCCTTCCTGCGAAGGAACCCACTTGGGCAACTGTTCGCCGTTGAGGGCCTTCAGGGCCGCTTCGTACACTTGCGGGGCGAGCAGCGGGTTGCACTCGACGGTGACGTTCAGCTCACCGGCCAGCATGGCCTTGAAGGCGCCGGCGGTTGCGTCAACGGACAGGATATAGACGTCCACACCGGGCTTGAGGCCAGCTTCCTTCAGTGCCTCGATAGCGCCCAACCCCATTTCGTCATTCTGGGCAAAGATGGCCTGGACATCTTTGGTCTCCTTCAGCCAGGCTTCGGTTACCTGCTTGCCTTCGGTGATGCTCCAGTTAGCGGTCTGGCTCTTGGTGATGGTGATCCCGCATTCCCCCATCTTCTCGCGGAAGCCTTGCCCCCGGTCTTTGGCCGCGGAGGAACCCACGTTGCCCACCAGCTCCCAGACGTTCTTTTTCGGGCTGTTCGCCAGCAGCTTGCACAGTTCCTCGGCAGACTTGCGTCCCTCTTCGGCAAAGTCGGAGCCGATGTAGGTCGCATACAGGTTATCCGGCGCGTCAATGCGGCGGTCCTCCAGGACAACGATCTTGCCCGCAGCCTGGGCTTCCTTCAGCACCTCTTCCCAACCCGTCGTCTCCAGTGCGGCAAGGATGATGACGTTTACCTGCGGGTCCTGGATGAACTGGCGAAAGCCGGCAACCTGCTTGGCCAGGTCGTTTTGGGAATCGTAGAACTTGAGGGTGATGCCCAGTTGTTCCGCCGTTTCCTTGAACGAGGCGGTGTTTGCCGCACGCCAGCCACCTTCAGAACCGGTCTGGAGAAAGCCGACGACCATATCCTTGTAGGTGTAGACCTTGGGGGTAGGGGTAGGTTGTGGGCCACCGCAGGCGGTGATCAACACCGTCGCCAGGATCAGCAGCAACGCCAGTGCTGCCCTAAACCGACTCTTTGAGATATTCATTTTCTTCTCCTTTCTTTTTATTATTTATTGATTAGATTCCACCGGAGCTGCTCGAGCTCTGCCTCAGTCATGGAGCGCCTCTCCCTCCTGCAAATCTAGGGCCTTTTGTCAGCATCAGGCCTTATGATAGTAAACATCCCACTCCAGGTACTTGGTCAATGCCTCGTGCAGGGCATCTGCCACCTGCGACCGGTTCACCGCGACGTGGTGCTCGTAGCCGTTGGCGCAGATGTGGTGGAGCAGGCCCTGGAAATTCGGAATCTTGACCACGCCAAAGCCGCCAAAGGTGTCTAGCGGATCGTCGGTCAACAGGCCTTCTCCCAGGTAGGCGCGGATGGAGCCATATTCGTCATCTGTGGATACGCGGCAGTAGGTAAAAGGCCCAGATTTTACCCGGCCCACCAGGGTCCCGTAGGTGTTCTCCTTGCCCACCGTACCGGCGATGATCTCCTGATAAGACATCTCTGGGTCCTGGAAGAAATCGGCCGGCAGGTTGCTGCAATGAAAGATAACCCCTTTGTCGGGATCGTCGCCATAGTTGTTGTTCCAGTCCACCAACGCGCTGGGTTTGCCTGAGGCCAGGGCCATAGCGTACATGCCGATGGCCCCAGTGATGTCGGTCTCGCACGCGCTGGGCTTGAGGGCGTTGCTCATCATGCTCATGACCGCACAGGGCACGACGCCAAAGTACTCTTCCATAGAGGTCCAACACTGCACGGCTGTGGCCACCAGCCCATTTTCCTCCATCCAGCGTTCTGTTACCACGGCGAACCTGGCCATCTTGAGCAGCGCCTCAGCCGGGATGCCGGTGGTAGGGGCATAGCCCTTGATAGCGTTCAGCTTGTCACGGACGGCCGGATCGTCTGCGGCCAGACGGTTGGCCCGACCAAAAGCCTCCGACAGGTCCAGGACCTCGACGCTGATGCCGGCCCGCTCCAGCAGCTTTTCGCTGAACCGGACGGTGATAAAGGCTGCCGGCCGGGCGCCCAACATCCCGAACCTGGCCCCTCGCAGGCCGCGGACCACGCGACAGGTCGCGGCAAAGCGGCGCAGGTCCTGGCGGAAGCTGTCGGAGCTGGGGGCTACGGTGTGAAGGCTGGTGAGGGTATATGCGATGCCATATTGCCACAGGTTGTTGCACACCGACATCTTGCCGCAGAAGCTGTCCCGTCGATTGGCCACCGTCATTTTACCGCTCTCGTCGGGAAATGCCTGGACCAGCACCGGCACGTTCAGTTCAGCCATTCGGATAGTGTTTGCCACTGCCCGCTCGTCGCCAAAGTTGGGCAGGGTCACCAGGATGCCGTCTATCTCGGCGCGGTGCGCCTGGAATAGGGCGGCGCACTTGGCCGCATCCTGGAGCGTCTCGACGGAGCCAAAAGGGGTGTCTGTCGTGTTGAGGGCAACGGCCCCAATCCCTTCTTCGGCCAACACGCGCAGCACCTCTTGCCGCCCCGTCTCGCACAAGTGGTCAGGGAAAAAACCTCGATTGCCGACGATAACTCCGAGTGTAACTTTTTTCATTCTTTTTCATCTCCATCAAAAGGAATCCAGGGGCGATTTGGTTGATAGCCCAAGCATGAAGCCCGGTAGTTTGTGGAGCTCTCGCGGACGATTAGCTCCGGGCGAAGGGAAATCGTTTGGGGTTCCAAAACCGTCTGTTGGCGACGGTTCGCTTCAATGATCTGAACCAGCTCTCGTACGGCCATGCAGCCAAGATTCCGCAGGTCCTGGTAGATGGTGGTGAGGGGGGGCCAGTAGTAGGCGGCTTCAGGGAGGCCGTCAAAGCCGACGACGGCCAGGTCGTGGGGGACCCGGATGCCTTGGCGGCAGGCGGTCTGCAGCACGCCGAGCGCCATCTGGTCGTTGCCCACGAACAGGGCGTCCATGTGGGGGTAGCGGGCCAGCAGGCGGCCGAAGGCCCGCTCGCCGCTGGCCGAGGACCAGTCTCCCTCTTCGGCATGGAGTTCATCGGCCGATACCCCTGCGGCGAGCAGTGCGTCCTGCCAACCGGCCTTTCGTTGCCGGGCTTCCCACCAATCGAGGGGGCCGGAGATGTGGCCGATGTGGCGGTAGCCCTGTTCGAGGAGGTGCTGGGTGGCCATTCGTCCGCCGGCATAGTTGTCAATGGCGACGACTGACACCCCAGGCCGTGCCTGCATCGTCATAAAGATCATCGGCACCGACAAGAGGCTGGCCTGTTCCTCCAGCCAGGCGCGGTTGTCGCCTACCTCAGGGACGGCCCAGATGAGGCCATCAATCTGTCGGGCCAGGAGCGAGTTGAAAAGGGGTTGGAGGTTTTGGACCCTGAAGCCGGAGAGCTCTTTCAACAGCAGGGCATAGCCCATCTGCTCTGCCTGCTCGGTGATGCCGCTGAGCGTTCGCGAGGGGCCGACGTAGCTCAGGCCGGCGATCACCACGCCGAGGGTGAAGGTGCGCTGTTGGGTCAGGCTTCGGGCGATGGCGCTGGGCTGATAGTTCAGTTCCTTGATGACCTGCAGGACATGTTGTCGGGTCTCCTCGGCCACGTCTGGGCGCCCGTTCAGCACCCGCGAGACCGTCTGGTGTGAGACCCCGGCCGCAGCCGCTACATCCCGAATGGTGACCTGTTTCGACACGCGCATGGCAACCGCCCTTGTGACCGTTCCCGTTACCGTACCCGTTACCGCTACCGTTACCGGTAACAGTATACAGCAAAAAACGGACTTTGTCAATACCCTAGACGACAAGTTAGGGGGCTTGACAGGAAATTTTAATCTTGGCAGCGACCGAGGTCGCGCCTCGAGGGCCGTTGGCCGGGCGCCCTGGGAGGAGGACGCCTCAACCGACCAGGCCAGGGGGCGGCCGGCGCGGTAAAGATACCCCTCGCGGGTATCCAAATGCCCTCTCGGGTGCGGTTTTAGCCGCCAAGCCGGGCTGCTCTGACCCTCAGCGTCTGGGGGGCACTGAGCTGGCGCGCACGATCAGTTGGGGTTGCAGCGAAATGACCCTGGGCTCAATCCCTGGCCTGCTCTTCCGGCTCAATTCGATACTTTGCACCAGCTCTTCCACAGCAATGCGGCCTAGCTGCTGTTGATCCTGGTAGATGGTGGTGAGGGGGGGCCAGTAGTAGGCGGCTTCAGGGAGGCCGTCAAAGCCGACGACGGCCAGGTCGTGGGGGACCCGGATGCCTTGGCGGCAGGCGGTCTGCAGCACGCCGAGCGCCATCTGGTCGTTGCCCACGAACAGGGCGTCCATGTGGGGGTAGCGGGCCAGCAGGCGGCCGAAGGCCCGCTCGCCGCTGGCCGAGGACCAGTCTCCCTCTTCGGCATGGAGTTCATCGGCCGATACCCCTGCGGCGAGCAGTGCGTCCTGCCAACCGGCCTTTCGTTGCCGGGCTTCCCACCAATCGAGGGGGCCGGAGATGTGGCCGATGTGGCGGTAGCCCTGTTCGAGGAGGTGCTGGGTGGCCATTCGTCCGCCGGCATAGTTGTCAATGGCGACGACTGACACCCCAGGCCGTGCCTGCATCGTCATAAAGATCATCGGCACCGACAAGAGGCTGGCCTGTTCCTCCAGCCAGGCGCGGTTGTCGCCTACCTCAGGGACGGCCCAGATGAGGCCATCAATCTGTCGGGCCAGGAGCGAGTTGAAAAGGGGTTGGAGGTTTTGGACCCTGAAGCCGGAGAGCTCTTTCAACAGCAGGGCATAGCCCATCTGCTCTGCCTGCTCGGTGATGCCGCTGAGCGTTCGCGAGGGGCCGACGTAGCTCAGGCCGGCGATCACCACGCCGAGGGTGAAGGTGCGCTGTTGGGTCAGGCTTCGGGCGATGGCGCTGGGCTGATAGTTCAGTTCCTTGATGACCTGCAGGACATGTTGTCGGGTCTCCTCGGCCACGTCTGGGCGCCCGTTCAGCACCCGCGAGACCGTCTGGTGTGAGACCCCGGCCGCAGCCGCTACATCCCGAATGGTGCACCTTTTTTTCATCGCCCCCCCTTTGCTCAAGTTATTTGGCCCATCTCCGATTATACGCTAGTTGTGGGCGTTGTGCAACTTGATCTGCGCCTGAAATGCAGCTACCGGCGCGCTGCGCCTGGATGGTTTTGACCGGTGCGGGAATTTCGGTTATCATAAGCGGGTTATGGGGAATAGAAGGCGCGATTCCATTGCCGGGTGGTTGCGGCCCCGGCGCCTGGGTTCTGAGGGGCGGGGGCCACAGAGCATCCTCCAGGCGACGGCGATCGTTACGGCCATTGCCTTGGTGGTCAAGGGGCTGGGCTTTGCCGAAAAGCTGGTGCTGGCCAACGCCTTTGGCACCGGCATCGAAGTGGATGCCTACCTGGTGGCCTACAGCATTCCCTACAGCGCCTTTATCGTCCTGCGCGAAGTGGTCGAACCGGCCTTCCTGCCCACCTCCCTGCGCACCTGGCGCACCTCGGAGCGGGATGGCTGGCGGCTGTTCGGTGTTGTGGCCACCCTGCTGCTACTGTTGCTGGGTGTGGCGACCGTAGCCGGGATGCTCGCCTCCGCACCGCTCATCTCGCTGACCGCGCCCGGTTTTGCCGGCGAGCAGCGCGCCTTGGCGGCTCATCTCACCCGGCTGGTGATGCCCGCCCTGCTGCTGCTGGGGCTGGGGACGCTGACCACGGCGGCGCTCCATGCCCAAAAGCGGTTCAGCCTGCCCGCCGCCGCCGAGGCCACCTTTCGCGCCGGGCCGCTGGCCCTGTTCCTGACCCTGGGCGGGGTGGAGGGCCTGGCCCTGGGCATGATCCTGGGGGCGCTCGGCAAGCTGGCCCTGGAGGTGCTGGGCTTGGGCCGCCAACTGTGGCAGGCCCGCCCCTCCTTGGACCTGGCCTTTGCGCCGGTGCGGACGGTGGGCCGCCTGGCCGCGCCGCTGCTGGTGGCGTTATCCCTGTCCCTCTTTGTCGGGCCGCTGGTGGACAACGCCTTTGCCAGCAAAGCTGGGGTGGGCGGGGTGTCGGCCCTGGCCTACGCCCGCAAGATCGGCGAGACGCTGACCACCATCTTGCCCTACACGCTGGGGCTGGTGTTGCTGCCCTTCTCGGCGGAGATGGCCGCCGGGCAGGATGGTGAAGGGCTGGCCCGGACCCTGGCCGCAGCGGTCCGTGCCCTGGCGCTTATCTTTCTGCCGGTGACGGTGGGCCTGTCCATGCTCCGCGAGCCGTTCGTGCGGCTGCTTTTTGAGCGGGGAGCCTTTACCGCCGCTTCGACCCAACTGACGGCCGGGCCGCTGCTCTTTTACAGCCTGGGGTTGCTGCCTTTTGCCTTGGAGGTGATCGTCATCCAGTTCTACTTTGCCCGCCAGGACACCCTCACCCCGGTGCTGGCCGACGTGGCCGCCTTTGCCCTGAACGTGGCCCTCATCCCGCCGCTGATGGGCCTCTTGGGGCTGGGGGGCATCGCCCTGGCGACGACCATCGCCAAGGGGCTCAAGGTGCTGGCCCTGCTCCTCCTTTTTGGACGGCAGGTGCCTGCCTTCCGCCTGGCCTCGCTGGGGCCATTTGCCAGGCAGATGGCCGTGGCTTCCCTGGTGACGGCTGCGACGCTGCTGGTCCTCTTACCGCTCGGCCAGGGAATGGCCGACGGCCACGGGCTGGTGGGCCTGGTGGCCTACCTGGCCGGCGGCGGAGTGCTGGGTGGCGCTGCGTTTCTGCTGGCCGCCTATCTGCTCCGGGTAGAAGAAATCCGTGGCCTGTGGCAGCGGGCCTGGGCCTGGTGCCGGGCGCGGATGCCGTAGGGCAGCCGGCCGGCTCCCTGACCCGAAAAGGTCGGAACCGGAAGGAACCTTACCACCAAGATACAAGGAAGACTAAAAAGGGGCACCAGCTCAGCAAAGCGCGCATCACCAGGCAGCGATGTACTCCAGCAACCGGGTATAGAACCGCAGATTGTGCATCGTCGCCAGGCGCAGGCCCAGCGGATCGCCCACGGCGAACAGGTGATGCAGGTAGGCCAGCGAATAGTTCCGGCAGCAGGGGCAGTCGCACGCCTCCGAAACCGGCCCCTTTTGCCGCCGGAGCTTTTCGTCGCGGATGTAGACAAAGTGGTAAAAATCTGGGGCCAGGAGGTCCACCTCGTCGGGGCGGGTTGCGCTCCAGGCATAGAGCCGTCCGTGGCGGGCGTCGCGGCTGGGCAGGACGCAATCAAAGAGACGCCAGCCCAGCCGGTAGCAGCGGACGATATGCTCCGGTCTGCCCACCCCCAGGGCGAAGCGGGGCAGTTCGTCGGGGATGAGTTGGGCCGTGTAGGCCAGCATCTCCTCGGCCAGGTGGCCCGCCGGGGTGAGGGGCCAGCCGCCAAAGCCAAAGCCATCGAAGCCCAGGGGCAGCAGCTCTTCGGCGCAGCGCCGGCGCATCGCCCGGTCGTAGCCGCCCTGGATCACGCCCAAGAGCAGCGGCCTCGGTCCGCCCGATCTGCGCCGCGAGGCCAACAGCCGGTCGAATTCGGCGCGGCAGCGTTTGGCCCAGGTAACCGTCCGCTCCACCGAGGCAGCAACCTCTTCTGGCGAAGCATCGGGGCGGGGACAGTCGTCCAGGCAGATCATCAGGTCGGCGCCCAGGTCGAGCTGCAGGCGGATGCTGCGCTCTGGGGTAAAGATCACCTTCCGGCCGCTGCCGTCGGCGTCTACAAAGTGGATGCCCCGCTCTGAAACGGTGCCGTAGCGAGGGTTCTGGCGGATCATGCTCATCAGTTGAAAGCCCCCCGAATCGGAGGCGATGGGCCGCTGCCAGCCCATAAAAGCATGGATGCCGCCGGCATGTTTCAAAAGCCCGGCACCGGGCCGGGTGGAAAGGTGAAAGGCGTTGACCACCAGCCCACGCACACCACAGGCCTCCAGGTCGCGGCTGTCCACGGTGCGGACGGCACCCCGCGTCGCGTCGGGAAAGTAGGCCGGCAGGGGCAAGGGGCCGTGGGCGGTGTCGAGAACGGAGGGGGTGGTCATTGTGCCCCTTCGGCTCCAGCGATCACCAGGGTAAACTCGCCCCGGGGCGGGTGGGCGCGGTAGTGGGCCAGCAGCTCGGCGGTGGTGCCGCGCTGCACCTCCTCGTACCGTTTGGTGAGCTCACAGGCTACGGCCATCGGCCGCTCGCCGAACAGGCGCGCCAGGTCGGCCAGGGTTGCCAGCAGGCGGTGCGGCGCTTCGTAGGCGACGAGGGCGAAGGGGCTGGCAACCAGCGAGGCCAGCAGCTCGCCTCTGGCGCCTGCCGTGCGCGGCAGAAAGCCGAGAAAGACGAACCGCTCGGCCGGAATGCCGGCCACCGCCAGGGCCGCCGACAGCGCCGTGGGGCCGGGGACCGGCTCGACGGGGAAGCCACGCTCCAGAACGGCGGCCAAAAGCTCATAGCCGGGGTCGGCCAGACCGGGCATCCCTGCCTCTGAGACGAGGGCTACATCCCCCTCGGCCAGCGCCGCCAGCACCATCTCCAGCCGAGGGCGTTTTTTGCGGTCGTAGGCATCGGTGAAACGCACCATCGGCGTGTGGATGTCGTAGCGGGCCAGCAGCCGTTGCGTGCGCGGCGGGTTTTCGGCGGCGATGAGCCGCACCTGGCGCAGGGTGTGCAGCGCCCGCTCGCTCACATCCTCCAGGTTGCCGATAGGTGTGCCGACAAGGTAAAGGGTGCCCATTGGTCAAAAATGTGAAACGTAAAACGTAAAACGTGAAACGTAAAACGTAAAACGTAAAACGTAAAACGTAAAACGTAAAACGTAA
>FWPV01001638.1_pt1 | contig 51702 bp, 38 predicted proteins | sample 2228371 | NCBI WGS metagenome assembly FWPV01 (sample SAMEA103939776, study PRJEB20133) | metagenome
GCAGCGTCATGGACGCGGCATAGTCGACCGAACGGCGGACGATGGAATGGATAGGAAACTGGAAAACGGAAAAGGGCAGCGCCGCCGCAAGCGCCAGGATGAGCGGATTGGCGACGATCGATTTCATGGTATCCTTCCATCCGTAGGCGTTCTCACGCCGGAGCGGTAAGGTCAGCGCGAGGATGGAAAGCACATTATAAAGCGGCATGATGATCGCCAGCACCAATGCGGCACGGCCGAGCGCCTGTTCGCCGAAGGCGTTACGAATGAAGGCAAAGCCCACGACCGCAAAATTGCCGCGCACCGCCCCCTGAATAAAGGCGCCCTGATCGCGGCCGTTGCTGCAAAAAATGACGGAAATCGCCCAGCCGATCACAAACATGACCGGAACGGCAACAAAGACGAAAAGCGCCATGGCTGGATTAAAGATTTCGCCGAAGGAAACCGAAGAGAGTTCGCGGAACACCATGGCCGGCAGCGCGGCATTGAACACCGCCTTAGAAGCCGTGGCGTTGAACGGCTCGTCCACAATGCCTGCGCGGCGAAGAACCCCTCCCAAGGCTACCATGACGAATACCGGCGCCACGATTTCGGCGGTATATAAAAGATCGGACATAGCTACTTTGCCCGTTCCTCTTTCCTTGCCCTAAAGAACGGTTTGCTTTAACCCATAACGTTATTCACTTTGCCTGAAAGAAGTCGGCTCATTCGGAGAGGCCGCATCGCTGCGGCGACGGCTCACGGCTCACCCTCTGCCCTTGTGCCGATGACGACCTTGGTCAAGCCGCTGCGCTTGGCTATGTCCATGACCTTGACCACCAGGCCGTGCGGCGCCTCGCGGTCCGCTTTCAGAATCAACGTCTTTTCACTGATGTTGGGAATGCGGATGCTGATCTCGGCCCCCAGATTGTCCAGCGGCACCTTCTTTTCGCCGAGAAACACTTCCTGGTCTTTGGAAATGTAAATGACCAGGTTTTCCACGCGCGCCACTTCTTTGCTTTGAATTCCCGGCAGTTCCAGCTTCATGCCCGGCTGTTCTACAAAGCTCGACGACACCATGAAAAAGATGAGCAGAATGAACATCACGTCGATCAGCGACGTGATATTGAGTGCGGGGCGACGGCGCCTTTTCTCTTTGAACTGCATCGCTCAGCCGTTCTTCTGTTTCTCCTGGAGCACTCGAATTTTGTGCAGAAGCTTGGAGGTATGCTTTTCGATTTCGAGGACAAAGTCCTCGGCCTTTGTTGAATAATAGTTGTACATGATCAGCGAAGGGATGCCGATCACCAGGCCGGCGACCGTGGTGATGAGCGCCTCGGAAATGCCCCCGGCCAGTTGACTGGCCTGACCGGTTCCCACCCGCGAAATGACGGTGAACACCTTGATCATGCCCAGCACGGTTCCCAAAAGCCCCAGCAGCGGCGCCACGCCGGCAATGGTCTCCAGCGTCGGCAGCCCGCGTTCGAGTATTCTGACCTCCTGCCTCCCCTGATCGTTCAGCAGCTCGCGCATTTCCGCCGGCGGCAAATCGATGTTAGCCAGCCCGGTCAAAATGACGTCGGCAAAAACGCCGCGGTGACGCTCGCAAATGGCGACGGCGAGGGGAATGTCTTCGGTGCGGTCGAGGGACTCGACGACCGCGACGATCTCGGGGATGAGAATCTTCTTACGCCGCAGAGTGACGGCCCGCTCGATGATGACCGCCAACGAAATGATCGAAGAAAGCAGCAACGGAATCATGGTGATTCCGCCACGCGACAGGTAGGAGATGACTTGAGACATGAATTCCTTTGCACAATGGTACGCTGCCGTTTATTGAGCAGAAAATAACCACAATTCGGCAAAACGGCAAGCGGTTTGGCAAGCTTGAAGGCCTGCTGCCGAGTGATCGTTCCACAGCAGAATAGAACCTTTAGGCCGTCATTTGCGCGTGGTCTCCTGGGTTCCGCTGCTTTTCATTCGGGGGATTTCCGTCACCGGGGCCTTCTGGGCGGCCGACAGGGACTCGAGAATGACCTGCTTGTGAAGATCGTAAATAGAAAAAGGCAGAATCATATAACGAAGTCCAAGATAGAGACGCCAGCCGGGGTAGTTGTTCAGCCCCCACTTGACGGCTCGCGGCCCTTGGGTGGTCTCCTTGTCGTCGGTCAGCCGCAGATCGAGCGCGGTAAACAGTTTTATCCGCGGGTGCGGTTTGTAGCCGAGGCTGAGATTCATCTTGAGATAATTCTCGCGGGCCGCCGCCGCCGGAGGGGGAAAAGTAATCCAGCTTTGGCCGAAAAACTCGAGGCCGTAATCGAAAACAGCCGTCGGGAACTCGAGGCCGAAGCCGTAATGGAAGGCCTGGCTATAGCGATTGGCCTTGCTGATCGAGGCGTACTCCTCCTCCTTCACCAGGCGTGCGCCTTGGTCGAAGTAGTTACGGTAGCCGAGGTTGAGATGAACTCGGTACTCGTACGGTAAATCCGGCAGCTTGAAGCGATAGGTGAACAAGCCGGTCATGCCGAGCTCGGTTGTGCCGGCGCTATAGTCTTCGAAAATGATGTTGTGGTGCGCACCCGTCGGAAAGCGCAGTTCGCCGTTCAATCCGAGTGAGACGTTGCTGCCGGCGATCTGATAACTGCCGAATTTCGCGTCCAGTTGAGTGTCTCCGAACAGCTCGAAGCCGCCGTCGTCGTTGAGGTCCTGATAAAGGACCGAGCTCAACGTCATGGAAACGTGTCGACTAAAGCCGTAGTTGATTGCAGCCGCCGCCTGCGCGTCCCAAAATGTAGTGCGGGTTCGAGTGCCGTCCGAAACATAGTAAATCTCGGCTCCCTGTCCCCAGGCACGAATCCGCCAAGTCGTCCATAGCTGCTGTTTTCGTGTAGTCAAAGCCGAACGGACATGGATCAATCCTCGGTCACCGTTCATGATTGTTGCCGCCCTGCTGCTTGCCAACAGCAGGAGAACCGCAACTGCCGTCCGCCAAGGCACTTCCTTCATGGTAACCTCCTCGAAACGCCTCTCTCAACCTGCAACGGAGAGCCGAAACTTCAACTCACCGCCGCTCCTTCGTCGAGGCCGTTTCACTTTTGTTTTTGCAGATCGACCGAACAACTCAGTCGATGCACATTTTCGAACGCATTGGTGACAAAGGCATAATCGGCGCCGAAACGCTTCCAGCGGACACCGGCGCCGGCCGTCAGACCGTCTTCATTCCGACCGATCCGTATGCCTGCCGATTTAACAGCAAGTTCAATGCCGAACAGGCTTTTCCGCAAGTAATGCTCCCTCAGAGAATAGTAGAGCCGCAGCGTGGAACCGAGAATCAAAGGCTGTTCGAAGGCCATTCCGAAAAGCAGCGTCCGATCGATGCGATCGCTGTGCCGCGTACTCCACATGATTGAAGTTCGGGTTATATCTTTTACGGCAAATCCGAAAGAAATATCTCCCAGCTCTCTTTGGTGCACCAGCGTGCCGAAATTGAATTTCAGCATCCAACCGACGTCGATACCCATGCCCGAAGCCGACGCTTCGCCGAGTTTCTGCCGGAACAGCTTGAACGAAACGCCGACAGGCATGGTGAAGGGAAGGTCGCCGTACCACCAGCCCAATGGGAAGATCGACTCCATGGTTTTGGCGAAACTGAAATAGAAAACATCTTCGACATCCTGGATAAAGCCCAGCGCCGTACCGTCCGGCCGCAGCGACAGGTCGGCGTTACGCTCGCTGTAGCTTCGGCCTTTGAGTTCGGGATAGAGGGGAATATCGTCCACGGCGAAGCGCGTCCAGTTAAAGGCCGCCACACCGCCGGCGGTCATCGGATAAGCGACACCGGTGTAATAAAAAGACGCCAGCGGTGCGCTGATGGAACCAAATGTGGGGGCGTACATCAGGTTCAGGCAGGGCCGCTGCAGCAGGCCGAGCGAAGCGGGGTTGTAGTAAAAGGTTTCGCCGTTGCCGTCCATGGCGCCCGACGCGCCGCCGAGGGCCAAAGGTCTGGCGCCTACACCCAGCTCCGTCGAGGCGCCGGCATAGCGCCCTCCCGCCATCAGCGGCGCCGTCAACACTGCAGCCAGCAGCAAAATGCAGAGTCTTTTCTTCATTGGATTCTGGCCACCTTGCCTTCAACCGTACGTGTTTTGCCTCCGGAGCGGGCCGTAAGGCGGTAAAAGTAGACGCCGTTCGCCGTTTGCAACCCCTCGGCATCCGCACCGTCCCAAAGGATTTCATGGTAATCGGCTCCGAAGGGATTGGGATCTTCGGTCAAATCGCCGGGACGGAAGACGCGGATCAGTCTACCCGAGGCCGTATAGATTTTAAGCGACATGTCAGTTACCGGCGCAGTAAACAGATAGGCGAAGCGTGTTTCGTTTTTGAACGGATTAGGGTAATTGCCGAGCATGATGATGTCGAACTCTTGCGCCACGCGAAGCAAATAGTCCTGCGCCGGCGACACGTTGCCGTTACAATCGGTTGTCTGAACGGTGAGAACCTGCTCTCCGTTGCTCAACTTGGGATTGTAGCTGATCACGATTTGATTGCCGTCGATGATCGAATCGGGCAGGGCGATTTCGGCATCCTCGACCGGCCGTCCGTTCAAAGCCAAAAACAGCTGTCCCGAAGAAATATCGACGCCGTTTTCATCCTGCAGGCGAATTCCGAGCCGCGGCTCGTCGCTCACCCATTTGTATTCGACATAGGGCTGACCGTCCACCGCTACCGTAATCTGCGGCGGCGTAAAATCCTGTACCTGAAAAACGGCGATCGGCCCGAGCGTCTCCAGGAAGGCATCAAATCGCCGACCTTCCCAGCGGCTGACGCAGCGGACCCACTTTCTCGTTTTTTTGGTGAAAGAGTAAACATTCCAGGTCTGCCGAAGCGAATCATCGGCGACGGAATCGCTTACGGTCAAGGAAATCGTTGCCGGTTTGAGCAGCAGATCGCCGTTGAGCAGTTCCGTATGAAATGCGGGTGTTTGCGGCACATGGCGAAAGGCGGGCTGCTGCACCACGTTCACGGTTTCCAGCGGCCACAGTGCCAAAGCGCTGTATTTCTGCGCCGCACCGGCAGGAAGGGTCACCGTCAAACGATCGTCGTAAGTAAGCGTGCCGCTCACCTCGTTTTCGATCATAAAGCCCTGCGGCGTGACCTGAAAGAAAGCGGGCGTCAGTTCAGCTACGGCGCGATTGTTCTCCTTATTGTCTTCGCGCACCACACCGTCGGGATCCAGCACCACTTCCACCCGTAGCCTTCCGGGAGGCGGCGCATAGCGGATGCGGCTGAGGGCCGTGGCAAAGGCATCGACCGAAACCGAATCACGCCCGACGAGCCGCCAAGTGGTGTCCGGAAGCGTCTGCACACGGTATTGAACCTCGAGGCCTTCCACCGAATTGCTGCTCTTGTTCTCCACCGTGGCTTCCAGCATCACCCACTCGCTGCCGATCAGCCGAACCGCGTTCTCGGCGATTTCCACATCCACGTTGAGGCTGATGTAATGCTTGTACAACCGGCTGGTCACGCTGCGGCTGCCGTCTCCGGCTTTGAAATAGTAGGAAAACTGGAAGCCGCTCCAAATGACATAGATTCCCCGTGCGGATTTGTACCAATGGTTTCCCAGCGGCAGCATGGGCAGAGAATCGTTGAGGGCAAAACAGACGACCTCCTGCAGCGGGTTGCGGCTGCGGACGCGTGTGTAGAAAAAGAGGGTGTCGCCGCTGCCCCGCTTCACATAAGCCGAGTCGAAGACGATGCCCTGCAGCGCAACGGTTGCGGCGCCGTTGACCAAGGTGCGGTTGAGTTCATCGGCGGCAAAAAAACGCACCCACCCTGTTGCGCCGTGAAAGGTTTCTTTTATGCTCACGCGGGCTGCGGAAAGGGAGTCCTGAACAACGGCGGAGGCCGAGTCCACGATGAGCCGGAGACTGTCTTCGAGAGCAACGGAGGCTTCGCCGCGGGCAAAGGGGAGCCTCGCGGAGACTTTCAATGTGTCGCCCGGCAGGGCGATCGATTCGCTGAGCGAGACCGGCACCGAACCGACCGGAATATGGAGACGCATGGCCGGGTCGCCGAGAAGGTGATACTGATTGACTTGAGAAAAGGCCTGGCTGGTCTTGTAGTGCGCCAGGTAGGCGATTTTTCCGGCGACGAATTGTCGGCCGATAGTGGCGGCCGGCGTGTCGAAGATCTGCTTCATCAATTCGGTCTGCAGAAAATAGTCGTTCCACGTCCAGCCGACGCCGCTTGCTCCGACCATGGCCACGGCCCCTTCGTCCGTGGTGAAAAGCAGGGCGTCGGCCAGCGATTCGGTTTCCGGCGACTCGAAAGAGCCGGTGAAGCAGGTCATGCTGAGTATAAAGGGGGTTTTGCCGCGGGTGACGATGCGGTTATGGTCTTCGTAACGCAAAAGCCCGTTGTCCGCCCAAATGGCGCCGCCGCCGTGTCCATGAAAGGTGACGACACTGCAGCCGGTGCTGAAATAGTCGAGCAGATCCGACGTTCCGCCGAAATAGGGGTCATAGTTCGTGCTTTTGTCGCGAACGGTGAACAGCAGCCGGGTATTGATCTGCGGCGGAATGATTTTGGACAGCGCGAGTCCCTGCGAGCGAAAGTCGTCGCCGTTGCCGCCGATGATAAGAAAACGGTTCGCCCATTCGCCGGGCGGCGGAGCGGTTTCGTAGCGCACGATCTTGCCAATAAAGCGCTCAAGCTCCTCCACGGTTCGAACCGGCAGTCGTCCGATGGCGATTTCGGGTATCTCATCCTCGCCGGTAAGCAGCGAGTACCAATAATCGGATGCGGCCGCGCCGAAGCTCATGGTCTGTCGTAGATGAACGGGAACCAGATCGAGGGTGTCGCCTTCAGCCGTGCGGCGTACATAGCTGCCGTCGCCGACCAGCAGAACGTACTCGAGCTTGGGTTCCCGCCGATTGAGATAGGCATAGCGGATGAACTCTTTAACGGCGAAGGAGCTCGCATGACCGAAATTGAACTCGTCGAAAATGTCCTGCACGTCAACCGCTTCGACGGTGTACCCCTGCGATCGGCGCAGTTCGATGAGCCTCTCCAGAGGCGCTGTGCCGATGAAGCGACGATGAGCGATGATCAAATAGTCGGCCGCCCGGCTTCCGTCCTGAAGGAAGGACGGATTGTCTCGTTCGATTTTCAGCGGCTTTTTCTTTGCGCTTTGCGCCACGGCGACGAACTCGACATCGTGGGAGAAAACATCGTTTTGAAAGCTGATCTGCAGCGTGGTGACGTTTTTCGCATCGGTCACCGCTTCGACTACGCCGCCGTTGATCTTGCTTTGATGCAGCTTGTAAACATCGATCGCCGGCTGGGTAAAGCCGTCGATGCGGAAGAGAAACTTTCCGCCGGGCATTCCCGGCGGGATGGAGAATTTGATAAAGTCGTTATCGGCACGGTAAAGGCGCGGGTAAGTGACCTCGAACCAGTTGAGCATCACGAAATCGAAGGACTGCGGCGGCACGTTGTTGACGATGCTCAGGCGATTGATGCCGTTCTGCAGAGAGGCGGCGCTCACCGGGGTGTCCGGAGAAGAGCGAAGATCGGCGATCTTTTGCCCCGGCCAGGTGTGCGAAAAGAGGTAGCTGTCGTTCAGAAAAACGGAAACGTTGTGCTCGTACTCGACGGACGTGGTTCGTCCGCGAAGCATCACGCGGGCGGTCACCGGCAAGGGCGACTGGGTGTCCGGGTGACGAAGCTCGAAGGCATACTCGGCTTTTTTGCCGGAGGCAATGCCGGTGTCGAAGAACCAATGGTCGCGCATCGAGTCGCCTTCGACCGAGCTCAAACGGTCGAAATATAGGTCTTTTTCAATATGAAGCGTTTCCAGAAAAGAATAGGGCCGCGTAAACTGTCCCGGCTGAAGGTCGGTGATCTGCCCTGATTCTTCAGCCATCCACAGGCCGCGTTTTTCCCACGAAAGCCAATAAACGCGCTCGTCGGTAAAGGGATCCTGATAGAGGTCGGGCGCCGTTGCCTGGAACGTGCGTCGGTTGGGTTCACCCCAAAACTCGAAATAGTCCTGCGGGTCAAAGATACCGTCGCGCCAACCGAAGGGGAAAAGCGACACATCGCGGCCGTTGCAGGTGAGGCGCAGCTTTTTGAAATCGATGTCCGGCAAATGGACGCCTGCCCGCGCCAGATCCTCGCCGGTGATACGGTAAATCCCCTCTTCCTTTACGATGATCTTCCATCGCTCGGCGTTTTCTTCGCCTCTTTTCGCAAGCGTAGCGCCTGCTGCCGCCCTTGCCTTGGCTCCGGCGGCAGCCGAAATGACGCCGAGCTGACCGAGCAGCTCCGCTTCGGCCGCCGGCAGCGGTACGCCTCCCGCCGCCTCGTCGATGACGTCGAAAAGCACCTGCCGGTAATGGACGAGCTCTGCGCGCGCATCGTCGTAGCGAAACGGAAAAACGTCGACGCTCCACAAACGGCTGCCGCGGTATTCGCCCACATAACGCAAGGAAACGACCTGATCGCCGATCGCCGTTGCCGCCGGCAGAGGCTTTTGGCTCGAATCGTTCGGCGTCGTCGTTTCCAGGCAGGGAAGCGGCGGCGGCATCGGCAGCCGCTCCTCGTCCGCCCGCAAAAGCCTGATTTGCGGCCGCTCGCCGAGAAGGTTCAGCAGAATGGAACGATAGGGCAGAGCGCGGCCCTCATCATCGACCGCGGTTTGGCAGCCGTCGAGTGAAAGCCGCGAGCGTGGCGCGTCGCCCGCGGCCTCAATGCTCACTTCCGGTGCTTCGACGGTGACCAGCAGCCTTACTCTTTCACCTCGCTGCTCGACGATGCGCACGTCTCCGCTCGCCCTCAGCAGCAGGGGGAAAAGACAGCTCGACAATAAGAAAAGGCGATGTAAACAGCTCATGAAAAACCGATGATCCGATAGTGTCCGTACGCTTTCAAAGAGCATACTTTAAAGAAATCAACCTGCGAAAAGTTATCGCTAAACCGACGGCGCCGCAGCCGCAGAATCATTTCAACAAGGTCATTTTGATCGTTTTTTCATAGCTGCCGGCGCGCAGTCGCGCGAAATAGAGTCCCGAAGCCGCAGGACTTCCGTCGTCGCGTCGGCCGTCCCACACGGCACGGTGAACGCCCGCGGGCAGCGTCTGCCGCAAAAGTACGGCGACTCGGCGACCCATGGCGTCGTAGACGTCCAGCTCCACGGCCGCGTCCTGCGGCAAGGCAAAAGTCAACGACGTTTGCGGGTTGAAGGGATTGGGGACGTTGCCCCGCAGCTCAAAGGCCGTCGGCAGCGTTTGTCTCCTTTCGTTCACACCTTCGACGATCTCTTGTGCCTTTCCCTTCCCCAACCGAAAATCGACGACGGCCGAGCCGCCGAACGCCAACGAGATTCTTTGCGCCGAAGAGGGAATGATCTCGGCAAATGGGAACGGCAGAAAGACCGGCGTTGCCGCAATGTCGTAAGAACCGGCTAATCCGTAGGCCGACGCCTGAAAGAGCAGCTCGTCGAGGTTGATGGAGAGCTTGGCCGGAACGCCGGGATACCATTGATCGCGATAGACTGACGGCAGACTGAACCCGCTGAGATCAAGGCCGGAAAGCAGCGAGAGGGGGTCAAAGTTTCCCAAGCCGTCGATAAAGCCGATTGCGCTTTCAACAAGCGGCAAAGCCGTGAAAAGAGCGAGCGTGCGCAGGTAATAGTCGCCCGCCGGCAAACCGGCGAGTTGGTAGCGCCCGGTCCCCGACTCGTCGGCGCCGCTGAGGGCAAAGGCGACGGCATGGCCGGTCGGGTCATAAACGGCAACCAACACATTGTCCAGCGGCAGACCGGTCGAGCTGTCCGTGACCGTACCCGTGATGCGGCCGGCGGCTGTTTTCAGGAAGAGGTTCGTCTCGTCGGCCGTAACGCCGAAATCGAGCAGCACGCTTTGCGTTTCGGCGGCATCGAAACGGTCGCCGCCGCCGAAATAGGCCGCGGCGCACTCATGAGCCGACGGCAGCACGGCTACCTTGTATCTCCCTGCCGGCAGGCGGTCAATACGATAGCCGCCGTTGAATTGGACAAAGTCGCATGAAGCCGTCCTGCCGCTCTCGTCATAGGCAACCACCGGCACGCCGGAAAGAACGTCGGCTCCGGCACGACGGCCGTCCGGCATCATCACGAACCCTTCGATGGTCGCTCCTTTTTCCAGAGCGAAATCGATATTCTCCAGCAACGGCCGGTCCAAGTTTACCGCCGCGGCGCGGTAAAAGCTGCGTTCGCCGCCGTAGAATTCGGAGAGCAGGTCTGTTTTCCCCTTAAAGCCGGTCAAGGCCAGCAGCTTGTACCTGCCGCGCGGCAGAGCGCGCAGTTCGTAATCGCCCGAATCGCTCACGGCGGCCCACGGATAAACCGGATATCCCGAGGTGTCTTCCAGGGCAATAACATAGAGCGGGTTGGCCGGTGTGCCGGTCGCGGCTTCGGTCACTCGGCCGCGGATCTTGTTCGCCGGCTGCAGCACCCAATCGGCTTTGACCTCATCGGCGCCGGCGGGCACCTCGATTTTTTGAGCACGGTCGAAGCGTAGCAGATTGGGCTCACCGCCCCAGTACTGGTCGATCACCTTGCCCTTGTGCTTCCCGTCCAAAAGAAGGCTGTCGAGACCTTCTTCCATAGTAAAGTTGATGAAAAAATCCGAAACGGTGCGCATGTAATAGCTTCCGGGCCTGAGTCCGGGAATTTCATAGTTTCCTGCAAAGTCGGTTGCGGTAATATCGATTTCCAAGCGGCTCAGCAGCGGTTCGCTGCCCGACAAGTCGCCGCTCACCAGCACTAAAGTCAGCGAATCGAGCGGCGAGCCGTCCGCCGCATTCACGCGACCGCGGATCGTCGCTGCCGGTTCGAGGGTGAAATTTATGTTCTCGGTCGTTTCGCCCGCGATCACGGGGACCGGCTTGGCAAAGCGAACGCTCTTGGCGTCATCGTAAAATTCTCCAAGGTAATTGCCGGCACCCACAAGAGTTCCCAAATAGTCGTCCGCATAAATGAAATACTCTCCCGCCGGCAGATTCGGCAACCAATACTCGACTTCCATAAATCCCAGGCCGATCGTAAAGCCGGCGAATGAAGTATCGGCGGCGTTAAAGGCCGCAACCAGCACGAAAAGCGCCGGTTGAACGGTTCCGCTGATGGCGCCGGAAGGTGTTACCGGTGCCGGGTACAGTTTGAAATCCGCGGTCGGGGCGGCCGACCAATCGTCGATCTGAACGATTTGAGCGCTGTCCCATCGACTTTGGTCGTACGACCAGGCGGGCAGAAAACCCTCCGCCGACGCCCTGATCTTGAATCGACCCAGGGCGGGCAGCGTGAGCTCGTATCGCCCGGAAAGGATCTCCACCGTACGGGTCAAAATCACCGTGGGATCATCGGCCGTGGTGACCGTCAGGTCGACGAGCGTCCAGTCGTCGAGCGGATTGCCTTCGCCGTCCACAATGCTGCCGCTGATGCGCACGCCGCGCCGCAGGTTGAAATCGATTCCGGTAACGACGGCCGAGGGCACGTACACTTTGACCGCCTGCCGCCAGGCCTCCATCGACGACAGGGGCGCCGCAACGCCGTCATAGATGAGGTCCACATATTGCGCACTGCGGGTAACGACATAAAAGGAATCCGTGGGCAAAGGCGCAATGGTGTAAAGGCCTGTGCCCCCTTCTACGACGGAAGAACCGACAAAATAGCCGTGCTGGTCAAAGGCCAGCACCGTCACCTCGCCCTCGCCGGGCGCCTGCCCTTCAATAAGGACGGTGCCGCTGATTCCGCCCGACATCGAGACGCGGCGGGCTGTTTTTCTCAAACTCTGCCGTTGCAGCTCAGCCCCGCTGAGGCCGCGCCGCTCCATTTCGCGAAGGAGGACCGGCACGACCGTCTCGGGCGTAAGACGGGTCTCCAGCTCCCGTTTCAGACGCTCCTGCAGCCGCCGTTCCGCGACCGCCTGCTCGAGTTTTTCGCGCAGCCTCGCGTCAAAAGTCGTCGGCAAAGCCGTCAGGGCTTCAGCCTGTTTCGGAGTATTCAAGCGACGCACGGACGCCGCCCAACCTTGCGCAACATCGCCGGCCTGAGCCGTACAGACAGCACCGATGAAAAGAACCGCCGCCGTCCGCAGCGCCCTTTGCACAACTCTCCTACCGCTTCTCATAACGAACCTCCTTATTGAAATACGCAAGGCATAAACTTGAGCCTCCCCCTCTTTATTTCGCAGGAAATAGACGCTCAACGAGGAAACCAAAGGTTCCCGCTTTCATCGATGCGAAAATTCGCCGTTTTCACTTCGACGGTTCGATCTCCCATGCCCAACAGATTGACCAGAACGCTCAGAAATCGACCGGATCTGCGGCCTTCTTCGAACAAACTTTCGACCGTATTCAAGCTTTCAGAAGAGATCGGCCGAAAACGGACGCTGATGCTTATATACCACACGCCGCCGGGCTCCAGCTCGCTGAGCGGAACGATGCTCAAATCCTTGACCGCCGAACAGCGCTGCCTGACCGACTCGAGCTGAGCGGTAAGACGGTTCTCCTCGTCGCCGACGATGCGGTACTTTTTCTCCCACGAATCATAAAAAATGCGGAAGGTGATGAAATGCTCCTTGATCAAGGGATCGACAAAGCTCTTTTGCCTCCACAACTGAACGTGATGAACCACCATCGAGGCGACGCCGCGGCGCAACAGCTCCAGGCTCTTGTCATCGAACAAACGATCGACGTGATAGGAGAGACGCACCTCACCGTTCACTGCCGTCGCCTCGTCGATGATGATCTGCGCCGCCGGCAGCGCGCGTGAGATGAGCAGAAGCATCAAAACAGTGAGCCGGTTCATCTTGTCCGCCGCTGGTAGAAGCGGCTTCAAATTATCCCTTTTCCGTCTCAAAGGCAAGCCATTCTTTTTCGCGCAGCACGCGCCGCACGATCAATCCGGCTGCCGCACAGGCTTCGCGGATCGCTTCTTCCTCGTCGTAAAAAATTCCCGACAGCAGACATTTGCCGGACATCGTCAGGCGGCGGCTCAGCGACGGCATGAGCAGAACAAGCTGAGTGCGGTTGACGTTGGCGACGATGAGTTCGAAGGTCTGCGGCCCCAGCGCTTCGATGGAACCGGCGAACACGGTCAGCCGATCGGCCGTGCCGTTGATTTCGGCGTTTCGGCGAGTCGTCTCGGCGGCGATGGGATCGATGTCGAAGGCGACCGCATGAGCAGCGCCCAGCTTGATGCCTGCAATGGCCAAAATGCCGGTGCCGCAGCCGACGTCCAAAAGACGGATGCCGGGGCGAACGATCGTTTCCATCATGCGCAGAACCAACTGCGTGGTCGGATGATCGCCTGTTCCGAAGGCCATCTCCGGATCGATTTCTATGACCAGCGCCGGCGCGTCCGGCGGGACGTCCAGCCAGCTCGGCTTGATCATCAGCCGCTCTCCGATGCGCAGCGGCCGCCACCCTTTCTTCCACTCGGCGTTCCAGTCTTGGTCAAGGCAGCGCTTTACACCGACGGCCCCCTTTTCCGGAATCGAACCGCCGCACACGGCGCGAACGACCGCCTCGGCGGTTTTCTGCAGCTCCGCTTCAGAGTGAGAACCGTCGAAATAGAGGACGATGTCCTCACCCTCTTCCAGAAGCCCAGCGGCTCCGGCATCAAAAAGCTCTGCGGCAACCGCCTCCCTCGCCTCCTGCGGAAGAGAAAGACGCACCTCGAAATAGTATCCGCTCATCGGCTATTTTTCCTCATAAATGACGGCCGCCACGACGCGGCCGACCTTTTCCAAGCTTGCCGGGCTGCATTTGTCCGGCGTATCCTGAACGGTGTGCCAGTAGCGATAGTCGAAATCGATAATATCGACGCAGGGGATGCCCGCCTGCAGCAGGGCGATGTGGTCATCGTAAACGGTGTAGCCGACCTGCGGCATGAACTCCCCGATGCCCAGTTGCGCGGCCTTGTTCCAAATGCGCTCGGTCAAGCTGCGGGCGTAACGGTAGGAATAGCCCTCTTGGTAGATTGTCAGGTCGGCATCTCCGACCATGTCCAGCAAAATACCGAAGCGCGGGTTGAAGCTTCGGGCGAACTCGCGGGCAAAGGCCGCCGAGCCCAGGGCCCAGGTTCGATTGTCATCGTGGTCGCCGCTGTCCTCGGCATCGAACAGAACGATGTCGACGCCGACGGCCGGGGGTGTTTGCCGCAGCAGCTCGGCCATGTGCAGCAGCACGGCGACGCCCGAAGCGCCGTCGTTGGCGCCGAGCACCGGCATACTCCGCCGCTCGGGTTGCGGGTCTTCGTCGGCCCAGGGACGCGAATCCCAGTGAGCGCACAACAGCACTCGCGCGCTCTTTTCCGGTTGAAAACGGGCAATGATGTTGTAACCGGTCATCGGCCGACCGAGCCGCGAAAGATGGTAGGTAAAAATCTGCGTGGAAACGTGAGGCGTACTCTTGCGCAGCTCCTGAACGAGATAATCACGGCAGGCGCGGTGCGCTTGGCTTCCGGGGACCCGCGGTCCGAAAGCGCACTGCGCCTGCAGAAAGTCAAAGGCGCGCCGGCCGCTGAACGTGGGCGTTGCGGCGAAAGGAATGCTGAAAATAGACAGCCATAGAGAAAGCGCCTTTTTCATCACGTTTTTTCCTTTAACGTCCGGCGATCGAAATAGAGACGTCGATGCCGAATTCTTTATAATTGGTGTCGCCGATCATCTTGTTGTGCGTCTGTCCGATTTCGAAATAAGCGCCGCCGCGGACCCGATCGCTGAAGGTGTAACTTGCAGTGGGTTTGAGCAGCCACTTGCTGGTTTCGGCGCTCACTTCGTAGCCCAGCCCCTTGTTCTTCTCGGTCACGTTGTTGCCCAAGGTGAAGGAGAGCGCCAAGTCGATCGAATTCTGCAGCCGTTTCGAACCGAAAAACGGCAGCTTGAAATTGCCCTTGGAGGTGTAATTGGCCGTTACGGACAAGTCCTGCGCCCGCGTGCGGGTTCGTGCATCGCCCGAGGTGAGGGAAAAGGTTTCCTTCGTCGAAGTATTATACTTGATGTTAATGGAAACGCCGTTCTTCATCTGCATCGTAATGCCGATGAGCGGTCGAAATTGGGTGTCGTTGTCCTTTTTGGTCGGTTTTTCGACCCCTTTCTCCACGTTGAAGGTGTCGTTCGAACGGCCGGAAACGCCGTGCTCCACGCTGACGCGCTGAAAATACTTGTTAATCAGCGGAAGCTTTTCGGCGCCGCTGATGCGCAGGTTCCATGTGGGAAACGGCATGCCCTGCCCGCCGGCGATCAGCCAGCTTTTCGACCGCTGGCCGGTGATGGTGGTGCTTTCGTTCAGCGAAGCGTTTTCGTCATAGTTCAAGCTCAGCGTCACGTTCCTTCCGATCTTTAGGCCGGTGTTGACGCCGAAGGTTTGGTTGCTGCTGCGCGAGTCGCGCATGGTGTTGGCGCCGGCCCCTTCTCGGATGACCTCCCGCGGTACGCCCGGATCGGCGCTCAAACCGAGCTGATAGCGAAGCGACGGAACGCCCGCCAAGCCGTACTGCGTATAGTTTTCACGCTCGCTGTACTTGACGCTGATGGGATCAAAAATGTTGAAAAAGCCGCTGACGATGCCCATAATCTGAAAGGAGCCGCCGGACTTTTTTTCATCGCCCTTTTTTTGGTCCTTGCCCGACGTTTCAGCGGGAGCCGCAGGTGCGGCAGCCGGTGTTCGGGGGCGGCTTGCCGGCGCCGCACGCCGCCCGGGCGCCGGCTTGTAAATGGTCTTCATCAGCGTGCCGAGGTTCAGGTTGGCGTTCGCCGTCAGCGAGGTTCCCTGAGTGGCGCTCTGCGCCGCCAACGTCTGCTGTCGATTAAAACTGTAGCGGAAATTGGTCGAGTAATTGAAATCGGTCGTCAGCCAGGAAAAGAATTTCGGATTATAACGGATGCCGCTGTTCTGATCGATATCCGTCAACAGACCGAAACGGCCCCTGCTCAGGTAGCGCCATACCAGGCTGTCGGGGACGTCGCGCATGTCGTTGGTATAGTTGCGGCTCATGTCGATGCCGAGGCTCTCGAATATCTTCATGTTGCCGGAGACGCCGCTGCTGATGCGGAAGGAGCTGTTCTCCGATTTGACGCCGGTGCGCGTCTCCGACACGTTCATCGAACGCGATCCGCCCATTTTGGCCGTGATCGATTGCGGCGTATAGTAGAGCTTGATATCGCTAATTTTGGTCAACGCCTTGGCATCCCCCAAAAAGCCGAAGGGCCGAACAAAGTTGTTGTTGCCGAACACGATTCCCCAACTCAGATTGCCGGATTCGGACTTGTCGATCTGATACTTTTGCCGCGAGTTGCTGCCAAAGCCCTCATTGCGGCTGTAGCTCGCCTTGAAGGGCGAAAGCACGTGCTTTACGAAAAAGTTCTGAGAGCGGCTGGTGAACCCGAGAGAAACGCTCATGCCCTTCTTCTCGTTGAAGGTGCGGATGCGGTTCAAGGTGGAATCGGGCAAGTCCTTGGTCACTTCGATGTCTTCACCCGGCAGATACTTGGGCGTCGACTCGCTGGTGGAATAGTTGAGGGACAAGGGCAGCGACAGGCCGAGTTTGGAAGGCAGGAACTTTTCCAAAGAAATGGAGGCCCCGAAATCGCCGCTGAACTGATTGTCTCCCGTGCCGTAGCGTTCGGACACATTGTGAAAGTCGGCGTCCTTGCGGTTGATTTCGCTGTTGAAGCGCACCAGATCGGCCCATCCCACGTCCAGACGCGCGCGCATGGCGATGCCTTTGTCCTTCTTGACATTCGACAGGCGCAGCTCGTTCATCCACACTTCGCCGGTAAAGGGCGCCTCCTTGTGCAGGTTGACGACGCCCGCCTCCAGCATTTTGATGTTGCGCAGCGCCGGTTTTCCGTGGATTCTCCACACCCGGCCGTCCGGCTGCACCTGGGTGTAAACATCGATGTTGGTCAGAGGATCCTTTTCCGGTTGAACGGTGACCTTCATCTGCGACAGTTTAACCAAATCGATCTCGATATTGTTGCGGCTCCAACCTTCGTACACCTTTTCGCGCACTTCGTAATAGTTGTTCTCATCGGCGCCGAAGCGGAAATAGAACTCGACGTTGGAGGAATCGCGGGTGATGTGCCGACCCGAAGGATCGTGACCGTAAACGAACATCTTGAGCGTGGAATAATAGATGTAATCCTGCGGATCGTAAAAGGTCTTTTGCGCCAAAACATTGTACTGCGGCAGCAGGCCGTTCAAGCGCAGCACCAGGGCCTGTTCTTTGGCCACCACACGCGTGATGCGGTCCACCTCGCCTTCTACGCCCGGTGGCGGCACATAACTGGGGTTGTCGTGCGTGTTGACGACCGAAAGCACGAAGGTTTGATCATCCTTGGTATACGTGTTCGGTGTTTCCGGCGGCGCCACGCCCTGCTCCTTCCAATCGCTGCCCACCAAATTGATTTCTGCAATGGAGATGATGTGCGCGCGACGACCGGCCGGTACCGGCCCGAAGCCGTCGAACCAGATACGGATGTATTCCACCAACGACAGATCCGGGCTGCCGAACTTTTCGACGAACTCGTTCAACGGGATCTGATACAGCCGCCATCCATAATCCTCGCCGGTCTCCAGGCTGATGCTTTCGCCGATGACGTATTTCTTGTAGTCGGGATGGTCATGGTTCAAATGAACGGCATAATGGAAATAGTCGTTGCGCAGATCGAGGTCGCCGTTGCCGTTGAGGTCTTCGGTGTCCGGAATACGGCCGCCGGCATCGTTCATATTGCCTTCGGTGCCGTTGGTGCGCGAATAGTCGATGACGCCGTTGACCGGGTGCATGGGGTCGTAGGCCCAGTTGTCGTCGCTGTAGGGTTCGCCGGGGTCCTTAATGCCGTTGCCGTTCAGATCCCAAAAGTCGCCGCCGGCAAGCAGGGCACGCGGGTCGTCGTCGGCCATACCGTCGAGTCCCACATCCTCGTCATCGTCCAACAGTCCGTTTCGCAGGCCGTTCTTCAGGCGATCTTCGGTGTCGAAGCGGCGGTTGGGGATGATGTCCTCGGAAATCCGGCCGAGCTCGATGTGCATCACGCCGGAGGTGTGCGGATCGTTCTGCACCCAGATCTCGATGTACTTGGCTTCGGTCTGATTGCTGTAGCCGGATGAAAGCGAGCGCATGATGCCCTGCCACGAATCTTCCGGCCGAGCGGCATCCGGCGCCGGCGTGAACTCCATCACCATGATGTTGGTGGTCTGCGCCACGTTGGCGTTGATGTCCTTGTTCGGCCAGATGTACTTGATAGGGTACTGGCTGTAGGGATTATAATACACCAGGCGGCCGCGTTCGGAAAGGTCGGTAATCACCGGGTAGGGATAACGCGACAGCGGCGGCGAAGCGTACGCCCAGCCTCGGCGGATGATCGGCAGCGGCGTAATGCGCTTCGATGCCTCGAAATCGTCGATGTAGGCCACGCCGCTGTTGTCGCCGGTTTTGGGATTGTTGCGGGTGTTGGGATTGGGTATGATCTGGGCGATCTCGCCCTCGAACTTGACGGTGGAAGGCTGGCGCGTGTCCACAAAGGGGAGCAGGTTGGCCATTTTGGTAAGGAAGAACGGCTTGAACTCCAGGAGCGTGTTCACGTCCCAGATCATGTTCCGCATCGGTCCCTTGCCCACGCGAATTTTTTGATCCATCGTCGACTCGTTCAGGTACATGAAGGTGCCGCCGATGAAGCTTTGATCCCACAGGCCGTATTCGGCGCGCAGCCCCATGACCGTGCGTTTGTCGATCTGGAACATCTGGTTGCCTTCGTAGCTGATCTCCAGGTTGGCATTTGCCGCCAGCGCCTGCTCGTTCAAAATGACCAGCCGGCCGAACATATAGTCGATGGTATAGTCCACGCCGCGCGTCAGCGTTCGCCCGTTGAGCGTCACCTCTTCCGATCCCTCGATGACGTTCATGCCCAGGCTGTACTCGGCGCTCTTGTTCTTCGACTTGACCTCCATGTAGAATTTGGCCTGCTTATCCTTCACCTGCTGCACCGTGGTGTCGTAGATGGCCGGCGCCAGCTTGTTCTGAGTGGGATCGTCGGACGCCAGCAGCGACCGCAGGTAGGGCTCTTCGGGGTCGAACGGCCGCAGGTGCGGAAAATAGATTTCGCCCAGCGCAAAGTTGATGAGCAGCGGGTGGTTATCCACGATGTTGTCGGGCTTGGGCTCGCCGCTTTCGTTCTTTCGGTCCAAACCGAAGGCCTGCAGCCAGGTGATCTTGTTGCCCTGTGCGTCGGTTACGGTTTCCTGAGGGTCGCCGGAAGGCGGCTGATAGTAGATGCGGAACTCGAAACCGTCCTTGGAAACGTTGCGGCCGCCGAGGCTGTAGACGTTTTTCCATTCCAACGGCCAGGTCGGGTCGTTGGGGCGCGGGTCTTTCGTTTTGATCAGACGCAGAATGATCGGCTTGTTGCTCTGAATCGAATAATCGATGTCGCCGCGCACTCGGCCGGAACTGTCTTCGTAGGCCACCGCCAGCACCTCGCCGTCCTGCAGCGGCTGGTTCAGACGAATATAGCCCATCTGATCGTGAATGAAATACTCGTCCTTTTCCAAACGCAGAAAATAGCCGCGCTCCAACCGCTTGCCGTCGATGAGATTGGTGTCCGGCGGCGTGACCCGCAGCTTCTCCTCGTCGGCGGGATCGGGTACAAAGGCAAAACCGCGAATGGCCGCCTCCTCCTGCTCGTAGCGCGCGGCGGATTTATAGACTTGAATGCGCGATATGAAGCGCCGCGGATCGGCGATGGGGTCGCCGTTCTGATTGCGCACCAGATATTGCCGACGGTAATAGTCGTCGAGAAAGTAATAGACGCCGCGTTTGTAACGGGTGATGTCGATCTTGGCCATTTCGCTGGAAGCGCCGCCGGTCAGCGACATCTTTTTCTTTTCGCCTTTTTCTTGGCTGGCAATGGTGACCAACTTGAGATTGCCGATCTGCGACGTCGTCTTGATGCCGAACAACCCCGCGCTTTTCATGCTGGACGTGACGAAACGCGTTCCCGGCAGCGACAATGAAATGTTGCCCGCCTCGATGGATTGGATGATCTCGTCTTCGTAGCCCTTGTATTCGAGCTTGATGTTGTTCTCGAAATCGAACATGCGCTCCGAGTCCTGATCCACGCGGATGGTCACTTTTTCACCCACATGCCCTGAGACATTAAAGCGCTGCGTCTGCTCCATCTTGAAGGTGTTGTCGGAGCCGCGCGTCAGAGCCGTTTTAACCTCGCTGCGCTTTTCATTGCGGAATCCCCCTTTGATGTTGATCTCGCCCGAAACGTCCAACCCCACGGTGCCGCCGCCGAAGATTTTTTGGAAAGCCTTGCTCTTGATTTCGACCGGTATGTCGATGCGGATGGCGCCGCCCGAACCCTGCTGCGTATAGGTCTCGGAGAGCTTGCTGACCGTGGTTTCGACGAATTTCTCGCGCAAATAAAGGCGCCGACGTTCTTCGATATACTGCGGCAGGCTCATGGACCGAGGCAGCCGCAGATGCACATCCCCTAATGTTTCGTAAAAACGGACCGTTCGGCCGGAGGAATCGATCTCCGCCGTGCGTTTGAGGTTGGAAAGGCGGTTCTGCAGAAGCGTGCCGCGGGCGCCGCCCATCCACAACCCCTGGAAGCCGCCGCTTTCGGAAAGAGGTACGCGGGGATCGCCGCTCTGCGGCATGCGCAGACCAATTCCTGATGCAGCCGAAACGCTTTCCGTCGGCTGCTGCGCCCCAAGGGCGCCGGCAAGGACGACCGCCAACACACCGGCGGCAACCGTTATGGCGCTTTTGGATCGATGAGCCATTAAGACTTTCGAATGGGGTGCTCAATAGCGGTGCAAAGACAGTTGCGAAGGTGCACCGTTACATCTTTAGTAGCAGAAAAGTCTCGATAGGCTCCTCCAAAGAAGGAAACAGTGGTTTCTGAGAAGTGCTTTTGAAAGGGTGATTGACCGGACATCGCTGTGATCATCGCCGTAAATTTAGCAAATAAGCCGCAAAAAGCAAAAGAAATATCGCCTCGCCCGACCGTCGGCAAAATAGCCGTTGGAGAAGCAGGCGCAAATTTGTATATTTCAGCATCTTAAAAAGTTCCCGAAAACTTGTGCCGAGGCATAAATGCCTCATCCGGTGCGGCCAAAAGCCGCAGCTTTACCGTTTTTTGGGCAGAAAACGCCCTTCGGCAAAGCAACGAACGCTGTAGGTTCAAAAACAGTGCCGCCGGCGCAAGTCGAAAAATTGAAAAGCTGTCGTTGCTCATGTTGATCCTGCCGCGATACATCCTGCGAGAACATGTCAAGCCGTTCTTCTTCGGCGTGGGCATCATCACGCTGGTCTTTCTGCTCAACCTCGTTTTTAGAGAACTGGGCAAGTTTCTCAGCCGCGGCCTCGGCCTGCAGGTCATGGCGGAGTTTTTCTTCCTCAACCTCGCCTGGATTACCGCTCTCTCCGTGCCCATGGCCGTGCTGCTGGCCACGCTGATGGCCTTCGGCCGGCTCTCCGGCGACGGCGAAATCACCGGCATGAAGGCCGGCGGCATCAGCATTATGCGCATCATTTCTCCGGTGCTGGCGGCGGCTGCGGCGTTGGCGTTGCTCCTCATCTGGTTCAACAACCACGTGCTGCCCGATGCCAACTATCGCACCAAACTGCTGGCCTACGACATCAGCCGCAAGCGGCCGACGCTCAGCCTCGAGCCCGGCGTCATTTACCGAGACATCGAAGACTATACCATCCTGGTGGAATCTCTGAAAGAAACGCCCGACACCTCCTATGTGGGCAACATCTATATCGAGGACAACAGCCGACGCTCCTCGAACGTTTACATTTGGGCCAAGCGCGGCAAGATCTATCTCGACCACAGCTCCGGCATGCTCTATTTCTACCTCTACGACGGTGAAATGCACGAGCTCGATCTGGAACGGTTTGAACAGTACAAACGGGTCTCCTTTCCGCAACAGCTTTTGGCCGTCTCCGTGCCCGAAATGATTCTGACACGAAGCGATCAGGGTTACCGCGGCGACCGCGAAAAGAGCGCCCGTATGATGCTGGACGAGGTTCGCGAAGACCGGCTCAATATTCAGGTGCGCCGCGAACGCATTGCCGTGCTCATCGGCGAATTCTTCGACGGACTGCGGCAGCAGAGGGGCCTGCCTCTGACGCCGGACAAGCTTTCTGCAGAACGCGGCCGCATGATTCAACAGGTGAAAAGCGAGCTGCGCTCCATCGAAAGCCTGGAAAGAGAGATCTCCCGTCTGATGGTGGAGGTGCATAAAAAGTATTCGATTCCGGTTGCATGCATCGTGTTCGTCATGGTGGGGGCACCGTTGGGGATCATGGCGCGCAAAGGGAGCATGGCGATCGCCGGCAGCATCGCCTTTATTTTCTTCCTCATCTATTGGGCGTCGCTCATCGGCGGCGAAGAGCTGGCCGACAACCGCTTCATCTCACCTTTTATCGCCATGTGGTCGGCCAACATCATCTGCGGAGCCGGAGGCGTTTATTTGATTCTCCATTCCATTCACGAAGCCACCTTTATCAACTTTGACGCCATCGCCGAAGCATTGAAACGGTTCGGTAGAAAACATAAAACCGCCGCACAGTCATGACGATCATCGACCGCTATTTGACCAAAAGATTCCTCCAGGTGCTCACCTTCTCGCTGCTGGCGTTCATCCTCATCTTTGTCATCGTCGATTTGATCGAAAATCTCGACCGCTACATCAACAACAAGTTTCCCATCGCGGCGGTAGCGGAATACTATCTCAATTTTCTTCCCTTCATCGTCGTGCTTATCCTTCCGGTGGCCATGCTGCTGGCGTCGCTCTACAGCATGGGCAATTTGGCCCGGAACAACGAGATCGTGGCCATGAAGGCGGCCGGGATTTCGCTGTATCGCCTCTTTTTGCCCGTCCTGACCGTCGCCTTTTTGATCAGCCTGCTTTCAATGGGGGTGGCCGACGCGCTGGTTCCGCGGGCCACGCAGCGGCAGACGCAGATCAACGAACACTACCTGCGCAACCGGCCGCCGCGTAAACGGCTGGACAACGTCTATCTTCGCGACGAACAAGGACGACGCATCAGCATGAGGTCGTTCAACACTGAAAACAACACCGGCAGCGTGGTCAGCATCCGCCGCTTCAACGACTCGCAGTTGGTCAGCCGCATCGACGCGCGGCGGATGGCCTGGGAGGACAGCCTGTGGATGCTCTACGACGGCTATGAGCGTCTCTTTTCCGAAGAGAGCGAAGAGGCGCGGCCGTTTGCCGCTCTGCCGCTGCAAAACACCAGCGTCCGACCGGAAGACATTGCGCGGCTGTTGAAAAAGCCGGAAGAGATGTCTTACGCTGAACTCAAGGATTTCATCAACGAAGTGAGGCGAAACGGCGGCAACCCCGCCCGCTGGCTCGTCGACCTGCATTTGAAACTGGCGGTTCCTTTTGCGAACTTTATCGTGGTTCTCTTCGGCCTTCCCCTGGCCTCGGCCCAAACACGCCGCAGCGGCGCCGCCAAAGGCTTCGGCATCAGCCTGGCGGTCACATTTATCTATTTCGGCATTTTAAAGACATCGCAGGCCTTGGGCCATAACGGCAAACTCGAACCGGTGACCGCCGCCTGGCTGGCCAACGCCGTGTTTGCCGTCGTCGGAATTGCGGTTCTGGCAAAAGCCAAAAAATAGGATCAACGGGCCGCCTGCAGAATTCTCTCCTTGAGCTCCGCAATCTTTTGTTCCTCCTCGGCGGTGCGCGGCCGATCGGGTTTCCGATGCTCCAGCTCATAGAGCACGGCATTGAGGAAGCGCACCAGATCCTGCGCTTCGATGCGGGCGCGGTAGCGATAAAGGCGGTTGCGCCGGTTTTGAGCGCTCATTTCGACGGTTGCGCCGAAAGGCAGGGTCAATTCGTTCCTTGGAGAAATCTGCGTACGCGCCAGCAGACGCTTTTGAACCAGTTTTTCCAAAATCCGCTGCAGGTCCTCGGCCGTCACCTTGAAGGTGGAATCCAGCGACGCATAAATCGTCAAATCATCGGCGTGGGGATTCTGCAGCACGCTGTTCAGAACGGCGAGTTCGGTGCGGCTGGGGATAAAATCGAGGCGGACGGGGCGATCGTCCCGTTCTTCGAAAAAGCGGCCGAGCGCGCCCGCGGCATCGGCGGCGGACGGCGGCCTTTCGCCGAAATTGCGTCGGTCGAGGGCGCGTTGGGCGGCGTCGTAGGGCCCCGGACGATCGAGCAGCAGCGGCTCGTTCTTTTTTTTCAGCGGCATGGTCGGCTGCGGCTTTACCGGCAGACTGTCGACCACGGGCGGCAACGTAGAGGAAAAAAACTGCAGGCGATCGACGACAGGTTCCGACACCCCCGGCTCTTCCCTTGGAACCACGGCCGGCGCCTCTTCAACCGCAACCCGTTCATCGGCCGCCGGTTGCGATGAACGAACCTTGACCTTTGCCGGCGCAACAGGTTCCGAAGCCTGGGGCGGGGCGAAAACGACTTCGACGAACGTCGGCGAAACGGCAATGTGAAAGGACAACCGGCTGAGCAGTAAAACCGCCGCAAGATGCACCGCCGTCGAAAGAAGAAAAGCCGTGGTTAAGGATCGCATAGCCTGCCGTTTCCGCCGTTCCGTTTGTCGTCCAGTGGAACGTGAAAGCCAAGCGACAGTTCCCGCCGCCGCTTTTCAAATCGCTTGCATTTCGCTTCGTGAACCGCTAATTTCTCGCAAAAACAAACGTGCGGACCGGAAAATGTCGGATTATGTTGCAGTATGGGTCACCTGCGCCTCGCGCGAAGAGGGTCAACGGCTGGCGCAGCTTTTGGTCGAACGCCGTCTCGCTGCGTGCGTGAACCTGATCGACGGCGTAGAATCGCTTTTCCGCTGGCGCGGCGCCATCGATAAGGCAAAGGAAATCCTGTTGATTGCCAAAAGCCGCGCGGCACTGTTGCCCGAGCTGACGGCGGCGATCAAAGAAAACCACTCCTATGAAACGCCCGAGATCATTGCGCTGCCCATTGTGGGCGGCGATGCCGATTACCTGAACTGGCTGGAAACGGAGACGCGGAGCGTATGAAGCTTACGGTGTTAGGTTCGGGCGTCTGCGCCGTCACCCGAGAGCGCTCGTGCGCCGCTTACCTGCTTCAGGTCAACGGCCTGAACATCCTGTTGGACATCGGCTTCGGCACCATGCGCCGGCTTACGGAGGCGGGCGTTTTCTACGGCGACATCGACGCCGTCCTCATCAGTCACCTGCACCTCGACCATGTGGGCGACTTGGCGCCGCTGATTATGGCGCTGCGCTACACCCCGGGACTAGAGAGACGCAAACCGCTCACGTTGATCGGACCGAAACACCTGCCCGACTTTCTTCGCGGCTGCCGCGACTTACTCGGCGACTGGCTCCTGGAGGACGGCAGCTTCCCGCTGGCCGTCCATGCACTTTCAGAGGAACCGCTGACGTTCGGCGGCGGTTCAATCCGCGCCTTTTCTATGAAGCATGCCCAATTCAGCAACGGCTACCGCATCCGGTTCAACGGCAAGGTGCTGGCCTACTCCGGCGACACCGGTTGGTGCCCGGAACTTATCGAGCTTTGCTGCGAGGCCGACCTGGCCCTCATCGAATGCTCGTACGACGACGGACCCCGTTTCGAATACCACTTGACACCAGCAGAAGCCGGCGAGGCGGCGAAGCAGGCGGGCGCGAAGAGGCTGGTACTGACTCACTTCTATCCGCCGCTCGATGTGCAGCAGCGCGTCGAGGCTGCCGCCGCCGTCTTTTCGGGCACGGTGACCGCTGCGGAGGATTTTCAGACGTTGACCATTTGAGGCATCGTAAGTCCGTGGCCGGAACCAAAACATACCGCATCGCCCTCGGCGTTTCGCTGCTGCTGCATCTGTTGCTGCTGCTGCTCTATGTGCCTTTGGCGCGACTCATGGTTCCGGCGACGCCGCTGCAGGCCGCCGAGGAGCCGCTGGCCTTCGAGTTCGAAGAAGAAAAGCCCCACGAGCTGGTGGAAACGCCCGAATCGGCGCGCGTCGACAAGCCGCAGGACGCCCGCTTTTTGTCGGACAAAAACGCACTGGCGCAGAATTTAAAAAAGACGGAGGTTTCGGACGGTTTGCCTTACAGTGAGGGCCGCGCCGAGGAAAAAATCTTTGCCGGGGCGGCGCCTGTTCCGGCCATGACGCCGCAAGGCGCCGAGGCCGTCCGCAGCGAACCGGCCGAGGCCCGCCGGCCTTCCGAAGAAAAACCTCCTGAAGAAGGAACGCCGCTCTATCAGCGGCAGGTTTTCGTACAACCGGGAAAGCGCTTCAGTCGCGACCTGCTGCAGCAGCAGAGCGCGCCGCCGGCCGTGCCGTTTACCGACAGCGAAAGCTGGAACAACCGCCGCTCTTCGGTCGATGCGCTCGGCGGCGTGTCGCTGAGCACCTACGAGTGGGACTATGCGCCCTACATTTTTTACATGAAGCAGCGCATTCGCGAGCATCTCTATCCGCCGCAGGCCTTTGTGCAGTTGGGCGCCATCAGCGGCCGCGTGATGCTGCGCTTCGTTCTTCACCGCGACGGAACGGTTCATAACCTCGAATTCCTCGGCTCCGAGGGCCACAAGTCCTTCATCGAGCCGAGCATGAACTCGATCCGTGCCTCGGATCCCTTCAAACCGCTGCCGGCGGATTTTCCCGATCCCGAGCTGGAGCTGACCTGGACCTTCATCTATACGGTTTTTTGAGGAGCCGACGCTAATGACCGAACGCACCCGACCGCTCATCGTGCAGAAATACGGCGGCAGCTCGCTGGCCACGCCGGATCATGTTCGCCGCGTGGCGCGACACGTCATCGAACGCAAAGACCAGGGCTGCGATCTGGTGGTGGTGGTTTCCGCCATGGGGAAAACGACCGATGAGTTCGTCAAGCTGGCGCACGAACTCAACGCCAACCCCGACCGGCGCGAGCTGGACATGCTGCTGGCCACCGGCGAGCAGATTTCGATCGCGGCGCTGGCGCTCGCCGTTCAGGCCGCCGGTCGACAGGCCGTCAGCCTCACCGGGCCGCAGGCGGGCATCCTGACCGACGACAACCACTCGCAGGCGCGCATCATCGAAATCTTTACCGACCGCATCCGCAAACTGCTGGCCGAGGACAAGATCGTCATCGTCGCCGGCTTTCAGGGTGTCACCTTGGACGACGAAATCACCACCCTCGGCCGCGGCGGCTCGGACACGACCGCGGTGGCCTTGGCGGCGGCCCTCGAGGCCGACTACTGCGAAATCATGTCGGACATCGACGGCATCTACACCGCCGACCCGAAAATCGTTCCTGCGGCGCGCCGAATCGACCGCATCCACTACGACGCCGCGCTGGAAATGGCGGCCGCCGGCGCTAAAATGCTGCACAAAACCTCCGTCGAATTCGCCAAACGCCGCAACATTGCACTCTCTTTGGGGTCCTCAATGTCGGGACAAATCGGAACCATCGTCAGCCGCGCCCCGCTGGGCAAAGGACGCGTCGTCGCCGTGACCGCGGATGAAGACCTCAGCGTCGTCCGCTTCGCCCTCAACGAACGCGAGGCCATGAAGCTGCCCGCCCTCTTTTCGCAGCAGCGTGTTCAGCTCAAACTGTGGCAGTGCGTACAGGGCCTGGGACTGATCGGCACGGCCCGCGGCGACGCCAATTTCGTCAAGCGGCAGCTCCTCGACCGCACGACCGACGTCTTTCTTCAGGACGACTTGGCGTTGGCGTCCATCATCGGCGACGGCATCGGCGTGGGCACGCCGGCGGCGCAGCAGTTCTTTCAAACGCTGGAAGACCTGGCGGTGCATTTTACGGCCGTGGTCACCGGCGAGCTCTACCTCAAGGTGCTCTGCCCGGCGGCGCGGGTCCGCACCATCGTCCAGGAACTCCACAACCGACTCATCGACGCTGAACCTTCAAAGGAAACAGGAACCGCCCATGAAGCATCACTCTGAGCTTTTCTTGCTGCTCACCTTGTGTACCGCCGTCTATTCGCAGACGCTTTCCGGTCGCCTCGAAAAGAACACCGTTTTGGACGCCGCCTCTTCGCCGTGGCGCATCACCGCCGATCTGACGGTGCCCGCTTCGGTCACCCTTACCGTCGAGGCCGGCGCCGAGCTGCTCTTTGCCAAAGACGCTCATCTTTATGTGGAACAGGGCGGCCGCCTGCGCGCCGAGGGCACGGCCGAAAAGCGCATCTCCTTCAAAGGGGAAAGCGCGACCACCCGTTGGCGGGGCGTGCGCTTCAACAGCACCCTGGAAGACAACCTGCTGCGCTCGGTCGATTTCCTGTACGGCGACGCGTCGAGTTATGTCATCCTCATCGACCGCTCGCGCGTGACCGTGGACGGCTGTACGTGGAATTCTACCAACAAAACCATCATCGAGGTCAGCCACCCCTCTGCGCTCATTCAAAACTGTATCTTTCCCCAGGTCACCGAGGTCGAAGTCATTCACGGCGGGTCGCTGGAAAAGCAGGAGTACCTCATCCTGCGCAACAACACCTTTCATCCCACCACCGGCTATAACGACATCATCGACTTTACCGGCTGCAAGCGGCCGGGGCCGATTCTTCAGCTTTACGACAACCTTTTCCTCGGCGGCGGCGACGATGCCCTCGACCTCGACGGCACCGACTGTCACATCGAGGGCAACGTCTTTACCGGCTTTCACAAAGGGCACACCGGCTCCAGCACCTCCAACGCCGTGGCCACCGGCGTCAACAACGGAAACACCAGCGACATCGTCGTGGTGCGCAACCTTTTCTATGACAACGATCACGCCGTCCTGATCAAGGAAGGCTGCACGCTGATTGCAGAGAACAACACCTTTTTCAACCATCCCCTCGGCGTGGTCAATTTCAGCGAGTGGCCGGACCGTACCGTGCCGCCGGGCAAGAGCGGCCGGTTTGAAGGCAACATCTTCGCCAAAGGCGACAAGCCGTTCGAGAACATGACCTCGCAGCCCGGGCAACCCGATCCGGTGATCACGGTCAACCGATCGATCATCGACGCCGCCTATCATCATCTCGGCGTCGGCAATCTGGACGTCGACCCGCTCTTTGTCGATCCGCCGAACGATTTCCGCCTGCAGCCCGGCTCGCCCGCTGTAGGCGCCGGGCCGAACGGCCTGAACATGGGCGCCTATGTTCCCGCCGGCGCCTCGATTTCGAGCGAGCCGCCCGATTCGACCCGTGAGACGCGGGCGTGCCTCACCGTCGGCGGACCCGGCATCGTCGCCTACAAATTCGCCGTCAACGACCCCGACGACCCCTTTGCCTGGAGCAAGGAACGTCCGCTCGCCGATTACCCGACGATCGAACTGAACAACCTGCCGCCGGGCTATACCTATCGCGTGTTCGTGGCCGGAAAGAACGACGCCGGCGTTTGGCAAAACGACCCGCCCTACACCGCCTCCAAGCCGTGGACGGTTCTCTTCCCGGCCGGTGTCGTCCATGCCGAAACGCCGCCGTCTTCGGCCGTGCTCACGGCTTTTCCCAATCCCTTCAATGCCGAAACCTGCATCAGCATAATGCTGCCGCGCGACGCTCAAGTCTCGGCGGAGGTCTTTAACCTGCTCGGGCAAAAAGTCGAGACGCTTGCCGCGCGGCGCCTGAGCGCCGGCACCCACCGCCTCTTTTTCAACGGCTCGCATTTGAACAGCGGCATCTACATCGTTCGCCTGGACGGCGATTTTCAGGCGCAGAAGCGAATTTTCCTGATCAAGTAAAAAGCCCCCGGGAGCGGCCGCACCAGGGTGCGGCCGGGAACTACCGCATCCCAGTGCGGCTTATATAATGCAAAAAACATTTGCATCTCACTTTTTTTCTTTCATACATTGTTTTTGCAGTCGCTGAAGGGTCTTCGGGAGCAACATTACCCGTCCGCCGAAGCAAGTTGGCCCAATTCCCCCTCTCATTCACTTGCTGAAGCAGCATCCGTCCTTTTGCTCAGCGGCAATTTCGAGGCGGCTCCGGCACCTGAGGAAAATTGATTGAGCCGCATTGCCCTCACCCTGACTCGAAGCGACGAAAACGATAGATTTCATTCTCGGCTCATCGATCAACATTAACCAATAACCATCTTTTAAAGGAGCGACGACCATGTCGGAGTACGTCAAGAACCTGATGGCGGAAGTCAAAGCTAAAAATCCGGGCGAGCCGGAGTTTCACCAAGCGGTTGAAGAGGTGGCCGAATCGGTGGCGATCGTCTACGAACGTCACCCCGAGTACCGCCACGCCAAAATCCTCGAGCGCATTTTGGAGCCGGAGCGCGTCATCATGTTCCGCGTGCCTTGGATGGATGATCAAGGGGTCATCCAAATCAACCGCGGCTACCGCATTCAAATGAACAGCGCCATCGGGCCTTACAAGGGCGGCCTGCGCTTCCACCCATCGGTCAACCTGGGCATCCTCAAGTTTCTCGCTTTCGAGCAGGTGTTCAAGAACAGTTTGACCTCGCTTCCCATGGGCGGCGCCAAAGGCGGTTCGGACTTTGATCCCAAAGGCAAAAGCGACAACGAGGTGATGCGCTTCTGCCAGAGCTTTATGAACGAGCTCTATCGGCACATCGGCGCCGACACCGACGTTCCCGCCGGCGACATCGGCGTCGGCGGTCGCGAGATCGGCTATCTGTTCGGACAGTACAAAAAGCTGGTCAACAACTTTACCGGCGTGCTGACCGGAAAGGGAATCAACTGGGGCGGTTCGCTCATTCGTCCCGAAGCGACGGGCTACGGCGCCGTCTATTTCGCCGCCGAGATGTTGGCGACCCGCGGCGAAACCCTGGAAGGCAAGATCTGCCTGGTATCCGGCAGCGGCAATGTGGCGCAGTACACGGTGGAAAAGATTCTCGACCTGGGAGGCAAGGCGGTAACGCTGTCGGATTCGAACGGCTACATTTACGATGAAGAAGGCATCGACCGTGAAAAACTGGCGTTCGTAAAGGAACTGAAGAACGTGCGCCGCGGCCGCATCAAGGAGTATGCGGAAAAGTATCCCAAGGCGGTCTATACGCCGCTCGATCCGCAGGCGCCCTATAATCCTTTGTGGAATCACAAGGCGCATTGTGCCTTTCCGAGCGCCACGCAGAACGAGATCAACGCTCAGGACGCGCAGAATCTGGTGCGTAACGGCGTCTACTGTGTGGCCGAAGGCGCCAACATGCCCACGCACATCGACGGTGTGCGCATTTTCATCGACGCCGGCATCCTCTACGGTCCGGGCAAGGCGGCCAACGCGGGCGGCGTGGCGGTCTCCGGCCTGGAGATGGCTCAGAACAGCATGCGTCTGCCGTGGCAGCGCGAGGAGGTCGATCAGCGGCTGAGAGTGATCATGAAGAACATCCACAAAACCTGCCGCACCATGGCCGAACGCTACGATGCGCCGGGCAATTATGTCGTCGGCGCCAACATCGGCGGCTTTCTCAAAGTGGCCGATGCCATGATGGACCAGGGATTGGTATAAGACCATGGCACAAAAGCCCTTCAAAGACGTCCTCACTCATTTCGATCCCAGTTGGATCGAACACGGCTACGGGACGCGCTTTCAGGGCTTTCAGAACCTGATGCGGCAGCGCATCAGAGATATTCTTTTAGTGTCCAGTCTGTACGATCTTTACGTCTTTGAAGAGGACGGCCGCCTTTACGAACTCCTGCGGGAGGAATATCAGAGTCTCAAGCTTTCGCACGCTCCGGAGTTTACCCGTGTTTCCAGCGGTCGCGAGGCGATTGCGCTGGCCAAAGAGGAGCGTCGCTTCGATCTGATATTGACCTCCATGCACATCGAGGACATGAAGGCGGCCGCATTCGCCAAACTGGTGCGCGAGTCGGGGCTGGACGTGCCGGTGATTCTGCTGGCCTACGACAACCGCGAGCTCGCCGACCTTTTGCTCTATGACGAGGCCAAATATTTCGACCGCGTCTTTATGTGGCAGGGCGACTTTCGACTGCTCATTGCCATCATCAAAACGCTGGAGGATCAGCTCAACGTCGATCACGACACGCGGATCGTCGGGGTACAGTCCATCATTTTCATCGAAGACAGCGTCCGTTTCTACTCCCACTTTCTGCCCGTCGTCTATTTGGAGATTCTCAAGCAGGCTCAGCGGCTGATTTCGGAAGGCATCAACCTTTCTCACAAGCAGTTGCGCACGCGGGCGCGGCCGAAGGTTCTCCTCAGCACCAGCTATGAGGAAGCGTGGCGCTATTTCACCAAATATCAGGATCATATTCTCGGCGTCATCTCGGACATGGATTTTCCGCGCGGGGGCAAGAACGATCCGCAGGCGGGGCTGTTGTTCGCCAAGAACGTGCTGGCCAAGCGCCCCGATCTGCCGATATTGCTGCAGTCTCATCTTCCCGAAAACAGCGAATCGGCTCAGTCGGTCGGCGCCTCGTTTTTGTTGAAAAATTCCCCCGACATGGAAAACAAGCTGCGTCAGTTCATGGCCGAGAATTTCAGCTTTGGGGATTTCATTTTTCGAACAGCGGACGGCCGCGTAGTGGGGCGGGCTCAGGATTTGATCACCCTGGAAGAGCAGCTCATTGTGGTGCCCGAAGAGAGCATCCGCTACCACGCCGAGCGCAACCACTTTTCCAACTGGCTGCGGGCGCGCACCGAGTTTTGGCTGGCGCATCAGTTGAGGCCGCGCAAGGTTTCCGATTTTGCTTCCATCGAGGAGCTGCGCGAGAACCTGATCAGCTCGCTGCGCGAGTACCGCCGCCTCTGTCAGCGCGGCATTATTACCGAGTTCAATAAAGAGACCTTTGATCCGGAGAGCAGCTTTGCGCGCATCGGCAGCGGGTCGCTGGGCGGCAAAGCGCGGGGGCTGTCGTTCGTCAACATTCTGATCAACAACTATAACGTGCAGACCTTTTTCTCCCACGTGCACATCGACGTGCCGGCGGCTGTGGTCCTAAGCGTCGACGTCTTTGATCGTTTTCTCGACGAGAACAATCTGCGCTCCTTTGCCCTGAGCTGCAATAACGACGAAGAAATCACACGGCGTTTTCTGTTGGCGGACAAGTTTCCGGACGACGTGCTGGCGGAACTGGCCGACTTTATCGATTTGATGCGCGAGCCGTTGGCGGTACGCTCTTCCAGCCTGTTGGAGGATTCGCAATACCATCCCTTTGCCGGCGTCTATCACACCTACATGGTGCCCAACAATCATCCCAATCCCACCATCAGGTTGGGGGAACTGCTGCGCGCCATCAAGCGGGTCTACGCCTCGACCTTTTTCCGCGGACCGAAGGATTACATCAAGGCCACTTCTTATCGCTTGGAAGAAGAAAAGATGGCGGTGATCATCCAAAAAATGGTGGGCACCCGCTACAACGACCGCTTCTATCCCGCCTTTTCCGGCGTGGCGCGCTCATATAATTTCTATCCCGTACCGCCGCAGAAATCTTCGGACGGTATTGTGTCCGTAGCTCTCGGTCTGGGCAAAATGATCGTCGAAGGCGGCACGTCGTTGCGGTTTTCGCCTGCGCATCCGCATCACCTGCCGCAGTTTTTCACGATCCAAGATGCGCTGCGCAATTCGCAGCGCGAGTTCTATGCGCTTTCTCTTGCAGAAGACGAATACCGCAGCGGCACGGCGGCGGATCAGCAAATCCGGCGTTTCGATATCGAGGCGGCAGAACGGGACGGCGTGCTGCGTTTCGTTGCTTCCACCTATTCGCCCGAAAACGACCGCATCTACGACGGCGTCTCGCGCGACGGCATTCGCCTGGTAACCTTTGCCCCCATTTTGAAGAACAATATATTTCCATTGCCTGAGATCGTGCAACTTTTGTTGGACATGGGAAGCTGGGGTATGGGTACGCCGGTCGAGATCGAGTTTGCCGTCGACTTGAGCCGCAAGCCGCACGAGTTCGGTCTGCTGCAGCTTCGCCCGTTCGTCCTCGACCGCGAACTGGAAGAGTTCGAAATCGGAGAAGTGCCGAGAGAGCGGCTGGCCTGCAGCTCCGATCAGGTTCTCGGACACCGCGTGATCAAGGACATCTTCGACGTCGTTGTGGTGGACCGTGAGGCTTTTGACCGCGGCCGCAGTCGCGAAGCGGCATTCGAAATCAGCCGTCTCAACGCCGAACTGCTGGCGGAACAGCGCCCCTATCTGCTGGTCACCGTGGGGCGCCTCGGCAGCCTCGATCCATGGCTGGGCATACCGGTTACTTGGGACCAGATTTCCGGCGCGCGCGCCATCATCGAAGCGAACTTTAGGGATCTCGACGTTACGCCTTCTCAGGGATCTCACTTTTTCCACAATCTGACCTCTTTTTCCGTCGGCTACTTTTCGGTCGGCGCCGAAAACAATAACAATTTCATCGACTGGGAGTGGCTGCTGCGGCAGCCTCCGCTGAAAACGATGGAGTTCGTCCGACTTTTGCGCTTCGATTGTCCGGTGATCATCAAGATCAACGGCCACCGCAACATCGGCTACGTTCTCAAACCGGAGGGTGCAGGCAATGGGCGATGAGAACCCTCTGGCGCGAATTCCCGAGGCCTGTCCCAGTTGCGGCCGCAAACTGAGCCCCTGGGAACGGGTGCTTCTGAGCGTTGATCGCGCCCTGATGTGCAAAGGATGCTGGTACCGCATCATCCTCGATGAGCTTTTGGGAAACGATGACCCTTCGATAAAGACAGACAGAGTCGACGAAACGATGTGAGACTTGTTTCGAATGACTGATCGTCGGTTTTGCTTCCCCTAAAAAAAGCCGCGGCAAGCATCGGCTTTCATCAAAGCCCTTCGCTTGTCGCGGCTTTTCAGCTCCGGTGGTAGGACTCGAACCTACAGCCTAGTGGTTAACAGCCACCCGCTCTGCCGTTGAGCTACACCGGAATCGGCGCGCTAATATATCAATTTTTCTCATGATTGTCAAGCTTCAATCTTTCGTCGCCGAAATAAAAATAGCGGTCCAGCAGATTGACATAGCTGCTCCACTTTTTGCCGTGTCGGTATTCCTGCTCGAAAACGCGCTCAAAGGCGCCCAGTTGGGCATCGAGATCGTCGGCGCGGCTGAGGATGAAGGCTTCGCGCGTCATCGGAACCGTCGGCGAGCCCTGTTCCCGACAGCCGTGATGCGCCAAAATGAGGTGCAGCAGGCGCCGGCGCAGCTCATCGGGAAAACCGCTCATCGCATCGATGCACGAGGCAACGATGTGAAAGCCGATGGCAATATGTCCCTCAAGTCGGCCGTCATCGCTGTAATCGATGAACCGTTCCCAGCGGTATTCGAACAACTTGCCGATGTCGTGCAGCAGAGCGCCCGCGGTCAACAGATCGAGGTCGGTTCGTGGATAGATTTCGGCGGCCGCGCGGGCCAGTCTGACGACATTCAGCGTATGAACAAGCAGTCCCCCGATACAGCAATGGTGCCAAAGCTTGCCCGCCGGGGCCTGAGTCAGGCGTTCGCGCACCGACGGCTCGTCGACGATGCGGCGCAGCAGCTCCCGCAGATGAGGCTCCTTAACCTCATCGATCGTTTCTTCGAAGCAGCGCAGCAAGCGGTCGAGCGGTTCGGCACAAAGCGGCACCAGCTCAGCGGGCGAAATGTCGTCCGTGTCGGCGGCCGGCCTGATCTTTTCGATGTTGAGATAAAGACGGCCGTTTCGTTCGACAACGGTTCCTCGAACTTTCACCGGCGTGCCGTCGGGATATTGCTCGGCACAAAAACCCTGCTCATCCCAAAGCGACGCGAAAATTCTGCCCGACGCGTCTCCCAGCTCCAGAGACCAATAGGCCTCGCCGCCCTCCTTTTTGAAACGCCTTTCCGCATGGCGAAGAATGAAAAAGGCAGTCACCGTTTGACCGTTGTGAAAGTCGGCAATCATGAATTCTCCCCCTTTTTCCCCGAAACATTTGAACAAAATGAGAAGCGGCTTCCCCCGGCTTGATTCGATTATTGTCGGCGGCTGCGCGAGCCCGTTGATTCACGCTCGCCGTCGACGTCGCTGCGTCGCTCGAAAGGCCGACGATTGTCGATCTGCGGCGCGGAGCTGCTGTCCGGCGCGGCTGCGCTTTTACTCAGTGTTTGCACCGTGGGAACGGCCGGCGGCACGGTAGCAGGCGCTTCATAGAACGAGCCGCCGACGGTTCTCGGGCCGGTGGTTTCAGGCGGCGGCGCCGTTTCGACGAACCTTTGCGGCGCATCCTGCCACCATGGAGAGGCCGAGTAAAACAACCAATCGTCGTCTTCTTCGGCCGCCTTCGGCAGAACCGCCCGCGGCCGATAGCCCGACTCGTGGCAGGCGGAACAATCTTCGCGTACGCTCACCCGGCCTCCCTCCTCGTCGGTCAGCAACGGATGAGAAAAAGTGGTGTAGCAACCGTGGATCAGTGCGGGCAGGACGGCGGCAAGCACAAAGAGCGCCCGTTTCAGACAACCCTTCATTTGACGACGCTTCCATAGTAGGAAAGATTGATCACCCGGCGGACGTCGCTTTTGCCTTCACGTTTGCCGAGGGCGTTCTGCAGATTGAAATCGAAAAAAATGTTGCCGCTGAAGGCCCACCGCAAGCCGACGTTGACGATGCCGCGGGAGTACCAGGCGCTGTCGTGAACGGCAAAATCGTATTCGGCTAAAATCGCCAAATCTCGGGCCAGACCGGCGTTGGCGGCCATGTAAAGCGTGGGGGAGCGCTTGGCCGAGCCCCCTTTATCCAGGCTGTAACTCACGCCCGCATGCAGTCCCATGTTGATGAACGTCGCATAGCCTTTCGACACGACCAGGAAAAAGCCGCGTGACTTGAAGCTGTAACGGTTCAGCGAATCGCTCTCGGCGCCGTTGACGTAGGGATAGTGCACGTTTCTTTCGCTGTAATAGGGTCCGACGCCCTGAGAGTCGAAGCCGAGGGTGAGGGCAGGAAGGCGCAGGCTTTCATCCCAAATGCGGTAGTTGAGATGAATGCCGGGCATGGGGTTCCAGTTGATCTGCTGAGAATCGCCGATGATTTGCGTGCCGCCGTAAGAGACGCCGAACATGACGTGATTGGAAACGCCGGCCGACAAACCGGCGACTACGCCGCCGTTCTCATAGATGCGCACGTTGGCGCGAAAGTCACCCGGGCGCAAAAGCCCCGCCGTCGGTGCATCGACAATGTACAAAGGTTTGCCGAAATAGGACTCTTCCTTGACGTAAACACTCCCTCGGTTCGAGAGGGTGCGGTAGCCGACCTGCGCCCAAACAGGCGGCGCCGCAGCCGACAAGCAGACACAGCACACCGCCAAACGGAAAGTTGTGGCTTTTCTCATGGCCGTCGCCCTTTGCTTTTCGGCTTGAAGGTAAGGCAAAAAGCGTATAAAGTCAACAAGCGAAATCGACCGTCGTTTTATAAGGCCGAAACGACGCTGAACATCACCGAGATGGTGAACATGGAACGCCCCTTATCATAGAGCGGCTCCGTCGGAAGCAGGTAGACGTATTGAAATGCAGAACGGACATTGGTGAGCGAACCGAGCATCGACCGTGTGACGATGCCGGCGGTCAGGGCGCCGCCGCTGTAGGCCCTCTTTTCGGGCGGAATGAGGGTAACGATGGTCGGTTTCGCCGCGCCGTTCTCCAACCATAGCCCGCCGCCGAAGGAGGCAAAGACGGCGCCGGTGCTGCGTTCGTATTTGCGGAGGTACTGCGTCGACTCCTCTCGATCGAGGTTGGAAAGATCCACCAGCTTGTAGGAAGCCTGGGCCAGCAGCAGTCCGGAGGCGTCGGTGTCTTTTTCACGAAAGTTCAGGGTAACGCTGGGCAGGATTTCGATGATGAGGTCTCTTTTCATCCATATGCCGTAGAGGCCCAACAGTTCCAAGTTGGAAACCGAAGAATCGCCCATCGTTTTAGTCCAAAAGGCCAGGCCGCCGCCCATTTCGCGCGAGCCGCGCTTTTGCGCCGCAAGCGGCGCCGTCATGATCAGAACAAGCAGCAGAACAACGCTTCGTGATTTCACTCTGTCTCCTTTCCTAAACGGATTTACGGCTTCATGATACGGCAAGGGTAAAAAGATGCGGACGGCCTCGGCTTAATGCATTGCGCCGAGTTCGTTCAGCCGCTTTTCGATGATTTCGATCAACGCCGGCGCCCGGTGCGCCGTGCGCGAAGAGCTGAACGCCGCCACACGAACCTCGGCTTTAGCGGCGTTAAGGTGGCGGATCAAGTCCTCCTTCACGCGCTCGCTCAACTCCGAATCCGGATAGCGGCGCAGAAAATCGTCGTAAACCGCAAAAGAAAGCGGCAGCACGTCGGCAAGATCAGCCCAATGCTCGTTGGTCTTCTTGAGACAGACGCGGCGAACGGCATCATTGATCGACAGTCGTGGATTCTTTGCGGTAAAAGTGGACAGGCCGACATAACGGACGTACAGCTTTTTCAGCAGAGCCTCGCGCTCAGCGGCTGTCGCGGCCGTACGAATCTGAGACTGCAGACCGGTCACTTCATCGAGCCATCGCTTTTCGTCGAAGGGGATATCGGTCAGTTTGTAGCGCAGAACCAGCCGCGTCCACGAGTCCACCGGCTTGTCGTTCATGGCGGCGGGAACAAAGTTGAGTGTGGTCACAAAGCGGTACGCAGCGCTGTCCAAAACGTCATAGCCCGAGGATTGGATTATCTTTACTTCCTCGGGCTTGCCTTCACGGTTCACGAAAACCACGGTGGTCACTTCGCCTTCGAGACGATCGATCTGTGCCGAAAGCGGATAATCCAGTTCGCGATCGCCCGCTACTCGAGCCGGGCGGAACCGGCCGCTGTGAGCACAGCCGACCGGAACCGCCGCCAGCAAGGCCAATAATAAAGCCGCCCCTTTACGCATGTCTAAAAGCGGATGGACAACGTGCCCATCACCTTGTCGAAGGTAACGTTCTCGTCCGCGGGTGTGCGCGTCAGATCATCTATGGTCTGCCGTTTCCACATGCCGTGCTGCAGGCTGAGGTCGACCATCACCTGCCGGTCGAGCATGATGCCGAAACCGGCGGAAAGGTACTGCTTGTCCGGCCGAACAGCGGTGTAGCGATAGGGCGAGGGATCCTGGCACCAGCCGGCGCGCACGCGGGCGCGAATAAGCGGAATGTACATTTCGGCACCGAGGCGATAGCGGGTGATCGACTTGAAATCCTTGGCAATGCGGGCGTTGACCTGGCTGCGGGTTTGGTCGGCCACCGGCGGGTGAGTGAGGAATTCGGCCTGAGACCAGTCTTCAAAATCGGCGGCGGCGGAAAAGAGAAAGTTGAGCATCTTGAGCGAGCCGCCGAACGAAAAGGTATAGGGCGTGCGGATCTTGTATTCGGTCACGCCGCTCTGTTCGTCCACGCTGAAGCTGTCGCCGCTGTCGAAATGCTCTTCCCACGAATCCGCCCACGTTTCCTTGATCTTGTAGGTCGTCGGCGTTTTGACCGCGGCGCCCAATCTCAACATACGGCCGAAACGATAAAGACCGCCGATCTTGAAATTGACGGCACCGAAATCGGAAACGATGCTGCGCCGATAATTCCACCAATCCAGATCGGAAATGTTCTCCAAACTGTCGGCGTCATATTCCTGATAGACGTTATGCAGATTATAAATGTCGCTTTCGGCAAAGTCCAACGAATAGTCATCCTTCCCGTTGATGAAATTGAGCGCGGCGCCGAGGAAAAAATTCTGCTGGACTTCGACCGCTCCGGCAAAGGAAAAGTGATTGAGCGTTCCCTGCTCGATGACGGACTGCTGTTGGTAGAGATTGTTTTCCACCGTGGTGTATTGATAGTCTTCGGCCGTTTGATAGAAATAGTCCGGATAGGCGGCCCACTTTTCGTTATAGCCCTCGATTTCGAAGCGGTTGTCGAAATCGGTCACTTTATTGTAGCCGAAGCCGAAGACCAGGGAACCCTGATAAGTCGGCACCGGTATGGTCAGTCCGATCGAGTTGAGCCTGGTGAAGGTGTCTTCCGCCCTGCTGCGGACGCCGAGAAAGTCGGCGGTGTTGACCACCTTGTTGTGCGAAAAGCCCAGATTAAGCTCCATGCGGCTCATTTGGCCCAAACCGGCCGGGTTCCAATAGATGGCCGAATAGTCGTCGGCAATGCCGACGAAAGCCCCGCCGAGGCCGGCGGCGCGTGCGCCGACGCCGAGTTCCTGGCCGATGAAAAATATTTCTTCCTGCGCCCGCAGCATCGGCGCGCTGATTGATGTCAGCAGCGCTGCGGCGATGATGATATTAAGCGTCTTCATTGCCGGCATCTCCCATCTGATGTATTGCTCTTTGTTCATTCAGTTCACCGTTGATCAGCGCCGCGAGCGGCCGCTCGAACCCGAGTTGCCGTTGCTGCTTCCGGACGATCGACTTGAGCCGGATCCTGACGAGCCGCTCGATCCCGAGGAACTGCTCCGCCCCGACGACGGCGTATAAGACGGGCGGCTGCTCGAGGAACCGCCGGAGCGATTGATCGAAGGCGCCCGCGGCGCCGAAGATTCACGGCTCGGTGCAGGCGCAACTCGAGAACGAGTCGCCTCGCGTCCCGAATCGGAGCCCTTGGTCTCGCGCGTACGATTGGTCACGGTACGCTGACGAACAGTAGCCGGAGGCGTCGTAGAACCGCTTCGTTCGCTTTGCGGCGTCACTGCAGGATCACGGCGGGCACGAGCGGGACGATCATCCGTTCTTACCGCTGACCGCTCCTGAGTTTGAGTGGTGGTGCGCGAACGTACGCCGACGGCCTCGCGGTTTCCAACGGTCGTGCGTGTCCGTTCACTGACCGTTTGCCGGCGACCGACATCCGCAGGCGTCGCCGTGCTGCGCGAACGCGTCGCCGAGCCCGAACCGATGACGGTGCGCGACCGTTCGCGGCCGCTTTCGCTGCTGCTGCGCGTGCGCGGCGTTACGTAAGCGGGTCCCGCAGCAGTCATTACTGTGCGACGAACCGGCGGGTTCTGCACCACGGTTCTTCGACCAAAGTCGCGCCGCTCGCTGACAACGACGCTTCCGCCCCCGCCGACGTAAACCGGATAGACGATGGGGCCGGCATAGTACACATAGTGCGGCCTAAAAAAGCCCCAACTGCCATATACACGGTAGCCGTAATAGGCGAACGGGTCGCCGTAATAGACATAAAAGCCGGTCCACGGATCATAGTAACGCCATTCGCGCCACCACCAGTCGGATGAATAGTACCAGTAAGGATCGTACCACCAGGCGTTCAGATAGACCGGCGCGTAGCCGTGCACGTAAACGTCATGGTCGTAATGATGGTAGACCACGGTTTCTTCACGTTCCGGGCGGCGTCCTTCGTCGACATCCCAATAGGGTTCTTCGCTGCTCTGCCGTCCTTCGGCATAGTATTCTTCATCATATACATCCGATCGCATGCCGCGGCCGCCCAACTGGGTGTAGCAGCCGCTTATGGACAGCAGCAGAATCGCTGCAAAAGCCCATCGAATGCCTGCTTTGATTGATGTTAACATGGTCGCCTCCTTTTTCAAAAGCCGGCCTGCAGCCGGCGGCGTCCTTTTCTCTTTTCACCCGATTAGACGATAGGTTCATCGCTACTGTTTACCGACGGTCCGTTTGGTTTTTAGGACAAGCGCCGGATCAATTCGGCTTGAAAGAGTAGCTGCAGGTAAACCACATGGCCGTCGGTCTGCGATCGATCATTCCCGGCTGAAAAACGCTCTTTTGCGCCGCCGAAAGGGCCGCCGCTTCACAGGCGTCGCTGCCGGTAGTGTTTTCCTTTACCACCGCCTGCTCAACGATGCCGCGGTCGTTCACCCACAGCATCAACCGAACCACGCCGCGCACATTGAGCCGCTGCAGTTCTTTCGGATACTCCGGCAGAACCTGCACCAGAGGCCGCGGAGGTATGGTATCCTGCGCCGTAGGCGCCGGGGCTGTCAAAGGGCCCAATCCTCCGCCGGCCGAGGTCGTTTCAGAAGCCTCGAGGACGGCGTCCTGCGGCAGATCGGGCTCTTCGGAAGCAATGGGCACGGCCGGCCGTTGCGGACGCCGAGCACCGCGCGGCTCCCAGCGGGTCATGGGAATTTCCTCGAGTGTAAAGCGGAAGACGACCGGCGGTATGGGCGGCGGCGTGGAGGAAAACCGTTTCGGCAGGGCATGAAAAAAAAGGATCAGGAGGGCAAGCGCCGTCACCAGAGAAAGCTCCATGGTACGGCGATGACGGCGTTCCAATTGTCTTCTTTTTCGAATCATGAAAGGAACGGCCTCGGAGCCGCTCCGAAGGCCTTACCTCATCAGATGATTTCCAACGCACCTGCGGGGGCCCAGCCGTCTTTGCCGTCGGCCAGACGCAGCCGCACGTAAGCGCCGGACTGGTCGATGATACGCACTTTGACGCCCTCGTGAAGTGTGAAAACCTCGGTGGCGGCAGCCTGCGGTTCGCTAAGCACCGTTACGCTTTTCTGCAGAACGACCGCTTCGACCGTCGTCATGTCTTCATGAACGCGCAGGGCGAACAGAGCGCCGATCACGATCAACAAAATAAGGATCGGTCGAACCGCGTAACGCAGGAACGACAGCCGGTTGCCGCGATCCCACTGCCGAACGATCAGCAGCGCCATGAACAGCAGATAGAGCAGAATCGTCAACCGCGTCAACTGCGGCAGCGTCAGCAGCGTTTTTATGCCGAGGAAGAACTTGTAAATCGGATCGATTTCCGGCGACGCAATTTTATCGACGACCCTGAGCTGGGCCACACCCAAATTGAAGCGGATGTCCTCGTCGCGCGGGGCAAGGCGGCGCGCCCGTTCGTAATTGAGCACCGCCCGGCCGATGTCGTCCTGCTTGTAGTAAGCATTGCCGAGATTATAGTAAAGGGCGGCGCTTGCGCGGCCTCTATCGGCCGCCTCTTCGAAGCTGCGCACCGCTTCGGCGTATTCGCCGCGCTCGTAAGCCTGCACGCCGCGTCGAAAGAGCGCATCGGCGCTGTCCGCCGCCTGCAAAACCGCAGCGGCCATCAGTACGAATATCGTCATCGTGCGCATATTAGAACGCTTTTTCAAGTTGAACAATCACCTCGTTTGCCGCCCGATAGACGGCCTTCATTTCTTCTTCGGTCGAAGTCGCCGGGGCGAAACGCTGATAGTCGCAGTGCCGAATGATATCGAAGTATCGGCGGATCAACTCTTCGTTCACGCCGCGCCGACGTAGTTCGCCTTCCAATTCGCTGGAAATCAAATCGACCTTTTCCAAATTCAACTTGTCGGCGGCAAAGCCTTGAAGTGCGTCGGCTATTTCGGCATAAAAGGCCTTTTGCTGCGGCGCCGAAAGCAGCGACTTGGCCTTGCTCAGCCGGCGCCTGGCGGCGGCGTTCGCCCGTCGACTGCGCAGCAGAGCGGTATCACGGCTTTCCATGTCCAGCCGCCTGCGATAAACGACCGCTCCGATCCAAAGGAACAGCGGCGCAGCCAAGGAAATGAAAAATCCGGAACTGCGGTAAGGCCGGCTTCCTCGGCGCACCCATTTGCCCGGCTCCGTTTTGATGTAACGAATGTCTCGGCCGACATATTTGACCTCTTCGCGGCTGAGGCCGGCATCGACCGCCGCAGCGGTCCGTTGGCCTTTGCTCACGCGAATAAACATCTCCGGCGAAGTGAGGCGCTTGTAGCTTCCGGCTTCGGGATCGAAATAGGCGAAGGCCACGGGACTGATTCGGAACGTCCCTACATAGCGCGGAATCATCACGTATTCGAAGGTCTTGCTTCCGCCGATGGCGCCGGGTTGGCGCGACACGTTCTCGGTCACGTTGGGCGCGTACTGTTGAAATTCCGGCGGAAGGGTCACCGTCGGCTCGCCGATGAGACGGATGTTGCCGTTCCCGGAAATCGTCACCCGCAAGGTCACGGCGTCGTCGGTGGTCGCTTCGTCCCGGTCCAATTCGGCCTTCAGTTGGAAGCGTCCCACGGCGCCGCGAAATTCGGCCGGTTTGCCGCTTTCCGGAAGGGGTAAAGCCTCAATGGTTACTGCCGGCGAGGAGACCGTCATCGTGGTGGTGCGGCCGAAAAAGGGGTCGCTGAAAAAGGCGTCGAACGGATCGCGGCTGCGGCGCGCCGGCACCTTCACTTCACACTGGACGGTCATAGGGCCGATGGTCTTTTCGCCCGCCGTTGCGGGAAAGAAAGCAACCTTTTTAATATCCGCGCACACGTAGCGCTTGCCGTTGATGACCTCCTCCCTCACCTGCGGCTGCTGCGGCGTCTCGATTTCTTCAACCCAAAAGCCTGCGGAAGACGGCGCCGAAGTGATCGAATAGCCGCTGACCGAGACCGCCGAATAAAGGCGGAAGGTGACGTAAACCGGCTCATTCTGGTAGACACGCCGGCGGCTCACGATCGCCCGCAGAAAGAGGTTTTCGCCCGAAGCAGAGACGCCGGGCGAGGAGGGCGCCGGTGCCGCGGTCGGCGGCGGCCCCTGCGTGACGGTCATGGTGATGGGCTGCGACTCGTACGTTTTGTTGTCATAGACCACTTTGACCGCCGGTATCGTAAAGGTGCCTTCCCGCGTCGCCAAATAGTAAAAAGTGTAGGATTTCGAAGCCGACATTCGGCCGTTAATAAAGGAAATATTCTGCGAAGTCCCGCCGGACCCGAGGAAGGTCAGGTAACCGCCCATGTCGGGCAGTTCTGGCTGCCCCACCTTCATGGCGCCGTCGCCGGAAAGCTCGATGGTGAACACCACCTGCTGATTGAGAGGCACCGGATTGGGACTGACGGTGGTGATCACAGACAACGGTTCCGCAAAGGTTGGGAAAACGGCGACGCTCGAAAACAGCAACACCGTCTTTAACTTTCTGCTCCTCATATCGATCACCAATCCTTCAGCACACGCATATCGCCGGGGATTTGAATTTTGCGCGCATTTTTCAGCGCCTCTTTATCTTCCTGCAGGGCCTGCAGAAGGCGCTCGGCGTCCTCTTTGGACATCTCGTCTTCGGACGCTTCCATCTGCTGTTGTTGTTGTTGCTGCTGCTGCTGCTGTTCCTTCTGCTCCGAAGACTGCTCTTCCTGTTCCTGCTGCTCCTTCTGCTGCTCCTGATCCTGTTGTTGTTGCTGCTGTTGTTGCTGCTGCTGTTGTTGTTGCTGTTTCTGCTGATCATGATTCTGCTGTTCGTTCTGATCCTCGCCCTGCTGTTGCCGTCTCAGCACATATTCGAGGTTGTATTTTGCACTTTCATCATCGGGGTTGAGTCGAAGGGCTTCGATGTATGCGGCGGCCGCTCCCTGCCAATCCTGCTGCTGAACCGCCGTGTTGCCCAAGGCATAAAAGGCCTGCGACTTGGCCTCAGGTTCAGGAAGTGCGGTTGCGGCGCTCTGAAAGTGCTTCTTTGCCTCATCGTACTGTTTCAACTTGTAAAGAGCGGAACCGATGTTGTGATTCAACAGAGCCGAGTTGCCGCCTTTCTGCGCCTCGCGATAAACTTGCAGCGCCTCGACATACCGTCCCTTTTGGTAGTGCTTGTTGCCGCGCATCATTTTGCTGCGCGGCTGCGCGGCGCACAAGGTTGTCATCATTAAAAGGAATATAACGGCAGCCTTCATTCTTTCGCCTCTTTTTACATAAAACGTCCGCGCCACTCGCCGGCCGTTCGGATGCGCTCCGGCAGCATGAACTCGATCAAAAGAAACAGCAACGCCAAAGCGACGACGTACTGAAAGCGGTCTTCGAACTGCGAGAACTGCAGCGAACCGAGCTCTTTCTTTTCCATGCGGGCAATCTCTGCATAGATTTTGTCGAGCTCCTCGCCCGAGGTGCCCGCACGGTAGTACTTGCCGCCGGTTTCCCGCGCAATGGTAACCAGCGTTTCCTCATCGAGACGAGTAAGGACCACCTCGCCTTGGCGGTTCTTTTTAAAGGCTGAAGTTCCGCCGCCTTCCGCCAAGGGAATGGGCTCTCCTGCCGGCGAACCGATGCCGATGCAATAGATCACGATTCCTTGCCGCACGGCTTCGGCGACCGCCTTTTTCCAATCGCCGGTGTGGTCTTCGCCGTCGGTAATGAGCACCAGCACTTTGTACTTCCGCTCCTGCTGGTCGAAGGTCTCGACGGCCCGCTGTACGGCGCTGCCGAGCGCCGTGCCGGGGACCGGAATCATGTCGGGGCTGAAGACGTCGAGGAGAAAACGAGCGGAAGCATAGTCCAGCGTCAGCGGGCAGGCGACGTAGGCGGTGCCGGCAAAGGCGATCAGTCCGATGCGGTCGCCGCGCAGACGATCGATAAAGGCGGCGACTTCCCGTTTGGCTTTTTCCAGGCGGTTCGGGCGCACGTCGCGCGCCAGCATGGAGTTGGAGACATCGACCGCCACGATGATGTCGACGCCTTCGCGCTTCACCTCTTCGATTTTGGTGCCGATCTGCGGGCGTGCCGCGGCGACGATCAAAAGCAGCACGGCGCCGAGCAGCAGGCTGAACTTGGTAATGCTCCTTCGCCCGGCGTCCGCTCCCAGCTTTTGCAAAAGATGCAATCTGCCGAACCGTTCCAAGGCGCGCTTCCTGGCCCGCCGTGCGGCCGCATAGAAAAGAATCAGCGCCGGAATGAGCCACAACAGCGCGAAATAGTGAGATGTTTCAAAGCGCAGCATAGAAAACCCGAATTTCCTCTCAAGGAATCTTGCGCAGCACGGTCTGCGAGAGAACGATCTCGGCAACCAGCGCCGCCAGCGCCGCCAAAACGAACGGCAGAAAGAGCTCGCGATAACGCGTGTATTCTTTGACCTGTATCCTGGATTTTTCCATTCGATCGATTTCGGCAAAAATTTTCTTCAAGGCATCGGTGTCCGTGGCGCGGAAATAGTTGCCGTCGGTAATTTGAGCGATCTGCTGCAGCAGTTCTTCGTCGATCTGAACCTGCATGGTGACGTAGCGACGGCCGAAGATGGGGTCGTCCACGGGATAGGGGGCTTCGCCGCGGGTGCCGACGCCGATGGTGTAGATGCGTATGTTGAACGCCTTGGCCAGCCGCGCCGCCGTAACGGGGTCGAGCTCGCCGCGGTTGTTCTGGCCGTCGGTCAGCAGAATGATGACTTTGCTCTTGGCCTTGCTGTCCTTCATGCGCCGCACGCAATTGCCGATGGCCATGCCGATGGCAGTGCCGTCTTCGATCATACCGGTCTTGACCTCTTGAAGCAGGCGCAGCAGCAGGCCGTAATCCAAGGTGAGCGGGCATTGTGTGAAGCTGTTGGCGGCGAAAATGTGCAGGCCGATGCGATCGGTTTTGCGGCCGCGAATAAAGTCCGCGGCGACCGTCTTGGCGGCTTCGATGCGGTTTTTCGGCCTAAAGTCCTCGGCCAGCATGCTGGTCGAAATATCCAGCGCCACCATAATGTCCACGCCTTCGCTGGTGACCTCCGACTCTTTTCGGCCGGACTGCGGCCGGGCGAGCGCGATGATGAGCGCCGCCAGCGCAAACAACCTCAGGGCAAAAAGCAGATGCCGCATCCGCGCCTTACGCGTCGGCGCCTGCATTTTGGCGATTTCGAGGCCGGAATAGCGCAGCGCCGTCTGCGACTTGCGGCGCCGCTGAAGGTCGACATAGAAATAGACCGCCGCGGGCAGCAGCAGAAGAAGCAGCAGGAAGTAAGGTGCGGCAAACCTAATCACGGCCGACCTCCGCAACGGTTTCCGGCTGCTCTTCTTGAACGATGGGCTTGGTCACGTCGACGAAGCGATAGGCCAGAGCCGTGGTGCGGCGATGCTCTTCATCCTCCGGCCGATAGGCGGCGAACTTGACCAAATCGCAGGGCTCGAGAAAGTCCCTCATCACCGCAATCGCCTCCGACGGCAACTCATCGGGGATCTGCCGGTTACGATTTTTCAGCTCGTCCAGAAGCTGCGTGGTGGTCATTTCCGGGGCGCAAATATCGAAGCGGCCGTCGACGTAGCGACGGATGATGTCCGAGAGCTGCGTGTAATAGTCTTTGATGCGGCCGCGGGAAAGCAGGTCCGAGGCACACAAACGATCCAGTTCTTCCAAGGCGATCTCATGCGCCGGACGCGGCGGCGCCTGCTTCTGCGGAAGGATCGGCAGACGGTGTCGGCGACGGTGGATGATGTACAGCACCGCAGCCGTCGCTAAAGCGGCCGCGAGCAGAATGCCGACGAGCCGCATGGTGTTGAAAGGCGGCGTCATCGGCCCGTGAATGTCGCGGATTTCGGCGCTCAAATCGGGGTTCATGCTCAGAACGCTGAGCACCAGCGGCGCCGACGCGATCATCCGCCATTCGCCTCCGGCTTTGCGATAGCGCACTTCCAGCGGCGGAAGAACGGTTTCATCGAGGGCAAAAGTCTGCAGCGTCAACAACGCCGACTCGGTTTTGCGCCCTTTCTTCACCTGCGGCTTTAAAAGGCGGCGGTCACGGACTTGAAAGCTGCCGAACTGCTCCGTCGGAAGCGCCCAGGCGGTCTCGATGCCGGCGGCGGAAATGACGGTCACACGGTAAGTCAACAGATCGCCGATGCGCATTTGCGCTTTGTCGACCTGCACCTGCACGGAAACGCCGCGTTCGGCGGCATCCGCTGCCGCCGAACGCGCAAGCAGAATAAGGGCAAATGCGGCGATTGTGAAACGTCGAAAACTCACTTCACCTTGTTCTCGTATAGTTTGGCACCCTCAGCCAGAATCATTTTCTCGATCAGACCCTGATAGACGCTTTGCTGCTTGCTCTGAAGCAGATCCTTCTGAACCCGATCGCGCACCTGGTCGAGCGACGGAATACTGAGGATGTTGCCCTGTGCATCCCTTTCGGCATATTTTTCACGGTTGGCTTCAAAATAGCTCTCGAGCTCGACGGGCTCGACCTGCACCTTTCCGGCCGCCCGCTCCTGCAGGAGTTTTTGCACCATCAACGACTTTTTCGCCTGCAGTGTTCCGGCAATCACGTCGGGGTCTCTGTCCAATCCGCTCTGTTGGGCCGTTTCGTAGAGCAGCTCGGCCGCCGCCAATTCACGCAGAAAAGCGCGTTTCTGCTCGGGAGTGGTTATCATGTCGCGAACAACGGACGGCAGCAGGCTGACGGCATAGTCCAAATCGCCGGTGGTGATCTGCCGCTTGCCGATTTCCGCCACCACCTCGCCCAATCGCTGGGTTTGCGCCGGGGCGGGCACGGCTGCGGTCTCCTCAGGCGACTCCGACTCCAGGCCTTCTTTCGGCAGTCGGTCGAGGCGCTCGAGACAGGCCACGATCTTTTTCTCGGTTTCGCTCATCAACGGCGCCTGAGGATAAAAGTGCTTGATTCTGAGGTAGTAAGCCAAGGCGTTTTCATAGTCGCCAAGTCGATCGAAATAGAGGTTGGCGATGATGTAATGAATGTTGGCCTGCTCCTTCTCGTCGATTTTTCCGGACGCCAGGACCTGCTCGTAAGCGTCGACGGCCTGGCGGTAGAGGCCGCGCGTGACCAGTTCACCCGCATAGCTGCGAAGCTTGTCCGGATCGACGGCTGTGCTGCGGCCGCCGCTGCAGGCGGCCCAGAGAATCATCATTATAACCGGCACGATGACCGGCAACGTTCGTTTCATAGCGTTTGACCTCCGTTATCGTATCATCGGAACCGTCTGGCCCGCATACGGAAGAAGCGAATCAACGGTTCGGCATAGGGTTGATCGGTGCGAACGTCGACATGATCCACGCGGGTGCGGCGAAAGAGCCGGTACCGTTCTTCGGCGGCTTCTTGCGCCCGAGCGGCGAAGGCGCGGCGCACCGCCGCGTCCGAAGTGTCCAGAAGAATCAACTCGCCGGTTTCGGCGTCCTCCAACTCGATCAGGCCGACGTTCGGCAACTCGTGCTCGCGAGGATCGCTGATGGTTATCGCCACCACATCGTGCCGTCGGTTGGCGATTTGAAGGGCCTTTTCATAGTCCGGGCCCACAAAGTCGGAAACTAAAAAGACGACCGCCCGACGGCGAATGACACGGGTGAGAAACTCCAGGGTCGAAGCGATGTCAGTTCCGCGTCCCTGCGGCTGATGATAGAGCAGCTCGCGCACCACCCGCAGCACATGCGATCGGCCCTTTTTGGGGGCGACGAACTTTTCCACACGATCCGAAAAAATGATCAGCCCCACCTTGTCGTTGTTCTTGATGGCGGCAAAGGCCAGCAAGGCGCAGATTTCCGCCGCCAGCTCGCCCTTCATTTGATGAACGGTGCCGAAATCGCTCGAAGCGCTTACGTCCACCAGCAGCATGACCGTGAGCTCGCGCTCTTCCTCGAACACCTTTACGAAGGGGCGCCCTTGTCTTGCGGTCACATTCCAATCGATGGTGCGGATGTCGTCGCCGATTTGGTACTCGCGCACCTCGGAAAACTCCATACCGCGTCCTTTGAACACCGAGTGGTATTCGCCGGAAAAGATGTCGTTGACCAGGCCGCGGGTGGTGATCTCGATGCGGCGGACCTTTTTCAGTATTTCCTTGGGAATCACTGCGCACAGCTCCTTCTTGAGCGTCGCGCAAGGAACACCATGCGCGACGTCGGGGCATCAGGGCACTTCGATCTTGTTGATGATCTTTCGCACCACGTCTTCGGCAGACACCTCTTCGGCTTCGGCCTCGAAGGTGAGAATAACGCGGTGCCGCAGCACGTCCATGGCAATGGCGCGTACATCCTCGGGCGTCACGAAGCCTCGGCGCCGCAAAAAGGCGTGCGCCCGCGCGGCCATGTTCAAATAGATCGAGGCACGCGGCGACGCTCCGTAGGCGATCAGCTCCTCCAGCTCCTCAAGGCCGTAATCTTTCGGTCGGCGTGTGGCAAAAACAATGTCGACGATATAGTTTTCAATTTTGGGATCGACATAGACCTCGTGCATGACCTTTTTGGCGCGGACGATCTCTTCGGGAGAAACGACCGGTTCGGCGGCGGGCAGATCGAGGCGCGTCATGCGGCGCATGATCTCCAATTCCTCCTCGCGGTCAGGGTAGCCGATGGACAATTTGAGCATAAAGCGGTCCACCTGAGCTTCAGGTAACGGGTAAGTGCCTTCCTGCTCGATGGGGTTCTGGGTGGCCAGCACCAGAAAAGGTTCCGGCAGCGGAAAGGTGTGGTCGCCGATGGTCACCTGCCGCTCCTGCATCGCCTCGAGCAGCGCCGACTGCACCTTGGCGGGGGAGCGGTTGATTTCGTCGGCCAAAAGCAGGTTGCAGAAGACCGGCCCCTTTTTGACGGAAAAGGTTCCGCTTTTTTGTTCGAAAATCGTTGTGCCCATGATGTCGGCCGGCAATAGATCGGGGGTGAATTGGATGCGTTGGAATTTGGTGCGGATGGCGGCGGAGAGGGTCTTGACCGCCATGGTCTTCGCCAAGCCCGGCACGCCTTCCAGCAGAATGTGGCCGTCGGCGAGCAGACCGATGAGCAGACGCTCCACCATGTAGCGCTGCCCGACAATCACTTTGGAAACCTGAGCGGTGATCTTTTCGATGAACTCGCTTTCCCGCTCGATTTTTGCGTTAACGGCATGAATGTCGACCGTCATTAGCTTATGAACCTCCACTCTTGAGTTGTGCTGCAGGAGAAATCGGCATCAGGATATGCGGCGGATTTCGCCGCGCAGGCTGCCGAGGAGAATCGATTCCGCACGCGAGGCCGCCAAAAGCGCCTCGTTGATGTGCACGCTGCTTCCGGAGAACTTGACGGTTTGAGCAGCCTCCAAAATCCGCCTCACGTCCCTTACCACGGGCTCTTCAAAGGAAACCTCGAGAAACTGCAAAAGCTCTTGATCTGTTG